>OOCB01000048.1_pt1 | contig 167998 bp, 133 predicted proteins | sample 1671351 | NCBI WGS metagenome assembly OOCB01 (sample SAMN06348148, study PRJEB24527) | human gut metagenome | biome: human gut; feature: ankylosing spondylitis patient; material: feces | host: Homo sapiens | place: China | collected 2015-10 | reverse complement strand
ATAAGTATCAATAAAATTAGTACTATGCTATAATTATAACATAATTAAAAAAAAATTATAATATATTATAACTATTTCATCTATATTAGCATTTATTATAAATGTACGATGTATTTTATACTATATAAACTATCGTTTATATAGTTAATTATAAAGGAGTCACCTATATGAATAATATTTCAATAATTCTAATTGCTCATAACCAAAAAGAACTTATCATTAACCAGATTAAACTGCTAAAAATATTTAATAATATCTCCAATGATGATTTAATTATTGTTGATAACTATTCTTCTGATGGTTTAAGTGAATTTTTACATGCACAAAATGAAATTAATTATATTATATGTGATGAACACCCAGAGAATTTTTCATCAATATTGAATATATGTATCAATGAATTTACACAGAATTCAAATATATTAATTCTAAATCCTAATTGCATACTATTGCCTAATTGTATCAAAAAACTAACTGAAAACCTAAAGCCACAGGAGGGAATATATGCTGTTTCACCATTCTCTATTTATCGTGGATATAATAATATATCTACTATAGAGGAAGCTGTTGCCTATTCAGACAATACAAGCGACAGCTATGGTTTGACACATATCATGAAACCATTTAATACTACTGTACTGTTAAGCCACGAACTAATTACTTCTACTAAACCATTTGATGAAAATATAATTTCTGATAAAATGTGCTTTTCTGACTATTTTATTAATAATATATTAGAAGATAAGTTCCTATATATTGTTAACAATGCATTTGAATATGTTATGAAAAATGATGAACACTACTATGAAAAAACATTTGGTATTGATTGTGATACTCCATATATTAAAAATAAATGGAATATGAATTACCTGAATATGCATTATAATCCTAACCTGATAGACTACATTAATGAACCTAAAACTAAACAGTTCAATGTACTTGAGATAGGATGTGACTGTGGAGCAACTTTATTAGAAATACATAATATTTTTCCTAATTGTTCCGTATATGGTATTGAACTTAATCCTGTATCAGCAAATATTGCATCACACATAGCTGACATAAAGATAGCTAATATAGAAGATTCTGTTGATTTATGGGATAATATTAAATTCGATTATATTTTATTTGGTGATGTGCTTGAACACTTGCATAATCCTTCTGATGTTATTAATAATTGCAGACATATACTTAATGCTGGTGGAAAAATCATAAGCAGTATACCTAATCTCATGCATTATTCAGTACTTTACCAGCTAATTAATGGTGATTTCACATATAAAGATACTGGACTTTTAGATAAAACACATATTCATTTCTTCACATATAATGAAATACTACGCTTATTTAAAAATAATAAATATAAAATCATAAATATCAAAGCTATAAATAACGTTAATACTGAAGTCAAAGATGTAACCGACTTTATTAACGAACTTACAGAATTGTCTACACATAAAAATAAGCTGTTTTTTGAAGCCTATCAATATGTAACTCTGGCTGAAAAGATAGATTAACTTGAATATAATATTAAATATTTTTCACTACAAACAGCAGCACTTATATTATTGCTGCTGTTTGCACATCAATAATGTTATTTAGTTTTATTTTCTATCACTTTTCAACCTGAATACTTCTATTCACTTTCCGACACCATCGCCGCCTTATGTTGTTCCGCGAATTGGCAGATAAGCGGCGAAGGACTGCCATAATAAGCTGTCATACAATCTATATTAATATCTGCTGCTTTCAAAAGTCCAATATTTTTATTATTTTGATATTCCTTTAATACCTGAATAAGTTCATCCTTTTCCTGCGCTGAAATAATATCCCACATTGCTATATCATATGGATACAGGCATACCACAACTTTCAGTGAATCTGGATACTGTGTCATAACATCAAGACGTTCCTTCACTTTATCAAGTGCTGCAGCCGTATTTTGAAAGAATTCATTTTCGCCAATGCAATAAAGAAGAGTTTTTTGTTTTGCCTGCTCCATCTGTCTGTTTTTTTCCTGTAAAACCTCTTTGAAATTGTCAGTACCAACAAATGTACTGATTGTTTCTATCTTTTCATTCCAGACCAATCTCGTATCTTCACCTGCAAATGCAATCAGATGATTTACAAATAATTCTTTCATAGCAGAAGACTCTATCAAAATCTTATCGGCATACATTGCACCAGGCATAGTCAGGCTGTATTTTAACCCATACACATCCGTAGTATCATTTTCCGAAAAATCACTAACCCCCTGTGGCATCATATAAATAAGACATTCTGTATACTGTTGGAGTCGTTTTGCATAATACTCTGGTGGAACGGTCAGATACGGATTCTCCGCATCATATGGATTCTGAATTATAATGGTCGCAAACTCATAATGCTGCATCTGGATTGCCGTACATGGTATAATATTTAGATTATCCGGATATTCATTACGTCTGTCATTTATGTCATAGTCTTCTTGTTGTGCTGCAACCTCTCCATATGGATTTTTAGTAAACAATGGTAGTGGTATGACGCAAACTTCTGTATTTTCCTGCTGAACATAATAATCATACATATTCTGCATTTCTTTCCACCTTTTAGGATTATCTGGAAGAAATGCAATCAGTTTTTTATTGATAATTTCATCTTCAACAGTCTGCTTCATCATAATAAATGCCTGCTGCAATTCTTCACATATTTTTTTATTCTCTACTCCAGATGACAGTGCATTATATATATTAAAAATCTTCTCACAATACACCTGAAATGCAGCAACACAATCTTTTGCTGACGGATGTTGCTCGCCTTTCATCTGCTCAATAAAATTACCCAAATCAATCGCAACACCCTGACTCTGTGCTAATGTATCAAGCATCTGCGTTATATTATCTGACGATAAATCACCTTCCACTTTACGCTGCATTCTCTCAATAAATGCAGTGTGCAATTTTTGAATATTTAACAGTGCCTCTGCAGTAATGTTCTGCATTGTATGAGGATTTTTAATTTGACTTGTATTCTGACGCAGCATTGCTCTGTCAAATGTAAATTCTGGCAGTTTAAAATCTGCAACAGCCTGCAGATTTTTACGCTGTGCCTCAAAATAAGGATAATCATGTCCTCCCCACACCTTATGAATTTTAAAATAATCATGATATCTTGCGCTCAAAATTCTGTGATAATCGGCAGGAACTGGCATTGTCGTATTTTCAAATGGAAGTCGTACAAATTTCTCATAATATCTTTTATCCTGTCCACGGTTTCCTAACAGCCCCCACGGAAATATCTGCACTATTCTGTCAGACTGTTCTTCTGAAACTCTTGCCATTTGTTCTTCTGCCAGACGGTACAATTCAATTCCCATATGACGATTATCCAGTTTACGATTAAACTTTTTATGATATTTTTGTTCGAGTTCTGTTAAATGTGCCTCTACTGGTTGTGTAATACCCCCTGCAACAATTCTGTCTGCAACTGCAATAATATACTTTACTTCATCACATCGCTGCTTTTCCTGCTGTTCATCTTTATAAAGATAATCAAGCACAAAAATATCAATTGATGCCAGATATGGAAAATTATGAAATTCTTCCATATGTTCAGGTGTAAAACATATATGCTCATTATTGACAACTCGTGATAAAAACAGCCAGTGGTCTTCCTTATGTTCATAATCATGAATACAAAATTTCTCTGGCAATTCTGTCTTGGCAACTTCCTTAAATCTGATATAATCTTCTCTTTTCATACAGATATCCATATCATCATCCCATGGCACATATCCACCGTGACGCACAGTTCCAAGAATCGTTCCCCAATCTGCAAAATAAGTTATATTATGTTTTTTACAAATCTTTTCAACCACATCCAACACTTGTAACTGCGCTGCCCACGCCTGCTTTACAGCTGTCGGAATAAAAAATCCGTTTCTTACTTCATCCCTGAAAAAATCCATTGAAATTTCTTTCATCTATTATGCCTCTTTCGCCCAATCTGTTTTTCCTGTCTGTCTGAAATATTTTAAACCTACTTCTGCTTCTTATTACATGACCGCCATAATCTTAATATAATCTTCCGATTTATCCCGCATGATTTCTAATCCCCGGTCTAATTCTTCCAATTTATAGCGATGCGAAATAAACTGCGCCGGATTAATCTTTTTTTCTTTTAACAGGTACAATATCATATGCCAGTCACCTGTCACTTCTCTTGTAAAAGATGAATTCCACGTTCCTGTCACCATCAACTGATTTCTTAAAATCTTCCAATAAATCTGCTTATCAAGCAGCATATCCGAATACGGATTTCCCACCAGACAGACCTTTCCTCCGGGTGCCGCACAATTAATGGCAAGCGAACAGGTTTCATTTTTACCTACACATTCAAAAAAAACATCCGCTCCGATTCCACCAGTCTTCTTATCCAGCCATGCCGCTGTATTTTCGGATTTACTGTCACAATATTGCTCTTCTTTGATACCAAGCTTTAAAATCTTTTCCTTTTGAAATGCTTTGTTGCCGATTACCAACAGATTTTTCACATTCCGCTCCACTAAAAGCATAACAATAAACATGCCAATCGTTCCCAGACCGCACACCGCAACCGTATCGTCCGGTGACACTTTCACACGGCGCAGTGCGTGGCATGCCACCGCCATAGGTTCAAGCATTGCCGCTTCCTCATATGAAACATTTTCCGGAAGTTCAATCAGATTACATTCCGGCACTGCGACATACTCAGCAAATCCACCATCCCGTCTGGAACCTAGATAACTGTAATTTCTACACAGTTCATATTGTCCTTTCTGACATGCAATACAGCTACGACACGGAATTAATGGAAAAATTCCGACACGCTTATTCTGCCATTTTACACCGGCATTTTCACCGGTCTGTATCACCTTACCTGAAAATTCGTGCCCCGGAATCAGTGGCATCTGGTGTGCGCCAGTCTGATAAATCCTTGGAATATCCGAACCACATATACCTGCTGCCTTCACTTCCACTAAAACCTCATTTTCCGAAATCTGTGGCTTTAATACTTCTTTATATTTTATATTCCCGATATCTTCAAGCACCCAAGCCTTCATTTTTAATGATTCCTCCGATTATATCCTCTTCTGCAAAATACATTCCCTAAAACGCTCCAAATCAGCCTTTGTCGTGATTTTATAATTACCCTCATCACCCGGTATCATTGCAATATCCATTCCCGCAAGAACTGCCGGTTCAGTAGAACCGTTGACCTGCAAAATCTTTTGCGGAAACAGCCGCTCATTGGCTTCATAATATTTACCCAACACAAACAGCTCAGGTGCCTGCCCGGCAAAAATCTCCTGCCTGTTTAGCAGAGATGACACACTTTTTCCGTCACGGCTTAAATAAACCGTATCTTTCATGGTCAATACCGGAAGCACACCGTCATGTCCGTCCAATGCATCGATACATGCAGTAATCAGTGCTTCTGACAGACACGGACGTGCCGCATCATGAATCAGCACTGTATCTTCTGCCTCAGCATAGGTTAAAATATCCTGCAGTCCATTATAAATAGAGAGCTGGCGGTTTTCGCCCGGACCTGAAAAGCCTTTAAATTTTTTGTTTACATCATAAGTTTTTAATTCGTCTGCAATCGGTTCGTGCCACGATTCCTGTGCCACAATCTGAATTGCATCAATCTGTGGGTGTAAGGACAAACGTTCCACGCAATACGATAAAATCATTCTGTTCCCGACCTTGATATACTGCTTTGGAATATCCACACCGAGTCTGCTGCCGACCCCGCCGGATAAAATCAGTGCTGTGTTCATAGCCGTAAATCCCGGATATTCCGCAAAATTTCACCATAAGGTCTGTCCTTTCCAAACAGCAGCGTTGTTCCCAGTACAAACCCTTTCATGCCCTTTGGCGCAAATTCCAAGATACGCTCGGCACTGCACGCACCGTCCCAGTACATTTCAAAATCCATATCTTCTTTTAATGACAATAACTTTGTAATCTTTTTACCAACATACGGAAGATACATCTGTCCGGCATTTCCTGGATTCACCGACATTACAAGCACCTTTTTAACAATCCGGAGCATTTCAAACACAGTTTCAACCGATGTTCCCGGATTAATCGCAATACCCGGCACCATACCAGCATCAATAATTGTCTGTAACGTAGTCGATGGATGATACTCTGCTTCTGGATGAATATAGACTGTATCACCTTTTCTTAAATTTTTTAAAAATAAATTAATGTGATTGTTTGGATGTTCAATCATTAAATGCACATCCAGCGGTTTTGTTGTCGCACTGGCAATATAGCGCATATCGTTTAACGACATCGCAAAATTCGGAACATATCTTCCGTCCATAATATCAATATGAAAGGAATCAATTCCGCCTTCTTCCAATGCTTTTACTTCCTGCGCAAGATTCCCGTAATTTGCGCACATCATCGAAGCTGTTAATTCAAACTGCATATGTACTTCCTTTCTTTGTCCCGCACTAAAACGTATCTTCTATTATGACATATATACATTTTCATTTTTATGCTAATAACATGTACATTCTTGCTAGCATAAAAAGCTTTTATCCGCATATGCTATATGATACTTTTCACTCTTTGTTTCAAAATAATACGTCATCAGCCTTTCCGCCATAAATCCCGGATACCTGTTTTGATATAAATCTTTATGTTCTCCCACACTTTTAACAACGGCATCCAGTATCGGAAACAGCCATTCGCAAAATTCACAAATAATTTCTCTTTTTGCAATAACCATATTACAAGGTGAATATAAATTCCCTTCAAAAAAAAGGTTCATTTTTTCATATTCACTGTTATTGTTTTTATAAACATATTCCATAAGAATATTCCAGTCTTCAGCTACATGTCTGTCACAGTAATTTTCTGCTAAACTGGGTGAAACATATAACGGCACCGGCAATATAACATCTATATTTTGATTTTTAACAATATCCAGCCAATTTTGTGGCAATAAAAAATGTCTTCTGTAATGTGCCAACCCTACATAATCTTCTTTTGCATGTTTCCAAATCCAATATAGCCCTGTAAGTTCACAATATTGTTTATTTTTATCTGAAATATTACAGCCCTCATTATCAAAGTAATCCGCATTTATTCTTTGACCGGTCAGCGCAGTTCCCACCTGAATTACTTTTTCATATTCTTCTTTTTTATATTTTTCTTTTAATTCTCCGTCAAATGCCGAACTGGCAACATAAATACAGCCTGTATAACCTGTATCATCCCCGCTATCTTCATTTTGGTTATATGAAATTTTACTATACTGCTTACCTATAGACTGATAATACTTCTCAATAAAAGCATTTCTGAATTTCATATCCAGTTGAACATCCACAGGTATTATTTTTTTCATTCCATATAATTTTAAAGAATTTTTTAATTTTTCCTGATTCACTCCTCTGGTTGCTATATATACAGGATACTCATTATTTAAATAAACTTTTTTTGAAATATTTAATACAGGCACTCCTTCAATCTCCATCGGATTCTTTTCATCATTATCATATAAATACGCTTTTATTTCGACATCTTTATCCAAATATGTCAAATACTTTGCCATTGTAACCCCTCTGGAGCCGGCACCAGCTATATAAACATATCCCATTTATCTTCCCTCTATAATTTCAATTCGTTCTCTTTTATTGCAGATACTATCTTATCATGTTAAATCCATGCATACAAAACGGTCTCATATACATTTGTTGAATAATGTCTGATTGCAAATTTGTATTCCGGAACCAGTTCTTTAAGCAGTATCGGTATTTCTATTATATCTTTCGGCTTATGATAGATAGATACTGCTAACCTTGGTTTATATATGCTAATTATGTGTTCAGCCCCTAAAATAGCATTTTTTTCAGCACCTTCTACATCCATTTTAATAAATGTAGGTATCTTTCCATTATCAATAATATCATCTATTTTAACACACTGCGTTTCTATGCCATTTTTCATATTAATCCGTGATGCAGTCCCGTTATGAGTAAATTTCATCTTTTCATTTTTATTCCAGACAGCAGCATTAATCACTTGATAATCATGCCAATTTTCCGTTTTGGCACGTTCCTCTATTTTATGTGACATTGATGTTAAAGGCTCAACAATATATATCCCGCCATAGTTATTTTTCGTCCATTGCAAAAATGCATTAACTGTATCCCCGTCATAAGCTCCTGCATCGAAAAAAATCTCCGATTCTTTCGGTTCAAAAAAATCAAAATACTGGCTAGTGCTATTCCCTAATAAAAAAACTTCTTTTGGAAAAATAATATGTTCCGGTAAAAAACCTAATTGTATTAAGTTTTTCCTCATATCCCAGCCATAAGATGCTGAACTAATAATTACTAAATAATTATTATATTTTTCCACAACCTCTTGCGGGTTAATTACTTCTATGCCGTCTACTTTATGTCCATATTCGTAACTGTCACAAAAATAGTTCACTTCATATCCACTCAGTTCCACTACTTTTTTATCATAAATCCCATAATATCCACTCCCATAGATAATAATTCCGTCCCGTTTTTTTAGTGCAGCGTTTAATTCCCAGCTTACAATATTTCTCAAATACGGTTCCACACTCTCTACAAATGTATCACGGTCTCCGTTTAACATATACTGAATTCTGGCATCAAATATATCCTTTGATTCATTATCTGCAAGACCTAATTTAATTTTTTCTACAACATTAACATTATATATTTTTTCAATAATATCTTTCATATTCATCCCATCAACCATTATATTTACACTATATACTTTTCTGCATCTTTTGAACTGCATTCTGAAAACATCTGATTATCACAGAATCTAGTATCATCTCTGCTCCACACAATATTTTCACGGATAACTCTCGCCGGAACTCCTGCAACAATTACATTATTCGGAAATTTTGACGAGGTTACCGCATTCGCAGCTACTACAGACCCTACACCGATATCTGCTCCCGGCAAAAGCTTGCACTGTGCACATAACCACACCTGATTAGATACATTTACATCCTTTGCCTGATTTATTCTTTTCCCCGTATCTTTATCAAAAATATGGTGACTGTCATGTGTCCTGATAACAACATATTTTCCGAATAAACAGTCATCTCCAATATTGAGGGCCGAGTACGCTACATGACATTCTGCAATAACTATCCTGACATTGCTTCCTATTTTTACATTTGCACGATTACCAAGTAACAGCCTGCATTCATCTATAATTAAATTATCACCTATATAGACCCTGCTATGTGCGCCTTGAAATGCGATTTGCAGATTATCCGGCAATGTGTCATTATAAAAGACCTCATTTGTACCATAGTGCCAGTATCCTTTTACACCATTCTTTTTAATTTCTAATCCGGTAACTGTAATACAGCCCAATAAATCCATTGCAAACACATACTTAATTCCATTTTCTGAAAATTCTTTTGCAATATTCTGTTTAAGCGGCTCATCACATGAAAATATGACTACGATTGCATTTATTTTATCTTTTAACTGTGAGCGATGTATAATCTGAATCCCGTCATATTCTGTATCTAATACATTATCAAACTTTTTATCACATATATAATCAAATTCTATTATACTGCGACTTCCTGTTTCACTGCCTGATAGTAATTTCCAATCCCATAAGCTATGTACTCTTCACACTTTTGCATTGAACTCCCCATTTCTATTGTAGAATTATTTACTTACTTGAAAATTCTTTTACTGCTTTTATAATCCTATTCTGCGCCTCTACGTCCAGACAGTCATACAATGGCAGCACAAGAATTTCCTTTGCCAGCATTCTCGCATTCCTGATATCAACATCTTTATACTTATTTTTAAAACATGCCTGGTCTGAAGTTACCGGGTAAAAATATTTTCTGGCATAAATATTGTTCTCTTTTAACATATTATATAATTCATCTCTGTTTGTATCCCCCCTGGATTCTACTCTAATCGGAAAATAAGAATAGTTCATGACATTTGCATTATTAGAATCAAACACTTCAATTCCATATACATTTTCAAGTTCCTGCTTATAATATTCACAGCATCTTCTTCGATTTTCTATTGCTTCATTTATATGGTTCATATTGCACAATCCCATTAATGCACAAAACTCATTCATTTTTGCATTCGCTCCAATATCTGTAACCAGTTCCTCCCCACGAATACCAAAATTTTTTAAATTATACAGCTTATCATATAATTTAGAATCTGAAAATGTAATAGCCCCGCCTTCTATTGTATTAAAAACCTTTGTTGCATGAAAGCTGAATATTGAAGCATCTCCATATGTTCCGATTCCATTTCCTTTATATTCTATTCCAAATGCATGCGCAGCATCATAAATAACCTTTAAATTATATTTATCAGCCAATTCCTGTATTTTTTCAACATTACAAACATGTCCATATACATGAACCGGTAAAATTGCCACCGTTTTTTCGGTAATAAGACTTTCAATTTTTGATTCGTCTATTGTACCGTCCTCCAATTTTATATCGCAGAAAACAGGCTTTAAATTATTTCTGACGATTGCATGTGTTGTTGAAATAAAGGTAAATGGAGTTGTAATTATTTCCGAACCGTCAGGAAATCCAAATGCCTGAATTGCCAGTTCTAATGCCATATGTCCATTTACAATTAATGATACATTCTGCACCTTTAGATATTTTTTTAATTCATCTTCTAATTTGTGATGATATTTCCCCATATTAGTTATCCAATGGCTGTCCCATAATGGTCTAATAGCTTCAACATATTCTTCAAACGGCGGTAATAAAGCCCTAGTAACAAAAATATCTTTCTCCATCATTTCTCCTTCAGGCGATTAAATCAATTCTTTAATTGAAATAACACTCTTAAATCCTTCTTTTTTCATTAAATTCATTACAGCTTCTTCATTCTGGTCCATTGAAACAATTACGGTTGCATTTCTGCTTACCCCTTCCAAATTGCCAGCACTATAAATCGGAATCCCCATATAGTACTGTCCCTGCATCGCCTTATCTATGCAAAACGGAATCGTATATTCATCTTTCAGGACACTAACAAGTGCCCTTCCTACTACGGCCATTGCATAAATAACTACCGCATCTGTCTTAATTATTTGTTTACAATGTTCCATAAAACCGTCTTTACAGAATATACTTTCCAAAAAACTGTACCGCGCTCTCATTTTTATATATGGTTCAGGTCCCAGCCCCGACGGCTTTCCTCCACCCCAGTCATGCACCTTCGGATGCTTAAATATAGGGTCTTTCATAACCTGTAAAAATTCTTTATTATAAGGATGATATTCATTTCTTACATCTCTAAACCATTCCTGCATATCCGGGTCGCGCCATGGTTCAAAAGGTCTTAATCTTACACAATCAACATTAAACTCATCTATACATCTACGTGCAAATTCAGGTAATTCTCTGAAATTTTTCTCCTGATATACCGTTGCTATTTCAAAATAATTAATAATTCCCTTTTTCCGTAAAGATTTAACAAAATGTAAATTATCAATTAAATTAGATATCGGCAGTGTTGTTCCTGATAATTCACGATATATATCTTTCTCAAAACTCAAAACCGTTATTGCTACCGATAAATTATATTGTCCAAGATTCGATATCTTCTCCCAATTCTCCTTGTTAAATAGTGCACCGTTTGTTTCCAGCAGGACTGAACATTCCTCTTTGTTCGCTAATGGTTTCCACTTTGAAAGTAAATTTAATGTATGCCGGCTTACAAAAAGCTCTCCCAGTCCATTTGCACTAATATTTTTTACATATGGCAGAATTTTTTCTAATTCTTCATCTATTCTTTGCAGCTTTTTCTCTCTTTCTTGTACCTCTGTTCTTTGCATACAATCCGGTATTGTACACATTACACACCGGTAATTACATACATTTTCATATGCCAGATAAAGAGATTCTGGATATTCCGGAATTTTATCAATTTCAATCTCATTTTCCTTTACTGTACCATTTGCTACATATGGGCACGCATTGGGATTACAATTAGAATGATTCCCGTTACAGTGATATTCCTGTATTAACTCTGCCTCTTTACTATGATAGATTTCTTTCATCGTCTTTTCTGTAAGTCTTCCTATAACCCCTCCATCATATAACCAACTGCAAAGTCTGACATCTCCATTTTCATTTATAACTTGAACAAAATCCACTGCTCTCTTACATATTCTCATTCAATTCACTTCCTACTCTAATTCTACTGCCTGTTTCAATTCCGCCGATTTATAGGCTGCATAAATAATCTTTATTGTATCTCTTGCTATTGAAATACCCGATTTTGGCTCACGGTCATAATATACTGCCTCTATAAAATCTCTCATTTCATCGGTATATCCTCTCATAATTTCATCTTCCAAAAATGGATTATTCCAACCCGTTTTCCCTGGAAGCATTTCTGAAATATACACATCATCTAACCGTTCTTCATCCAAAAAATATGTGCTCATCATATCTGCCATTGTAAGATTACATTTTATTACAGCATCATTGCAATACAAATCCACATAATTCAATGAACCTCCCAATAATGTATCCGCAGCCATAATCGTTGCTCTGGATTCATCTGAAAATTTCAATATTACCGTGCTGGTATCTTCCACATCTACTGGTCTTGCTGCAATATGTCTATGGTCATATTCCGAAAGTGTCTTTGTCACGCATCCCATATCAGCTAATACAGTATCTACTTTTATATCATAATTTTTCACCTTTGCTTCCACCTGCTTCAACCACAATATTGCCGACAGCGGATGTGCCCCCGTACGAATAAATGTACCTCCACCTGTTTTACTCCACTCTCCCGCTACCGCTGAACTGGACCCCTTTAAACTTTCCTCTCCTTTTGCAAACAATATTCTGCACTTCTTTTTCGTTATAATTTCTGCTGCTTTATTAATTGCCGGAGCATAAATATAATTCTCTGCATACATAAATTTTCTATTTGTTTTACGTATAATATCTTCAATTTTTTCTAAAGAATTTAAAATTGACTCATACATTTCCGCTTTTGACAGTGTTGTATCAAAGCACCCACATAATGGTTTTTCGCATATAACATGCTTTCCATGTTCCATTGCCTGAATAATCATTTGTTCATGCATATATGGCGGTGTACATATATCAATGACATCGATTTCCGGATCTTCTAACAATTCCTCAACATTCATTGTGGCAATTTCAAACCCGTATTTATTCTTTGCTTCTACAACCTGTTCCCATCTTCTTGCAACAATTGTTTTACATCTTACCGGTACCCCGCTATATCTACGAATTGCATTCATATGTAATTCCGTTGCGCGTCCTGCACCAATCATTCCCAGACATACTTCTTTTTTTGGCATATACATTCTCCTTTATCATGCAAATGGTATATATTGTTGAAAATCAATAACTTTTCTTATCCGGCTATTTTGAATTAAATCATCATATATAATCCGGTTGGCAGCAATAATAATCTGATGATTTTGTATCGCATATTCCGTATCTACAATTTTATATCCATATATTGTTTTCTTACATATAAACTCATTTTTCTTATCGCATACTCCTTCAAGAAACAATCCTTCTTTTGAAAAAAATTCCTGAATTGCTTCTCCGCGAAGACCTAATCCCCACAAAAATACACCTTTTTTTTCAAAACCCATCAAAGCAGCTTTTATCTCTTCTTTATTTTGTTTTAACTGTTCATATAATGATTCATATGCTTTAAGTCTTTTTAATATTGTTTCATGATACATTTTATTTGTATCTATATCTAATTGTTTAAGCATTGATATTTCTAATTTTCGATGCTGCTCTCTTTTTTCATTATCTTTTTCTATACGAACTGTCCACGAACCAGACGTTGCACGTCTATACACTGACATGCATGTATCTATATAATATATTCCGCCTCTTAATGCCCCTTTAATCTGGTTTGTATAGTCAAAATTCATAATCTGTTCAAACGGTAACATATTTTCAAATAATTCCCGTCTGTAAAAATGGGTTGCAGTAGCAACATATCTTCCGCCACCTAAAATAATGTCTTCTACTGATAATATACAATCTTTCTTTTTGGGCCGGATTTCCTGAATAAATGAATCATCTGTTCCGTTTATCTCGTTGGCACGACATACACACATATCCAGTTTCGGATGCTGCTCCATAACATCAAACTGCCTTTGAAGCTTTGTATCATCGCTCCAATAATCATCGCCTTCACAAATTGCAATATATTTTCCTTTAGATTTAGGCAGACACAATCCCATAACAATATCCACTCCTTGTGAATATTGATTCTCACTTTCATAAATTGGCTTTACGATGTCCGGATATTCATTCTGATATTTTCTTATAATATCAGCTGTTGCATCAATTGAGCAATCATCATGAACAATTACCTCAAACCGAAACTCTGTCTTTTGTGTTATGACACTCCTCAGCATCTGTTCAATATATTTTTCCTGATTATATGCCATGCATATCACACTAACTTTCACTTCTGATGCACTTAATAAGTCCATTTATTTCTCCCATATATTTATCTTTTTCTTCTTTTGAATTTAGATAAAATTGTACCAGACCAAACTTTTGATATAAGTAATCATTTATTTCTGCACCTTTACCATCATACATTTCGATATCAATAATGTATTTTTTAAATTCCTCTTTTATAGACACTCCTTCAAAAGTGCCATTTCCGTCGCTCATAATACTATGGTAGCCATAATATCTGTCCATTGTTTCAAATGACGGTATTCCACAACAGGATTGTCCTGCTTCTGCTTTTATAATCCAATAATTCCAGTTTACGCCTGTAGAATAGGCTGCTGCTGTTGTACTGTTATTTCCTGGCATGCGACGCATCATTTCTATAATCCAATATTCATGACCGCATTTCATATATTGCAAATGTAATAATCCATCTACTAATCCCAGTTTTTTTGCAATTTTTTCAACTTGTGGAATTAAAAAACTTACTGCCTCTTTCCAATCATCTGCCGGACATAATCCGGAATTTGTCAAAAAACCATTTTTAAAAGAATAATCATTCCATGTTGAATAGGCTGCAACTTTTTGATTGACAATAAATGAACAAAAGCTATGCAGTGTGCCCTGTAAAAATGGTTCAATAACGACATGACCTATATTAGATTTTCCAAAGGCTCTTTTTATTGCCTGTTCATACTCATCTCTCGTATCAACCCTGCTTACTCCTTTTCCACCAGCCTGATCTGAAGGCTTTATAATTAACGGATATTTATCCTGTGTATCATAACTTAATGCCTGATTAACATCTTCAAAACATTCAGCTATAGGACTCTTTATTCCATTATCTTTAACAAATTTTTTAAAGTAATCTTTTCTATGAATAATCTTGGCATTTTCAAATGTATCATGACCTTTTAATCCCAGTTTTTCACCCATATATGCAGCCACTAATGCACAGTTATCCGAACACCCCTGGCTTATCGCGTCTATTCCTATTTTCTTCGCTAAATTTACCATTCCGTCATAATCCGAATAATCAAAAGGTGTATATTCATCTGCTGCTTTATGTCCCGGTGCAGAACTATTATTTCCTGTCGTAATAACATAGAAACCAAGTTCTTTTGCAGCATATATAAGCGGAATTTCAAACATGCTTGCATTTAACATCAGTAATTTTTTCATAAAAGATTCTCCTTTATCCATTTGCTATTATACAAGTCTATAATGAGTCAACATTTCATTTACTGACTCAGCAGAATTGAACATCATAACATCCACAATAGAAAGCCATGGAATAAAATCCTTACCTCCTTGAGTATATTCTATATATTCCGTCTCAAGAAATGATAATTTTATATTTTGTATTTTAAAATCGTCCTGTGAATATAGTGCTTTTCCACCTATCGCATTATAATACTCTGATGCTCCAAGCAATTTACAGATTTCAATAATTTTACTTTGTCCCTTTAATGAATTATCTTTCTTTATTGATGATGATAATAATAATTCTGTTTCTATTCCTATATATTCATTTATGCTTTTTAAAGAATCAAATAAATATTCACTAAGCTTTTGCTTATCCGAATACATGATGTTTTTCATTAAAGTATATACTGGTTCAAAAAACGGTGCCTTCTTATAAGAAAGTTCTAACATTCTCAAATTTTTATCTATCTGCCTTTTGTCATGATTAATATAAATCTCATTAATTTTTTTATTTTGGCTTGCCCCAATTATCGGCACATTAAAATACTTAATTTCACCATTCACTACAATCCTATTTCTATTAATCCAGCCGCGGTTTATATAATTCACATCATCATAGATTACATATTTGTCAACTGCATTCATTAATTGCCAGTATCCTATATATGGTACAAAATATGGCTGCATAATTGCTAATTTCATAATAACTGTATCCTCATATTTACATTACGCTTCTATTAGTTCTAATACTTTTTCGGTTCTTAATGCCCAAATCTTACTAAAGGCAACACCTCTGTTTACTAATTCCTTTTCGATGCTCTTTTGAATATATGGGTCTAATATGGCTATTAAAATGATATCATATTCTCTATCTTTTAATACATCAATATTTTCAACGTTCCATTCTAACGGAAAGTTATTATAATTTTTATCAACCCACGCAACAATATTAAATTCTGCCTCTTTATCTAACCTATCCTTATACTGTTTTCCAAATTTGCCAGCTCCATAGATTACTATTTTGGATGATTTTTTGACTATCTCATACGGCGTTACAAATTCTGGTTTATATTCCATTTCCCATTTTTTTAAAACACCATTTATCAGCATATCACTAAATCGCATATTTACCTGATATTTTATCTGTTTTATGTCCGTGCAATCATTCATAACTTTGATATAAGCTTCATACAGTACAGGTATCATTTCCATTTCCCGTTCTGACAAATTATGTGTTACCGAAGTATCTCTCATAATATAATGATAACCGGCATAAGACATCACATATATTCCCCTGGCATATTTTAATGCTGTTGCAAGTGCTACCCCGTCCTCATTTAATCTTAGTCGCTCATCCACATCTCTTAATGCCATATCTGCCAATGATTTACGAATTAAGATATTACATAATGAGTGAATTAACACATCTTTTCTCGTCCATTTATTCCAGATAAAACAAGGTAATATTTTACTTATTATCTGATTTTTATTATAATAGCCTTCTGCCAGTCCATTTCTATGTATACTTACATCTGTACCATTATCAATATATCTTTCAGAAATTACTATATCTGTATCTTGAACTACTTTAATAGTATTAAGCATTCTTTGAATATATTCCTTTTCAATCCAGTCATCACAATCCAAAAATGTAATCCATTCTGACGATGCTAATCGAACACCTAATTTTCTCGCTGACGTTTGACCACCATTTTTTTTATGAATCACTTTAATATCCGAATATTTTTTTTCATACTCATCACATATAACCCCGCTTCTATCTGATGAACCATCATCAACGAGAATTATTTCTATATTTTTATAATTCTGATTTAATACACTATCCACACATTTATTTAAAAAATGTTCTCCATTATAAACAGGTATAACTATGCTGACTTTTTCCAAATATATCACCTCATAAACATAATAACCACCTATAAATTTTGATTTTTATAATTATTTACTTATTATTTTGTTATCCAATATAAGTTTTTATCATTCTAAAATAATTAATATATATATTCAGGATTTATTAAACCTAGTTCTCTAAAATTCATTTAAATAACTTGCATATTTATTGTAATCATTATATTAAAAAATTTATAGTTCATTTACTAATTTATCATAGTCATAACCTATTTTTTTCTCTGGAAATATTGTATAAGATTCAGAAATATATTCCCTTATTTTATCATGATTAACATAACTTAATGATAATATTATAATATCAATACTTTCTTTTTTTAATTCATGTATATCTAATACTTTAATTTTATTTCCATTTATCTCTAAATAATCTTTATTCTTCTCTGTCTCTATAAAGAAATCTACTTTAATATTCTGCCCACTTAAAAAATCATAAAATTTATGCCCCATTTTTCCTGCTCCATACAATGCTATTTTTTTATTTTTCACAACTTTTTTTATATTGTTGATTAAAAAATATTTAGGGTTAATTTCTAATTTTTTATTAACTTTATCAATATATTCGTTATCATTCTCTTTTATAAATTTCCATCCCATATCATGCAATTTCATTAATGCACTATTCATCATTTTAAGATTATCATAATTTACACTAATAGCATTTTGACTTATTCCAAATTTATAGCCATAATATGGCAATGAACCCCAATTTTCTATATTATCATATGAATGAGGTGGAACATATGTATTAATTCCAATTTGTTGGCAAGCGTATGATAAAGCCATATCTTCACCCACATATTTATATCCTAATATATCAATTTTATTTATCATATAATCTAACCATTTTGTTTTGCAAAACCATGCATGTCCTACAAAATCGACTTGAATAGTTTCTCTATTAGGATTATGCCATCCTATATCTATTTTGTCATATGGGTAATTCATAGAATCATTTATTATAATTCCATTTGTACCATACACACCTTGCTTTTTTTTGAATTCATTAACACAATTTTCTATCCATCTATTACCAGGTATTGTATCATCATCAAATATACATACAAATTCTTCTTTAACATATTTTGCTGCATACTTAAATCTACCATTAACCCCCTCATTTTTATCCGATATATAAACATAATTGAATTGACTTAAAAATATATCATCGAATTGTATTTTATAATATGAATCTATGCCATCCTGAAATAAATATATATTTTTTATTGGATATGTTTGATTATTTATTTCATTAATTTGTAATTGTAATATTTCAGGTCTTTTATATGCTGTCAAAACAATTCCTACATCCATATTTTCTCCTTTTTATCAATGTTTTTAAATTTTTCATACATTATATACCTATTGGCTTTAACTCCAATATCATTCAATTTTTTACATACATCAGCTTCGTATCTACTGCATATTATAATAAAATCATCATTTGTAAAATGGGCTATATCTGGTTTTTTAACAGTATGTCCGAAATAGTATTCTTTGCTGCTATTAATATAATTATCCCAAATTTCTTTAACCTTTAATAATGAACCATATTTAGATAAAAATTCTGTTGCCTGTATGCCTCTTCCAAATACAATTATATTTTTACATTTTAAATCTTCTATAGAGCTTATTGAATTATCTTCATTATAGTTAAAATATTCTTTTTCAATATAAGCATATTTATCTTTATATCCATATCGATAATCTGATTCATTTATTATTCTCTTTGATAAATTTATCCATTCTTTTTTTAGCTGTTCTATCATTGTTTTAGGATATTTATTAGAATTACAATTCAATTCATCTGGATCGATATCTAAATTATATATACCTCTTTTTATTAGCGTATCAAATTTTTGTGTAAATAAACCTTCGAATGTAATACTATAATGTTTATTTCTAATCCCTATTTTTATATTATTTCTATCTAAATCAGGCACACCATTTATCCAAGCTGTTGTCAAATATTCTTTTTCTTTTTTTTGATATTTTTTTATATTAAATTTTTCATCTTTTAAATCTTCAAATATTTGTTTTATTATTTTACTATCATATAACCCATTAAACTGATATTTAGGTAAATCCTTACCTATTACATAAAATGGAATATTAAAATTTGTTTTTGTATAGTTCCAGCGTTCCTCATTTTTCCCAATTTTATACATAAAATTACTGATACCATGATCTGATGTTATAATTAATATTGTATTACTAAAAGCATTTCTTTTACTTAATTCTGTAAATAAGTATTTTAAATTTTTTTCTATATTTAAAATACTCAATTGTTTTGATACAGACATTTTTTTTTCATTAATTTCATCCAATAAATTTATTTTATTTAATATCTCTTGTTCATATTCAGCACTTTCATATCTTGAATTTAGAAAATTCTCTGGATAATGAAAATCATAATTATGAATATATGCAAAGTATGGTTTATCCATATCATAATTATATTGGTCATACCAATTTAAAAAATCGTCAATTTCTTCCTTTAGTTTTGGTAAATTTTCGTTTTCATCTCTCATATGTGACAATAAATCATTATTACTAAAAATACATCTATTATTATTTTCTCTCAACTGTTTTTCTATTTCTATTTCGTCATTTCTATTAAAATCAAAAAGATACTGAATATTTTTATTTTTACTTTTTTTAATAAAAATAGCTTCATTTTTTGACACATTATGTTTTAACTGTTTTTTATATTTAACGATATTAGGATATTGACAATCATAAAACAATTGCGAATAAAAAGTTTTATAAAATTCCGAATAAATATTTTTATCCATAATATCTTTTATATATATTCTTTTATTCTTATAATACTGTATTTTTTGTTTTTGACCTTTTTCATCAAAATTATATTTATTAAAAAATTCATCTAAAATAAACTGTATTTTCCAATAATCTTTCTCTTCTAAATTTTTCTTATTGTATAAATTAATATAATAGATAATTCTATTGTTCCAAATATGTTCAAACGCTCTATCTAACATATTTTCCCTATTTACATTATCATTATTATATTTCATTTTATTATTTATATATGGTACTAATTGTCCTAAGTACATATAATAGCTATCATTTAAGAACTGTTCAAAAATTGTTTCATTAGAAAAATTTGTTTCACTTAAATAGCTACTTCCAAACAAAGGTTCTGTGCCGCTCCAAAAACCTCTAACCGCAGCCTCCGTAAATGGTCCCGTAGCATACATATCTGAAAAATTTAATGTTTCTTTTTCCAAATATGTCCAAAAATCATTAGACATCTTCACTTGATCAATATACCATTTAGAAAGTGCATCTATTGTTACAATCAAAAAATTTTTTTTCATATATCACACCTGCTCAGCAACTGGATACTCTTTTTCATAATATCCTGGTCTTCTTATATCACAATAATTACATGCTTCTATATAATCATTTTTATTTATTAAATTATATATTTTTTTTCGTAAATCATGTTTATCCAACACATTTACATAATCCAAGTTTTTTTTCTCTATAAACTTTAAATCAGTTCCATGTGCACTACGTGGACAATAATGAAGTTCACCATCAAATAAACTTCGACACTGTGTTGCACATTCTTTAAACACTATATGCAATTCTTCAGCAGTTCTATTTCTGCATTCCAAATTCCCTGTATCATAGAACACCTTTGTCTCTAATATTTCGACATTAACACCATATTGCTCGCATTTTTCTAATAGTTTTATTTTATTTTTTGATAGTTTTCCATAATCACTTATTGATAAAACTATTTTAGGATTAGACATTTCTTTCCATAAATCATCATTTTGTGGTAAAATAGTTCCATTGGTAATTATATTAATAAAATTAATTTTATTTTTATTTTTTAAAATCCTTATAACTTCTGAAAGTTTTTTATATAATAATGGCTCTCCCCCTATTACATTAATAGTTCCTATTTCATCTATTGAATCTATCAAATTGGATATACTTTTATATATAATATTGATATCTACATCATGTTGTTTTTCATAATACTGCATTAAGTTAGCACATTTTTTACATCTTAATGTACATCTGCTACTTAAAACCAAATCCATTCTATTTATTCTAATAAAATTTTCTTTTTCATATTCTATTTTATTTACAATAGGAAATTCATTTGTGCATTCAATTATTTTTCCATCAAATCCATTTTCAATTAACTCACTATAAAGTTCTTTATGAAATTTTTCACTCGTTATAATCACTACTGAATTGTTAAATTTTTTCATATCACTTGAACTATATGTGCTATATCCATCAATTTCAACACCATTATTATCTATGAACCCTTTTATTTTATCTTTATTTTTACATTTGGCTATTATTTCTGCACTATTTTTTCCCGCTGGACACAAAAATATTTTTTTATCTTTTACTTGGTTTATTATGTCATTTACTTTTTTAATATTGTAATAATTTATTTTCATTCTCACCTCATAAACTTTAAAACACTCAAAAATTTATTTAAGTCAACTTTATCATTTTCTTTTAAAACTAACGTACCACTTTTTTTTAAATATTCCCCACACTGTTCCATATCCATATAATAATTTATATGCTTAAATGCAATGTTATCATTTACTATCCAAAGTTTATAAAATCCTCCATGTAATGATGAATTTAATAAAATACTTTTTAAATTCGTATCGCTCGTTACACATAAATATTTCAATGAAGTAGCTCTAGCTTCGGTTCCCCAATTCTTAATTGTTAAATCATTTTCTTTTTCACCTATTATAATATTATTAATTTTATTATTATTTAAATCAACCTCTATTGACGAATCAACTTCTGCAGAAAATATAAATAATTTATTGCTTATAATTTCACTTCTAAAAAAAGGTTGAACCCACCCCAATTCTATTCCGAAATTATATTTTATTTCTTTAATTTCAGAATTGTTTTTCTTTAATATATGAAAGTCATATTCTATTTCAAATATATTCACAATATTATAAGTTTTTTTGTCTATTTTATATAATTTATTATAACTATTAATCCATATATAATTTTCTGCTTCAGCAATAGTTCCAATTCCATTAGGAATTATATATTTTTTTATATCAAATGAATTTCTTTCAATGTCAAAAAAAATAATATATGGTTTTTCTTTTACTCCCCATACAATAGAATTTTCTAAACCAATCATATCTCTCGTCATAGTTAAATCCTTTAATAACACTGAATCATAATTAAATATACTAATGTTCTTATTACATAAATCCAATTTTAATAGGTAATGTTCTTTATAGGTTGAAACTGCAATTAAATAATTTTTGAAAACTTTTATATTTGAAAACTGAATGCCCCCTTTAAAACAATCTGGTAATTTTAATTCTTCCAAACGATTATTTTCTATATCATATACCAATATATCATTTTCATTAAATGGAATAAAATAACATTTACAATCATGCAAAATCCCACTTGAATATCCTCTGTATTTCCCCTTCTTTTTTTTATCAAAATAATATAAACATTTTGTATTTCCAGTTTCTGTATTAGTTTCAAATATTCCATTTGTAAATTCATCTATATAAATCATTTTTTTTCTAAATATAATCATAAAATCTGACCATATATTTAATATAATTTCATTTCCACTCATTTTATCTCTTTTCTAAATACTCTATTTTAATTCTTGTTTTAAAATTCCAACTATTTTTTCACTTGCACATCCTGTTCCATATGGATTTTTTTCAGCTACCATTTTTTCATATTCAATATTATTATCTAATAGTTTTTTTACGGTATTAAATATATTTATCTCATCCGTTCCTACTATCTTTGCAACTCCCGCCTCAATCCCCTCTGGACGTTCTGTAGTATCTCGTAATACTAAAACGGGTTTTCTTAAACTTGGAGCTTCTTCTTGTATACCTCCTGAATCAGTCATAATTAAATAACTATGTGCCATAATATTGTGACATGTTACAAAGTCAACTGGATTTATTAAATGAATGTTTTTAATACCATCCAACATATTATATGCCGTTTCTCTCAGTTTAGGATTCATATGAACAGGATATATAATTTTAACGTCTTTGTATTCCATTGCTATCTTTTTAATCGCATTAAAAATCCCATCAATTTTCACACCTATGTTTTCTCTTCTATGTGCTGTTAAAAAAATCAGACGACTATCTGATGCCCATTCAAGTTCTTCATTATAATAATTATCTTTGACTGTGGTTTTTAATGCATCAATTACCGTATTACCTGTAATCCATACTTTTCCCAATACTTTTTGTCTTATCAGATTATCATAGGCTTGCTTTGTTGGCGCAAAATTGTACTTAGAAATTAATGAAATAGATTGTCTATTAAATTCCTCTGGATAAGGACTATCCATATTAAAGGTTCTAAGTCCCGCTTCAACATGTCCAACATCAATTTTTTTATAAAAGCAAGCTAATGCTACTGCATATGCTGTAGTTGTATCACCATGTACCAAAACAACATCTGGCTTTTCCTGAGTCAAGATATTTTCAATTTTAGACAATATAGCTACTGTTATACTAAACAATGTTTGATTTTCACTCATTATATTCATATCAATATCAGGAATAATTTCAAATATATTTAAAACCTGATCTAACATTTCTCTATGTTGCCCTGTAACTATTACAACTGTTTCAAATTCTTTTTCCAATTTTAATCTTTTAATTAATGGGCACATTTTTATTGCTTCTGGTCTAGTGCCAAAAATAACTGCTATTTTTTTCAAAATATATTCCTCTATAAATTAAATTTATCAATAATTATTTTTAATACTTTTTCCACTGTATTTAATCCATAATTTTCAATTTCAATATCTGGATTTTTAGGTTCTTCATATTCCATATCGATTCCCATAACATTTTTAATTTCACTTTTTATTGCTTTTGAATATAGTTTTTTTGAATCTCTTTGTATCAAAACATCAACCGGAACCTTAAGATAAATCTCTATATAATTTAATATATTTTTTCTGTTCCATTCTCTACATTCATCATACATAGCAATACAACAAATAATCACATCAATCCCCTGTTCATTAAGCATTTTACATAATCTTGCATTTCTATATGTTAATTCTATTCTACTTTCTGTTGTATATGTATAATCCTGATAGACTTCCCTCAGAATATCACCGTCAAGTAATATTACATTATTACTTTTTTTTTTCATATATGTGTATAACATTTTACCTATAGTAGTCTTTCCTGCCCCAGACAGTCCTGTTATCCATATAGTTTTTCCTAATTTTTTCATAATATTTTCACCTCATAAAATCCATAAACATTTTTTGTTATCATATGGTGTTAACTTAGGTCGTCCCAAATCTTTTCTTGACTTAATGGCACATCTAACTTCTATTAATGCCGGATACTTTCTTATATTTTTAATAATATTATCTAATTCTGTAATATCACTTGCAACACCTATATATTCGTATCCAACTACTTTTGCAATCTTACTAATGTCTATATCTTTCAACATCGTAGGTTGCCCACCAACACTTTCATGTGCTCCATTATTTATAACAATATGAATATAATTTTCCACTTTTAAATTTCCGATAACAGACATTGCACCATCTCCATCTATACACCATACTTTTTTATCCGGTCTGCTTAACGCAATTCCTAAAGCTATAGATGAGGCATGTCCCATTGAACCAACTGTTAGAAAATCTTTATTATGAAATTCTGCCCTTCTTTCCCTTATTTCGTACAATTCTCTACTAGTTTTTCCTGTTGTACTGACAATCAAATCTTCTCCTGCATTTTTCACTATACACTCTATTGCATCTTCTCTTGTCAATTTATATTTATTCTTATACTCTATTTTTTCTCCACCTATAAAAGCATCTTTCTTTATTACAAATGCTACACTCCTACCATCTCTTAAATCATTTTTAAATTGATTCATTATATTAACTAAATCATCATATCCTGTTTCTTTACCAATTATAAAATAATTTATTTGTATATCTTCTAAAAGTTTCAATGTAATTTCACCTTGAAATTTATGCTGTGGTTCATCTTTTAAATTTGGTTCCCCTCGCCAGCCAACTATAAAATTTCTGGAATCCCCTATACCTTTGGACTGGTTAATGATACTACAGTATTTATAATATTTCCTTCACCACTATTTTGCAGATATACAACTGGCACTTTTCCAGTTGCTAAATTATATCCTGCTGCAATTGCCACTGCATTACCTTCATTAGCTGCAATAATATGATGTTTTTTATTAATTCCATAAGTCTGCATTAAATAATCACATAAGACTTTTAACTGTGAGTCCGGAACTCCAACAAAAAAATCAGCTTCTAATGCTTCTATAAATTCATCTATTTTCATAGTTAATCTCCTAAAATTTTATTATATAAATATTTTATTTCGTCCATTTTGAGTGGTATAGGATTATTTTTTAATCTTTCTATATTTACTGAGCCTACTAATATTTCTATATCTTCTTTTTTTATTTTTATATTTGGGAATTCTATGTCTGTAATAAATTCATCATATGAGTTACTTAAATTAGTTAATTTATATTGCATATCTAAGTTAAGACAAATAAATATTTTTTTTAAATGTTCTTCTCCTCTCATATCAACACATTTATTTAATCTTTCGCTCATATATGGAATTAATTCCCTTAAACACATTGCAACAGCATAACCATGTGGAACTCCATACATATTCGTAAGTTTATAACTCATTGCATGTGCTGCTGTTGTTTTGGCAATATTTATTGCTTTTCCTGCTATATTAGCTGCTCTAAGCATATTTTTATTTCCAATATCTGAATTATTTAAATATGCCTCTTTATTTTCAACTATTAATCTAATTGCCTGTTCTGAGTACATAATACTTTCCTCAGTAGAATTTATAGACCAGGCTGCCTCTATTGCATGACTCAATGCATCTAACATTGTTGCTTTTCTTTGATACATTGGTAATGAACTTAACACTTTATAATCCAATATAACTGTATCTGGCTTACATTTAATATTTTCAATAGACTTCTTCTCCCCATTATAATAAACAACAGCAAAATCAGTTACCTCTGAACCTGTACCTGCTGTTGTAGGAATTGCCATTAATTCTACAATACTTTCTTTTCCATTCTGACTAAATATATTCTTATTAATATCTGCATTAGCAAATATTTTAATACATTTAGCAACATCTATTGCACTTCCTCCCCCTAATGCTATTATTAAATCAAAACTTTCAGAATTAAAAGCGTTGATTCCATCCAATATTGATTCATATTGTGGATTAGGCTCATATCGCATAAAACTTTTATATTTTATATTATTATATTCAAAAAAAGTTTTAATAAATTTATATATTTCAAAATCTTCAGAAGATTTTCCTCTTACAAAAAACACATTTTTATATGGCTTTTTTAAAAAATAATCTTTTAATTTTTTATATTTACTATCACAAATAATTTCTTGCATGCTTAAATATATTTAATTCTCCTATAATTCTTCTGGTATTAATGTAATTATATCTTTAAATGGCATACATAATTCATCACATTCTTTAGCTCTATGGGTTTTCAATATAATTTTTGCTGCATTTTCCATCGCTGGAAATCCTGTTCTTGTCAATTGATTTGCATATATTACTATATTTACTCCTCTATTCTTAAATTCTTCTTCCGTAACCTGATTAAATGTTGTTGGTACAACAACTATAGGTGTATATGTATTTTCGCTTCTAAATTTATCAACAAATTCAAATATTTCATCAGGTTCTTTTTTTCTGCTATGAATCATAATTGCATCAGCCCCTGCTGATACAAACGCATTAGCACGTATTAAGGCATCATCTATTCCCTTTTCAAGAATTAAGCTTTCTATTCTAGCACAAATCATAAATTCCTTTGTTCTTTGTGCTTTCTTTCCCGCTCTTATTTTTTGTGAAAATTCTTCTATTGAAGCTTGTGTTTGCACAACATCATTACCAAATAATGAATTTTTTTTCAACCCCTTTTTATCTTCAATTATTATCATTGAAACCCCCATTCGTTCCAGAGAACGAACTGTATATATAAAATGCTCAACTAAACCACCTGTATCACCATCAAAAATTATTGGTTTTGTGGTTACTTCACATATATCATCTATAGTTCTAAATCTTGAAGTCATATCAACCAATTCAATATCTGGTTTTCCTTTTGCTGTCGAATCGCACAATGAACTAATCCATATAGCATCAAACTGACGAATTCCACCTTCATCTTCAACCATTGTTTTTTCAACAATCAATCCTGTAAGTCCACTATGTGCCTCTAACGCCGTTACCATCCTCTTTAAATTCAATAATTTTCTCAATCTCGATCTTCGCATATCTGGCATTGCCAATTCTGCTGTTAATTTTCTTTCAGTAGCTATATATTTCTTATCATATGAATATGGAAATTCGCGTAACTCTCCCCCATACTCTTTTAATATATTTATGACTTCTTTTCTAATTCCTTTTTGAATTCCATTTCTCCAATCATCTCCATGCACTACTATGTCAGGTCTATATTTTTCAATATTATTCTTATAACTTAACGTATTCTGTTCTACAACTTTATAAACACCTTTAATATTTTCAAACATCACTTTTCTTTCAGAAAAAGGTAACAGTGGAAATCTTTTATAAGATGCTATAGCCTCATCTGATAAAACACCTACCATAACTTTTCCTAACTGTTGCGCTCTTTTTATTATTGCAATATGTCCACTGTGAATAACATCTGTTGAAAAACACATATACACTAATCTATTATTTATTTCATATAACTGTTCTTTTATTATACTTAAATCTTCTTCTGTATCTACTTCTGCACATAACTTATTTTTTGCATCATACGATTCTATTTGACATAAGTCTGTTATATCATTTAATGCATTTTCAGCATAGCATGTAATTTTCCCATTTACACAGTATTCACATATTCTTTTTAACCAAATATTCCAATCGGTTTTGTTTAATTTATATAACGGTTGTGCCTCATATGCTTTATCAAAATAATTAATTCCAACCTTTTTAACAATGCCTCCTTCTACAACTGCCTTAAAATCTTTATCTGGTAGTTTACTGGTTGTGCTTATTTTCATACAACTCTTATCTCTTAGTATCATATCTTCCAAAACCGAATATTCAAACACTAAATCTCCATGCATCAAAATAATATCTTTATCTTTTATAATATCTCTCGCACAATAAAGAGAATAAATATAATTAGTTGATTCATAATCATTATTATTTACATATTTAATATTCAAAGGTAACTTTAAAGTTTCACAATAATCTATTATTTTTTGTTTTAAATACCCTGTAGTTATTACTATATCTTTAATACCTAATTCACATAACATATTTAATTGTCTACTAAGTATTGTTTCTTTATCTGATATTTTTGTAAGGCATTTAGGTTGCATACTTGTAATATTTCCCATTCTGCTACCTTTACCAGAATTTAATATAACAGCTTCCATTCAAACATTTCTCCTATATCAAATTTTTAATAACATTAGATCAAACATATTAAAAAATTAACTCTATTACACAATTTTACAAAATAAAAAACCACCCGTATTTAATTACTTCGGATGGTCAAATACCTTTTAATAATATTCTCTACCGCCATGCAATGTTAAGATTCATCCTAAATCTTTCTTAATTATGTATTATATCGGCTATATTTCATAAAAATTTAGTACGTGCTTAAACAAACTCACTTCACTAATAGAGTGTATTATATATTTCAACTATATTAAGATTACTTAAATTTAGTAATAAATTCTATGTTACAGTTATAATTCTATAATTAATTATAAAATTATATTTTTTTACATATACACTCTACTCAAATAATTTGTATAAACAAAAATAATAATCTAGGTTAATTTTATTTAAAAAACCATTATTTTGATTATTTCCTTTACCTATGTTAATATAGCAATATATTATAAATATACTCTAACGAAAGGAAATCTTTTATATATGCCTAATAGTGAAATAGATTCTACCAATGTAAATTCAATTATACTTGATGCTTCCACTCTTATGGATTCGCTTCATTTTAATGATGCTCTTGGTATTATTGATAATGCTATATCAATATATGCTAATAACTACGAATTAATATATATGAAAGCTATATGTTCAGAACACTTGAATAATTTAGCAACTGCATATTATTTGTACAAACTCTCCATATATATTGCCCAATATGAAAATCAATCAGAAGATGTCGCCATCATACAAGCTTCACTTAATCAGCTTTGCAATAATTCATGCGATTCAGATGAATTAACTTCATATAATTTAAATAAAGCTTTAGAAAATATTATTAAAGAGAGAATTCATAATAATGAATTCATATTCACTTTTAAGTTTCTTGATAGCTGTATATATGATAGTAATAAGACTGCGGCTAATATTGCAATATCAGAAAATACAACACTCTTATATATCATGTTAGAAGTGTATATGCACGAAACCAGTTGTGATACAACATATGATAACCATATATTTAAAAGATATAACTATAATCTTGACGCATTTAAACACGCATCCAGATTACTGCGTTTTATGTTAAGGCGCATTCGTTTTGGACTTGATTGTACCTATCAGCAGGAAATTAACAATATAATTAAATTATATAATATATCCGGCGAAGAAATCATTACAACACTAAAATACTGTATTGATGTAGATTGCTGGTGTGATGTAATAATAAATACATATGATACAATCAAAGCTTCTAATGAAAAAGCCGCCGATTGTATCTTTAAATATTACACGCAATTTAAAAATAGCAATATTGGAAATAAATCTGCCTGTATGAAAGTCTTTTCTACCCATAATAATGCAACAATAACCAACCTGAATTATCTGGATTATAATATAAAATATGCTGAAACAAATTTATATGCAAACACAAGTATAGTAAAGCATAATAATCAGGATATTGCTATTATATTTTGCACAAACGATAAAGATTACTATAATGAATGTTGTTGTTATCTTAAGCGCTTGATTGTACCTGATAGTTCAGACCTTAATATTATAGCTGTACACAACGCTCCTAGTATGGCTGCCGGATATAATCTGGCTATGAAACATAGTAATGCACATTATAAAATATATATACACCACGATACTTTTATAATTGACACTGATATTCTAAACAAATTAATACATATATTTTCAATAAATCCTGATATTGGACTTATTGGCAATAGTGGTTCTTTAAATATTCCATCTGATGGCGAATGGTGGTCTGATAAGAATCCATCTAACTGGTATTATAATCTGTTTCAGGATAATTCTCTTCAGACTAATTACACTAATTCATATATTAATAATAGCAGTTGTAATGATATCTGCATTAAACCCGCATCTGCTATTGATGGTATATTTATGGCAACAGATACAGATATACAATGGCGCGATGATTTATTTGATAACTGGCATTTTTATGATATTTCCCAGACTATGGAATTTAAGAAAAATGGCTATACACCTGCTTTTATATGCACTTCAACACCTATGTTACTACACGAACTATCAATAACAAAATATCCTATAGGTTATTATGAAGAATATAGAAAAATATTTGTAAGCAACTACAGCAATATGCTGTAATTGCTTTACTTGCGGTTTTCATCATATTTCTATACCATGTTGCGCATATAATTCTCTCTTTTGTTTATTATAAAAAGGATATTCATGCTCATCATGCGATAATATAGGCTGCATATAATTATCGCCATACTCTATTCTTAATATCTTATCATAACCTTTTGGAATAGGAATACTCATATATTCAAAAGGAACCTCTATAGTCTCGTCATAACATTCCTTAGGAAATGGCTTAAGTTTATGATGAACTGCATAATCACACATAAAAACGAGACTATCAGAGCTTTCAGGATCACCTATCATGCATAATTTTTCTGCCAAATCATATAGCTGTGTTACTAATTCTTCATCCTCTTTAAACTTTATAGCACACATTTCCTCTATTTGTTTCCTAGTACTCTCTATTTCTTCTTTTGTAGCAATGTTTTTACCAATATTATTAGCAAATGCTAATATTATTCCTATGATATCACTCTGTAACTTTGACTCCTCACTTGTTAATGAAACATAATCAAGTGGAAAAATATCAAGTCCTACTACATATGGAAATCCGTGAAACTTGTCAAGATATTCTTTATCCGTTCTAACCACATCTCCATATATAATTCTTGAAAATATCTCGTCCCACCATGGTCTTGTACTGTTATTTATAATATCATAGCCTTCCATTTCCTTCGATGCAAGAATACAAAACTTATTATAATCTTCTCTTTTCATACTTATATCTATGTCATCATCCCAAGGTATAAAACCCTTATGACGAATAGCACCTAATAAAGTTCCCCATTCTGCATAATACGTAATATTATGCTTCTTACAGAAAACATCTACATCCTTTAACACCTCCATTTGGGCAGCCCAGGCTCTCTTCATCATATCCTCAACATAGAATCCATCTCTTACCTCACCCTGCAAAAAATTATCTGGTATATTCATTATCACAAACTCCTTATATTATTAATAAAAAGCAAAAAAGCCAATGATATAATCATTGGCTTTATAAATATAATTACAACTATTGCTGTAAAAGAGATAATATTCCCTGTGTCTGCTGATTAGCCTGTGCAAGCATAGACTGACCTGCCTGCTGTAATATATTATTCTTGCTGTATTCCACCATTTCTGATGCCATATCTGTATCACGGATACGCGATTCAGCCGAAGATGTGTTCTCAGATGTTGTATTAAGATTATTAATAGTATGCTCTAATCTATTCTGAATAGCACCAAGACTTGATCTCTGTTCTGAAACACTTGTTATAGCTGCCTGAATCTTACTCATCGCAGTTCCTGCTGAACCATTATCCGATACACTAAGACTGCCTACTCCTATATGAGCTGAATCCATCTGACTTATATTTATACTTATAATCTGACCACTCTGTGCCCCAATCTGAAGATTCTTATTCTTAAAACTGCCATCCAGAAGATTCTGTGTATTAAACTGTGTTGTTTCATGAATTCTATCAATCTCAGATGTTAATTGATCCATTTCTGACTGAATAGCATTTCTATCTGCTGTTACATTAGTATCATTGGCTGCCTGCGTTGCAAGTTCATTCATTCTCTGTAAAATAGAATGAGTCTCGTTAAGAGCACCTTCTGCTACCTGTATAAGTGATATACCATCCTGTGCATTACTAGCAGCCTTATCAAGACCTCTGATCTGGCTTCTTAATTTCTCTGATATAGAAAGACCTGCTGCATCATCTGCTGCCCTGTTAATCCTATATCCTGATGATAACTTCTCTGTTGAAGTCGAAAGTGCACTTGTCACTGTTCCTAACTGTCTGTTAGTGTTCATTGCTGAAAGATTGTGCTGAACTACCATATATATCCTCCTTGATTATACAATTCCCATAAAATATGTATATTTCTATTTATATGTGATATAATCCTTTATATCACCTGATAAATATTATATCGGTATTATTGGCTTAATAATTAACTATTTCTTCATAAAAAAGCATATACGTCAATATTATTTATCTATACTATATTATACAAAGGAGTGTTTATATGTCAACTGATATTAATGTAGCTTTTAATAATAAAAAACTAACAATAGACTTTCTCGTTCCGTGTGGTGGACGTGGCGGTGTTGAAAATGTTCTTAATGATACAGCCCTTTATCTTAAAAGCTTAGGAATTCGTGTCCGAGTAATACAACTTGTATACAATGATTATAGCTGGCCTGACAGCAGTCTTGAATACTATACCATCAATATTGATAGAGCGATATCCGATTTTTCTGACTATGTGCCTATGTGTGAACAGTATCTCTGTGAACTTGGCGCTCCTGATATTATTATTGCTACGCCACTTCCCATGCTCACCATGATTATAAAGCTGGCATTACTTAACAATCATATGAACTCTAAAATAATAAGCTGGCTACATGGTCCACTCAAAGTATATGATGATAATGCTTACGGTGGACTAGAATGCCTCAAATATGCTGACCTTGTAATGGTACTCAGCCACTCGAGTTATCAATATATTAAAAAAAATAACCCTACTATCAATGTTGTACTTGTTAAGAATCCCATTGATTTCAGTTCACTAATATATCACACTAATTATAAACCAGAATGTAGAACTCTTGCATTTATAGGTCGACTATCAAAAGAAAAAAATGTTGATATAATAATAAATGCTATAGCACATACTAAACTTCCTTGGAAATTAATCATCATTGGTGATGGGGATGAAGCTGATTCGTTAAAGAAATTAACAATCACCCTTAATATTAAAGAAAGAATCTCCTTCTTGGGCTGGAAAGACAACCCATGGACATATATATCAGATATTTCTTCGCTTATTTTATCTTCTTCATACGAAGGTTTTCCTCTTGTATGCTTAGAAGCCCTTGCCAATGGTATACCTGTATTATCTACAGCTGTGAATGGGGTCACTGATATTATCAAACAAGGTTATAATGGCTATATATATTCTGACCCAGATGAACTTATCTCCTTGCTAGACTCCCCGGATACATTTAAAGACATATTACCATCTAACTGTCATAATTCTGTATTATTATACGACAAGCCTCTTGCTCTTAAAGAACTTTCTGATTATATTCTTTCAATTATCAGCAATAAGATCTAAAAAACGGCGGTCGAAAGACCGCCATTCTTTTATAGTAGTATAATGTACAATTACTGAATAAGCGAAAGAACACCCTGATTCTGCTGATTAGCCTGTGCAAGCATAGACTGACCTGCCTGCTGAAGGATGTTATTCTTGCTGTACTCAACCATCTCAGAAGCCATATCTGTATCACGAATACGTGACTCAGCAGCTGATGTATTCTCAGATGTTGTATTAAGGTTGTTAATAGTATGCTCAAGTCTGTTCTGGATAGCACCAAGAGTTGATCTCTGATCTGATACACTTGTAATAGCTAACTGAATCTTACTCATAGCAGAGCCAGCCGAATTATTATCTGACACTTTAAGATCCTTAATACCAATTGATGATGCAGCCATATCACTGATACTAATCTTAATAACCTGTCCACTTAAAGCGCCAACCTGAAGGTTCTTACTTGTAAAATTACCATCAAGAAGATTCTTAGTATTGAACTGTGTTGTAGACTGGATTCTGTCAATTTCAGATGTTAACTGATCCATCTCTGACTGGATAGCATTTCTATCTGCTGTTACATTAGTATCATTAGCTGCCTGTGTTGCAAGCTCATTCATTCTCTGTAAGATTGAATGTGTCTCATTAAGGGCACCTTCAGCTACCTGAATAAGTGATATACCATCCTGTGCATTAGAAGCAGCTTTATTAAGACCTCTGATCTGGCTTCTCATCTTCTCTGATATAGAAAGACCTGCTGCATCATCACCAGCTCTATTAATCTTATAACCTGATGATAACTTTTCTGTAGACTTCTGTAATGAGCTTGTTATTGTGCTCATCTGTCTGTTTGTGTTCATTGCTGAAAGATTGTGTTGTACTACCATAATATTTTCCTCCTTGAATATCTTGTGGCTTCCTTGCCACTCTTAATTTTGCTTTCAGGATTATCTCCTGTTATTTATTATATCGGACATTCAGTCATTAACTTTAGTCCTAATATAAACTTATTTAACTTTTTTGTGACAGATTATGTAATCTTATTACTTTTTTTTATCCATAAACTGTGGTTCATAACTAATCTGGCTCATATTCTTATAATACTTGTTCGCCATACTGACACTGCGTTTTGCTGTCTTTGTTTCACTTCTAAGCTGTCTGAACTTTCTATCTACCTGTAACTTATTACGTGACTCCTGCGCCTGTATAGTGGCACTTAATGAAGTCACCTCTTTAATGAGCTGTTGAAGGATAAGTATATCGTTCTTATAGTTTAACTTATACCGTTGAATATTCTCCTTAACTCTGTCATACACGGATTGAAAGCCCTCATCAAGCATATTAAGTTCATCTATGCATGCCGACTTATCTTCCATATTCTTCTGAAACTTATCTCCATCAAGCTCATCTGCTGTAACAATAGCTTCCTGTTCATTATTATAATCAACTATCTGTTGTAATACATCCTTTTTCTTCTTAAGACTGTCCATCATAATCTGAAGATAATTCTCTGTTTCCATATATTCTCCATTACTAAAGATATAATATACGTAGCTTATTACTTATTTCCTGCACGCTTCATAACTTCTTTCCAAGTATCGCGCATTCCTCTTAATTCTTCTGTAGCCTTCTCTAATATATCTAAGTCTTTCTTCATATTAGCTTCAACTAGAAGACCATAAATATAATTATATATCTTATCAAAATCCTCTGCTACAGAATACTTATGATTAAGACTAGCCTGGAACTCTTCTATAATCAACTCTGCTTTAACAATATTCGTATGTGCTTTTTCAATATCTTTTTTTTCTATAGCAACCGCTGCTATATTACAAAACTTTATAGCCCCTTCATACAACAAAAGTGTAAGCTCTGCTGGAGAAGCTGTTAATACCTTATTACGATTATACTGTTGAGCCATATTCTGATTATATATCATAACTTATCCTCTCTTGATGTTAATACATCCTTGTATTTATCAATAATGTGCTGCACCAGTATATCTGTGTTGCAACACTCTATTATACTAAACAAAATCATCTAGCTATATTATACATTAATTATCAATTAATTCAATAAAAATCTTCTGCTAAATATTATACATAATACTGTATCATCAGTTTCCAAACAGACCTGATAAAGATGATGACTGTGAATTAAGCTTTGCAAGTGCTGATTCCATTGCTGAGAATTTGCTATAATAATAATCTTCCCAGGTTGAAATCTTAGTTTCTGCTTCGCTTATCTTAGTATTATACTCAGAGTATTGTGTATTCATCTGCTTATCATTATAAACAGTATATACACTACTTACAGATGATGCAGCCATTTTATTTCCAAGATCTGTATATACTTTTGTACACAACTGTGAAAAGAAAGATACTACAGTTTCAGGGTCGCTTGCTATTGCTGTTCTTAACTTATCATCATTACCTGATGTAGATGTATCATCTTTATCACCATCTATATGATATACACCTTTCTCATTCTCACCTGATGAAAAATATCCAAATGTAGCTATACCAAAGCTTGCAAGTGAATAGCTCTTACCATTAATAGTAAAAGATGATGCCATATCATTTTTCAAAGTATTTATTACACTATTAAGAGTAGTATCTTTTCTAAGAAGAGAATCCTTTATCTTAGTTTCCCACTTTTCAACCTCTGTATCAGACATTGCATCTTTTTCATCATCTGTTAAAGGCTCATATCCCTTAGAACTATCAGCATTATAAGCTTCATCCATAGACTTTATAAGCTTATTATACTCTGAGAACATGTCTTTAATAGAATTATATATAGAATCTACATCTGTATCTGTTGTTATTGTAACTGAATTATTCTCTCCTGTCACTTCTGTTACTTGAATAGTAAGTCCATTAATAGAGTAATTATTAGTGTTACTTGTAAATGTAGCACCATTAAGTTCTATTTCCGAATCCTGTCCATCTATTCTTACTGCACCTTTTGACACTGCATATATGCCTGTACCACTCTGAATATTACTAAGCATCTCTGAACTATTCTTGGCTTTAGCAGTGTACTTAGCCTCTATATCACTATAAAGCTTTTCATTTCTGCTCTCGACTTCACCCTTTATATAAGAAACTCCATTTGATGAATCTGCATCTGTTTCTTTAATTGCCGATACTGTCTTTGTTCCAATATCATTAGTTACAACATTAACATATTTATTATCTTCATAGTCTTTTATCAGAGTGTTATTTGTATTATAATTCTTTATATCCTCTGTTAATTCATCAACCGATGCTTTTAATGAATCATATTCTTTCTGATCTTCATCAGATAATTTTCCATTATCGGCTGCCTTTTTATCCTCTAATGTCTGCAACTGCGCTTTCTTTGAAGTTAACTGACTATTAGCATTCGCCAATGCAGACAGACCAGTATCAGACTGGTATTTGTTTTCAAATGAATCTTTAGCTGATACAGCCTTACTGTAATTATTCAGCAATTCTTTAGCAACTGTATTAAAATCTGTCTTTTGAGAATTATAAGCTTCATTTATTATCTTTCCAAGTTCTGTATTAGCTTTTTCCTCGTCTGATAACCCAGGTTTATTATATGCACTCCAATAATCAGCCCACTTTTTATATTCCTTATATGTTTCCGACTGATTCTCATCATCTTTAATGCTGCTGTCATATATAGAAGTACTGAGCCCGAGCTTATTAAGTGATGCCATACCATCTGTATCATTAGCTACAAGTGTAAAATCGCCTTCTTTTCCAGATGTCTTGGAACTTATGAAAAATCTCTGATTATTCTCATCAAAACTTGCCTGTACACCCGCATCTTTTAACTTAGCAATAAACTGGTTAACAGTCATATCATCTGTCAATTCTATATTAGTACTTTTTCCATCTACAGATAAAGTAAAACTTCCTTTATTACCTGTTACATCTGTTATCTTACTAGAACCTGTTACTTTACTTCCATCAGTACTAGTAATTTCTCCACCTGTAAGATATCCTGATGATGCAAGCTTAGTTACCTTAAGCTGCTGTGTTCCTGCAACAGCACTTGAACTTGCCGTAACTGTAGCCACACTTGAATTAGATACTGTTGACTTCTTAAGATTGTATGCACTTGATAGTCTTCCTGCTGACAGCTTTCCACTGTAGAAGCTATATATACTTGTATTCATAGTCTTCCACTTTTCCTGCTTCCATGAAAGCTTAGTCTGTGCTTTTACCAGATTATCCTTCTTTGTCTGATATCCTGATACAAGTGCAGTTACAAGTGATTCTGTATCCATACCTGAAACCATACCTGATAATCTAACTGGCATATTATACCTCCAATCTATCTCTTCTCATCCACCATAATACCTGCAAGTTCCCATGCTTTTGCTACCATTTCAAGAGCTTTTTCTGATGGTATCTCTTTAATAACTTCATCAGTGTCTTTATCCTTAATCTTAATAGTAATACGGTTAGTTGGTTCATAATATCCAAACTCTGCTACTGTATTACGATTAATAACTTTCTGGATATCTTTAAGCTTTTGCATAGAAGCCTCATGCTGTTCTTCCTGTTGCTTGGCACTTGTATCAGCCCCACTATTACCACTATCTGTGTTAGCTTTTTGTGAAGAACTTATCTGCATAACTGCTGCTGTATGTGCTGCGTTGTTTACTGAATCCTGCGAATTATTAGTTTCTGATGATGGCTGGACATTTACCTTACTTGTCTGTGCTGCCTGCACTGCCTGACTCTGGTATCCTGCCTGTCCACTTATTTTCTCAATTCCCATTATCTTTCACCTCCATGTGCGTGTATAACAATATATCTTTAATATTAAACTTTAAGCTTTAGAGAGAATTCCTTTTCTTTCTATAATAGTATAGACTTTATAAATTATCTGTTCATCTGTCACATATGTATAACTTATAAAACACGGTCTTTAACAAATAATTCCCGACTGCATAACTATACCTTCAGCTTTTCAGTTCTTAAACCCTATATCGGCAAGGCAAAGCAAAAAAATAACACCCAAGTCCTAAATATATGCCTATTATTAATATAATACCATACTAAGAAATTGCCCTTACCTGCACTGTTAAGGATTTGTATTTACTTCTTAAAAAGACTATTAAGTGCCGCCACATCTATATTCTGTGAGGCTGCTTCTTTATTAGCATCCTTTATCTGCACATATACTTCTTTTCTATATATAGGAACAGACTTTGGAGCAGCAATTCCAAGCTTTACCTGATCGCCTTTTATCTCGATAACAGTAATTTCTATATCGTCATTGATGATGATTGCTTCATCTTTTTTTCTTGATAACGCCAGCATACTACTCACCCTGCCTTTCCTTGAGTATATGATATATAGGATATTTGACAGCATAATCTTCATTGTCAGCTATAAGCTGTACACCCTTTAATGTGTCCGCATTGACTATAATAGGTGCCTTAAGATTAATTGTCATCTTAGTAAGGTCTTCTGGTACTGTAACTGTGCAGAATACTGCGAGGTTAGCGTTCTTAATATCTCCACCAAGGTTATTAAGAATTTCATCCTCAACTACAGGGTCATATCCCTTCATGATATACTCAGGCTTCATAACCGGAAGTGCCAGTGCCGCCTCGTCAAGTGACTGAAGCCACATAATAGCAGCCTCATCCCCCTTATCCACATCGTATATCAGTGTGAATTGCTTACAATACTCGAAACCTATTATTCCAAGGTCAAATGTAATTATCTTATTATCATCAATATCTACAGTCCCAAACCACTTAGTGTTAACCTGCATATATACCTCCTTGTTTTTGCGAAGCAAAAATCCGAACCCCTCTGGTGAGGAGGGGTATATTTACCTCAAATCAACTAACCTATAAAATCCAGCAATGTCTGCTGTACAACCTTACTTGCCGCAGAAAGTGCTGCATTGTATACAAGCTGTGCTGCTGTATAGTTTACAACTACCTCCTCAAGGTCGATATCTTCATTTTCTGACTTAAGACTTGTAAAGTTAGTCTTCTGCTCTGTAAGTCTTGACTTTGTAAGGTCAAGTCTATGTATTCTGTTACCTACATCGGCCTTTGCATTCGATATCTGTTCCTGATAGCCCTGCATCTGTCCGATACCCTTCTCAAATGCCTTTGTCATCTGGTCCTTTGCAAGGTCGTTCTGCTTGTTAAGTCCCTCAAGTATGTCATTGAGAGCCTTCTGGTCTTCTGTGCCAGAATATCTTTCCTCATTTTTCATGCTCTCAACTTTTTTAATCTGGTTCTCAATGTCTATGGTATTCTGAACAGCCGCCATAATATCATCCACATTTCTTCCAAGATATATATTAAAGCTTTCACTTGCCTGTGTATTAACCTTTAACTTCTGTGTAAAGTTGACATTATACTCTATATCTTCATCTTTTTTCTGATATACTATGCCAGTAACATTGTCTACGCAGTCAAAGTACATAGTTGGGTTAACATCGCCCTTCTTGAAGTTAGACTTATCATACTGTACTGAAAATGAGTTGTTAGTGTATGTATTGTTGTATACATTTTCACCAAGAAGCACTTCTCCAAGCTGTGTATTGATAGCTATCTCATCATCACCTGGCACATAGTTGTCATCAGATGTAAATGTTATATTAACAGGATTACCACTTCCATCATCAAGCGAAGCTATCGCATTGCCCTGACTGTCAACAACACTTACATTAGCAGTTCCATCATCATTCTTTGTCACTGTTGCAACATTACCACTTGCATCTGTAATCTTAAATGTTCCATCTTCATCCACTTCTGAATAAGCAAGCTGCACCCTGTGAACTGTTGTAACATTAGGTGTTATTATGTTGCCGTTGGCATCCTTTTTTACATTAAGGTTAATGATATCTTCATTGGTATATGCATTAGTGTATACCTTCTTTTCAGATATGCCTTCCCTGTCAAACTTCTGTGTAATAGTATAATCCACATCTGCTGCCGCCGCATCTGACTGGTATGTAAGCGGCTTATCTGTAGCATACCCCGTAAATACATATCTTCCGGCGTAGTCGACATCTCCCTGTATATAATAAGAATTCTTTAACTCATCAAGCGATTCTATAATAGTATTACGTTCAGAAGATGAATAAGAATCTGAAGCACCCTGATTGCAGTAGCCATATAACTGGTAAACTATATCATAGCCCTGGTCAAGTGCATCCTGTGTAACTGAAAGCCATGATGAAGCATCAGGTATATTTTTTCCTACATACTGTGTTACCTGGTCAAGACTGCTTCTTAATCTTAATGCTCGTATAGCTATAATAGGGTCGTCAGAAGGCTTATTTATCTTCTTCTGTGTAGATAACTGTGTATCCATAGTATTAATCTGGCTCTTATTAGCCTGAATGTTGGCTATAGAGCTGTTTATCATCATCTGGTTAGTAACTCTCATATATTCCACCTCTCATGTTGATATACTGTTAGTTTATAATTCTATTCTGCAATAAACACCATGTTTATTACGCTATAACTTCTCACAGCCTCCATATTTACAGCTGTTATAATAGCGTATCTGTCCATTGTTACTGAATATATCCTCTCAGCTTCATTTATTATAATCCTGTCTGGTTGATAAGCTTGTCATATATCTGATTCATAACTGACATCATCTTTGAGTTAAGATTATATGCCTGCTGGAACTTCATAATATCCATTGCCTCTTCATCCGTATCAACACCCATAACTGAAAGTCGCTGGTTCTGGATAGTTGTCTTCATATTGTTGTAGTTAGACAGAAAAGACTTAGCTTTTCCTGCATCTATAGACATATCACTGACAATACTTTCAAGGAAGTAAGCTCCTGTACCACCATCAAATATTTTCTGTGACTGTAGTGCATTAAGCTTTTCCATAATGCTCGCATTACCTTCTCCATCACTTACCTCTGTCTTAGTTGCAAGCTTATTAGAATCCTCAAGGAGTTCACTGTTTACTGTTACTGTTGATGCTGTAAGCTTTCCTGAGCTTCCACCAACAACAAAAAGTGGAATACCTTTATTAGCCTCATCCTCTGTACTGGCATCTGACACATATCCACTCTTAAATATCTGGTTAACAGCTTCAGAAAATGTCTGTATAAACTGGTTAAGCTGTGTCTGATAGTAAGGAATACCTTTGTAATTAACATTATCTTCAGCCTGAGGATTAGTTTCTGTAATAATATTGCCGTCTTTATCAAGCTTATAGGAACCATCTTCATTAGTTGCCACTGACTCTATCTCGCCATTACAGCCATCTCTTATATCAACAAGAGCCTTAAGCTGTCCACCAAGTGATGAACTGTATATATTAAATGGATTGCCATCTGTCCACTGTACATCATATAATCCGGCTGCATCACTGTCATTTCTAGGAGTTTCTCTGGCAACAACCTGAAGTTTCTTATAATTATAGTTATGAACAAGTGACTGTCCATTTACAGTTATCTGGAATGATGTAAGTCCGTTTTCTATTGGCTCCTCACTTGTTGTTATATCAATATACTTTGAAAGGTCATCAACAAGTGCGTTTCTCTGGTCTCTTAAGTCGTTAGCATCACCATAGCATGCTTCTATCTGATTAATCTGTTTGTTAAGCGCTGTTATATTCTGTGCAAGTGTATTGATGTGATCTACAGTATCCTTTATCTCATTGTTAGCATCTGTCTGCACATTTCTTAAGTTAGTTGAAAGAGTGTTAAAATAATCTGACATACTCTTTGCATTATTGATAAGCTGGTTCTTTGCCGACTCATCACCTGGTGTTATAGTAAGCTGGTTTACTGCTGAGAAGAAGTTACTGTATTCCTTTGAGAAACCATTAAGTATGAATTCATTCAGATAATCTTCTATCTGTGTCATATAGTTATTCTTAGATTCATACTGTCCATAATTAGACATATTATTTCTGTACTTCTGGTCGTAGTAACTGTCTCTTGTCTGATTAATCTCAACAACGTTAACACCAGAACCTATAGTTCCATATGTTGAAAATGTTCTTAAAGCATCTGAAGCCTGAAGAACCGCTGTCTGCTTTGTATATCCATCAGTATTTATATTAGACAGGTTATGTGCCGCAGTCGTTATAGATGTCTGCGCTGCCTGTAATCCTTTGTATGATATTGATAAGCCAAAAAATGTAGATGCCATATCTTTTTCTCCATTCTGCCGTTTTTTCGCAGCTTTTCATATATAATAGCCTTTTATTACTTCTTCAGTTAAGTCTGTCGTGCAGACACAAAATGATCTTCTGACCCTTTACCTCTGCAACATATTATCATCAGGCTCCTAATGATGTTAACAAATGCTCCATCATCTCACTGACAACATTTACATATCTTGATGCTGCATTATATGCATGCTGATACTTAATCATCTTCTGAAGTTCTTCATCTGATGATACACCTGATGTCTGTAATCTCTGATTATCATAGCCGTTTACCATAGTTGTCTGGTTATTGACGAACTTTGTAAGTACGCTGCCCATCGTAGCAAACTCACCTATGAAATCATTATAAAAAGTATTAAAATCCGCCTTTGCGTAGTCCTGTGGATTAAGTGAGGCGAACTTGTTGCTGAATGTATCTATAAGTTCGTTTGCCTTTGCAAAGTCTTCTTTTCCATGAATGGTTGAAAGAGGTATCTTTCCAACATTCTGTGAAGCTTCAGGATTAACTAAAAGATTGCCAAGTGTATAATCTATTTCATAACCTATTGCATTCAGGTTATTTCTTACATATGTTGTTGTGCCATCTTCACCTGTAATCTTTATGTATCTTTCTGTACCTTTTCTCTTAAAAAGTTCAACACCTACAGTTTCATCTTCATCTGTACCAAAGCCAGCCTTGTCCATATCAAGAATAAGATATGTCATGCTGTCTATATCTTCTGCTGTTGTATGCTGTTCATCTATATACAGCTTTTCTCCCGATGTATAACTATAAGTTCCATCTCCATTGTCAGTTCCCTCAACAACATTACCGAATCTGTCATAAAGTCGTCCATACTGTGAAGCATTATATACATACTTATCTGCCTGAAGAGGATTACCCTCATCATCTGTCATCTCTGTTGTTGTTTCGACTTCCTTTTCAGGACATAAAACATCATTCAGGGCTGTCACTATACCATTTACAAGCTTATCAAAGCCTGCTATAGCACTAAGGATAGCTGAAGGCTCTATATACTTATTGTAGTAATCCTGCTGTTTCTGGTAATCATCCATAGCACTGTTATACTGCGCCATACCCTCTGCTGTTGTAAGGTCATAATCTGACTTATCCGGCATAACAGGAACATCCTGATAATTCACATCTATAGTTCCTCTTGCAACAAGAAGTCCTTTAAGCTTTCCTTTATCATTATTGTTGGCATTGGATGCTGCTTTTTCAAAGCTGAACACATCCTTTTCATATGCTGGCCACTCTGGTATAAGCAGTCCATACTGACCTTCCTGTCTTACATCCATAGTATTTACTTCGCTCTTTGATACAAACGGAATATTCTCAGCTGATATGATAATCTGTCCATCTGTTGTTTCATAATAGTCGATATCAAGGTACTGGCTCAGTTCATCAAGTGCAAGGTCTCTTGTATCTCTAAGATCATTGGCACGCTCAACTCCTCCTGCCTCGACCTTTGATATACTCTTATTAAGACTATATATCTTCTGTCCAAGTTCATTAATCTTATCTACCATACTGCTGACTTCTGTGTTCAGCGTTATCTGATAATCTTTAAGTCCTGAATATATAGCCTGCGATCTGTCTATAAATGCTGTTGCATTCTGTATAAGAGAGGATCTTGCTATTGTACTTGTTGGGTTTTTTGTAAGCTCATTTATTGAGTTATAAAGGTCTGTTATGTGCTGCTGGTATGTAACTCCCTGCATCTCACCAAACCAGTCTTCCACTTCATACACTGCATTTGCCTGACTTTCATAAAAGCCCAGTCTTGAATACTCAGTTCTATATGACCTGTCTATAAAATCATTCCTTACACGGCTTATTGCTCCTATATCTACACCAAGTCCGTACTTGCCAGGCACGATACTGCTGCTGAATACATTAGCATATGTCGTATCTGTAAATGTTACCTGTTGTCTTGTATACCCTTGCGTATTTACATTGGAAAGGTTATGTGCTGTTGTATTAAGTGCTGTCTGTGCTGACCTCAGTCCTGAGGAGCCAACCATCAGCGATGCCATTCCGTTTGCCATAGTTCCTCCACTTTAAAAATCACATCCTCAAAGAACGATCCTAAACATTAATTCCAATAATTGCTTAAGTATCCCAATTCATTCCTTTGAAAATGTGATTCTTATATTATCTTTTATTTATTTGATAGCTATTCTTAATCTGCTCCAAAAAGCATATGTAAATATAGCTTATTACCTTTATTAGTATTACAAGCCTTAATCTGTATCAATCCTTTTCCTCAGATTATGCTTATATTCTGCTGCAAGCTTTTAACTGCCTCTATATATCCTTATATACACCACTTGCATATGTCACTTATCTTATTCTTTCAAGCTTATCAACTACTGCTTGGCATCAAAACCCGTTGCACCAGTAATCTCCGCTTCCTCATAAGCTGTTCTTCCATAGTTACCTGTCTGTGGCTTTAACACCGCATTCTTAGCCAGATCTAATTCAAACTGAATCATATCCATAGACTCTTTAAGTAACAGCTTATTATTCTCATTAACCGCCGTCAGCTGGTTAAGTGTTCTTTTAAGCTTAAGATATATGTCCTGAAGAGCATCATGCTCTTTCGCTTTCTTCTCAAGTATCTGGACTATATGTTCAACTCTTATCTCTTCATATGGAAGTCTTAGCACATTGCATATATCCCTGACATCTTCCTGTCTTTTATTTTCATATACATCTATCTCTTCTATGAGCTTCTGCTCCCTTATGAATATCTCCTGAAGCTTCTCAACATTTCCGCTGACTATCGCAGATGTCTTATCATTAGATAAGTCAAGGAGCTTCTCATATCCATCATTCTCATTAGTAAGATCTTCGATTAAACAATCTATTAAGCTTGCCATTCTGCTCCCTCCGTCTGCGTGTAATGTTAATATACATCCTATATCTTGTATGTATATCTCTTATCTTCTATATCCTGTTATATTAAAATGTTAATGTTGAAATGCTTTCAAGCATCTTATCCGCTACTGCCTCTGAACTTATATTATATGTTCCGGCTGACATACGTGCCTTGATGTCGTTGACCTTATCAAGTCTTACATCTGAAGCTTCATTAACTGCTGTTCTGGCTGTATTGTATACCTTGGCTGTATCTGATAATTCGTACTTATCCTTCTCAGTCTTCTTTACTGCAATACTTTTATCCTTGGCATAAGCACTTGTCTTATACACCTGGCTGACAGCATTATAAGCATCTATACGCATACTAACCGCCTCTCTTTCTATCATAAAGCTATGCTTTTATCATTACTTTATTCTTTGCTTTTATTTCTTTATGATTAATGTATCGGTTGCTTACGGATATTCCTTAACCCCTTGTGTGGAAATATGAGGGGAATTAACGTAATAAAAAGCAGAAAAACACACCTTCCTCCAGTGTATTTCTCTGCTTTTATTGTATCTATAATATTTATAACATAATCCAGCTTTTTAAGCCATTATCTTATATATTATAGTTCTGCGTTATAGCACCATTATAAAAATAGCTATAACTCATCTCATCAACTCAGATTAATATGCCTTACCCCAGTAAACCATCTTCTTAGCTGGCTTGCCACAGCATACGCACACATCACTCAACTGCTCCTGTGCAAATGGCATACATCTTGATGTACAAGTTGTTTCTTCCTTAATCTTGTCCTCACAAGCCTGCTCACCACACCACATAGCCTTAATAAAGCCTGGCTTGTTAGCTGCTGTTTCCTTGAACTCATCATAGTTAGTTGCAACATATGTATGTGCATCTCTGTGAGCTCTTGCTCTCTCAAGCATATCCTTCTGGATAGTATCAAGTATCTCTGGAAGCTTAACTGCAAGCTCATCTATAGCTACTGTAATCTTTTCTCTTGTATCACGGCGTACAACGATAGCCTGATTAGCTTCGATATCTCTTGGTCCCATCTCAACTCTTACCGGGATACCACGCATTTCCTGCTCTGAGAACTTCCATCCTGGGTTCTTGTCAGTATCATCAACCTTAACTCTAAGACCGGCTGCCTTGACAGCATCTCTTACTTCGTATGCCTTATCAAGAACGCCTTCTTTCTTCTGCATAATAGGAATAATATCAACCTGAACTGGTGCAACCTTAGGTGGAAGCACAAGTCCTGAATTATCACCGTGTGTCATGATAACAGCGCCGATAAGTCTTGTTGTTGTTCCCCATGATGTCTGGTGAACATACTTAAGCTTGTTATCTTTGTCTGTATACTGTATACCGAATGCCTTTGCAAATCCATCACCAAAGTTGTGGCTTGTTCCTGACTGGAGTGCCTTGCCATCATGCATAAGTGCTTCAATAGTGTATGTAGCCTCTGCACCTGCAAACTTCTCCTTATCTGTCTTACGTCCCTTGATAACTGGAATAGCAAGTACCTCTTCACAAAAGTCTGCATAAAGGTTAAGCATCTGCTGTGTACGTGCCTCTGCATCCTCTGCTGTTGCGTGTGCTGTATGTCCTTCCTGCCATAAGAACTCTCTTGAACGAAGGAAAGGTCTCGTTTCTTTCTCCCATCTTACAACTGAACACCACTGGTTATATACCTTTGGTAAATCTCTGTAAGACTGTATCTCATCCTTGTAGAAATCACAGAAAAGTGTCTCAGATGTTGGTCTTACACACATTCTCTCCTGAAGTGGATTGAGTCCGCCGTAAGTTACCCATGCAACTTCTGGTGCAAATCCTTCTACATGGTCCTTTTCTTTCTCAAGAAGACTTTCCGGAATAAACATAGGAAGATATACATTCTCTACTCCTGTTTCCTTAAATCTTCTGTCCATCTCATTTTTTATATTCTCCCAGATTGCATATCCAGCCGGCTTGAATATCATACATCCCTTAACGCTTGAATATGACATAAGCTCTGCCTTCTTGCATACATCTGTGTACCACTGTGCAAAGTCTACATCCATGGAAGTAATCGCTTCTACTAACTTCTTATCCTCTGCCATAAATATACCTCATTCCTGCGCTGTGCGCGCTTCCTGTTAAATGTGCCATAAGCCTGTAATTATGCCATAAAGTCAACTAATTATCAATGACCGTTAATTATACATTACAAACTCACATAATCTGTAATAGTCTAACATTTCCACCGATTATTTTCAAGGCATTTATTATAATCCATAACTAACCAAAACGGAAATTTTAATTATCCGCCAAAAGCCTGTTGGAAACTTTTTCCCACTCCACAATCAAAATTTGCATTCTAGTATTATTACTTGGAAATAAAAGTTTTAGATAATGTCAGTGAAATTCCCCTTCATTTTCGATGCCACATAATATCTCTGAGCCTTCCCACTAAAGCTTTTATTATGACATAACTCACCGGTCCTGTGATAAATCCAGGTATCCCATAGGCAAGCAGTCCAACAAATATAATAACCAGCATTGCAAATGGTGATATTCCTAGTCTGTCACCCATACACTTTGACTCCATAATCTCTCTTACAAAATATGTTATCACGTATGCCACAAGCAATACTCCTGCCGCCCAGTAGTTTCTCATAATCACATTAAACACAGCCCACGGAATAAGTATAGTTCCCGTTCCAAACACAGGGAGCACATCAACTATACCCACAATAATTCCAAGCACTACCGCATAAGGACTTCTTATTATAAAAAATGCGGCCATACTTATAAGTGAATTTATAAGCATAATCCTCAATTCTACTTTAAAGTAAATGTTGATAAGCCGCTTCACTTCACCCCACAGCATATATATCTCTTCCACAAATACGCTTTTACGCACCTGCAATCTCACTTCATTCATATCCGCTGACAGATATATGACCGATATAAAGCCTACCACAAGTCCGCCTGCAACTATAACTATATTTTTTATAACTGGAACTGATATATGAAATATTTTTTCAGGCATTATACCTGCCACCTTACGCCCGCACATTATGAGCGTGTCCAGACAGCAGCCTCCCTCAAGCCCAAGGAATTCGTCCGTCTGAAGACATATTCTTGCTGTCTGCTGCCTTATTCCTATCGTATTATAATCCCAGTTTTTAAGAAAGCTGCTGACCTCATTCGCACCCGTTATAACTGCGAGTATAAGAAGCACTACTATAATAATTGTAATAACAGACATGATAATTGTTGCTATAATGCTTTTTATTCGGTGCTCGGGATGTTTTTTATTTTTCTTATCGTTACTTTTATGCTCATTATAAGACCTGGCATTATTCTGATACATGCCGTTTTTATATGCATTATTTCTACTTTTATCATTCTGATTTATATTATTTTTACTATAATGATTTCTGTCATCAGGACATTTATTTATATCATTATTTCTACCACTATTATCACTGCCTTCTATTCCACCTTTATCTTTCCTTGTTCTATCTTTGTTCTTTCTTACACCTTTATATATCCAACCTGATATACTATTGACCGGTTTTTCTACAATAAGCGCGACAAGAACACCTAACACAAAAGGCCAGACATATACAAGCAGGTATTTAAAGCTCACGTACACTGCAAGCGTTATTATAATTATCCCAACAAGATACTTAAGCTTCCTGCCATATTCATTATTGGCAGTTTCATTATCACCATAACCATTATTCCCATACCGGCACATAAAATAATCACCTCCGTAGAAGTATTCCACAGAGGTGTTAAGCATATACATTTAAAGTACTTTTTATTTTAAATATCCTAAAATCCCGGTGACACTTCATATGTCCTGCCGTCAACTGTAAGGCTGACAGCGCACAGTGCGATACAGCCTCTCTTAAGGCGTGTGCCCTTTAGCTGCCTTACTGCCTGCAAAGCACGTTCACCACCATACTTTCCATCGCCAATGACTGGCATATTTCTTGATGAAAGCTGCACTCTTATCTGATGATGTCTTCCTGTTATAAGATGAATATCAAGTCTTGCTATGTCCGTTTCCTCGTCATATGATAACAGCTTATAAAAAAGACGTGCCTCCTTTGCACCTGTCTTTCCTTTAGGAACAACTGACGACTCATTATTCTTAGCATCCTTTAAAAGATTATCAACAAGCTCACCCCCGGATGCCTCTGGTTTTCCACAAACAAGCACCTGATAATGTTTACAAAGCGACTCCTTCTGCATAAGTGCAGAAAGCCTAGCCGCCTCTTTCTTATTCTTAGCCATAAGCACAAGCCCTGACACTGGGCGGTCAAGCCTGTTTATGATAGCTGCGTAAGCCTCTTCACCTTTTGATTTGCGGTAAGCAAGCACCTCACTTACAAGGTCAACCTCAAACGACTTTCCACTTTGTGACAACTGTCCTGCCGGCTTATTTAATATAATCTTATTCTTGTCTTCATACACTATATTGAGCATATTACAATCCTTTTGTCGTTTTATTTGTAAAATAAGCTGACGAATTAGCTATCTATCCACTATTTATCGAGCTTTAGTCCCTGCTTTCAAGAAAAAGAAGCTTATTTGCCTGAAGGCTTAACTGCTCATACTGCATCATCATACGGTCTTCACCATATTCTTCTGAAAGTACCTCATAACCCTCAAACTTAATAAGACATTTGAAATATTCTTCTACATCTGCTGTTTCTTTAATAACAACCTCACTATATGCAAGTCCTTCGCCCGACTCCTGATAATCAGGACGGAAAAAAAGCTCTCCGGTAAGTATATTCTCTTTGTCAGCCACAAGCACGGCTCTTGCATAATACTTATTACTGTCTGTTGTTGCAAGACGTATCTTTCTTAATGGTGCCATTGTCTTGTCATTCATTGCATTGGCTTTCTTAATTTCTTCTGCATCAAAATATTTCTTCTCTATAATCATAATAATCCTCATTTCTGCGCACTTTTTCGCGCATAACGGGTTTGTGTCAAGTGTGCGCAGGCACAAATCTCGCGCGTGAACATGACTATCTGTTAGTTAACGGTTTCCAAAATGATACATCCTGAACTTAAATAAAACTACTCCTACAAAAGCATCTTTAGGAGTTTCGCCAAAATATCTGCTGTCATAAGATGCATCAGTATTATCACCTAATACATAATATCCATCTGTTGACTTGTCAGCATAATATCTTTTAATTATTTCAGGTACATCATGCTCAAATTCAGGTATCTTTGATGTGTCAAGTATAATTACATCTTTGTCTTTAGGTGTAACCCATTTAGATAAAATAATATAATCGCCATCAAGAAATGAAGGCATCATTGAATTACCCTGAACACGCCCTAAACAAAGCATTCCTGACCAACCTAATATAATAATAACAAGCGTAACTATCACAATAGCAGTCATCCACTTGTCAGCTTTCATTACTTCCAATAATTTTTTCATATTTTATCAAAACGCTCTATCTTACAACTTAAAGCGGTACCCAACGCCCCATATCGTTTCAATATACTGAGGCTTGCTTGTATCAAGTTCAATCTTCTCTCTTATCTTCTTGATATGGACTGTAACTGTAGCTATGTCACCGATAGAATCCATATCCCATATTTCCTTGAACAGCTCTTCCTTTGTGTATACATGATTAGGATGCTCTGCTAAGAAAGTAAGAAGGTCAAATTCCTTCGTTGTAAATACTTTCTCCTCGCCATTTACAAATACTCTTCTTGCAGTCTTATCTATCTTGATACCACGTATCTCGATAATATCATTTTCAGGCTGTGCGCTGTTTACAAGTCTTTCATATCTTGAGAGGTGTGCCTTCACTCTTGCAACAAGCTCACTTGGACTGAAAGGCTTAGTCATATAATCATCAGCACCAACTCCAAGGCCTCTTATCTTATCGATATCCTCTTTCTTTGCAGATACCATAATAATAGGTGTGTTCTTAACTTCTCTTATTTTCTTGCATATCTCAAAGCCATCTATGCCAGGAAGCATAACATCAAGAATATATATGTCATAATCCCCGTCAAGTGCCTCTGCAAGACCGCTTGTTCCATCCTTACATGTAGTTACAGTAAAACCGCTTAACTCAAGATAATCCTTTTCAATATCTGCGATTGCTTCTTCATCTTCAACTATTAATACTTTACTCATATACATTTCCCTTTCATGGTTTTATTTTAATATTTACTTAATTATGATGTTCATTTTCCTTATACTTAAGGAAGTTCAGATGCATCGTGGTTCCTTCGCCCTCGACACTCTCTGCCCATATCTTGCCTTTATGGTCTTCTACTATCTTCTTTACTATGGCAAGTCCTATTCCGCTACCACCCTGCTTAGAATTGCGGGATTCATCAGTTCTGTAAAATCTTTCAAATATTCTTGAAATATCCTTGCCCGCTATACCCTTTCCGTTATCCGCCATAACAATATGGATGTAATCACCCTCATCATAAAGGTCTATATCTATCTTTCCCTTTCTTCCTTCTGCCATATACTTGACAGAATTACTGATTATGTTATTGATAACTCTCTTTAACTGTTCAGGGTCTGCTACAATTATAGCCGGCTCTGTTATGTGGTTTCTGTAGTTAAGCTCTATGCCTGCTGCATCAAGCTCTGTTCCTATCTCATCACAGCAGTCATCAAAGTAATCAGATATGTTAAGCTTTATAAATGTATACAATATCCTGTTGGCATCAAGTCTTGAATATATCGTAAGCTCATCAATAAGCTTATCCATGTCATTAACCTTGTTAGCTATCGTCTTAACATACTTTGCCTGCTTTTCCGGAGTATCTGCAACTCCGTCCCTTAAGCCCTCCACATAACCCTTAATAGCTGTAAGTGGCGTCTTTAAGTCGTGCGAAATATTTCTTATAAGCTCTTTTTCTTCCTTATCGGACTGTATTTTATCCTCTGAAGACTTCTTAAGGATAAGCCTCATTTCCTCAAAATCTTTACATACATCTCCAATCTCGTTATTAGGAACCTTCGGCATCTCAAAGTCAAAGTTACCTTCTTTAATATTGTCTGTTGCAAGCTTCAGCTTATTAACCGGCTTTATAATAGAACTGTATATCCACAGGTTCAGTATAAGGCTTGTAACTACAAGTATCACTATTATAATAAAAGCAAGCTGCCATAACATCTGCTTTATCTGTGGCACGCTCTGCTTAACCGATGTAATAATCGATACACTGTAAATGTTACCTAAATCATCAGAAAAATCAACCTGCTTTATAAGACTGTGATATGCACCACCTTTATATGTAGCAACATCTGTAACATTATTCTCATCTGTTTCATATTCTGGCAGAATTCTGGCAAGTTCTGTGTTAGAATACTGAGTTGAGTTATATGTCACATTATTATTCTTTCTTACAACAAGCTTTGACAGTCTTTCATCCAGAGTGTTACCTAAAGACTCAAGATATGCCCTGTTGTTAAATGAGGTTGGATTATCCTCTGCCTGCTCTTTTATCTGTTCATACACATCATCAGTAATACTTCCAAACAACGTCATAGGTGAGTAAAAGTACAGCAGTACCGTATCGCCCTCTACGTTATATGCCTTGCATATGCTGTCTGACTGTATCTTAAATATACCTACAACAAGCACACAAAGCATAAGCGCCGGAAGTACAACCATAACGCAGAACGAAACTTTCAGCTTATCTTTTAACTTCATATACTCTCCATTCCTGCGTATTCACATATTTTTTATTGAATTTTTCTTATTCTGATACATCTATGCCAAAATATGTCTTGTTCTGTACATATATATGATATGAGGATCAAATGGTATTTTGACTCTTTAATCATCTTTACTTATATCAGTTAACTTATTTAATTTTAACACATTTTAACATAATATTTGTAAAAAAAAGATAAAAATATATAAAAACTGCGAAAATCATTATATATTCAATATTATAAAGCAAGCTGTCTAACATCCAGCCTTAATCATAATACTAAATATATATAATCTCCGCAGTCCTTATCTTATTAAATATGCATTTTTAATATACATTCTTGTTAATAGCTATATCTTGCAACTCATATAGATGCACATTCATTAGCCTATCTTTAACTTAAACTTCTGAAGCTCCCTTTCTGAGTCAACCTTTGCAATAACCGCGCCAAGTGCTGAAAGCTTACCTTCAAAGTCCTCATATCCTCTCTGGATATACTCTATATCATCTATCTCTGATATACCGTCAGCCGCAAGTGCTGCAATAACTAACGCTGCTCCAGCTCTTAAGTCGGGAGCTGAAAGCTGTGCTGATGTAAAATGCTCCACGCCCTCTATATAGGCTGTATTACCTTCAACTTTAATCTTAGCTCCCATCCGGTTAAGCTCATCTACATACTTGAATCTGTTTTCAAATATGCTCTCAGTTACCATACTTGAACCCTTGGCAAGCGCAAGCGCAACTGCTATCTGTGGCTGCATATCTGTTGGGAAACCTGGGTATGGAAGTGTCTTGACATTAGTACTTCCAACCTCTCCCTGTGCTATAACTCTTATCCAGTCGTCACCCTCTATAAGCTCGCATCCCATCTCATTAAGCTTTGCCGTTATAGACTCAAGATGCTTAGGTATAACATCCTTTATAACAATATCGCCATGTGTAGCTGCTGCTGCCATCATAAATGTACCTGCCTCTATCTGGTCAGGAATGATAGAATATGAACATCCATGCAGTCTTGGTACTCCCTTTATTCTTATAACATCTGTACCAGCTCCTTTTATATTAGCGCCCATAGCATTAAGGAAGTTGGCAACGTCAACAATATGAGGCTCCTTAGCTGCATTTTCAAGGATAGTTTCTCCCTCTGCCATACATGAAGCCATCATAAGATTAATCGTGGCACCTACTGTTACTACATCAAAATATATGTGTCCGCCAACAAGCTTTTCCGCCTTGGCACTCACAACTCCGTGGTCTATCTCTACCTTTGCACCAAGAGCCTTAAATCCCTTAAGATGCTGGTCTATCGGTCTGCTTCCTATATTACATCCACCTGGAAGTGCAACATTGGACTCGTTATACTTTCCAAGAAGTGCTCCAAGAAGATAATAAGAAGCCCTTATTTTTCTTATATACTCATACTCTACATTAAGGTCACATATAGAGCCACCATTTATCTGAACTGTATTATTATATACATACTTTACTTTTGCGCCTATTCCCTCAATTGCCTGAAGCAATACTCTTGTATCCCTTACGTTAGGCACATTCTCTATTGTTACTGTCTCATCTGTCATAATCGCTGCTGCCAGAATACCAAGTGCTGCATTCTTAGCTCCACCTATGGACACTTCTCCACAAAGTGGCACTCCACCTTTGACAACATACTGTTCCATACTTCGCACCTCAATTATCACTTACTTAATTATATCTATCACTTTAGTTTCTCAATCTTATTATAATGTGAGCCTCCAGATTCACTTCTGGCACTCACATTATATTATGATATCCTGCCACAAAGTCCAATCATATATTCCAAACAACTTCTGCCGCTGATATCATATATAGTGTCTATATTAAATATTATATACATAGCAGCTATATATACTGCATCATAGCTGGTGGCTTTTGGCACCAACATCATATATATCATTATATTCCAAATGTATCATAAGTAATCATCAATACTCAAAAATATATTACCAATGTATACTCATAATTGATTACTTTAAATAATGTTGATATTCAAATCAATATCTTAATGATTATATCATACCTTTTTATTATGTCAACGATATTCAGTTAAAAACAGGGCATGGATTGCATATCCACGCCCCTAATTCATAAGCATCCTTAATTCTTGTTCACATAATCAAGTGGATTAACTCTTCTGCCATCTATCCATATTTCAAAATGCACATGTGGCGTTGTACTGTCACCTGTACTTCCACTAAGAGCTACCTGTTCACCTTGCTTTACCTGCTGTCCTTCATTTACAGTAATCTGACTGTTATGCCCATACCTTGTGATACTGCCATCCTCATGTTGTATATCTACACAATATCCATAACCTGAATACCATCCTGCTCTTGTTACAACACCATCTCTTGCTGCTTTTACAGAAGTTCCTATGCTGCATGACCAGTCCACACCATAATGCATTTCTCCATCCCTTAAACCATATCCTGATGAAAATGTTCCACCATTAATTGGCTTAATATATGCGGGAGGAGTAAGTGTTCCTACCGCTATTCTTGCCGGCTTAGACTCTACTGTAACATTTTCCTTAGTTATCTGTCTGTCAACTTCCTTGCCATTCTCATAAGTAACCGTGGCAACTACTGAACGATGACCTGTAGTACCCTCACTAAGTACATAATTAGTTCCTCTATAGTTGTTATTATCATCCATATACTGCGGCTCTGCCTGATAATCTTCCTCATATGAAAGCTGCTTTGTAGTAATAACTGTTATATCTGACTTGGGCACTGTTATAACAAGCTCATTTCCTGGAACTACAACTGTATCCTCGTCATAATCCTTATTGAGCTTTAACAGGTCATCTAAAGACATATCATGGTCTTTTGCTATCTGTGAAAGAGTATCTCCTTCTTTAACAATATAATAAGTATTAGTCTGACTTTCCTTTGTTATATCATTATATGCATCCTGCACTGTTGATAATTCAACTTTATCTGCATATACTGCATTGACTGATATATCCTGTGCAAAACCTATAGCCTGAATTTCGTCAGGTGTCTTCTTGCTCTCACCATTAGAACTTTCACTGTCTTCAAAGAATGAGGCAACTATCTGTGTATCCTGAACTGTAGTCTCTTCATTCTTCTCTATAGCTACCATATATGTTCCGTCTGCTGCCGGGTCTGCCTTAATAACAGGCTCAAACTCACTTGCCCTGTTATATGGCTGTATAAGCTTTGTAAATAACTCCTCTACTTCCTGTTTGGATGAAAGATTGACTGTATAATCACCTATTCTTACTGTGTATGCAAGCTGGTCTTCTACATTAACTATACAATCAAATAGCTGGCTGTATATAGAACTCTCAAGCTCCTTTTCTGACATTCTTTGTGCTATCGCCCTGTTTTCCCTGTCAATCTGGACATCGCAGTCCATATATACATAATCATCAAGCTGCTGACTTAACTGTAATCTCGCATTCGCCAGCGCAACATTAACCTCTTCCTCTGTATTGGCTGCCCCAACAGGTGTACCTTGAATAGATATGCTGTAATATCCAACCTCATTGTTAAGCATCTTTTTGGAAACAAATGGAATACCAACCACGATTGCAAGACAAGCCGCAAACATAGTTGAGATAAATGTAGTTCTTATCTTTCTACCATATCTTGTGATGCGTGTCATACGTTCCTCCAATATATTGTATCAATAACAGAATTAATCCCCGTAATAATTCTGTAACATTTTTGTAACAAATTTATACTACCACGCATACATTTATTTGTAAAGCATTTTTCAGTACTTTAAAAAGGTTTTATATATATTTTATAAATACAAATATTCAGTCTATTATTTCTTTTTTACTGAGTATCCGAAACGTCCAAGATGTTCGCCCAATGCATAGTACTGACCATGTGAATATGACACAAGTTCGGCCTTTTCAAGATGAAGAGTTCCCTTCTTATCAAGCAGTGATTCATCGACATTAACTGCCACTACCTCTGCTATAAACATATCATGGCTTCCAAGTTCTATGATGTCCTTTACTTTACATTCGATATTGACAGGGCTTTCTTTGATAGCCGGTGCGTTTATCTTGACTGACTTTTCCGGTGTCAGGTGCATATCTGCAAACTTATCTGTGTCCTTTCCTGACCTCACACCGCAATAGTCGGTTGCACGACACAGTCTTTTAGTTGTGAGGTTTATGACAAATTCACCTGACTCTTTTATTATATTATGGCTGTATCTTTCTTTTCTCACCGATATTGACACCATCGCAGGGTCGGAACATATTGTTCCTGCCCACGCAACTGTTATAATATTGGGCTTTTCGTCACCTCTCTGGCAGCTTACCATAACTGCTGGAACTGGGTATAGCATATTTCCGGGTTTCCATGTCTGTTTACTCATATTGTATTACTCCTTGTCTTCTTTTTTTATTGTTTTGTCTGATTGGCTTTCTTCTGCAATATTCGCGCTTTGCTAGCTTTTTTAACTTCCGCTAATTCGCCGTGCAGGTTCAAGAAAGCTGTCGCTTTCTTGAACTGTCGGGCTGCGCCCTATCAGACGAAAGAATAAAGGAGCGCTTTGTGCCAGCACAAGCGCTCCTTTATTCTTTCGTCTGGCACGGCTTGGCTTACACACAGTATACTACAAATTTTTTGAAAGTTTCTACTATATATCGAAGTATTCTTCAAATTATTTTCATATGTGCTTTAACTTTAACAAATTAATGAATTTCTTCAATTTATCAACGCATTTCAGTTGTATCATTGGCTTAATTATGTTAATATTATTTTAATAAAATATTCATAATGAATTGGAAGTCACGAGGGATTCTAATTCAGATTTTTATTATTATTTATTATTTTAATTGGAGGACATTTATGTTAGGAAATGTTATCGTAGGACAGTCTGGTGGACCAACTTCCGTAATCAATTCAAGTCTTGCAGGTGTATTTAAGACAGCAAAGGACAGAGGAGCTAATAAGGTATATGGTATGCTTCACGGAATTAAAGGGCTTCTTGATAAGCAGTATGTAGACCTTTCAGAGAAGATTAAGACTGATATCGATATTGACCTTTTAAAAAGAACACCTTCTTCTTACTTAGGTTCATGTCGTTATAAGCTTCCTGAAATCTCAGATGATAGAGAAACTTATGAGAAGATTTTCGAAATCCTTAGAGAACTCAATATATCTTACTTCTTCTATATTGGTGGTAACGATTCAATGGATACTATCAAGAAGCTTTCTGATTATGCACTCCTTATCGGAAGCGACATAAAGTTCATGGGTGTTCCTAAGACTATCGACAACGACCTTGCAGTTACAGACCATACTCCTGGCTTTGGTAGTGCTGCCAAGTTTATTGCCGCAACTATGAAAGAGATTATACGTGATGGTCTTGTTTATGATTATCCAACAGTTACTATCGTTGAGATTATGGGACGTAATGCCGGATGGCTTACAGCAGCTTCTGCACTTGCAAGAGGCGAAGACTGTGAAGGCGTAGACCTTATTTATCTTCCAGAGAAGGTATTTGATATCGACCACTTCCTTGAAAGAGTTAAGGAGATAGCTTCTAAGGGTCGTTCAATGGTTATCGCTGTTTCAGAAGGTATCAAGGTTATGGACGGAAGATATGTATTCGAACTTTCAGAGCATGTAGAGTTTGTTGATGCTTTCGGTCATAAGCAGTTAGCTGGTTCTGCTAAGTTCCTTGCTAACAAAGTGGGTTCTGAACTTGGTATCAAGACAAGAGCTATCGAATTATCTACACTTCAGCGTTGTGCAGCACATATGACATCACGTACAGATATCACAGAAGCTTTCAACGTTGGTGGTGCTGCTGTTAAGGCTGCATTTGAAGGTGAAACTGGTAAGGTTGTAGTACTTAAGAGAGTTTCTGATGACCCATATATGTGCATTACTGAAACTCATGATGTTCATCAGATTGCTAACATCGAAAAGAAGGTTCCACTTGAGTGGATTACAGAGGATGATTTCGTTACAGAAGACCTTATTCACTATATCAGACCATTGATTCAGGCTGAACTCTCACCAATCATGGTTGATGGTCTTCCAAGACATCTTAATGTAAATATGGATTAGTATACGATTATATGCTTAAGATCATATAATAACCTCGCCTATACTTTTCTATAATTTATTGTACATAGCTACAGGAAACCGCCCCGTATCTGGACATCCATTCAGATATTGGGCGGTTTCCTAGTTATTTTAGTCAGGAATAAGGTCAAAGATAAAAATGTTCCCAATTTCATGGTTCTTTATCATAAGCAAGGGAATATTTTCTATTATTTTATTAAATGTCAGATTCAACTATATCATTATTCTTTAGCAGCCTCTGAAAACACAATGCTGTACTGGTCTGACGGGCATACCTGATATATAAAAGAAGATAATAATGTCTTCGCATTCTCAAGCGCCTTATCATAAAGTCCATTACTTATAGCATCACTTAATGCATCATCTGTGAGCTGCTTAACCGCATCGTTATGTTCTATAAGTGTAATAGGTGTAAATATGCTTGTGCTCTCATGAAGCACTTTAAATGAGTCCAGGTCAAGCTCACAGGAAAGTGCTTTAACTTCTGGAATCTGCACATATATAGTATTCTTAGTATCTTCTGTATCACCAAAATTCCACACAACATCACTAAAGTTAATACCTGCTTTAATATTAGTGTTATATGTATATATGTACTTCGACTCAGTAAATGGTATAGATATATCAAAAAGCTTTCTATCCTTGGTTTCAACTCTCACAGAAGTCGTTGTAACCGACTGTGTGGCAAGCTCACCAATATTTTCAAAACCAAGCTGTGTTACTTTTCCGTCAGTCTGATAACTTACTGAAGCCGTTTTTTTAGTGTAAATAAGAGCTATCACAAGTGCTGCTATTATAACAATACTTATAACAGGACTGATACTTAAAAAGCTTATATGTAATCTTTTTTTATGTTTTTTAGGGGAACCTGGATTATCTGTATAATCATTACTCATATTATCCTCCATTTTCTGCATATAACATATATGGCTGCATTGGTGTAATCATTAGCATATATTATTATGTACGGAGCAAAAGGTATTTTGTCCATAAATGCTAATCTTTCGTGATTATAACATATAATCCAGAACTAAGGAAGAATGTGTATCATAAAATCAGCCTCTTCTCTTTCTTATACACACATATCCAAGTCCAAAAACTACTGCTGCACTTATCGCAGACAGTGCTGCATATAATCCCATATGTAATGTATCGCCTGTCTTTACAGTACCTGAGGAATTATCTGTAGAACCTGTGCTGTCTGTATCAGCATTTCCTGTTGTTGTCAAGTCAGAAACTGTAGTACCATCTGTAGCAGAATTATCCGCATCTTCTTTAACAACCGGATTCTGGCTAGTATCACCAGCCCACTCTATGCTTAAGCTGTGAAGCATAGTTGAATTCTGCCATCCGCCTGTTCCTGTTGTTCCTGTGTGCTGTATAGCAACGCCTCCATAAGCATTGGCATCTATATCTGCTGTTAAGTCAACCACATGTACATATCCGGCTGCTGCCTGGTCTGCAAGCTGTGCTGTAGGTGTTTCTACGTGTGCTGTAAGCTTACCGCCCTCTGCCTTTAAGGTTATCTCACATCCAGTAAGGAAGCAGGATGCTATAACCTCATCTGATATATAAGATGTATTGCCGTTATCATATTTTACAAGTACAAATGTTACTGCGTTTGAAGCTGCCTTTGTCCTTACTATTCTTAATACATAGCCTGTAAGTGTAGAAGTATCAAACTTAACGCATACATCCATATACTGTCCTGCACTACCAAAGCCCTGACCTGCTGTTTTGGCTGGGTCTGCAACAAGCTTTACAGTCATATCACCATATTCACCTTCAACTGGTGTATACATAAGTCTTGAGCCCTGTGTTCCCTGATATATTCCTGCACCTACTGAACCATTACCAGTTTCACCGTATACCCAAGGGGTATCAGTGTCCTCACCCTTCCAGCTTCCAAAGCTTTCTGTATCGGCTGGCCTGTAAGTATCTACGGTCCAGAAGCCCGGTTTAATCTCTGGCTGTTTAACTGTTGGGAAGTCTGAGAAATCTGTTGTATAGTTCTTTGTTTTAATATCCTTTGCACTTATTGCCTCGCTATATACCGTCTTTATCGCATCGCCTAAGTCACTTCTTATATTCTTAGGTGCAACCGTGGCACAGATATAATATCCTATATCACCTGCTGTAAGCGTGTATGTATACTGAGGATTATCCATAGTTGACACTGCCACTAATACAGGGTCGCTTCCATTTGCATCACTGCATCTGTACCAGTTGATAACGGACATATCTGCCTTGTTGCCAAGGTTAAGCTTATAATCAGCCTTAAGTGTGCCATCACCATTATTAATCACCTCTGGAAGCTTTGTCCATGAAGGTGCCGTAAGCTTGCTTGGCTTAACTGTTATGGCAGTTGCTGCACACAAACCACTCTCTGTAGCTGCTTCAATAATTACCTCTTTAGCCTCATCCTCATTATTAACACCTTCTACTACACAGTTTCCATCCTTGTTATCCTTTATTGAAACATATGCTTTATATTCATCTGCAACGCTGTAAGTAATCTTCTGGCTTGTATCTGTGTCACCATAGAAGTACTTGATATCTGCCGTAAGTGTGGCTGTTTCACTTCCCGACTCTATAGTATCCGCTGTACTTGTTATATTAAGCTGTGTAGCTATGCTGTCCGCACCACTCTTTACTGCTATATCCTTAACATCAAGTGGGTCCCAGTCATCACTGCCTTTTAACAGATTGTAAGTATTGTAATATACCTTGCCGCCATCTTCTATCCTATATGCGTTAAGCACCTGTTTTCCGGTCATATCAACTGTTTCAGCAGCATCTTTTCCTGCTATAATGATGCTTTCGCCATTGTGCGTTATATTGTACTGATAGCACTTAAGTGACTTATCTGGATACTTTGTCCATGCAATTCCGAAAGGAATACTGAAATTACTCTTATATGCGCAGTCTACTGCTGTTATTGTTCCGCCTTCCTTTGTGAAATACTGCATAGGCTCTGCCTCGACATTTAAGACGACACTGTTAAATGTACATCCTAAAAATGTAGAACCTGTGTTGTATGATGAATACAAAGGTCTGTTTCCATAGAAATCAAAGTCGCAGCCGACAAACACTGCATTACCATTAATCGCATCATCTGTGCTCTCAAAGTGGCAGTTATTGTAAAGGCTTCGTAAAGCGCCACCTATAGGGTCAAGATTAAGACGGCTGATAAAGTTACAATTATCTGCAAACATCTTATCACCAGACATATCTGCAAGCTGTGCCTGTGTGATAGTTGATGTTCTCTTGTCAACATTTAACTCTGAAAGAAGCGGATACTTAAGGTCAACGCTGCAGTAGTTACCTATGGTAATATTCTTAACTGTGAGCGCACCCTTACAGTTAAACCTAAACATCGTATAGTTACCATTAGAAGCGTGTGACTGTCCTCTGTTTCCTGCAAACACTACATTATATGGGTCTTTTGTAAGTCCCTCTATAGTAAGATAATCACTATCAATAATCATTCCATAAGGAACTCCGTAAGTCTTATCAGGCTGCATGGTATCTGTCGCTGCCGGGTCATCTATCCAGTATACATAAGGTGCGACATATACTGTCATCGGACTCTCTTCTGTTCCCTGCTTCAAGCTTTCACTTCCCAGCGCCTTTGTGATATCGTTGTATACATATGGATACTTGTCCGCAATCTCATCGGAAAGCGAACCGTCCAGATATATCGCCGTTTCTGACAACTCTATAGTCTGCGAATTATACTTAATATAAGTGCCACCAAACTCTATTGGGTCACTCTCGTCAAGTGACTTATAATTATCCTCGTCACTGTTAATATCCTTTACTGCTGTGTAAATGCTTCTTACCTGCATACTATCATCCTCCTGCGCCATAATATTACCCGGAAATGCTGCTATATTTCCAACAACAAGCAGTCCCGACATAACACCTGCCATGATAGATGAAACTAATCTTTTCCTTCGTATCATATCTGTTGCCCTTCCTTTCCTGATATAAATATAGTAAATCTTCATTCCCTGTTACTTTTTACGCCAGCAGAACTTATGAAGCCCACATTTCTGTCTCAATGATTTTATATTGTTCACGTTAAACTTATGTATTGATTATAACACACATTGTACTCATATTAATACATAAAATTTGCAGGAAACTTGTAAAAATACTTAAAATATGTTAGCTTGTAACATAATGCAGCTTAATAACTCTGCGTGGCTACCTACAAAAATACTTAAAATATGTTAGCTTGTAATTAATTAATGCTATTATGTTAGGGTCAAAGGCCCAACTATGATACAGTTATTTTATGATACCAGGGTCAAAAGGTCTAAACACACACGAGCTTGCTCATAAGTGGGTGAATGACCTTGGGACCCCAACATCATTTTATTAGCAGAAAGGAAATACAACGATGTTCAGATTATGGTGTAAATTATTCGATAATTCCAATCATATGATTAAAGATATGGTCGCTGTCAATGACGACCCCGAACTTAACAGAACAAGAAAAATATTTGATGGCATAAAAGAAGCCTGCTATGAATTTGACTTAGGCGAGCCTATGTGGTTCGATTCAAATATAGCAGACTTCAAACGCCACTCTAAAGTACGCTTTACAAGCGATAACTTTATTGACGATATTGATTTTTCATATATGGAGATACAGGTTATCGAAGAGGACTAACCCTTTATTCATTAATATCAAGGTTTACTCCCTTAAGCCCGATAAATGCAGTATCATCAAGTCCACCTTCCGCATGTCCTATAAGCCACTTATTAGCAGCTGCAAGAAGTGCATCTTCACTTTCAGCAATGTTGTTATGTACTCTTGTATGCTTTGATGTAAGCGGATAATTAGTTCCTTTAGGAAGCACTACTGCAACCTGAAAACCATTTCCATCCACACCACAAGGTGCATAATGAAGAGTTGTTGCATATACCTCAACTGCTGTTCCTGCTGGCACTAAAAATGCCTTTACATTGGCTGTATCGTAAGTATGCTCCTTACTTACGTCTGTCAGAAGTCCAAGCATAAGTATCATATCTGTAGCAGCTATATTAATCTCTGAGTCCCTGTGATATTCAAGGGCATTAAGCTTGCTGTTATGTCCATTGCAGTAACCTATCTGAACTGGCATTTCCCCGTATACAATCTGTGATATATCAAGTCTTACCGGAAGTGCTTCAAGCTCCTTTACTGCTGGTTCATACACAACGCCTGCTGGAACTGGTGTCCTCTTTAATTCTTCTATAAGTGCTGTAAAATCTACATTATCTACAACACGTCCATACTTTCTGAATTCATCATCATTCACTGATAATATCTGCATATTCTTCTCCTTCTAAAACCCGTTATTTCCAGATTTTTTCCTTTTTAAGACATTTTAATTACATTTATTATGTTCATCCTGCTTCATTATCCTATAATTCACGCAAGCTTAAAACAACTCAAACCGCCATTATTCTACTGCATTTCTTTTTTCGCCCTTAGTAAATGCAACGATATTCTCATACACTTCATCCATAAGCCTTGTTCTTGCCTCAACTGTTCCCCATGCAACATGAGGTGTTATAACAAGCTTAGTGCTGTCCTTTATTCTAAGAAGCGGATTGTCTGCTTCTATAGGCTCTTTTCCAAGCACGTCAAGTCCTGCACCGGCTATCTTTCCGGCATCAAGCGCATCTGCAAGGTCAGCATCATTAACTATAGGACCACGTCCAAGATTAAGTAGTATCGCACTTGTCTTCATCTTATCAAATGCTGCACTGTCGAAAAGATTATTAGTCTTATCATTAAGTGGTGCATGTATAGACACGATGTCCGATTTTTTCAAAAATTCATCAAATTCTTTTCTTTCATAAGGAACATCCTGTGTCCTGCCGCTCGCAGAATAATATATAACCCTGCATCCAAAGTCAGCTGCAATCTTAGCCACACCCTTGCCTATAGTTCCAAGTCCTACGATACCCCATGTCTTTCCTGTAAGTTCGTGGAATACATTTGAAAAATGTGAAAAAATCGGACATTTTGCATATTCACCTGACTTAACATAATCATCATAATAACTCATCTTTTCTATGAGATATAATCCAAGCGCAAATGTGTGCTGGACTACTGAATCTGTTGAATAACCTGCAACATTGGCTACTCTTATATTCTTTTCCTTTGCATAAGCTACATCAATATTGTTATATCCTGTTGCTGTTTCTGCTATCATCTTAAGTACCGGCGCTGCATCAATAAATTCCTTATCAGCCACTATCTTATTGATAATAACAACCTCCGGATTGTACTCACTCACTCTTTTAAGAGCCTCTTCTCTTGTACTTGTGGAATAACTCTTAACCTCTCCAAGTTCATAGTACTTGTCAATATTGACATCATCACCATATGTAGATGAGTCTAACATAAGTATTTTCATAAGCTGCCTCCATTTCTTAAAAGCCTCAACTTTTAGTAATATGTATTACAAAACTTTTCTATCAACATTATACTTCCACAATATATATTTTTCAACGTGTTTTTTCTTACATAACATAGCCTGTTTTCCTTGTTTTCGACAAATAATAATAGTATAATTATTATAATATTTGTACGATTAAAAGGAGGATATATATTTATGATTAATTGGAACAATCTAGATACACTTGCGTCTTTTAAGGGGCTTAAGGATACTAAAGCCGTAGACCTTGTATCTGCTATGTCTGGAGAGTCTGGCGCTGACAGGGTTAAGAGCTTTAACATACCTATGGCAGAGGGACTTAACTACAATTATGCTGCCAAGCAGGTAGACTCAGATGTATTAGACAAGCTCGTAAAGCTTGCTGATGAAGCACAGCTTGCTGATAAGTTTGCAGCTCTTTATAACGGCGAAGTTGTAAACACTGGTGAGAAAAGACTTGTTCTTCACCATATGACACGCGGCCAGCTCGGTGAAGCTGTAGAGGCTGACGGCGTTGACAAGAGAACTTTCTATAAGACACAGCAGGAACGTATCGCTGAATTTGCCAATAAGGTACATAGCGGTGAGATTGCCAATACTGCCGGCGAAAAGTTTACAACTGTAGTACAGATAGGTATCGGCGGAAGTGACTTAGGTCCTCGTGCGATGTACATAGCTCTTGAAAACTGGGCTAAGAAGAATAACTCTTTCAAGATGGTGGCTAAGTTCATAAGTAATGTTGACCCGGATGATGCATCAGCAGTACTTGCTTCTATTGACGTTGCACATTCATTATTTATACTTGTATCTAAGTCAGGTACTACTCTTGAAACTCTTACTAATGAATCTTTTGTTAAGGATGCTTTAAAGAAGGCAGGTCTTGACCCAGCAAAGCATATGATTGCTGTAACAAGCGAAACTTCACCTCTTGCAAAGAGCTCTGATTACCTTGATGCATTCTTTATGGATGATTATATCGGAGGACGTTTCTCTTCTACCTCTTCTGTAGGCGGTGCTGTATTATCACTTGCTTTCGGACCAGAAGTATTTGCAGCATTTCTTGATGGCGCTGCCAAGGAAGACAAGCTTTCTATGAACAGCGACCCACTCAAGAATCCAGAAATGCTTGATGCCCTCATCGGCGTATATGAGCGCAACGTACTCGGTTATGAATGTACAGCAGTACTTCCTTATTCACAGGGCTTAAGCAGATTTCCAGCTCATTTACAGCAGCTTGATATGGAGTCTAACGGTAAGTCTGTAAACAGATTTGGTGAGCCGGTAGATTATCCTACAGGTCCTGTTATATTTGGTGAACCGGGTACTAACGGACAGCACTCATTCTATCAGCTTTTACATCAGGGTACTAACATTGTTCCTCTTCAGTTCATCGGCTTTAGAAACAGCCAGCTTGAAAATGATGTTACTATTCAGGACAGCACAAGCCAGCAGAAGTTATGTGCCAATGTAGCAGCCCAGATTGTTGCATTTGCCTGCGGAAAGTCCGACGATAATCTTAACAAGAACTTCAAGGGTGGCAGACCTTCAAGCATAATAACAGGTGATGCCCTCACTCCTGAAACTCTTGGTGCTCTTCTTGCACACTTTGAGAATAAGATTATGTTCCAGGGCTTCTTATGGAATATAAACAGCTTCGACCAGGAAGGTGTACAGCTTGGAAAGGTGCTTGCTAAGCGCGTGCTTGCACATGATACTGACGGAGCACTTAAGGTATATAGTGAGTTACTTAATATATAATTAAAAATTGACAAACGGATGATATAGAATAAGCGGAGTACATATACTGCACCCCGCTTATTTTATAATTAACTCTTTTTCTTTTGCGCTAATTATATCGTAGCTACTAATTCCTTAATAAGCTTAACCGAATTAGCTATAGCCTGCTTTTCAAATGTAGGATAATCCATTGTTGCGCTGTCATCTGCCTTGTCTGATATGGCTCTTAAGATTACAAATGGAACCTTATTAAGATAAGCTGCCTGTGCTATGGCTGCGCCTTCCATCTCTGTGCAGTATCCGTCAAAGTTAGATGATATTCTTTCCTTAACTGTCTTATCTGATATAAACTGGTCGCCGCTGACAATACGCCCGATATGTGTTCCTATCTCTGGAAGAACCTTTTTGCAGGCTTTATCAGCAAGCTCTATAAGCTTCTTATCTGCTTCAAATGATAATACTTCCATTCTTGGAATTTGTCCTAAAGGATATCCAAAGCCTGTTGCATCCATATCATGGTGAAGTACATCACTTGATATAACAATATCTGCTATGTTAATCTCTGCCTTTAAAGAACCTGCAATTCCTGTATTGATAACATAATCCACATTAAAGTCATCTACTAATATCTGTGTGCATACAGCAGCATTAACCTTACCAATTCCACTCCTTACAACTACAACATCCTTACCATTAAGCTTTCCAGCCTTAAATGTCATACAAGCCTTGCTTTCTTCACGCTCAACCTGCATAACTTCCACGATCTGGGCTACCTCTTCATCCATCGCTCCTATAATACCTATCATGATTATACCATCCTTTTTCTTTAAATATTATGTACTTATTTACTCTTTTCTGGCTCTATACTCATAAATTCGCACTAACATTATTATACTAACACAGTAAATCTTTCTATTCAACTTCTTAAATTATATACCCTTATTTTATTATATCTGAAGTATAGTAATAAAAAATATATATTATATCATAATCATTAAAAAACATTTATTAATATACTCAATAAATAATTCTTAATATGACAGCCCCTTAAATAATCCCACCTCTATTTAATTCCCGCTTTACAATTCATATAATCCTCTCTTGTATGTTATCCTTTATAATGTTAAGATGTAAAGGTCTCAAGTTCAAAAGTCTTATTGTGCAGGCACGAAAGACTTTTTGACCTTTTGCACCTTACATCATGTTAATATATAACGATGTAAATAATTAATATCTAATATACAGAAAGGCGGAATATAATTATGAAGTATACAACAAAAGGCGTGTGCTCACGTTCTATAGAATTTGATGTAGTTGATAATAAAGTTACTGGTGTTAAGTTTGAGGGAGGATGTTCTGGTAATACACAGGGCGTTGCTGCTCTTGTTGAAGGCATGGATGTCAACGAAGCTATCAAGCGTATGAAAGGTATTAAGTGCGGTTTTAAGCCAACATCATGTCCTGACCAGCTTGCCAATGCACTTGAGCAGTATCTTGCAAAAGCTAACTAAAATTATACCTGCGGAATGGAGATAATATGGGTTCAGTAAGCCGTTTCAAAAGAATATATATAGAAATTACAAGCACCTGCAACCTGAAGTGTTCGTTCTGTCAGGAAACAAAACGTCCACCTCACTTTATGTCGATTGAAGAATTCGGACATATTCTTGATGAAGTCAAGCCGTATACGAATTACATTTATCTGCACGTAAAAGGTGAACCTATGCTGCATCCTGAACTTGAAACTATTCTTTCAATGTGCAGTGATGCCAATATGACAGTCAACTTAACGACTAATGGAACTCTGCTTTATAAGAAGCTTGACACACTTATAAAGCAGCCTGTACACCAGATAAATGTATCTATGCACAGTGCTGATGACAACGACTGCATAGATATGGACAACTATATTAATGAGCTTTTTTATTCCTGTGAAGAGATATTAGAAAAGACAGAAACCGAAATATCCCTGCGACTATGGAATACCAAAAAAGAACCAACACTTTTTAATAAGCGCAACTGTACAATAAAAAGACATTTATATGTCAATGTCCAAAGTCCTTTTGAATGGCCTGAGCTTAACAGCACTTACTGTAATGAGCGCGGCTTCTGTCAAGGGCTTAGAACACATATCGCTATACTAAGCGATGGCACTGTAACTCCATGCTGTCTTGATGGCAACGGTGTTATGAAGCTTGGCAATATATTTGACACCCCGCTTAAGGATATTCTTGAGTGTAAACGAAGTGTCGAATTCATCAAAGGTTTTCATAATAAATACGCTGTAGAGCCTTTATGTAAGCATTGCAGCTTTAAGGAAAGATTTGCACATAAAATGTAAGCACCTCATATGAGTGCGCGGAAATGAGGATTAATAATGAAGAAAATAGTACTTACCGGCGGTGGAACTGCTGGTCATGTAACACCTAATATAGCTCTGCTTCCAAGCCTTAAAGAGGCTGGATATGAAGTATTCTATATTGGTTCATACAATGGAATTGAAAAAAGTCTGATTGAAAGTCTTGATATACCTTACTATGGAATATCATCCGGAAAGTTAAGAAGATATAAGAGCTTTAAGAACCTTACCGACCCTTTCAGAGTTATTAAAGGTTACTTTCAGGCAAGAAAGCTTATGCGCCGCATTAAGCCTGATATAGTATTTTCAAAGGGTGGCTTTGTGTCTGTTCCTGTTGTACTTGCAGCGGGTCATAAGCACATTCCCGTTATAATACATGAATCCGATATGACACCTGGACTTGCCAACAAGATAGCCATGAGAAAAGCAACACGTATATGCTGCAACTTTCCTGAAACTATCAAGTATCTTCCTAAAGATAAGGCCGTCCTTACAGGTTCTCCTATAAGACAGGAGCTTCTTCTTGGCAACAAGCTCGCCGGACTTGAATTATGTAACTTCACACCAGATAAACCTATTATTATGGTTGTTGGCGGAAGTACTGGTGCTGTCCATGTAAATGAAGCTGTAAGAAAAATTCTTCCTGAACTTTTAAAGAAGTTTCAGGTTGTACACCTTTGTGGAAAAGGCAAAACAGATGCTTCACTTAATAATATTAATGGTTATGTGCAGTTTGAATATATCAGCGAGCAGATGCGTGACCTCTTCTCCATAAGTGATATTGTCATATCAAGGGCAGGCGCTAACTCTATATGTGAACTGCTTGCTTTAAAGAAGCCTAATCTTTTAATTCCGCTATCTGCTAATGCAAGCCGTGGCGACCAGATACTTAATGCAAAGTCCTTTAAAGAACACGGATATTCAAGTGTTATATTTGAAGAAGACCTTACACCTGAGTCTCTTTTAAATGCTGTTAATGAACTGTATGAAAACAGACACTCTTACATTAACAATATGGCAAAGAGCAAAGAAAGCAATGCCATACCTATAATTATGGAACTTATAGAGCAGTGTTCTCTTCATTCTTAAGTTACATTTTTATCTGGTATTATACAATGATGTCGGGGTCAAAATTCCCCAACTTTGATGCCTACGGATTGTTCCGTGATACACAATCCTACAATTAAAAAATTATATATAAAGCGCCTGCTATACCGTATATAGATAATATAGCTATGCCAGACCTGTGGCATGTTACCGGGGATAGGAATTACACCATATATCAGCAGCTTCCTGATACTTCAGCTATTGTTATAACGTATAATGTTAAAGCAGGCGCTAGTTTTTCTACTCCACAAAATATGCATCAGGATTGACAGGTTCTCCATATTGTGTGAGCTTAAAGTACACTCCAGGACCTTCTTCTATATAATATGCACTAGGGCTTGCCACGGTACCTATAAGCTGGCCTGCAACAACTTTATCACCTTTTCTTAGATTAACATTTTCTATAAGACCTGTTGTTGTTTCATATCCATTACCGATTGAAACTGTCACTGTTGTGCCAGTCTCTGAAAGTTCTGCAACGTCTGTGACTATTCCAGAAGCCGCAGCTCCTACATTAGTTCCTACTTCTGAGCTTATAATAATTCCAGGACTGCATTTGTATACACCAAGGCTCTTAAAAAGCACAGTTTCATCCATACTGTAATCAAGAGTAATATGTCCTAATACCGGCCATGCAAGCTTATTGCTCTCATCAAAAGAAAAGCTCTTCATAGCCTCCGCCATAACCTCCTCTGATGACATTGTTGGTGGAACTGTAGGTTCTTCTGTCACATTTTCCTTATCAGCCTTATCTGCAACTGTTGTGCTTTCAGTTGCAGATATATCGATGTCCTCTGCCATTCTGCCTCTTGCATTGGCCTCCTGTAGTATTTCTTCTGTACCCAGCTCATCTATCTCATCGGTTATATCTTCTGTTTTTATCGCAACATTCTCTTCTGTTTCATTCAGATTGACTATGTTATTATTGCCCCCTCTGTTGGCATTGACACTTTTTATGACTGAAACAACACCAATAATAAGCGCTGCAATTATTCCCAGTGAAATAACTGTAGACACAATCTTTACTGTATTCTTTTTACGCTTATCCATATTAACCTCCATTCTGCACATATAATGCACAATATAATAACCAAGCTGCTCACTACACTTATGCACTCATTGCTTGTGATGTTAATATGTTTTCCACTTATTCTGTTACTTATTCATATATATTGGGGATTATTTAAGATTGTTAAAAATTTACTACTGTTAATCAGTTATCAACTGATTTTAATTCATATAAAAACCTGATTTTATTATTATGATGTAATGGAGCAAAATATCAGAAAAGCCGTTTATGCTTGCATAATCAGGCATTGGACTTTTAGCCCCGCCTTGCAGGCCTAAGAACACTTCCACTTTCTTAAGCCTCCGGGCATTCTACCTATAATCTTAAAGCCAAAAACACTCAGCTTTTCGTTATCTTTTTCTGATACAACTCGTTTTATGCACACTATTATGAGTCGAAATATCTCATCTTAGCTTCTGCTCTTGCTCTCTTTTCCATATTCTCTACGGCAGCATTAGACTCCCCATACATAGAGCCTAAGTTATTAGCCATCTTATTCTTACATCTTTCGCAAAATCTTCCTGATTTTATTGATACTCCACATCTCTCACATGTAATTCCGATAGACGAACCCTCAGTTATCATAAGTCTTTCCTGTCTTATCCACTGTTCTATCTGCCTTGCACTTACATCACATTCCTCTGATACTTCGTTGATAGTTGCTGCCGGATGCTCATCTATATATTCCTTAACATCCTGAAACTTGTCCTCCATTCTTTCCACACAATTAGGGCATAAATTACGATAAGGTCCTGATCCACCTACAAAATTAAATAACCTTCCACACATTTTACAGTTTCTTACTTCCATAATATCCTCCAATCCAGCATATTGTCACTTCTTCTGTCTATATTCATATATGTATACAATATCAATTCCCACAAATGTATAACCCTATATAAAAGCCGCTGTCATTAATTCTACAACCCGCTGTCTGCAACATCCAAAAATCAGTAAGCCCTAGAAACCATTCCCTATACACAATGTTATTGCATATACATTGTCTGTACCATACTCTTTAAGACACTTTGCACATGCATCTATAGTCGCTCCCGTTGTATATATGTCGTCAACAATCAATACTTTATTATATCTTATACCATTATAATATATTTGAAAAGCATTTTGAAGATTTTTAACTCTTTCTATGTTATTAAGTTCCTTCATAGGGGTTGTTTTCTTAACACGGATAATATAATTCTCATCGACTGGTATATGGAGTTTCTTTGAAAGGCTGCATGCAATAAGCCCTGCCTGATTATACCCTCTCTGCCTGTACCTTTCCTTGTGTATCGGAACAGGAATAATAACATCCGGCTCCCACATATTTATAACTATGCCACATTCCCTTGCAATCTCAGCAGCATACACATCTGCATACTCCCTTTTATTGCGGTACTTAAATCTGTATATGGACTGCTTTATGCCATCTGAATACTCATACAGGCTTATTGCCTGGTCGTATAAATGCCTTGTTTTCGTGCAGTCAGTGCAGTAATCTCTGTCATTATCCTCCAGTGCCTTACCGCACTTTATACAGGTTGGTTCCTTAACATACTTTATGTTATCATAACACCAAGGACATATATCCAGTCTTTTTCCACCTCTTATCACTCTCGGTTTTGAACAAATCGGACATGCAGGTGGAAATACAGCATCCTCTATGCCGTTTATTATATTTTTTATTACATTTTCTGCACCTTTATACGATGCACTATCTCCCTTAATACTAAGTATATCCCCTTTATTTTTCATTAATCCCCCATTAAGTTATACTCATTGCTAATATACTATTAATTATTAAAACTCCATCCCCTGTGCCAGCTCACGTATACGTATATCAAGTGAGGTATATCTTCTGGCATCTGACTCATTGGCTGCCATCTGCATAAATATATCCTCCTCGCCTATCATACACACGCACTTTCTGGCTCTTGTGATGGCTGTATACAGAATATTGCGGTTCATAAGCATCCTTGGTCCTGTATACATAGGAATAATAACTGCCGGATATTCACTTCCCTGCGCCTTGTGCACAGTTATCGCATACGCAAGTTCAAGCTCGTCAAGATTATCAAAGCTGTACTCCACATATCTTCCATCTTCAAACCTGACAGTCATACTTTTGTTAAATGGAACTATCTCCTTAACTATTCCCGTATCACCGTTAAATACTCCACTGCCCTGTTCAATAACAATTCCGTTATTATTTCTTTTCATCCAGTCAAGCTGATAATCGTTTTTTATCTGCATAACCTTATCGCCTTCCCTGAAAAGCGTATCGCCATGCTTTTTCTCCATCTTTGCCGCACTTGCTGGATTAAGATATTCCTGAAGGACTGTGTTAAGCCTCTCTACCCCGACCGCCGACTTTCTTGATGGCGTAAGCACCTGAATTTCACTTACGTCCGCATCCACATACTTAGGAAGCTTCTCTTTCACAACAGTCTTTAATGCAGCTATTATCGCCTCAGCACCATGTCTGTGTATAAAAAGAAAGTCCTTGCTGTACTTATTAAGTGTAACCTGTTCTCCTTTATTTATCCTGTGCGCATTGGTTATTATTTCACTTTCTGCCGCCTGTCTGAATATTTTTTCGAGCTTTACGACATTAAAGCACTCAGAATATATAATGTCCTTTAACACATTTCCGGGACCAACACTTGGAAGCTGGTCAACGTCCCCGACAAGTATAAGTCTTGTTCCTACAGGAACCGCCTTAAGAAGCGCATTCATAATATTAATATCAACCATTGACATCTCATCGACTATGATGACATCCGCCTCAAGAGGATTTTCCTGATCCCTGTTAAAATGCATACCAAGCCCCGCTGATGCACTTCGTTTTTCACCATCAAGCTCTGCAAGCCCACCACCTGCTATCTCAAGAAGTCTGTGAAGTGTCTGTGCCTCCACACCACAGGTTTCTGTCATACGCTTAGCCGCCCTTCCCGTCGGTGCAGCAAGCCTTATATCAAGTCTTTCCATCTCAAAATACTTGATTATGGCATTAATAGTAGTCGTCTTTCCTGTACCTGGACCACCTGTGATAATCACAAGTCCATTAAGTGCAGCATCAACAACCGCCTGCTTTTGTATATCGTCAAGCTCTATATTTTCTGTTTTTTCAATGTCAGCAATTCTTTCATATACATTTTCAACATTCTCATCACACTGTATATTAAGTTCAAGCAGATTTTTCGCTACATTCTGCTCCATACGATAATACATCGCCGAATATACATTCCACTGGTTATGCTCATCCTCATCTGTGGTATCAGAATTATCCTCTGCCACATTTTTCTTGATAACAATCTTCTTATCTATGGCAAGGTCACTTATAAAATGTTCATAATCTTCTATCTTAACATCTAAAAGCTGCTCTGCCTGAGTCTTTAACATATCATATGGCAGGTATGTATGCCCCTGTAATGTCGCCTGATTAAGACAATACAACATACCGCTTTTTATTCTGAAGTCCGAATTACCTTTAATTCCGACCTTCGTTGCAATAGCATCTGCTTTTTTAAAGCCTATACCCTCAATATCATCTGCAAGCCTGTATGGATTATCTGTGATAATCGTGTATATGCTGTTGCCGTATTTTTTGAATATTTTGTTAGCAAGATTCATCTGGATGCCATAATCCTGAAGATACATAACAGCCTTTCTGGTATCTCTCTTACCAGCATACTGCTGCGCTATATCCATCGCCTTGTTATAACTTATTCCTTTAATGCCTGCCAGACGTTCTGGTTCTTTGTCAAGCACCTCAAATGTCTGCTCACCGAATTCTTTAACTATTCGTTCAGCCATCTTTGCGCCTATACCCTTGATTGCACCAGAACTCAGATAACGCTTTACAGACTCCGCATCCGTAGGCGTTTTGAACTCATAAGAAGTTATCTTAAACTGCATTGTATAGTATGATGGATGTTTTACAAAATCTCCATCCGCAGCTATAAATTCACCTGTGTCAACACTGCTTAAAGTGCCAACACAGGTAACATCTTCACCTTTGTATTTTATTTCAAAAACTGTGTAGCCATTATCCTCATTACGAAAGATAATATTCTCTACAAAACCTTCTACATACTTAACAGACTCGTAATCCAATCTGCTTTTCCTCTCTTTATAACTTTTTATATAAGCTATGCCTCGTCCACTGAATAGTTACGTTTCATCTGCTCATAAAGTGTCTGTGCTATGCCAAGTCCCTTTCCATTGTTAGTTTCTGTAAATAACTGGGCATAATTCTTAATCATTTCATCACCGAAGTAGCTTCCAAGTGTGCTCATGGCAGAATCTGAATCTCCTCCTATAGAAGCCATACTGTTAAACAGTGATGTGCTGCTGTCATCATCGTCTGAATCTATCTTAGCCATCTTTTCCATTGACTTAAGCATCTGCTCTACAAAGTAACTTTCAAAGTCCTTGCACACACTCATAAGCTCATCATCTGATGCCTTTGAAAAGTCTGTGCCTGTTATCTTATCAGTAAGGTCTGATGAAGTTTTATCATATGTATCCGCATAACTTGTATTAATACCTGTCATATAATCCATAATAATCTCCATTCCTGCAAATGCATAGGCTTAATTACCTCTTAAGTGCGTTTGCCTGCTCCATCATAGTATCAGTTGTTGTTATAGCCTTAGAGCAGAGTTCGTATGCTCTCTGTGCTGTTATAAGGTTAACCATCTCTGTTGCAACTTCAACATTAGATGCCTCAAGATAATTCTGTCTTAACTCACTCTTCTTGCCAACATCATCTGTTTCCTCATTAAGTGGAATACCAGATGCATCTGTTTCTGCAAGATAAGTGCCTCCAAGCTTCTCAAGACCTGATGGGTTAGTGAACTGGAAAAGTCCTATCTTAATTCCGATATTCTCAAGATTACCATCATCACCCGGATACTGGATATTACCTTCCTTATCAACCTTTACCTTTGATGCATTATAATCATCTGTAAGTACTATTGGCTGTCCATCTGTACTTAATACAGGATAGCCATCTGCCGTACATAACATCATACCTTCTGTTGCTGTTGAGAAATAAAAGTTACCATTACGTGTGTATACTGTATCTCCGTTCTCATTCTGTACTGCAAAGAAGCCATCACCATTAATAGCAAAGTCTGTTGAACTTTCACTCGCATTCATAGCGCCCTGTGTATAATGAGATGTAACCGATACTACTCTTGAACCAAGTCCAACCTGTGCAGATACTGGCTTATTTTCTCCATTGGCTGATGTTGTCTTCGCCTGAAGATTCTGATATAATAATGACTTGAATTCTGTTGATTCTGACTTATAACCTACTGTATTAACATTAGCAAGGTTATTCGATATTGTATCTACACTTGTCTGCTGCGCCATCATACCCGATGCAGCAGTCCATAATGATCTCATCATAGTGCTTATTCCTCCTGATTATCATACAAAGCAATTATACTTTATATATATTTTGTACGATATATAAACATTTTAATATATGACGTCTTAAGCTTAATTTAACTTCATCTCTTCCTTCCGGAATTCACCTAAAACACAACAACTACTTAAATACGTGGCACAATTCACTTCCGCCACACACAGCCTGTTGCAGCTACACATAAATGTGAGCTTACCAAGGCTGATATTTATGAATTAATCTGCATTATAAAGCTGTCCATTATAAACAGGATCTACAACTCAGATATGCCGACCATCTTTCCTAACATCTCATCTATGGCGTTGACAATCTTCTGATTACTTTCATACTCTCTGGATATATTAATCATATCGACCATTTCTGTCACAACATTAATATTAGATGCCTCAATATATCCCTGATTAACTGCTGCTGTGGAATCAGTTGTAACTGCTCCGTCAACTGCCCTATAGAGATTCTCACCATAAGCCTCTATGTAGTTATAATCTTCAAAATCAACAATTCCAAATGTATCTACATACTGTCCATCCGCATATATACCTCCTGTCGAATCGACTGTAAGCTGCGATACATCTGTAGGAAGTTGTATAGGGTTGCCGCCTTCACCCAATACATAATCACCATCCTTGGTAACCAGATAACCCTCCTGATTCATCTGGAAAGATCCATCCCTGGTATAAAGTGTTGATGTTTCACCTGCTTTATTAGTAAATGAGATAGAGAAAAATCCCTGTCCTGAAAGTGCGAAATCGTAATCGCTGTCTGTGTTTCTAAGGGAACCCTGATCCCAGCTTCTGTATGTTTCTCCTATCTTTGCACCAAGACTCATGCTGCCTATACTCTGATTCATATAGCCAACTGTAGCATCATTAATCTTAATTCCGTATACAGAATCAAAGCTCTGTGTTGTAACGCCTTCCTTCTTATATCCGGTTGTTGTTGCATTTGCAAGATTATTCGACACTATATCAAGTCTTCTCTGCTGATTCACTAATCCTGTGTAAGCAGTATATAAACCTCTTACCATACCTGACCTCTTTTCCTAATCTTCTCTGTAACCTGCAAGGAATTCTATGAACTTACCTGTTCCTATGGCAACTGCTGTCATAGGGTCTTCTGCTGTCATAGTGTTAATTCCTGTCTTTGATTCTATAAGTTCTTCTAATCCTGAAAGGAGACTTCCTCCACCTGTAAGAACGATACCTCTGTCTGCGATATCTGATGCAAGTTCTGGTGGTGTCTTCTCTAACACACTGTGAACTGCCTCAACTATCTGTGATGTAGCTTCCTTTAAAGCTTCCTCTGTCTCTTCTGAAGTTACCTCAACTGTCTTTGGAAGACCTGTAACAAGGTTACGTCCTCTTACATTCATCTTAACAACCTCTGGACGTGGATAAGCTGAACCAATCTTTATCTTAATATCTTCTGCTGTTCTTTCACCGATAAGAAGATTATGCTTCTTTCTCATATATCTTACAAGTGCTTCATCAAAGTCATCACCTGCAATCTTGATAGAAGTACTTACAACTGTACCTCCAAGTGAAATAACAGCGATATCTGTAGTACCACCACCAATATCAACTATCATATTACCGCAAGGTCTTGATATATCAATACCTGCACCGATAGCTGCTGCTATAGGTTCCTCAATAATAGCAACCTCTCTTGCACCTGCCTGAAGAGTTGCATCCTCAACTGCCTTCTTCTCTACTTCTGTAACACCAGAAGGCACACATACACTTATTCTAGGCTTCTTAAGCATTCTTCTTCCGATAGCCTTCTGGATGAAGTACTTAAGCATCTTCTCTGTAACTGTATAATCTGAAATAACGCCCTGACGAAGTGGTCTTACCGCCACGATATTACCAGGTGTTCTACCAAGCATCAGACGGGCTTCCTCGCCGATAGCCTTAATCTTATTAGTATCTCTGTCAAATGCGACAACTGAAGGTTCCTTTAAAACAACGCCCTTACCCTTTATATATACAAGAATACTTGCAGTACCCAAATCGATTCCAATATCAGTTGATAACATCTTTTCTCCTCCTAAATCTTCAACTTTCTATCTCTGTTATCGTCAATTATGTCTAATCTGCATATTAATATTGTCTTAATTATAATTCCACTATGATACCTACGGATTGTTCCGTGCTGCGCACTCCCACAATCCCCCAATATTCACATATCATGGGACTATCATCTCACTTTTATGCTCATATTGGGTCGGGTCACAAGGTCATTCACCCACCTATAAGCAGGCTCATGTGGATTTAGGCCTTTTGCCCCTGGTATCATTATATAAACATATGCAAATAAATGTATCTCATTAATATATTAGCAATAAAAAATACTTTTCATAGCTAATCAACATTATATACATAAATAAGGAATTTTAAAAGTACTTAATGAGAAAAAATATAATTTTTTTATAAATATTGGTATTTAGGGATGGCATTGATAAGTGACTAACGGACGATTTGACCTCCTTGTCAAATCGTTGCTGAGAACTAAAGGAAAGTATAAGAAGCAGCACAGACAGACATAATAAAGCTACACGTAGCTGGCATCGTTGATGTATACCAGCTACGTGTAGCTTTATTAAGTCGTCCGTTCGCCAACATTATAATTATGAATGTATACTAAACGCCCCTATATTTTAAAGATACTTCTTAAGTGCATCAACCTTATCTAACTTCTCCCAAGGAAGGTTAATATCTGTACGTCCAAAGTGACCATAGCTTGCTGTCTGCTTGTAGATAGGTCTTCTTAAGTCGAGCATCTTAATAATTCCATTTGGTCTTAAATCAAAGTTCTCTCTGATGATTTCTACAATCTTCTCATCGCTTAACTTACCTGTGCCAAATGTGTCAACGCAGATAGATGTTGGATGTGCAACACCGATTGCATATGAGAGCTGGATTTCGCATCTGTCAGCAATACCTGCTGCAACTAAGTTCTTAGCTACATAACGTGCTGCATATGCTGCTGAACGATCAACCTTTGTGCAGTCCTTACCAGAGAAAGCTCCACCACCATGTCTTGCAGCTCCACCGTAAGTATCTACGATAATCTTTCTGCCTGTAAGACCTGAATCTCCGTTAGGTCCACCTATAACGAAACGTCCCGTTGGATTGATAAATATCTTAGTATCAGCATCTACCATAGCTGGGTCAACAATTGCATCAATAACATACTTCTTGATATCTTCGTGAATCTGTTCCTGTGATACTTCTGGTGCATGCTGTGATGATACAACGATTGCATCAAGACGGATTGGCTTATTGTTTTCATCATATTCAACTGTTACCTGAGTCTTTCCATCTGGTCTTAAGTAGCTTAATGTGCCGTCCTTACGAACCTTTGTGAGCTGCTTAGAAAGCTTCTGTGCAAGCGCTGCTGAGTATGGCATATATTCTTCTGTTTCATTAGTAGCATAACCAAACATCATACCCTGATCTCCAGCACCAAGGTCGTCATCTTCTTTATCAATGCCTTCCTTAGCTTCAAGTGCCTTATCAACACCCATAGCTATATCTGCAGACTGCTTATCAAGTGCAACCATAACAGCACAAGTGTTACCATCAAATCCCTTTTCTGAACTGTCATAACCTATCTCAACAACTGTATCACGTACAATCTGTGGAATATCAACATTTGCCTTTGTTGTAATCTCACCCATTACCATAACGAAACCTGTATTTGTAAGTGTTTCGCATGCAACTCTTGAATATGGGTCCTGCGCATAAAGTGCATCAAGTACTGCATCTGATATCTGGTCGCAGATTTTATCTGGATGTCCTTCTGTTACTGACTCTGAAGTAAATAATCTTTTTTCCATTGTGTTAGTCATTCTCCTTCTCTTAAAATAAACTTCCATGTTACTAAGTATCTCCGATTATGCCTGATATAACACACCACAAAGCATAATTCGACATGCTTATATCCTAATTCCGTATGGATGCATAATTATAATTTAAATTGTATGTCCGTTTTTTACATACATTTATATATATCTATGCATAGAAAAAGGTCCCTTGAAGGGACCCGAAATCTGCTTCGAAATCCTCTCATTGTTCGAATAATCTCGCTCAGGTTGGCACCTTCCTTTCTCATATATAAATGTGATACGGATATAAACATGAATTCATATCCACACATCACTTATAAGGGGTTGCCGGGCTTCTCAGATCCTATGTATCTCCACCGCTCTAAATAAGGGATATAATCATATATTCATTTATGACTACGCTGGCAAAACCTTTGACAGCCAGACTCATCTGCGTACATTAATATACCTCAAATGTCACTTAACCGCCTTGATATCTGACATACCATATAGCTGATAATCCGTCAGATAATCACACCATCCGTAATCTACCACAGATATTACACAATATATTCTTCTACGTCAAGTAGAATTGACTTTTTACATTATTAATTTTATAATTATTTTATATTTAATTTAACGTGATACTGACAGGACATAAAGATAAAAATGTTTTAAAACCATTTACTTTTTACAGCAGGTGGGCATTTTCTTTTTTATCGTATGTATCTAAAACAGGAGGTTTTTATGAACGACATTACTATATTTATATTTGATGCGCAGGCTGGAATGAAGCTTTCGCGAGACATTATACTAAGCGATGGCTCTATGCTTGCACCTAAAGATACTGTACTTACACCGTCACTTATTGCAAAGATATCAAGTCTGCATGTGCTTGAAATAAACATTTATAATGAAGAAGAAGATTCCGCTTCGCAGGCAGAAAGAAATGCGGCTTCAATCAATGCTGATAAGGAAAATACCAATTATTATGAAAAGGTGCGCAATTCTGAGGAATACAAACATTTTGAATCAGAATACAACCATAATGTTGACTCTGTAAAAGATAACCTTAATTCATTTCTGACATCGGATGAGTCTATAGATACTGACTCAATGGTATCGGATACTATGAACATATTTTCCGAAGCCCGCAACTCTTTACAGATGTTTGATATGCTTCATGCTATGCGAAATAAAGATGACATTACATATGTCCACTCAGTCAATGTCGCCCTCATAGCTTCTATCATTGGTAAATGGCTTAACTTTAGTGAGGAAGATATTAAAATTCTTACTCTTGCTGGACTTCTTCACGATATAGGTAAGCTTCTTGTACCTGATAAGATTCTTAATAAGCCCGGTGCGCTCACTGATAATGAATATGAGATTATGAAACATCACGTTAATCTCGGGTATGAGCAGATTAAGGATAAAGCCCTTCCACTTCCTGTTAAGGAAGCAGTTCTTTTGCACCATGAAAAATGTGATGGAAGCGGTTATCCTTTTGGGCTCAAAAGTAACGACATTCCTGTTATTGCAAAGATTATTGCTATTGCAGATGTTTATGATGCCATGACTGCCGCACGCATATACCGTGCATCTATATGCCCGTTTGAAGTTGTTAAGATGATGTATCAGGATGCTTTCACTAAGTTTGACCCTGTATATGTCGTTCCATTTCTTAAAAATGTAGTAGCTTCTTACATTGGAACTAATGTCAAGTTATCCGATGGCCGCACAGGAAAAGTTGTTCTTATCAATGACAACGCACTCCACCAGCCTATAGTGCAGTGTGTGGATGAATATGTTGACCTTTCTAAAACCAGCGGACTTAATATTGTTTCGCTTTTGTAATTTAAGATTGTCGTGAGAATAGTATTTTGTTTATATACTATAAATATTGGGGCTTAATGACGTTTTGTTTGTGTAATTTAGAATATTGAACAAGTATGTCCTCGTTAGAAAATCAGATTTTTTATAATCTATTGAAACGTATCTTAAGTACAAACAAATTATTTTTGTGCATTTTTCTGTACCTGCTCATTTGTAGTTATAAAGGTATGAGTTTAGTAATGATTTTTAAAATATAGCTTCGGATAATAAAAAATAACTAACACACACTTATATGCCAGAAGGTGTTTCAATGATAAAGCTTAACGCATTATCATTGAAACACCTTCTGGCATATAAGCAGATTTTTACTATTCTTAATTCCAATGCAACAGTATCATAAACGAGCGCCGCTTGTTCTAACATGCTGACTTTTAACTTCTACTGATTGCAATGTTCTTCTTTCCTAATTCCCACAAACGCACTTATCCCCGGAAATACTGCTGCTGCTCCGAGCTCATCTTCTATTCGTAACAGCCTGTTATACTTCGCAACACGCTCTCCTCTTGATGGTGCGCCTGTCTTTATCTGCCCCATATTAAGGGCGACCGCCATATCTGCTATTGTTGTATCCTCTGTTTCTCCGGAACGATGGCTTGATATGGCTGTGTAACCGGCACGATGTGCCATCTTAACTGCTTCAATCGTTTCCGTAAGAGTTCCTATCTGATTAAACTTTATAAGAATAGAATTGGCACAGCCTGACTCTATACCCTTCTTAAGTCTTTCTGTATTCGTCACAAACAAGTCATCACCAACAAGCTGTATACGGCTGCCAAGTTTGTCTGTGATATACTTCCATCCTTCCCAATCTTCCTCGTTAAGTGGGTCTTCTACTGATATCAGAGGATATTTGTCGACAATTTTAGAGTAATAATCGACAAGTTCCCTGCTATTACGCTTAATATCGCCAGTTGGATTGACTGTGTCCGGCAAATCAGGAGAAACTATCTTATCCGGTTTATCTACATTTTCTGTACCATTATCAGATGAATTCCTGCACGAACATAAGCTTCTGTTATGTGATGCCTGATACTCTCTTGGAAACTCATATAATCCGCTTTCTGCATTGTAAAGCTCTGAAGCTGCGGCATCCATCGCAAAGTATATATCCTTTCCCGGTTCATAACCTGCCGACCTGACTGCCTCCATAAGAAGCTCAAATACTTCAAATGCATCAGCCACATCTGGCGCAAAGCCACCCTCATCACCTACAGTAACCGCATATCCTTTCCTTGATAATATATCCTTTAACGAATGAAACACCTCTGTTCCCATACGGAGTGCTTCACGAAAACATTTTGCACCTGCCGGAACTATCATATATTCCTGAAAGTCACTTCCAACCGCATGTCTTCCACCATTGATGATATTCATCATAGGAACTGGAAGAGTTGTTGCCGCATTTCCACCTATAAACTTGTACAGAGGCATATGAAGTGATGCCGCCGCTGCCCTTGCACATGCTATTGACACAGCAAGAATAGAATTAGCACCAAGCCTTGACTTATCCTTTGTTCCATCCTCTTTTATCATTGCATTATCAATCCCGAAGGTATCAGAGGCATCCATCGCAAGAACTGTATTATTTAGTTCAACATTTATATGGTTGACTGCCTTAAGCGTGCCCCTGCCAAGATACCTTTTCTGGTTCATATCTCTTAACTCAACCGCTTCAAATGCGCCTGTTGATGCTCCACTTGGCACCATTCCGTGTCCAACTGTTCCATCAGCAAGCAGCACCTGTGCCTCCACAGTAGGATTGCCTCTTGAGTCAAGAATTTCCCTTCCTATAACTTTTCTTATCTCCAGCTTTCTATGCTCCATAAGTCTGTGGGCTGTAACCCCCTCCTTAGGGATACACGGATTGTCAAGACAACCCGCAACTATCCCCTCACTATAAGCATCCGATGCTGGCGAACAGTATCTTTCTGCCATCGGCTCATTCATAGGCACACCTCCCGCAAAATTGGATGACGTGTACTTAGAATAGACATTTTCGTTATAATTATTGTCAGTAGTATTGTGTGAATTATGCTGCGAACTGCTGCTATTGTTTTCTGAATTATATTGCATAAGTAGTATTCCTCCTGTCAATTACTGGACAAGTGTCCATCCGGCTCAACCTGATACCAATTAATAAATGTATTAAACACATTTAAAAATATAACTCTGACTATTGATGCCTTTAATTTATATAGTTGGCAGAACATTATTAAAATATACTTAAATGCATATATATTTTGCTGACGATTTGTTGTGATATATCGCTATTGTAAATGATGTGCGTATTTTTCCTTAGTCGCCATACCTCCACGTATATGACGCTCCTGCTTGTTAATATCAAGTATTTTCCGCACTCTCGCCGCAAGCTTTGGATTAATCTCTAAAAGTCTTGTGGTAACATCTTTATGCGCTGTACTCTTGCTGACTCCAAACTGCTTTGCAGCCTTTCTTACGGTTGCATTGTTATCTATTATGTAATTGGCAATATCAATAACCCTTTCTTCAATATAAGTTTTCAAAAATAAAAACCCCTGCATATCTGTTTGTACAGTTTATGCAGGGAATGGGAAAATATTCTGTTTGATTGTATTTGATTATGTAATAGATGTAAAATTGAAAATTTTTGCTGCTAAATGCCTGCTGCTGATTGCTCTATTGCTTGATAATTAATGTAATTGTTATAAATGAGTAAATTTAAAATATTGTACAATTATATCCGCTTTAGAAAAACATATTTTGCGTAATCTATTGAAATGTATCTCAAGCACAAACGAAAACAACTTATTTTTGTGCATTTTTCTTCATATGCTTATTTATAGATAATTATTTAACACCTAAATTACACATAATGCATGAAATATATCTATTTTATTTACGACTTAACTTCTACAACTATAATTGAGTCACTTAAAAAATGCTGAAAAATAAGTTGTTTTTGTTTATTCCTTAGATATATTTCAATATATCATAATTTACTCTTTGTCTACCCTACACTCACGGACCCTCGCTTTCGCGCTCTTTCGTCCTGCTTCGCAGCCGCTTCCTTTTCTTTTGTGCTCATTATATCATGCAAAATATGTTTTATGCGAAATGTACAATATTTAAAATTGTTATATATTATCTTACGCAAGTTCTTCTCTAAGCACACTTAACAGTCCTTCACATCCAGCTTTTACATCTCTGTAGGTTGCCTCGAAATCTCCCGTGTACCAAGGGTCTGCAACATCCATACCAGAGCCTGCAAATGTGAGCAGCTTATATATTTTTTCATCAGGGTCGCCACCTGATATACGCTGCATATTACGGATATTTTCTGTATCCATTCCTATAAGGTAATCATATTCCTCATAATCATTCAGTGTCATCTGCACTGCCCTGTGTGGAATAACCGGGATTCCTTCTGCCCTTAGCTTCGCCACAGTTCCATGATGTGGCGGATTACCTATCTCCTCTCGGCTGGTTGCTGCTGAATTAATATAAAAATCATTCTCCAGCCCTGCCTGTTTAACTAAATATGTCATAACGCTTTCTGCCATGGTGCTGCGGCAGATGTTGCCGTGGCAGATGAATAAAATTTTTATCATTGTTTTTCTTCTCCTTAATTTGCCCCGGAATGCCCTGTTTTGCAAGGGTTTCCGGGGTTATTGTGATATGCTCTGAAATTACAGATTGTGGTGAATTAGTGCAGAATGGAGCATATTGTTACTACCTGTTAGTAGTAAAATTGGTAGTAAAAGGGGATGGGTTACTACTAAGGATTTCTTCTATGAATTGTTAGCTCATCTTCATTTATCTTAGTATAATAATCATGTTCTTCAGCAAATTTTACACCTTTTCATAATATTCTATCTTCATATCTGAGTAACGCTCATATATTACTATTCTTCAGTATTGTCCACACTCATCACATTTTCTTTCACAACAATCATTTCGTCCCTATATCTTCTTCCCTTTATGGTTAATCCCCAATATAGCTTTCCTGCATTTTCACTCCAAGAAGAATATATCAAGCCTAAAGCTCGCAACTGATTTAATATTATTTTTATCTGTTGTGAATCATTAAAATACACCATGCATCCAGTTATTGAAGCATATTTTGATTTTATGGCATCGCTAATAGCCGATTCAGTTAAAGAAACATCCATCATTTGTGTTGCAATCACCTTGAATATTTCTGGAAGTTTTTTTTCTATGCTACCACTCCTTCTATAACTACCTGCAGGTGTATAATGATAATCTATTTTTACATCATAATTTTCAAAAGCTACATTTTTAATTTCTGTAAACGAATGCACTGTTTCAATTGCATCATTCAATTTAACTTTCAAATTTTCATTTTCTTCTTGCAATTTCATTATTGTCCTACGTAACGATGCTTCATCAAAATCTGTTCCTCTTTGCCATCCCGGTCTTTCTATTGTTTCTTTTGCAGTCATAATCGAAACTGCCACTTTTCCTACCAATTCATCTGTATTTTTCCATATACTACATAGCCTATTAGTTAATGCTTTTGCTCTAAATGCTTTTAACCGCTCTACTTTATCCGGTTCATTCTCTTTCTTATCATCTGGTAACACAATCTGCTCATCAAGCACAAAAACCAACACTGGAATCTTATTTTTTATGGCATAATCATATTCCATCTCTGTATAGCTAATACCCGTATCCTGATTAATTGAACCATAACGTTGTCCAATTATTAATATATAGTAATCACATAAATCAATAACTTTTTTTATTACTTCAAACTGTTCAACATCAGTCGCAACAAAGGCTTCCATTCCTGCTGGAATACAATCCGCCATTAATAAAATATCCAAAACTTTTTTTCTTTCTTCTACTAAATCTGAATAAGTTGAACTAATAAATACTTGATATTTTCTATTTTGCATTTTTACACATCCTTTTCTTTATAATCTAGCAATATTATACCAATTCATCTTTCTTTTTTCCACAAAAATAACGCCCCAGCCTAAGCAAGAGCGTCATCTCTTTTCCATATTAAACTACCTTAAACATCTTCTGCGACATAGGTTTCTCTTTCTTCTGCTCAACCTCCGCCTGTGCTTTCCTAAACTCTTCCATCCGTTTCAATTCTTCCTCAGCGTCATCGAATCCGATATGAGTGTACACATTCATTGTGACTGATATATCCGAATGCCTCATGAGGTACTGCAGCGTCTTCGGGTTCATTCCTGATTTCGCCATATTCAAACAGTAAGTGTGCCTGCATACATGAGGCGTAATGTTTGGCATCTGTACTCCGTAAATATCATTATATCTACCGACCATATGATTGAATCGGTGTTGCCAATGCATTTCAACAAGTGACATTCCATTATCATCGTAAAACAGGAATCCACTATATCCATCTATGGTTCTCTTCACTTTCGGTGCATTTCTGTCCTCGATGATTGCCTGAAACTGTACTGGTCAAGCTTTTTTGTAACACTTTGTTCAATAAATACCTACCTGTAACGAGCCTCCATTGGTATTAAATAACTATTGCAATACACCCTCTTTGTCCAGTTGGTATCCTGCAATATTATATGCACAGCTTGGTACTCGTTCATAATGCGGTGCTGTTCCAAGTATGTTTCCAATCTCCTTTGCCAGCTTCTGTCTCTGCTTTAATTCCAATGTAAATCTTATTTCATTCTTCATAATATATACCCGCCTTTCTTTATTCGTTAGTACATATATCACTCTAACAGCACAGCATAGCAAGACAATTCGGATTATATTTCTGCGTATTTCGGTACTATCTGGCAAAACAAAATCGGCTTTAGCAATGGTATTCTACAAATATTTTCACATAAACCGAACATGGAAGGTATCCCCCTGTTTAATTCTGCAAAAATTTGCACGAATGGAGCCATCGGTCTTCCGAAAGAAAGGCTGTAGAGATTTGGATACTCCTATGATATTTATCCCTTATTATCTAATCTAATAAATTTATCTACCCTTCTCATCAACTGTAAATAAAATTTAATTATATTCATTACAACCGCTTGAAACAATTAATCTTCATCAAACTTTAAAACCTGCTGTTCCCCATTTGAATTCTTCTTACCACGCACTTTTCTATCCATTTCACCAGCAGTTTTAATTTCAATTTTCACATTAGGGATCTCCAATCCCCAATTATCCCAGCCAACATAGTTATTACGTGCAAATAATTCAATTTTATCTTGCTCTGGAAACATTTTTGTTATTCCTTCAATAACATCAACAGGTTTAACACTATGTGCTCCCCTATGTATTGTAACCATCTGACGAATATTTCTTGCACCCCTTGGTTGTGGGAATTTTCCTTTCTTAAATGCAAGAACAAATTCCGTTTGACTTAGCGTATATCTTCCTGGATTATGTACCATTTTATCCCACACGAATGCTACTGTTTTATATTCAAATCCCCAAGCCTCCCCTAGCTCTATTGAATTTGCCATCTGTGGTCCAGTTGTCCACATAAACAAAATACAATCATCTGCAGCAATAGAATTTACATCTAGCTCTTTTAATTGCTTCAATTTCACAGTAGGATATTTAAAAGATGCTGAACTAATAAAAATTTTCTTTTCAAATCCAACATTTTCATCTTTGATTGTTGACTTATCATACTGCATCTTTCCACCATAATCCCAAGGTGGATCTGCGTAAATAACTTGGTATTTTTTTTCTGGCAACTTAGGATATATATCTTCTAATGGATTAATCTTTGTTCTTTTTTTCTGTTCAACATTATAAATGGAATATGCTGTAACTTCTGAATTTTCTTTCTGAGACATTTATATCATCCTTCCTATATAAAACATAATTATAGGATAATCTATTCTAACTTCAAAGTCAACATTTTTGTGACTTATAATCCGTTGTTTTATAATCAGCACAGCAATAAAATATTTATAAGAGGTGATTTTTATGGTAATAGAGGATTTTGCAAACCGCATCAAAGAACTAAGGCAGCAGCAAGGGTTAAGTCAAGAAAAGTTTGCGTTAAAAATTGATATGGACAGGACTTATTATGCCTCTGTTGAAGCCGGAAAGCGAAATGTATCCATAAAGAATATCAAAAAAATTGCTGATGGCTTTGAAATATCACTTGCGGAACTATTTAAAAACATGTGAGGTATAATATTATGGCAAAAAAGGATTTACAAGGAAGAGATAACTGGCAAACCGAGTCTGGACCTGGTGGAAAAGCTGGTGTTGCAGAACAAAATTTAATATTGGTCTTTAAAGAAGCATTTAAGGGTACAGATTATGTAATCTCAGATCATCCTACCGACTTAAAGCATCTGTATGAAAATGTAGAACTTCCTGCCAAAACAATAACGGCTATATTTAATCCAGACTCAGCAACAATGAAGAATGCTCAAAAACGTGGCTGGGGTGTATCTCCTGATTTTTCGATTACAAATAAAAAAACGGGAAAAATTTTATTTGGTGAAATAAAAAGACAGGATGGCTGGGTTGAAGGCAAAGATCCAAGTGCCGGCCGTGGAAATGCCCACGAACGTATGTGTAAATTATTCACTCCAGGACTTATGAAAGCATACCGCCAAATCAGCAAAATCTCAGATCCTTCAATCTTACCATTTTGGGTTGTTCTTGAAGGTGACATCACAAGAGATCCAAAGAGAAATAGAGAAATTGCTTTTTGGTTTGATGAATATGATAAGAACTATTTTATGTGGAGACCCGGAGCAGATGGAAGTGCTTTAGTTGAGCATTTCAATAAATATCTAAAAAAATTCTTAGATTAATTCATAAGCAGTTCATTATTTTCTCTATAATGAACTGCTTTTTACATTTTCTCCATTTGCTTAATATAATAATTGGAATAATTATCCTCAGAATAAGTTGGATCACTTTCAGAATATCCCTCTTCGAGATTAATTTTACTAAAATTAGAATATAGATTATTATTTTCAATTAATAACCTCATATGAGCAACTGCATTATCCCAAGTATCACAAACACCTCTTACACCACAGAACTGACTTGACTCTCTCTCTTCATACAAAACATATACCATATTCATAGAAAAATCTCCTTTCTCATTTACTCATTTACTCATTTACTCATTTATTATTTTCTTCAAGAGGCAATGCATTAATTGCCTCTCTAATAGCCTGAGATTTAAGCATTCCCGTTTTTTTACAATACAATTCAAGCCTTTGCAATATCGCTTCATCCATTCTAATAGTATATCCTATTTTCTTATTATTATCTCCTTTAGGTCTTCCCATTTTCTTCAATATCATCACCCCCAATAAACATATTATACTTTTTGCGTTACAAAAAGTCAATACTTTGTTAGAACAAATGTTCTATCTTCATTTTCTAACATCGATAATGAATTACATTTAAGTTCTAAAAATAGCAATCACCTTCTAGATAAAATCTCGCTATCTCATATTTTACTTTTTTGAATTATATTCTCTATTTCTTCCTTTATCCTATAATCTTCTGAAAAGAAAATATTACTTTCTACTTTGGGAATTATTATCTCTAGTTCTATTTTATCATCATATTGAAATTCAGAAAATAATTTAATTTCAACACCTTCTGGTTTATATATTCAATATACAGAGCAAATCTCACCAGATAAGTAGTCCCTTACTACCAAGGAATTCTCCCCACACCTTTGCCTTTATCCCGATTCCGCCCATGAGCCTTAGTAGTCGAAAACGTAGTATTTTCAATACTTTCCGCCATATTCTGCCCTGTATTGTCCCATTCTGCGAAGGTATGCATTATCATAAAACTGGAGTGCCGTGGCAGATGAAAAGTACTTTTATCATAATTATAATATCCTTTCATATCAATCCTTTATTCTAACTTAAAAGCAATTATATCATGTTTAAAATAAACCTAAAAATAAAATCTTTAAAACTTCAAATACACAATCCCGTTTCCTTTACTGTATTTAATTTAACCTTCCCCATTAACACACATTTATATATCACTCACTCCCCCAAGACACAAAATGTTCTCATTCTTACCATATTTTCTTCACCATTCCCCCCTACACTATAAATAATCAATAAAACAACTAAACAAAAGAACCAGAGAAAGGATGAATGAATATGATTAATTTAAAGAAGGTAAACAAATCGTGCGTTGCCGCAGTTATACTTGCGATGTGTCTTATGACATCAGGCTGCGGTTCACAGGCAGATACAAATAGCGGCACTGGAAATAGTACCAGTACAACAGTCACTTCAAGCATTACAACAGAGAACACAAATGTAACCCACGCAGATGATGCAGATAATTATAAAACAGAAATAACAGGAGCATTTACTATTACATCGGGCGATGGTACTTCAGTAACACAGAACGGTTCTGTGTATACAATAACACAGGCTGGTGAATATACTGTTTCGGGGCTTTTATCAGAAGGTCAGATTATTGTTGATGCCGCCGATGATGCAGAAGTAACAATTACACTTAATGGCACATCCATCACCTGCTCAACCGGCTCACCTATATACATTAAAAATGCAGATAATGTAAAGATTAAATCTGAAGAAAATACTTACAACTGCGTTGTTGATGCAAGAGAAGAAGCCAGTGACGATGCATCCGATGATGCCGGCAATGCTGCCATATATGCAACCTGCGACCTTAAGTTTGTAGGAAAAGGTGCATTATCAGTAACTGGCAACTACAATAATGGTATTCAGAGCAAGGATGACCTTTCTATTAAAAATGCAACTATAAAAGTTACGGCTGTTAATAATGCAATAAAGGGTAACGATGCTGTTGATATTGAGTCGGGCGAAATAACCGCTATCTCTAAAAAGGGTGATGGCATAAAGACATCTAACAGCAGTCTTTCAAGCAAAGGCAAGCAGAAAGGAATTGTCACAATATCTGGTGGCAATATAGATGTATACGCAGCGTGCGATGGTATTGATGCTGCTTATGGAGTTGATGTATCTGGTGACGGCAATCTTAACATTTATACAGATACTTATTCTGAATACAGTGAAGAGGTTACAGACAGTTCAACAACAAACACAAGCTCTTCTAATTCAGGCAACAGTTCTTCAAACAGCACTGGCTCATCAAAGTCATCTGCCAGCGCAAGTATGATGTCATACACAACAGATGGCACATCAACTTCTGATGTATCTGCTGCTTACACTATAAATACTTCCAGTGACAACAGTTCAGGCATTACTCTGACTGCAGACACTAACAACCAGAACAATGGTAATATGGGCACTCCTCCAGATATGAATAATAATCAGAATAACGGCAGCATGGGCACTCCTCCAGATATGAACAATAATCAGAATAGTTCTGATAGCAATAATAACTCAGGTTTTGGTGGCGGCTTTGGAGGCGGAAATAACGGCAATAAGCCGGGTGATATGAATAACAGCTCTGGCAATTCTACCAAGAAGTCTTACTCTACTAAGGGAATTAAGGCTGACAGCGAAATAACTATATCCGGTGCAACTATTAATATCAGTTCAACAGATGATGGTATCCACGCTAATTCAGACTCAGGCGTGCTTGAAACTGGCGAAGACGGAAAGGGCATAATCACAGTATCAGGCGGTTCTATCACAATATCTACTGGTGATGATGGTATCCACGCTGACAAGGAACTTGATGTAACTGATGGATATATAAATGTTATAACTTCTTATGAAGGTCTTGAAGCTATGATGCTTAATATAAGCGGTGGAAAGGTATATGTATATGCTACTGATGACGGACTTAACGCCTGCACTGGTGATGGCTCTACTACTCCACTTATTAATATCACTGGTGGCTATGTAGATGTTACAACAACTTCCGGTGATACTGACGGTATTGACTCTAACGGTAATTATACACAGTCTGGTGGCATGGTTCTTGTAAAAGGCGGCAGCTCTTCAGGTCAGGTATCCGGTTCAATAGATGTTGATGGAACAGTCACTGTAACTGGTGGAATATGTGTAGCTTTAGGTGGTGTCTGCGAAACACCTGAGAATTCAGCAAATGCTTATGTTTTCAGTTCATTATCATTTAATGCCGGAAGCTATTCTCTTAAGGATGCAAGTGGCAATGAAGTACTTAGCTTTACATTAACTGAAAGCTATTCAAACGGATGGATATGTGCATCTGCTCTTACAACTGGTACAGAATATACTCTTTACTGCGATGGTAACTCCGTTGCAAACTGGACACAGACAAGCGGCACTATGGGCGCAACCAATACTGGCGGTTTCGGAGGTGGTTTCGGAGGTGGCGACCGTTGTGGTAATATGAATGGCAATTCTAATGGCAGCGCCCCTGGCGGTAATATGAACGGCAGATAATTATAATGGTAGCGCCCCTGGCGGTAACATGAACGATAGATAATTTTAACTACAACATTAAATATAACTATCCGCTTATATATAGATAATACATATTATGATGCAGCCAAAAGTAAATCTTTAAATCTTACTTCTAGCAATTATATAAACATTAAAACAACTTGATTAAACATTTTTAATACTTACTTAAAAAAATGACTGTATAATTGGAATTAACAATTATCCAGTCATTTCTTTATTTAGTATAGCAAGAACAGTTCCCTTATATTCAAGATACTTTTCTTTATTATCATTAATTTTAATATCTAATTTCTGCATAGTAATCTCCACTCCATTTCTTCACATTTCTTATTAGGCATTTATAAAACTCTCCAAACTGCATAAATCCTAACTTCTTTGAGCCTCTATTTTGCAATTACCTAACATTTCCTATGTGAATACATATATAAAATATATTTATTATTAATACTATAAACGAACAAATACAGGAAAATGCTGTCTCATACTGCCACATTTATATAGTTCTACTTAGAATATGTAAGCTCCCTGTTATTCTCATCATAATCAAACAGACCATCATTCTTCTCTTCAATAGCCTTAATGATATGATAGGTGTATTCGTTGTAAGGTGTTGGTATTCCCAGTTCTTTTCCCATACGCATAAGTGCTCCTGAAAACATATCTATCTCTGTATGGCGCTTGGCATCAATATCCTGCAATGTTGAATATCTGGCTGTTGGTGGCACTGCACTTCCACGTGTTGATGTCTTTTCAATAACACTCATATCAATTCCTTTAGCCTTGGCGATTGCTTCAAGCTCATTTCTCAGACCATTACTTATCGCCTTCATATGTTCACTGTCTGTATAACAGCCGACTCCTGCGCCAAGTACTGCCTGTGGAAGATTATTGCTTACATTCAGTCTGAACTTACTCCATATTTCTTCTTTTATATGTTCAGTTATCCTGTAATTAATTCTGCCTGCTCCAAAAAGTGCATCTATAGCCTGTATTCTCTCACTCTGATAAGGCTCATCTGCCTCGCCAAATATAATACCTATTGTTGTTTCAGGATTAAAATAATATCCACTACCCTCCTTATGTGAAGCAACCTTTATAAGTGAATAAACAATGTGTGACATTCCTATCTTTTCAGCTATTATATCTTCACTGTCAACACCATTCATAAGGCTCATTACAATAGTATTTTCTCCTACTGCCGCTTTGATACTGTCAAGCGCAGCATGAAGTGCTCCATATTTTAAGGAAACTATAAGAAGGTCTACTCCGTGTGCCTCCTGAGGTGTCCATACCTCTGGTCTGTAGACTTCATCATTTATAAGACAGCCTTCTTTCTTTAACCTGCTGGCACGCTCACCTTCCGCTATTACTCCAAGCTTTATATCCTTCACGCTGTTAAGTCCCCATATAACATATGAGCCTACTGCTCCAGCACCTAATATTGCAACTGATTTTATCTGCATAATATTTTCTCCATATTCTTTATTAATAACAAGGTCACCCACACCTATGAGCAGACTCATGTGGGTTTAGACCTTTTGACCTTGGTATCATTATAATAATAATCAATAATATAGGCAACCGGATTTATCTACTCTATACACTTTTGACTGGTGTCTAATGGAAAGCAGATTACATACAAATAACCGCCTGGTCAAAACCTCATAATAACAACAAATGGCGGAATTGAATTTAAACGCTCAATTCCGCCCTTATAACATTCCTATTTAGTGAACGTCAATTATTAGATTATGTCAGATAGTAATTCTAATATGCAACGCCATTAGATACCTCAACGTAGTAAATATTAACTCCTCCATCCTCTGATATAAGATAATATTCACCTGCATCCGGCACCCTGAATGAAACTGACTTAAGAGAATTGCCTGGAATTTTTGATGTACTTGTAATATCATTTCCATCCTTGTCAATTATCTTGATAAGTCTTGAGTCATCTGTGCTTGAACTTGTAGCATATACCTTTACCTTGGATTCACCAGCTGTCTTAAATGCAATAGCCCTGCCGCTTGTGCTGCCACTGCCAGAAAGCTTAATTCTTCTTGTAAAGTCTATACCCTTATATTCTTTGCTGCTCTTATCTACTGTTACTGTAGACTTACTGCCTGCAACAATCTTAAATCCGTCTACTGTAAGTGTTGACTTTAATTTTCCTGTTCTTACATCATTGGCATTAAGAACAAGCTTAGTACCGCTTACATCCGAACTCGTTGTGTTTTCTGTTGCTTTTGTTGTGGCTTCTGTTGTCTTTTCTGTCGCCTTTGTTGTGGCTTCTGTTGTCTTCTCTGTTGCTTTTGTTGTAGCTTCTGTTGTCTTTTCTGTTGCTTTTGTTGTAGCTTCTGTTACAGACTCTGTTTCTTTCTCTGTTGGCTTTACCTCATCTGATGATTTTCCTGTAACGCTTATAATCTGGTTAGCTGCATTAAAGTGTGCACCAAGAGTTGCATAACTGCCCTGTGTTTCATAAAGGTTGTTCATATTGATAGTTCCGTCAACATTTCTTAACTGCTTATCTATATCACCATTAAGATTAATGGAATTATCTGTATTCTTAAACATTCCAGTTACTGTAGCCGGATTATCTACAACTGTACCCTTCTTGTCACCATTTACAACAGGTGTTGGTAATACACCTGACAGTCTGAAATACTTACCTGAATTGTAATATATAGAGTCACTCATATTACCTGTAAACTTATCTGAGTCTATAGCATTTGCTGAAACAAGCCCAACATATACAGCTGCACTTGAAGCTCTGTAGCACAAGAAGTTACCCTTCTTTGCTGACTGTCCATTACCCCATGCTGTAGCATTTATAATTGTAAGACCTGATGGGTTGTTGTTATCAGTAAATCCTGTTGCTCCATTATTAAATGAAAGACAATTAAGTACAACATGAGGTGTACCAACACCAGAACCACCAAGCTTGAAACCATTCATATCACCATTTGCATAATGAACACCATTAGACAGTGTTCCGTTACCAAATGATACACAGTTTCTTATAGTTATTACGCCGATAGGACCTGTAGCAGACTTTGCAAAAAGGTCCCATCCATCATCTGAATTACAGTATGATATACATCCATCAAATACATTACCTTCGCCGCATGTAAGCTTTGCTGCGAAACCATCAGCATTTTCACCTGTACCACCCTGGTCTGGATAATCGCAGTTATCAAACGCTGTACAGTTGATTATAAGGTTGTTTGATGGCCATAAATCCTTAGTTGCTGCTGTTGTGTCATATCTTGATATCTGAAGACCTGAATCCCTGTTTGCCTCAAATACACATTTTTCAAAAATGTTATTGTTACCTGCAAGTAATACTCCGTTATCACCAGCTCCATAGAAGTTAATTCCCTCGAAATACCAGTAATCACCATCTACAACAACACCTCTGTTTGCACCATCAAGTGTCTGTGCTGAAAAGTCAAACTTAACACTGGCACCATCTGCTGCCTTAACAACTATGTAAGCACCATTCTTTCCATTCATAGCATTATTGATAACTATTGTGTCTGTGAACTTATAAGTTCCATCTTTGACAATAATAACATCTCCTGCCTTTGCACTATTTATTGCTGACAGAATTTCTGATGATGATGAAACATACTTTGCATTTTTAAAGCCAGAATCTTTCTTTGTACTTAAGTCAGTATAAGCGCCTGAATAATCAAGGCTTGTCTTATCATAACTGTTGTTAGTATCTGAATCTGAACCTGTAGTTTCCTTTTCTGTTTCCTTTGTTGCTTCTGTTGCCTTAGAAGTTGTTGCCTTTTCTGTAGACTTTGTAGTACTTTCTGTAGCCTTTGAAGTTGTTGCCTTCTCTGTAGCCTTTGTAGTACTCTCTGTTGCTTTTGTTGTTTCATCTGTTGAAGGTTCTGGAGTTACTATGCTGGCATTAGTTCCGCCAACTGCTACAAGCTCTGTATTCTTATAATTAGTAACTGCAGCCTTTAAATCTTTATCTACAACGTATACTATGTCGTCTTCATCGCTGAACTTCCAGTCGATAACACCACCGCCAAGACTTCCTGCTCCTTTTGAAGATGTAACAAGTGCTGGAACATCCTTTGCTGCTATAAGGCTTCCTGCCTTAACTCCAAGGTCCTTAGTTGTATCAAAGTTATCATATGATGTACCACCTGCTGCTGTCTTGTATGATGATGGTACTTTCTCACTTGCAGAAGAAGCAAGATATGCATCAAATGTTGTAGAATTGGCAGCTTCACCTGTAACTGATGCTGCATTGGCATATATGATACCTGTTGCACCAACTATCTCATTGCCATAAGCTTTGATAATACCACCATTCTCACCTGAAAATGTACCTTCGCCTAAAGCATCTGTACCCTGATTAGATGAAAGCATAGGATACTTGCAGTTTCTAAAGTAGTTGTTTTCTACATATATAGAAGAACCCATAGTTGAACCTACGCCATACTTTGCATTTCCATCATAATAATTGTTGTACATATGTACTGACATTGTTCTTACTCTGGCATGTCTTGAGTCTGAATGGTCAAACCAGTTATGATGATATGTGATGTAGTTAGGACCACTCTCACTCTTCATACCACATAAAGAACATTTTCCTGAGTCATAGAAATGTACATATGAAACTGTTATATACTGTGAATCACCCTTTATATCGATAGAACCATCACCCTTTGCCTGGTCAGCATCCCCGCCAACCTTGCCGTAGTAAAGGTCTACATTATGTATCCATACATTGCAGTTTGCTGTATCAAGAGAAATTCCATCATCCATAAAGTTAAGAATTGAAAGATTTCTCATCTCAACATTTCCTGCATTTCTTAAAAGGAAACCGAATCCGCTTATACTTGCATCCTCGCCTATTCCTTCCAAAGTCATATTAAGATTAGAATAAGCACTTGCTCCCTTTATCTGCACACCCTCAGATGAGCTTGAAAACTTATCCATACCTGCATCTGTAAGACATCCTATTACCCTTACATCAAGTGCCCTTGTTTCTACACCCTTGCTGGCACTCTTTGTATATGCATCGATAATTGTCTGAAGACCTGTATACTGCTTTTCGCCTTTTGCTTCCATAATGCCGGCTGTTATAGTCTTTGCATTATCATTAGTTACATAAAGAACGATTGCATCACTCTTAAGTGTTCCGTCTTCGTTATATGCTCCCGAACCTGTCTTATATCTTGATTCAGAAGAAAATGCGAAACCAGACCTGTCATATGAGCTTACGCTGAGTACATCTGTCACCTCAGCTTTGGCAGTTACCTCTTTACCATTCTTTACTGGCACTACCTTAATAACATAGTCACCTGCCGCAAGACCAACAGCATCAACTCTATAGTAATTCTTATACTTTCTTATGAGTTCATTATCAATTCTTGCGTATGCTGAATCTGACTGTGAAGCTTTTTTGATATACGCTGTATATCCGTCTGCCTCTTTATCAACCGCCCATTCTGCATAAGCTGACTCAAGCCAGCCTTCTGCTGTCCCGTTAAACTGTACTGCTCCAACCTCTGCCTTTGCGGTAGATATAGTTGTTGGAATAATGACACTTACAACCATCAGTGCTGCAAGTATCCATGCCCATCCTTTGCGGGCACTTCTGCTAATATTAGCTTTCATGTTATGCCTCCCAATACATTTATTTGTACAATATTCCTTGTACATATGATGTCTTACTCGCTTATATTAGCAATATTGTATAATAATGTACATACTTTAACGTGGTAAATTAGTACCATTTATTAAAACAATGTTGTTTATTTATTAAAAGTATATGAATATTTTGTTGCTTTTTATTATTATATCAAACACGCTGTCTTTCGTGAATTCCGCCACTGTCAGACATAATATAAGCGGATGCCTGTACTATAGACATCCGCTTATATTATGTCGTCCGTCCGTTAATAAACTGACAACAACATCCATTATCTAACCTTATTCTTTATCTCTGTTTCAATCTTCTTAACAAACTCATCCAGCGCAAGTGTTGTAGTATCCTGCTCACCGTGAAGTCTGTAAGATACAGTTTCATTTTCCTGCTCATTAAAGCCAATAACAAGAAGATATGGAACCTTCTGAATCTGACCTTCACGCATACGATAACCAAGCTTCTCTGCTCTGTCATCAAGCTCTACTCTTACATCCTTTTCAGCAAGAGCATCTACTATCTTATGGGCATAATTCATAATATCTTCATTATCAGTCTTAACAGGCATTACTCTTACCTGAACTGGTGCAAGCCATGTTGGAAGATTACCCTTTGTTTCCTCAAGTATATAAGCCATAAATCTGTCAAGAGAACCAAGTATAGCTCTGTGAAGCACAACAGGAGTCTTCTTCTCGCCATCCTTGTCAACATATGAAAGATTAAACTTAGCTGGAAGACAGAAATCTAACTGACATGTTGAAAGTGTAATCTCATTACCAACAGCTGGCTTAACATTAACATCAAGCTTAGGACCGTAGAATGCAGCCTCACCAATTTCCTCTGTATATTCAATGCCAAGACTGTTCATAACATCTCTTAAAGCATTTTCAGCCTTATTCCACATTTCATCATCATCATGATACTTAGTCTTGTTCTCTGGGTCACGAAGAGAAAGTACACAACGGTAATTAGTGATGCCAAAGTCCTTATATGTGCTGAATATAAGGTCAACTACGCTTGATATTTCATCCTTAATCTGCTCTGGTGTAACAAAAAGATGTGCATCATTCTGACAGAAATGTCTTCCTCTTTCAATACCCTTTAATGTTCCACTTGACTCATATCTGAAGTCATGTGCAATCTCACCAATTCTTATAGGAAGATCCTTGTAAGAATGAAGTCTGTTAGCATATATCATCATATGATGAGGACAGTTCATTGGACGAAGTACAAAGCTTTCATCATCAACCTGCATAGCTGGGAACATATTTTCCTTATAATGATCCCAGTGTCCTGATGTCTTGTAAAGGTCAACTGTACCTACACAAGGTGTAAGAACATGCTGGTAACCAAGCTTTCTTTCCTTACCCTTTATATAATCTTCAAGCTCCTGCCAGATAATATAACCCTTTGGAAGATACATAGGAAGTCCACGTCCGATAAGGTCATCCACCATAAAGAGCTGCATATCCTTACCTATCTTTCTGTGGTCTCTTTCCTTTGCTTCTTCAAGCTCCTGAAGATGTGCTTCAAGTTCTTCTGGTGTTGGGAAACATACACCGTAAATTCTCTGAAGAACCTTATTGTTGCTGTCACCCTTCCAGTATGCACCTGAATGTCTGAGTAACTTAAAGTTACGGCATAACTTAACATTATCTACGTGAGGTCCACGACAGAGGTCAGTAAAGTCGCCCTGCTCATAACAAGAGATTGTTCCGTCTTCAAGATTAGAGATAAGGTCTAACTTATACTCATCATCCTTGAACATCTCCATAGCTTCTTCCTTTGAGATTTCCTTACGGACAATTCTCTTGCCGCTCTTTGCAACCTTTTTCATTTCCTTTTCAATCTTAGGAATATCTTCATCCCTTATAACATCATCGCCAAGGTCTACATCATAGTAGAAACCTTCTGCTACTACTGGTCCAACCCAGAACTTAGCCTGTGGATAAAGGTGCTTGATAGCCTGTGCCATAAGATGCGCACATGAATGATTTAATGTCTTTAACTGTTCGTCTTCTTTGAAATTAACCATTGTTTTTCTCCTTCTAATAATGTCCGATTTTTTCAATAATGCCAGAATTCACATATGCTCTTGTCTGCATACTTCTGGTGTAAATGCAACGAAAGCACCTTCAGGTAGGTACACTTTCGCCTGCCTAAGGGTGCTTTCACACGGTTCCACCTTATATTTCACTTTAATGGTCTGTAACGTACACCACACGGTAACGCTTCAAAGTATATACTCACGTATATGCTTCTTCTACGCACAGCTCGGGAATGGTTTTCATATAATAGCTTCATAAGCTGCTTCCACCACACACAGCTCTCTCTGGATGTCACACATATACTACTTTTTCCGTCAATGCTTTTAATTATTTGCTTTTGCTGGTTGTTATTGTACCACGGGATAATTTAATTAACAACACCTTTTTTAATCATTTTCTTTAAAATGTATCTCTGGAACTGCAACTCCGTCATAAGTAACATGTGTCTTCTTATGCATATGTGCGTGGTAGTCAGCATTATCTGCTGCCATATCTTCATTGCCTGCTGTGCCTGCTCTGACATTCTGTGCATCGACATCACCTGCGCCATCGGCACCTTCTGCCTGCTGCCCGTTTACCTTGTTATCACTCCCACCCGGCTTTGCATCTGCATTGCCCTTTATATGAATTTCCGGAATAGCCAGATTATCATACGAAAGGTCGTAACCCTTTTTAGGAGTGTTATCTTTATTACGCATTTTCTTTAAAAAATTAAACATAGCATTCCTCCTCATATTAATCTTAATTCCAACATTACATTTGCCTCTCACATTTTACAGCAGATTAATAAATAACGTAATAATCAGGCTGTTAAGGAAATCTGCAAACAGACTTCCTATAAGAGGAATTATAAGATACGCCTTGACAGATGGCACATACTTATCACAAAGCGCCTGCATATTAGCCATGGCGTTAGGTGTTGCACCCATACCGAAGCCGCATGTTCCTGCAACAAGCACTGCCGCATCGTAATCTCTTCCCATAACATTGAACACTACAAAATATGTATACAGCATTATTACAAGCGCCTGTGTCAAAAGCAGTATAACAAGTGGAAGTGCAAGTGCTGCAAGCTGCCACAGCTTAAGTGTAATCATCGCCATACCAAGGAACAGCGAAAGTGCTATACCACCAAGGTCATTAATCTCACCCATATGTATAGCGAAATTCTCATTGCTTGAGTACTCCGCAATATTACGCATAAGAGCTGCCGCAATCATCGCACCTATATATATAGGGAAAGTCATACCTGTCTTAGTAAGTGCCAATGAAAATATTGTTCCTATTCCTATTGCTATGATGAGCTGGAATACCGCCGCTGCATACATCTGTGTATGACGTTCGTGTTTCTTCTCATCCTCGACCAAAAGGCTGTCATCCTCAAGAATAGCTGTCTTTAAAAGGTCCTTTTTATCTATAAGTCTTTTACCTAAAGGCCCGCCTATGATACTTCCGAATATAAGTCCAAATGTAGCGGCTGCTGTACATATGGTTGTAGCACCCTGCACATTAAAATCCTCAAGCACAGGACCAAATGCGCCCGCTGTACCATGTCCTCCGACCATAGGTATAGAGCCTGTACACATTCCTATAAGTGAATTAAGTCCAAGAAGCTTTGAAAGTCCTACGGCAACAAGGTTCTGTATAAATATAAGCACAATTACAAGTCCAAGAAACATTACCATAGACTTTCCGCCCTTCTTAAGCACCTTAAGATTGGCCTGAAACCCTACAGATGTAAAGAAAAAGACCATACATACCTCTTTTAATATATCATCAAACTCGAATTCAAGAATTCCTGTCGCATAGCATATGCATGTGAATATTGCAAATAAAAAACCGCCAACTACAGGTGCTGGTATACAGAACTTCTCAAGTATGCTTATTCTCTTTCGTAAATAACTTCCTAACATCAGAACTACTACAGCAACAGCCATTGTCTGATACATATCTAACTGAATTTTCATATATATCTCCATTTCATAAACGTATTAACTATACCTGCTATATATAACAGGTTTTTTACTGCCCTTTAATAAGTATCATACTTATACCCATAAGCAGTCAGGGTGACAATATCCGTTACGGTTACTGTCATTCTGTCTTAACATTAACACCCTGTTTAGCATAATACGCCGCCGCTCCTGCATGAAATGGAATATCCATGCCATTTGCTCCTTCCTTGACATCGAATAAAGCATCAAGTGAAGTTGCATTTTTAAAGTCTGAACTGTGTGAGAATATCAGACTTGTTATCTGTTCTGTTGTTGAGTCTGAAAGGCTTGAAGATGCTATAAGCACCGCCCTTACGCCTATCGTGCTTACAGGCTCATTCTGTCCCTGATATGTTTCCGCAGGAATTGTATATTTTTCATACAAAGGATAAGCTGTCAGAAGCTTTTCAATACATTTGTCATCAAGACTTATAACATCTATGTCACAGCTTTTTGATATCTGTTCTATTATACCCGTTCTTATTCCGGCTGTACAAAACATCGCATCTATCTGACCGTCAGCAAGCTTTTCTGCCGCCTCTGCATAGTCCATATTGACTGTCTTTACAAGCTCCTCTGTTATGCCGCTTACCTTAAGTATCTCCTCAGCATTTTTCTCTGTTCCTGACTCTGCTGCACCTATGCTCACTGTCTTTCCGACAAGGTCATCTATAGAGCTGATACCTGACTCCTTTCTTACGACTATCTGACATGCTTCTATATACAGTGCCGCAAGTGCCTTATACCCCTTCTGGTAATCGCCATTTTCAAAGGTGCCCCTGCTGTTATAGGCATCACTAAGCATATCTGCCTGAACTATTCCAAGGTCGATATAACCACCTGATATAAGCCTTAAGTTCGCTACCGAACCTGCTGTTGTCTTGGTTTCAAAAGTATAACCGCTCATATCTTCGTGTGCTATCTGTGCAAATGTGCTTGAATATGCATAATACACACCACCGATATCAGCCGCACCTACTCTTATGTTTTTGCTTTTACCGCCGCAGCCTGTCATAACAAGCATAACAAGTGCAAGCAGCATCGCCGCTATTCGTTTCATAAGCTTCTCTCCTGTTCATTTTCTCTGGTTTATTCTGTCATCTGTGCACTCCCCGCACTAACCGCGAAGCATTAACTCCTTTTCAACAACCTTTCCATCCTGCATATATATTCTTGGAACTCTCTTACTTACTGCGCATGTCAGCTCATAAGGAATAGTTCCCGCAAGCTCTGCCATCTTTTCAATAGGATTGTTATCTCCAAATATCTCTACTTCACTTCCAACATCAACGCCCATCTTATCTGTCAGGTCTATCATACACATATCCATACATATCTTGCCTCTCTGTGGAACTAAGCCCTCACTTGTCATAAGCTCATATCTGTTAGAAAGGCATCTGAAAAATCCATCGGCATATCCATAAGGAACAACACCCATTCTTGTCTTCTTGTCTGTCTTATATATTCCGCCATAGCTTATAGCAGTTCCAACAGGGTATGTCTTTATTGTGCTTACCGTTGTCTTAAGTGACATAACCGGCTTTAAGCCAAGTTCCTCTGCAAACTCACCATATCCATACAGAAGAAGGCCCGGTCTTACCATATCAAGCCATGTCTCAGGATACTTTGCAACCGCACCTGTATTGGCACAGTGTCTTATCTGAAACTTCTTTCCAAGCTTCTTTTCTACTGCATCTATCACACTTGTAAACAGCTCAAACTGGTGCTTTGTATAAGCCCTGCACTCTTCTCCCGGTTCATCTGACACTGCAAAATGTGTAAATATACCCTCAGGCATAAGTCCCGGAAGCTCACAGCCTTCACATATTCCTTCAACACCGCTGTCAAAGTAATCACCATCACAAAGATAACCAAGTCGTGACATACCTGTATCAACCTTGATATGTATCTTTAATGTGCCATTACATTTAACTGCCTCTTCGCTGTATTCAAGCGCCTTTGCCTTACAAGTTACAGCCTGTGTGATATTATTCTTTATAAGCTCTCCTACCTCTTCCTTAGGAGTATGTCCGAGTATAAGTATTGGCATTGTTATGCCATTATGCCTTAATTCTATCGCTTCATCTATACTGCTCACTGCAAGATAATCTGCACCAAGCTTTTCAAGCAGCCTGCTTACCTGTACTGAACCATGTCCATATGCATCCGCCTTAACCACTCCTAAGAACTTTACATTACTGCCTATTCTTTCTCTTAATGTATTATAATTATGAGCAAGAGCATTAAGATTTATTTCTGCCCATGTTCTTTTTAATGTTGAATTCATATTAATCTCCATTTCTGCGCACGTTTTTTCTAAAGTTCTGCCAATATCTGCCAGTAAATAACAGCTTTTAGTCTATCTTTATTATATTCTGATTAATGCTTTCGCGCAACTGTTGTATACATAGAAAGTATACAACGCCCGTCAAGTGTATTAAAAAAGGCAGCTATCAGGATTACCCTGATAACTGCCGTAAATACGCCATACACACTTGTAATCATAGTTGCATACCTAAGTGTCTTCGCCGCCCTGTCATACTTTCCTGCACCTATATTCTGGGCTGAAAGCGCCGACACTGTAGCAAGCATAGATGATGGAATTATGAATATTGCACTTATCATTTTCTCAACTATGCCAACAGCCGCAGCATCGTCAAGTCCTCTGTGGTTAGCTATAACTGTGATTATAATAAATGCCACCTGTATACATCCGTCCTGAACTGCAACGGGAATACCGACTTTAAGAATTTCCCCCAGCACCTTCCTGTCTGGTATGAAATCTTCCTTTACAAGCTTTATTCCTGTTTTTCTCTTTCTTATTGAAATAAATGCAACTATTACACTAAACGTCTGTGAAAGAACTGTTCCAAGTGCCGCACCTGATGGTCCTAAGTCACATAATCCTATAAATACATAATCAAGTGTTATATTGGTTACACATGATATACCTATAAAGTACATTGGACTTTTAGAGTCGCCAAGTCCTCTGAATATGGAACTTATTATATTATAAGCTGTTATAAATGGAATTCCGATGAAACATATTATAAGATACCTTACTGTTCCGGCAACAGCCTCCTGCGGTACTCCTATAAGCAGCACTATCAGCTTTGCTGCTATAAGAAACACTATTGTCATCACTATGGCAATTCCCATAAATAATGTTATTGTATTACCTATAGCCCTGCCTGCATTATCAAGCTTATTGCCGCCTATGGCTTTGCCTATTATAACCGTTGTTCCCATAGCAAGACCAACAATTATAACTGTAATCATATGCATAACCTGACTTCCATTTGACACCGCCGTTATAGAGTCAACGCCGTTAAACTGCCCCGTTATGTAAAGGTCTGCCATGCCATATAAGGTCTGTAAAAAATATGATAAAAGATATGGAAGTGCGAAATATATTATCGTCTTAAGTACACTTCCGGTTGTAAGATTTTTCTCCATGATATCTAATCTCCTGTTTCTCTATGATGCTAAATAGCCAGTCTTCAGGATATATATCAGGACAGTTTCCTGTAGTACTCCGGTGACTGCTTATGACTTCCACAAAATCTGACAGATACACACATAGTTTCACCTTACATCACACTTCTACAGTTCTATACTCTTACTTGTAATCTCTATTTCAACCCTGTTAGTATTCATCTGCTGATTATTAACCTCCATAGTATATTCTATGGCTGCATCTATCCTGTCTTCTTCCCTTTTAATGTCAATAACACTTGTAAATATAGCAATATCAATACTTCCATATGGCGTATTATAACAGCTTAGTGTTCTTTTGTTCTTAGCAAACTCCATACATGTTGTTATAGCGCCTTTTTTGCTCACCTCAATACTGTCATCAGTTATCTTTATAATAGTGAGCGACTTCTCACTTGCACCATCGTATACTTCCTCAAACTTAATATACTCCTTACCGTTGCGGCTTGTGTGCCTTCCCACACTTATAACCTCAACATTGTCCGCCTCCTCTGTGATACTTCCATCAACAGACTGTTCCTCCAATGCAAGTCCTTTTATCTTAATATACACTTTATCCTTCATATATTATTACTCCATCTGTATTATAATTAATAATTTTGTCCGTATTACCAGAACTTTTTATTCTTATTCTAAATACTTATTGAGAAACTTCAGATACTTAAACCTGAAACTGACATTATCTCCCGACACTGTCCTATATTCATCTTCTGTGAGAATGCCCTTAAGTTCCTCCTTAGACTCCTCTGGAACCTCTCCATACACTGCATCCACGAAACACAATGGTGGATACAGCACACACCACCAGTTCCTGCCTTTGGCATCGCCTATATCGACCCTGAATGCCTCGTATTCTCCCGGTGGAAATGTCATATCCCCGTAAGTCTTCATCGGAAAATAACAATTCTCAAAATACACGCTCACATCACTTTCATCGCCAAGACTTCTAAGTGTATCAACTGCAACATCCCTTATACCGTCACTTTCATCGGTAAGAATTGCCCTTGACTCATCTACCGACTGCGACTTTGAAAGAATCGGACTTATATAATCAAGCACCGCTTCCTTAACCTGCATTTTAATCCACTGGTCTTCATCTGAGTCACTTTCCGCCCTCACATGAAACCTGATAATGTTTGATGCAATGCCTTTTTGTATATGTACTTCTCTGTTATCAATATACAGCCTATAGCCTGCAATTACAAGCATAATTGTTGCTAAAAATATAAATAGAATTCCTGCTGTGCTCTTTTTTGCATTACCTGTACGTCTGCCTTCTCTTCTTATATTTTCAATGCCCATTATATCCCCTCCGCTATGTCCAACTAATTATTAACTACATTTACATAGTTCCCATATAATGGCAATTTATACATATCTGCAACTAAGTAATAAAAACTCTTTCCACACTTTAACAACCCGTACAAAAAAGTTAATTTTAGATTTAATTATAATCCGATTACCCTGTACAAATAACAAAATATAATATCAGAGAGGCATACATTTAATATCAAAAACATCCTGTAACCAACACACACAATATAAAAAGCCAAAAAATAGCGGCACCATATGACTTACACATATGATGCCACTATTCTTAATTTCATCTATCCATCAGTTTTATTAGATATTAAGCAGTCTTATAATCCCCTTTTCCTGATTATTAACGTGCTGTCTTACTATAATCTTTGCCTTTTCAACATCCTTGTCGGCAAGCTGCCTGATGATATCGTTATGCTCACTTATAAGAATAGAATGTGTTCTTGCATCCTTTACATACTCAAGACGATATCTGTACATCTGCTCACTAAGGCTGTTGATAAGCTGGATGAGTCGCTGGTTATCTGTCATTGAATATATGATATTGTGGAATGCAACATCAGCGTTTACTATGGCTACTACATCCTTTGATACAATAGCTGCCTCAAACACTCTGTTGGCTGTCTTTAACTCATCTATATGCTCTGGTGTAACATTCTTGCAGGCAAGTGTTGCAGCAAGTTCCTCAAGCGCTGAGCGCACCTCTAAAACATCTCTCATATCCTTAACTGTGATATGTGCAACCTCTGCTCCCTTTCTTGGAATCATAATAACAAGACCTTCAAGCTCAAGCTTTCTTATTGCCTCTCTTATAGGTGTACGGCTTACTCCAAGCTTATTGGCAAGCTGGATTTCCATAAGTCTCTCGCCCGGTTCCATCTCTCCTGTAAGAATTGCCTGTCTTAATGTATTGAATACAACATCCCTTAATGGAAGGTATTCATTAACGTCCATCTTTAATTCACCCTTCATCTTCTAATCCTCCATATGTATATCTGTTTTATTGTCTGTTATTATCTAAAATGTTTCCGTGATATATACCTGTCTTGCATCTTCCTGCGACTTTAAGTATTCCTTACAGTTAAGCGCAGTCTGCTCATCAGGAAATATTCCAAACACTGTAGGACCGCTTCCGCTCATCATAGCATTGTAAGCGCCATTGGCCAGCATATCGTTCTTAATCTTTGCGATAACCGGATACATCGGTATCGTAACGTCCTCAAGGACATTGCCCATACGCTCTGCAACTTTCTTGACATCACCTTCATTGATAGCTTCTATAATTCCGTCTATGTCCGGATGCTTTGTTATTGCACCTGAGTCAAGACTCTCATACACCATCTTTGTTGAAACATTGATAGGCGGCTTTGCAACTACTATATAACAGTGTGGCATCGGTGTAAGCTTGGTAAGCTTCTCCCCTATTCCCTCTGCAAGTGCTGTTCCTCTCATAATACAGTATGGAACATCAGCTCCTATCTTTACACCCTGCTCCATAAGTTCTGCATTGGATAATCCAAGATTAAAAAGCTTGTTAATTGCAAACATAGTTGATGCTGCATCTGTACTTCCACCTGCCATACCTGCTGCTATCGGTATAAACTTGTTGAGGTCTACATCTATTCCCCCACTAAAGCCATACTCATCCTTCATAAGCTTATACGCCTTATATATCAGGTTATTCTCATTGACAGGAAGAAACTTAAGATTGATATTAATCCTGATATCATCCTCAGGAATTCTTGTTATGATAAGCCTGTCATATATTCCAACAGTCTGCATAACCATCTTTACATCGTGATATCCGTTTTCCCTCTTGCCTAATACATCCAGTCCAAGATTAATCTTGGCTCTCGCCTTAAGTCTAATTGAATCCATATTTTTTATCTCCAGTTTTTTGTATACACAAATATTATATAAAACACATTGTACAAAATCAAGTACAAATCAAAAAATTCCCGAAGCCAGAACGTATAGGCCGGCATCGGGAAATGATATAAAGATATAAAATTGTGTCTTGGCATTATGTGAATTGCAAAACAATGAAGTAATCCATAAACATCATTTATTGGCAAAATACCCTTTTACCTTAACATAATATAATCCTATAAACTTACTATGCGACATTTGTCTTAGAAGCTTGTGCTGCTGCATTTTCCGTCTTCTCAATCTTAATAGTCGACTTCTTCCATATACCCGTCCAGTACAGTATATAGAGTATCAAAGCAGAAGTTGCATTACTTACAACAACGGCATACCACACACTCCCAACGCCCATTCCAAGCACATTGGCACATACCCAGAGTGTAAGAAATCTGAATATCCAGATACGTGTCGCATCAACTGCCATAGTTATCATCGTATGACCACAGCCCTGAAAAAGTCCCTGTGTTACATTATAAAATGCATTGGTCCAGCAGCACATTGCCATAATAGAAAGGAAGTCTGTTGCAAGTGGAACAACCTGTTCATCGGATGTAAAGAACCTTACCATAGGTTCTGCTATAAAACGTCTTGATAAAATCATACCACACACAAAAAGGAAAACAGCACCTATTCTCAATGCTATGTGGTAAGACTTATCAGTTCTTCTGACATTGCCAGCCCCCATATTCTGACCGACAATAGTTGATATGGCAGAGCCAATTCCGCTTGCCGGCATAGTTATAATACTGTTAATCTTGTTTCCAATACCATATGCTGTCATAGCTGTTGCCCCATAGACATTAACATTTCTAGACATAAGAAGAAAACCGAACTGCATTGTACTTCCACCGATTGCTGTAGGCAGACCTATCTTTAATATAGACATAACCTTATTCTTATCAAATCTGAAGCCCTTAAAGCTTATTCTTACAAGCTGGTTCTTTCCTGTAAGTATTACAAAGCCTATGATGGCACTTGGAATTTTCGCTATAAGTGTTGCAAATGCGGCTCCACCGATACCCCAGTTAAATACAACAAGAAACAGCGGGTCAAGTATAAGGTTGATAGTAACACCAAGTATATTCAGAAGCAGCGGTCTTACTGTATCGCCCTGCGCCTGCCTTACAGATGAAAACAGATTAATCATAAAAAGGAATGGAAGGTCCATTACAACTATTCTTATATATGTAAGTCCGTAATTATATATATCGCCTTCTGCACCAAGCCATCTGACAAGTCCTGACGAACACAGCCAGCATATACAGGCACATATGACTGAAAATCCAAGCGAGGTTATACATATATGATTTGCCATTGAGTTGGCCTGCTTATCTTCCCTTGCACCTAAGTACTGTGATATAAGTATAGCTCCGGCTGTTGTTATTCCGGCTCCGAAGTTGATAAGTATATTCTGGAATGGGGAAACAAGTGTTATGGCTGCCTGACTTGTTGTTCCTATCTTTCCAAGCCAGAATGTATCTGTAAGATTGTACATTGACTGTATAAAACTGTTAAGCATAACAGGTATTGCCAGTGTAAGTATCGCCTTTACCAGATTGCCATTTAAAATCATTTCTCTTTTTCCTGCGCTTATTGGCTTTGCCATTTTTTCTCACTCACTTTCTGATATTTACTAATTCGCTCTTTATTTTTTACAATATATATGTTAGCATAAAAAGCAGTAATTTCTACTAATTTATATCTATAATAGCGTGAAACTACAGATATTTTTCCTTTTAATCTTATGTGATGTCAGCATTACAAGGTCAGTTATCCTTATTAACATGCCTATCAAGTAGATAATTGCGTAATTGCACCCCAATAGGGCAGGACACCAACGCCTGTCAGCAGCAGGATACTTACCTACGACCAGACATCTGATATACAATTAAAAGCTGCCTAATATTAAGAGGCACAGAAATGAGGATTACTATGTTACAGGATATGCAGAAAGACTTTGAGATAAAAAAAATCAAGCGTTCAGCCTTCAAGATGAAAGAACCGCACTCACATCCGTTTCATGAGCTGTTTTATCTTGCCCGCGGGGAGTGCACCGCATTTATAAGCCACAATATATATAAGTTCAGCCGCGGCGATATCGTCATCGTTCCTGCCGGAACTATACACAAGACTGACTACACCGGAAAAGGTATCAATGAACGTATTGTTATAAGCTTCAAACCTCCGGTTACAGACTGGTTAAGCGGTATCGTGGGAACCGACATCGTATCAGAGGTTATGCAGGCCGGTGTTATCAATATTCCTGAGAAGAGAAGGGATTACATTGAGAAAATCCTTGATAAGCTTATGTTTGAAAATGAGGGGCAGGACCCGCTCTCTCCGGGCTTTGTAAGCGTGGCACTTGCAGAACTTATTCTTTTTATTGCAAGATGTAAGAAGTATGAAGAAAATGTAATAAAAGAGATTGACGTGGATAACCAGATTATGCAGGAGGTTGCCACTTACATATACACCCACTACAATGAAAAGCTTGTTCTTGAGGATATGGCAAAACAGTTTAACTTAAGCCGTTCATATCTTTCAAAGAAGTTTAAAAGTGTGACTGGCTTTGGTTTTAAGGAGTATATAATTAATGTCCGCATTAAGCACGCCTGCGAACTGCTGCTTAACACCAACAAGTCAATAACCACGATTGCATTTGAATGTGGCTTTAATGACAGCAACTACTTTGGTGATGCCTTCAGGCGGACTAAGGGCGTATCGCCTAATAAGTACAGGCGTAATCAGGAGCGTATCTGATTTATTTTATTAATTTTTGATATTCTGCCTGCTTAGTTATCCTGCAGACAGAATCGTATCTGATTACAGATATCCACTCCAATTTTTAAGTACGGGTTAATTATCCACAAAACTCTCCGATATATGATATATAACAAATGTCCAAGTGTGGTATATCAGATTACACATAACTGTGGGCATTATATTAAGAGCCACGGATGGCTTTTTTCCTGTGTATGTTTCATATATTCAACTTACTACAGTAATGGGGCATACATAGATGTCACTTATTAATTACACAGCCAGCTTATATAATGGTTAGAATGGAGGAATAATATGGAATTAAATGGAGTTAATTCTTATTACACAAGTTACGAAGCGGCTTCTAACAAGAAGACTGCCGTTAAAGACACCGACAACTCAACAGCTTCTAAAAACACAAGCGATGTTGCAGCTACTTATGAGTCATCTTCAGACAAAAGCAGCTCTTCAACATCATCTGTTAAAAGTAATGCTGCCAATCCAGCACTTGTAGCAAAGCTCAAGGCTGACTCTGACAATCGTATGCAGCAGTTACAGTCACTTGTAACTACTATGTTCAAGAAGCAGGGTATTACTATAGGAACTGCTGATGATATGTGGAAAGCACTTGCAAGCGGTAACTTTACTGCCGATGCAGACACTATCGCAAAGGCTAAAGAAGACATATCAGAAGATGGCTACTGGGGCGTTAAGCAGACATCTGAGAGAATTTTCGACTTCGCACAGGCTCTTGCCGGTGATGATGAAGAAAAGATGAAGACTATGAAGGAAGCCGTAGAAAAAGGCTTCAAGGAAGCTACTAAGAGCTGGGGCAGGACTCTTCCTGATATATCACAGGATACATACAGTGCCGTTATGGATAAGTTCGATAAGTACTTCGCTTCAAAGAATACAGATAGCACTAATGCCTAAAGCTTTAATATAACTTTAATATGACACATACGGGACTGACACAGTATATTTGTGGCAGCCCCGTTTTATTTAACTAATTATAACTACTCTGCCACCATGCACTCCTTTATAAGCAGCAGCTTAGTCCCCCTCGGCACATCATCACTGTCAGAAAGCCTCTGCACAAGCGCATTATCCCTTCTTATTGCATCACAGGTCGTATTATACTTCTTTGCTATATCCCACATATTACATCTGCCATCCGATATGTAACCGACCATAGAAGGAAGTGAAGCATAATATTCCCCATCACCCGGTATATACTCACACTCCTCTATCGTTGAGAGCACTACCGGCTCAAAGCATATTGCATCAAGCGAAACAACTGCCTTGACTTCTATCTGCGCGCTGCTGTTCATTGATGCCTGCAGCTGTTCTATACAAGGTCTTATCATATACTCTATATTATCCTTATCATACTCCTTTATGGCTACTACACCTGTAAATGGAATGACAGCATTGACACTTCCCATAGGTGCATTATCATCTGATGTTATGTAGCATACATTTACCATAACAGCACCCGACACCTCTATGCCCTCAGAAGTATATTCGTAGTCATCTATCTGCACCCCTGCCGTGGCATTTACTATCTGCATAAGATTTATATAATCAGCAACCTTAATGTTATCGGCTACACGGCACTTGGTATTATTTCTTATAAGCAGCTTCTTAAGCTTCACCTCTGACTGCTTTATATTCATAGTACTTCCCGGAACATATACATCCTTAAGCGCAGTCTTTTTACAGTCCCTGTAAGACTTGATATCCATATCAAGCACAAGCTCCACCGCTATCTCCCTGTTGTTTCCGTCATAGTCTGGCCTTACCTCCACATTTTTACCTGTAAGAGTAAAACCTACATAGCATATACTTTCAGGGTCGGCACCACTCACATCTATAACACCCGTAAACGGCACTGAAGTTTCATACCACTGCACTGACTGACCGTCATCATTGCTTATATACATAATAAATACACTAAGCTCACCACCGACACTAAGCCCATCCTCAGTCATACGTGTACTCATATTCTTTACATCCACGTCATCCCACACAAGCTCTGCCACATCTGCCTTGCCGTTAGGAAGTGACAGACTTTCCTTTATCCTTAAGTTGTCACGCATATTTACATCCATCTGTGCATACTCATAATCCTTATAGAGAAGCTGCAGGCTGCACTCCTCATCTGCCGTTATCTGCGATGATATGGCAACATTATTGATTTCCTCACACACTACAGTAAGGCTCACTATCGCCTTTACGCTTATTTTCCTTGAATTAATCGACTTGATGGTGAGGTCTTCTATACGCGCCCTGCAGGTCACCTCCGTATCAGAGGCATCACACGACAGATTAATATTTTCCAGAAAATGCAGGCTCCCATCCATCTTTACAGGAAGAAAACTTCCCTCCTCCTGTCCCTTTCCTATGTAGAGTATCGCATACTTAAGACTGCCCTCAACCTGCGCCTTATCCTGATTGACCCTTATACTGTCAAGCACAACCATACCAAAATCTTTTACTATACTGTCTATATCCGGTTTGCTGTCCGGCACATTATAATCATCATCAAGAGTTATCTGGGAAGTATTTGAACACTTTACAGTGTATTGGTGAATATTGTCATACTTAAGCTCCAACTTATAAACCTCCTTATATTTATCAGGCACTTTTCCTTTATGTAGTATATGAACCAGTAATTCCAGATAGTACTTTATTTTATATTTCAATGTAAGTGTCCCCAGTAAGAAAGTCTTTTTCTGCCGGCATAAACGACTTTTATACTTTTGACACTTACATCTTAAATACTACCGGCTCATCCCTTTTCTCATACTTGAGCACTATATAAGGTGTTGTAGCCACCTCATTTACAGCCTCATTTTCCGATGGCCCAATAAGGGCAAAATCTGCATATATTGCATCACCACTCTTATACACATCATTTACTTTTATACTGTAACCGGACGTTTCCTTTGTTCCAAAGCCGGCTACAACATATGTATAATCCTTTGTTGTGTATGTAAGCCGCAGTGTATTTTCCTTCTTGTTATCTATGAGCTTCCTAAGTTCTGCCGGGAGGTCTTCATTCTCAACCACTGTGTAATCAATAACTGTGTGCTCCTTTGACTCATTTTTACTGCAGCCCGTCATCGTCATAATACTTAGAAAGATAATGCATAACACGGCTGGCAGTATATAAATATATCTGGCAGGCGTATTGGCACATTTTTTTCTTCTTACTGTATCATGTGTACGGCATACACATTTATCCGCATACACCAAAGCCTCCTCTTTATTGCATACACATTTATCCACATACACTAATGGCTCTTCTGTACTATATCCACATATTCGCGACATAAAAAAATCCCCTTGTTAATAAGACTACTATCATCTTATTAACAAGGAGAATTGTTTATTCATACATATTTATGATACCAGTGTCACAAAGTCATTTACCCATATGATTTTACTCATATGTGGTGGTTGACCTCAACATCATAGTTACCCTGCTACATAGCCCTTACTCTTAATAACCTCGATTACTTCATCGACATAAGCTTCACACTCATCATGTGTACCGGCTTCAACCATAACTCTTATAACTGGCTCTGTTCCGCTCTCTCTTACAAGAATACGGCCATTCTCACCAAGTGCCTCTGCTACCCTTGCTACTGCTGCCTTAACATCCTCATCATTCTGTGCTGTAGGCTTGTCGTATACACGTACATTCTTAAGCACCTGTGGATATATATGAAGAGGCGCTGCAAGCTGTGCAAGTGTCTTCTTCTTTGCAATCATAACCTCCATCATCTTAAGGGCTGTTATGATACCATCACCTGTTGTCGCATACTTGCTGAATATGATGTGTCCTGACTGCTCACCGCCAAGACGGTAACCGTTCTTAGACATACACTCATATACATACTTATCTCCAACCTTAGTCTTCTCATAATCGATACCTGCCGCATCGAACGCCTTGTAAAGACCAAAGTTAGACATAACTGTTGTGACAACTGTGTTATCGATAAGCTTTCCTCTTTCCTTCATATAACATCCATATATATAAAGGATATGGTCGCCTGTTATAACATCACCATTCTCATCTACACAAAGACATCTGTCTGCATCCCCGTCAAATGCAAAACCTGCATCAAGGTGTTCTCTCTTAACAAGGTCACATAAGCCTTCTATATGTGTAGAACCACAGTCAGCGTTGATATTAGTTCCATTAGGCTCTGCATTGATAACATATGTCTTGGCACCAAGTGCATCAAATACTGCCTTTGCAAGTGTCCACGCACTTCCGTTAGATGCATCAAGACCTATTCTCATTCCCTTGAAGGAATATATTGCAAGGCTCATAAGATAACCCATATATCTGTTACGTCCTGCTGTATGGTCTACTGTACAGCCTATCTTTTCCTTAGTAGCGTATGGAATATCCTTAATCTCGCCATCAAGGTACTTCTCTATCTCATCAATGACATCCTCTCTCATCTTCTCGCCCTTGCTGTTGATGAGCTTGATACCATTATCATAAAAAGGATTGTGGCTTGCAGATATCATAATACCGCAGTCAAAGTCCTCTGTTCTTGTTACATATGCAACACTAGGTGTTGTTGTTACATGAAGAAGATATACATCTGCGCCGGAAGCTGTAAGTCCTGCAACAAGTGAATACTCAAACATATAGCTGCTTCTTCTTGTATCCTTGCCGATTACAATCTTAGCCTTTCCATCTTCCTTTTCCTTACCATAAAACCAGCCAAGAAATCTTCCTACCTTAAATGCATGGTCTACTGTAAGTGTAACGTTAGCTTCTCCACGAAATCCATCTGTACCAAAATACTTTCCCATTATTCTGCCATCATCCTCTCTGTTGACCAGATCTCAACTTGATACTTATTAGCCTTGTTGTATCTCTTTCTAAGATCCTTAAGCTGCTTAAGGTATTCAAGAGTAACCTTTCCTGAAAGCTTAGACTCGCCCTCTGTTCTCTGCTGGAACTTGTAAGGTATCTCTATAACCTTCTTATATGAACCCATGGCAAGAACTTCTACCATAATCTTCCATCCGATAGGCTGAAGGTCTGCATGCTCTATTACTTCACGTCTGAACATAAAAAGTCCGCTTGTAGGGTCTGATATCTGTCTTAAGCAAGGAAGCATCCACTGTCCTATCTTACGTGCTGTTCCCGATACGAACTTTCTGTACCAGTTAAGTCCGCCATCATCTCCACCCGGAATAAGACGGCTAGGTATACAGAAGTCTGCGCCACTTTCCATTGCCTTATACATATACTTAAGGACGATAGGTGGGTGCTGTAAGTCAGCATCCATACATGCCATATACTCACCCTTTGCAAGCTCGAAGCCCTTAAGAACGGCTGTTGCAAGACCAGTTTCACCTGTTCTGTGCTCCATTCTTACCTGTGGGAAGTCCTTTGCAACCTCCATAATAACCTCTGGTGTATTATCTTTACTATCATCTACAAATAATATTTCGTAATCAATTCCCTTAAGTGCATCATTTATCTGTGTCACCAGATTTCTAATATTCTTTCCCTCATTAAATGTAGGTACAACTACTGATAACATATTTTTCTCCTTCTGATATACATAACTTTTGTACGTTACTTATTATTCAAAACAAAATCTCTCATATTCTAAAAAGCGTGTTAATTATAATACCTTTACGTAAAGTTCGCAAGTATTTTCACAAAGTATACACACTCGCTACATAAGCAGTCCGTCCCAGAAATACCATGCCGATATGCACACCACTTCAGCTACTGCAAGCAGCACCATAATAATTCGTCTGGTTCTTATTCTGACTGACAGCAGTATCTGCGTAATACCAATATATATAACAAATGAACCGACTATAAATCTTAACGTGCTCATAACGCTTGAAGTAAGCGGTATTATAAGTGCCACTATTCCAAATACTCCGGCGGAATAATGCTTTCTCGCTATCATAATCACATACAGTAACAGTGCAAATATACAGAACCATCCAAGTATTATGCCGTTTATCTGCTTGACATCCGACATAGAGCCGAGCTGTCCTGTACACGACTTGTAAAGCACCCCGATAACCGGAAAAAGCTTCTGTGTCCTCCATGCTCTCTGAACATGGTAAAATGCCCACGCATCACCGCAGAAGTGCTTAAGGAAAGTCATATACACAAATATTCCAAGAGGACATAATGCAAGTGATAAAAGCTTTCTGCCATCTTTTATAATGTCTTGTACTGTATACAGTATACGCTTTGACATCACTTCCTGTTTCTTATAACTATCTATATACATTTCTATGAGTAATACAACTATAAGAGTACAGCCGACTATTCTTGTCGCACTTGCAAGCGCCGCAAATACACCTGCCGTCATATAATTTCTCTTTCTGGCATTATAGAAGCACATCACAACACACATTGTAAAAAGTGCTTCTGTATACATCGCTCCATAGTACACAGCACAAGGACCTGCAAGCATAAGAAATATGATTATATTTTCTATATCCTTTTTATCATACTTACCCTTATCTAGTTCAAGATATGCCAGCTTTACCGCATAATATACTGCCACTATTATACATATGTTAGATACCATCATGCCTATGGCATAAGTATTGATATGACCGCCTGTTATAATCCTCACTGCCCTGCATATCATAGGATACAGTGGAAAGAACGCCCAGTTAGCCATACCTGTTGACCTTGGGAACTTATATCCCACCTCTGTCATCTCTTTATACCACTCTGCATCCCACGGATTCATATAATAGAGTATATCGTGTGGTGTATCCGCCACAAGGTTCATAACAGGAACCATTATGAGCATTACAAACCTTGAAAGCAGCCACACCACTATTATCTTTGTAAATAATCTGAACTTTTCATTATTCTTATAGTATCCCGCTAATACTGAAAACATTTACATCCCCAATACGTATCTTATATTTGCTATAATACTTGCAATAAGAGGCACTGCAAACATTACAACTGCAAGCACTGCTATAATAAACATATATATGCCGCCTGCGCACTTCTTCATCCATTCAGGTACACATATCTTCTTATAATGATTAACCACCATAAGAATAATCATAACTATAAGTACAAGAACTGATATAAGCAGTGCTTTGTTCTTAGTCGCCGGACTGAATGTAAATACTATCTCATTCTCACCCTCATTTACAGCTACTCCTGTAAATAAGCCTGCGATATCCTTAGTTTCACATTCTTTTCCATTGACAGTCACCTTCCAGTTATCGCTCTTGATAATAGGAACTATTGCATAATTGTCAGTCTTACTTCCATTGACCTTAACTGTAACCGAATTGTTAGTATATGTCACTTCACTCTGCTTATTATCATACATTGCACAGAGTGCGCTCATCTTATCAAGGTCTATTCCACCCATAGTAAATATATATCTGTCAACCGATACATCGCCGTTATTATCAAGAGGTCTTGCAAAGTCAAGCTGTACTTCAACCTCTTCATCTGTAAATGTTCCGATGTAGATAAGTCCGTTGTTGTAATCAGTCGTGTAATACTTATTCTCTACATTTCCTATAGTCGGTATATCTATCTGTTTTCCATTAACTGTTATTGTAAGGCTTCTGAATAACTGTGAAACATTGGCATCAGACGTGCCTATATTGTAGTCTGCAACACTTACATACACTGCCTGACGACCCTTTATAGTATCCTTGTAAGTCTTTACTACATGTGTCTGCTGTGTTGGCCTGTCTGTAGCTGAATTATCGCTTGCTGCATTGATATCCTCAACCTGGCTTTCACCCACCTGATATACCTTTGCCCCTGCAAACTCTCCATACTCTGTGACAAGCTTTTCAGAATTGCCGCTTAAAGCACTGTACATAAGGTTATGAAGATATATCCAGTCCTTTGTTGTAGTGTTCCAGTTATAATCGTTCTCAGTCGCATCACCTGAACTTATGGCATTAAGCTTTGTGTAATCCCTGTTAAAGTCTATCAGTGATATATTGCTGTTTGTCACCATGGCAAAAGGAAGCTGGTAATTAGCCTTATAAAGGTCGTACTCACAGTCGCCTGTTCCTTGCTTTTCAAGTGTATACAAAGAGCTATCAAGCTTATTAACATTGACCGCCTCTGTTATATGTAAAAGTGCATCCGAGAACACTGTTCCGCCTGAGTCAAGCGCCCAGAGGAAGTACTTTGAGTGACCCCACCTTACTGTCTGCTTCTGTGTATCCTTCTGTAGTGCTGCTGTAAAGCTTGAAAGCGAACCTCTCTTCATAATAAGGGGATAGTTGGCATTAAAGCTTAAGTCAGGATTAGTTATCCTGTCTACCGGCGACTCACTTATCTCAAGGTTATTAGTGGCATTAACTGCAAGCTGCACATAATCTCCATACTGGTATGGCGCATATGTGTAGAACTTAGGAGGGCCTGTCATAGAAAATGCTCCTATAAACACCTCCACTGCCACAAGGCTTATGACAATACTTATCTTATAGCCGTTCTTCATAACAACAACGCCCACTATATGTAATATGAGCATAACTGCAAATACTGCTATAAAGAAGATAAATGCTGCCACATATGAATTAACCGGAAGCTTATCATACACAACTGCCATCACAGCGCATGCAATAACTGTCACAACTGCCTGTATTACAGCCTTTATCTTATCCGGCTTATCGTATGCAAAAACCTCATCCGCATATGCACATGCAAGACATATAAGTGTAAATGCTATGATATAACCATTTCTTAATGTATAACCATTATATGAGCCAAAGTGCCATATAATGTTAGTACCCTCTGCTATAGCCTGTACAATAACTATAACTATAAGAGATATTGCATACCAGTTAAACTTTCTGGCTTCTGTGTTTCTCTTATATCCAGCAGCCTTCATTGTTCTGTGTATGCCTGTAAATATAATAACGAAGAATAATCCCATTCCATAGAACATCATTATTCTTTCAAACTCACCAAGGCTGAAGCTTCTGAACGTAGGATTAGATATCCATGAAAGATACTGGCTTGTAAGTGAGTCTGTATTGCCTGTTCTCTGCGACTGTGAAAGCTGTGCAAATACCGGTATAAGAACGAAAGCTGAAAGTGCTATTCCTGTAAATGTTCCAATACCTAAGTCCCACGCCATTTCACGTCTCTGCTTTCTGTCACATCTGAATATAAGATACATTCCGCCTACAAGAAGAATGTATACAAGTGACATCGCTGCAAGGTAGTAATTAATTATAAACATTACGGCAACCATAAGTATATAGAAAAGCTTCTTTCCAGTCTTTTCCAATACATCAAGTGCCATCATAAGCAGCGGAAACAATGCAACTATATCCATCCATGGTGTAAAACATGATGCATATAAAAGTACATATCCACAGAAAGCGTATACTACTGCAAAAAGTGCCTTTACGCTGTATGACAATTCATTATATCTTTTATTGATAAATGCATACATCGTCACAGACATTACAAATGTCTTTATGACAGTGAGTATTGATATGAATTCAAGTATATAATCTCTTGGGCACAGATATAAAAATATGTTAAACGGACTTATCATAGAGAATGCTGATATACTCATTGAAACATTGGTTCCAAGTCCTGTATACCAGTCAAACCATATGCTCGCCTTGCCGTGCATGACATCCCACAGATGTGCATACAGCGGTGCTACCTGCTGCATATTGTCAAACAGGTCAATTCTGTTGCTTCCAAAAGGCCATATACCTTTAGCAGCAAGCACTATCAACATAACAAGTAGTGTTATTAATCCCGGAAAAAGATATCCTAGTATCTTTCTTCCATTATTTTCAGAACTGTTATTCATATTAATCTCCATTATTATACGTGTGTTATTATGCAGGTAGACTTGCCTTTAACTATGATGTTTCTCTTGCCTGCACTTATAAAGAAGCTTTCTCCTGCCTTAAAATGCATCTCTTTATCGTAATCATCTGTCTTAATAGTGCCTTCACCTTCAACAACGATTACCGATACGAAAGAAGTTTCATCCACAGGTATTTTTGCTTCATCTTCAACTTCATACTTAATTACTTCAAAGTACTTGCACTGTACAAGTCTTCTTGCAATATAATGCTCATTATGTGTAAGCATTACATTACACTTATTATCTTTTTCGTACTTGACCGGATTGACAACATCGAGTGACTTCGCAACGTGAAGCTCTCTTGGATTGCCAAACTTATCTCTTCTGTCATAATCATACATACGGTATGTGCAGTTAGAGTTCTGCTGTATCTCACATATAAATATACCCGCGCCTATAGCGTGTATAGTTCCAGCCTTAACCATAACTACATCACCCTTCTTAACATCTATTTTGTTAAGAATTTCCGTTATTGTGTTATTCTTTATGCGCTCCTCTATCTCTTCCCTTGAAGAGTCCCTTGAAAGACCGCAGTAAAGATATGCGCCTGGCTCTGCATCAAGCACATACCACATTTCATTTTTTCCGTATTCGTTCTCATTTTCAAGGGCATACTCATCATCCGGATGAATCTGGATAGAGAGTGCCTGCTTTGCATCTATGAACTTGATAAGTACAGGAAATCTGTCCTGTGCCTGACATTTCCAGCCAAGTGACTCCTTGCCAATGATAGTAAGATAGTCATTAAAAAGCATGCCTTTGTAATAACCCTCTGCTATGCGGCTCTGTCCATCAGGATGTGCAGAAAGTTCCCAGCTCTCACCGATAACTTCATAGTCACACTTCTTGCCAAAGACATCCCTTATCTTTGTTCCGCCCCACAGATTATCCTTAAAGGCAGGGTCAAGCTTTACTATAGGACTGTTATCTGTCCTTACATAATTGCTCTCACTGCTTCCTGAATCCTGTGCATATATCTTAACAAGGTCATTCTCAAGGATGGAGTCACCTATTCCTACTTCTATTATAACTACATTCTTGTCTGTCTTATTGGCTACCCTGTGCTTGACCCCAACAGGTACAAACACACTCTCATACTTATCATAATCCTTTGTTTCAGTGCCAATGGTAATAGTCGCTGTTCCCTCAACTACTGACCAGTATTCTGCCCTTAACTCATGCTGGTGAAGATTCATCATCATGCCTGGGAATACTGTGACCTTCTTAACCTTATATCCCTTAGAATAAGTGAGAAGCTCATGGATGCCCCACTCTCTGTAGGATATTCTGTTATAGTCAAAGTAAGTTTCATACTGATCCATATTGTCCCTGACTATCTCTTTGATATTGCCGGCAGAATTCTTTGATGATATATACACAGCATCCTCTGTATTGACAACTACCATATCCCTTAAGTCATTGGCAACTACGAGCTGTCTCTGTGCATTATTGATAACTGATACATTGCTGCAATCATTCTTTATCACGTAGTCATTCTTGCCATCGTTGTGCTGTGGCCCTATATCACATACGTTATCTATGTCTTTCCATATGATATGTGCCTCAACAACCTTGAGCTTATCGCACTTCTCAAGTATAAGTGACTCTATGCTTCCACTCATAATGTCCTTCATAACATTTTCTGAGAAACGTATAGCCCTTCTTATGGCAGGAACCTTCCTCTTGGCTGTCCTGCATGCAGCATACAGCTCAGGCTGTTCCTTTCTTACGATATTAATCATATCGCCTGCGCGGAATATAAGCATACCACTGTTCCACAGATACCCCTCATCATAAGAATAGCAGTCTGATATTTCTGATAAATTATTATCAAAATCTACTCTTGGTATAAGCTTCTTTACATCGCAGTCATCTCTTAGTATATATCCAAGGTTTTTAGCCTGATATGCAGGCTTAACACCAAGTGCCACTATTGCACCCGACTTTGCCATCTCCTTGGCACTTATGATTGCATCCTTATAGCCGTCACCGTCTATAAAGTTGTCCGAATTCACTATAAGCACAAACTCTGTAGGATTCGCAAACATAGTTCCAAGTATAATAGCTGCCGCTGTTCCTTTCGCTGTTCCTTCAAGAATCAGTCTGTATCTGAGGCTCTGGAAAGCCTTCATCTGTCCGTTGACAATATTCTTATATGCCTCATTCGTAACTATGATAAATTCATCACAATATGGCATATTTCTTACTACTGTCTCCTGAAGCAGTGAACGCCCTTCCTTGAAGTTCATAAACTGCTTAGGGTAATTCTTTCTGGACAATGGCCACAAACTATCGCCACTGCCGCCTGCCAGGATAACACACTTCATCCGAATGTCCCTCCCAAAAATATACTCATTAACTTTATTATTATTTATCTTATTATTATTCCACCACCAAAGTCAGATTCATTGTCATCGGTTTTAGAATCATCACCACTGTCATTTTTGCCATTATTGCCGTTTCCACTATCATCGCTTCCACTATTGCCATTATTGCCGCCGTTTCCACTATCATTGCTTCCACTATTGCCATTGCCGCCATTTCCACTATCATTGCTTCCACTATTGCCATTGCCGCCGTTTCCACTATCATCGCTTCCACTATTGCCATTGCCGCCGTTTCCACTATCATTGCTTCCACTATTGCCATTACCGCTGTTTCCACTATCATCGCTTCCACTATTGTCATTGCCACTGTTTCCACTATCATCGCTTCCACTATTGTCATTGCCACTGTTTCCACTATCATCGCTTCCACTATTGCCGCTGTCGCTGTTTCCACTATCATTGCTTCCACTATTACCACTATCTCTGTTATCACCATCATCAGCTGCTGTAGTAACACGATTATCAGCGTTATTATTTTCCGGCACAACAACCTTCTTTGAACTTTCTGTTTCCTTCTGTGTAGTCTTATCCTGTGTTGCAGCTTCTGTTTCTGCAGTATTGTCTGAACTTTCCTCTGTTTTATCCTGCTTTGTTGTTGAAGACTGCTTTGTTGTGTAATACTGCATATCCTGATAGTCATAATCTTTGCTTACTTTTTTCTTGTTATTCTTACCAGCTATGGCAGATACGAATAATACAGAAACAAGTACTATGACAACCACACAGCCAACCGCCCATGATATAGCTTTACGGGCTGGAAGAGAAAGTGCCGGGAATATTTTTTTAATAAACATTGTAACAGAATTCTCCCTGTGACCACCAGCTCTCTTATATACAGAACTTACCGCCCTCTTCTCTTCATATGTATCATTGTAATCTATAGCTTCCTCATCATCCTGTAACTCTTCATGCTCTGGCTCTTCGTAAGCTTCCTCACCAGCCTCTTCACTATCCTGTGTCTGTGATAAAGCTTCTTCCTCTGGCGCTGCCGCTACAGCTTCATAACCTTCTATGACAGCTTCCTTGACACCTGCTATCCAGCTTGCTATATAAGAGCTGTCAACATCTGTTATTCTTTCTATAGTTTCCACTGACTGCATCTCATAGGCATACATTTCCATAAGTGCCATCTGTACCGGATTAAGTGAAGCGAATTCCTTACCCTCTTCATCAAATACCTTAGGACTTCTGAATACACCAGCCTTTTTCTTCATATAGCCAAGCAATTCTTCGTCCTCACGTATTCTTGAATAATTATATTCTCTCATAACATAATCATTCTTTAATTCATTCTCGTACTCACTTACCGCACTTACAAAAAAGTAAGCAGATACAATAGTTGCAACCTGCTTATGAACATTCTTTGACAGATTAATATCCTCAATGCGGTTGCATACCTCTATAAGGGCCTTCTTTGCCTGTGTCATGCTCTTTTCTTCATCCTGATATACTGGATACGCAAGAGCGTACACTTCCTTATATATCCTGTTACAAAGCTCCTTCTTTTCTGCATTGCCTGCTATAACGTCCTGTATAAGCACTACAATCTCATTATCCTGATTATTATTCATACATATCTCCCTGCTATTATGATACGATACACAGCTTACTGCTGCCTTACATCATCTATTATTAGTTATCTTTCTTTAGTAATCCGTGTTTACTCACACTTACTCTGATTATCCAATCATCTTTTTATTATAACACCTTGTCTGATAATTGTCACTATCACTATAAACGCAGTAAAACCGGGGCTTTACGAAGATTTTAACTTTTCGTAAACCTGCCCCGGTTCCCATATTTCACTTCACAGCCATATCATTCTAAGCTGATTTAATAACATTTTTTAATAATACTTTCCTGCTAGAAGTTCGCATATATAAAGTCTGAAGTAGTGGCTGTACTTCCGTATATAAGTATGAACATTATAAATGCGATATATATAACCCATCTTACCACTATGTTCTTCTGTGCTATGGTCTCTCTTATATTCATTCCCTTTTCCTTAAGAAGACTGACAATGAATATGATCAGACAGCCCACACCAACTATAATAAGGTCCTGTGCGCTAAGTCCCACTGCCTTTACTGTCGCCATCGATATCTGTGACAGATGTGCTTTGGTAAATGTTTCTGCTAACATCACATTAGCTGCGTAAAGGTCTGGTGCCATATCAAAGTAGAATCCTATATTGACAAGTATAAAGGTTCTTATGATACAGATGCCCTGATACCACCAGCTCTTAGGATTAATGTGAAGCTTCGTGTGTATCTTTGCATATACCGGCGCAAGCATACCGCTGGCTGCTATTATAACACCATTATACATACCATACATTATGTACTTCCACGCTGCCCCGTGCCATATACCTACAATAAAGAATACCAAAAGATTGGCAAGGCTTACCGGCAACAGCTTTCCTATATTATTGCCAAATGTTTTCTTGCACCACTTACCGAACTTGTTCATACACTTTGACAGTGAGAAGGGATAGAATATATAATCCTTCATCCATGTACCTAGTGTTATGTGCCATCTTCTCCAGAACTCACTTATAGAGCGTGAGAAGTAAGGCTGACGGAAGTTCTCATCCATAGTTATACCAAACATCTGCGCAACACCGATAGTTATATCAATACCGCCTGAGAAGTCCGCATACAACTGTATACTGTATAAAATAACGCCGAACACATTAATCCAGCCGCCATAGTTCCAGTAGTTATTAAATATAAGTGTTACTGCCGCATTTACCCTGTCGGCAAGCACCATCTTCTTAAGCATGCCCCAGAGTATTCTCTGTACGCCAAACTGTATATTACGAAGGTCATAGGAATGTCCCTCATACAACTGGCTTCCCAGTCTTTCATATCGTCCTATAGGTCCCTGTAAGAGCTGTGGAAAGAACGATACAAACAGTGCATACTTAAAGAAGTTCTTCTGTGGCTCATGCTTTCCCCTGTATACATCAACAACATAGCTTACAGACTGGAATGTATAAAATGATATTCCAAGAGGAAGTGTCAGCTTAAGAACACTCAGTCTTCCTGTTGCCTTTGTCATAGCCAGTATTCCATTTATGTTGCCTATCATAAAGTTAGTGTACTTACATACTGCAAGCACTCCGAAAGAAAGAAGTATCACTAACAGAACAACTTTCTTTTTCCTGTGTGTTATATCCTTCTTAAATGCTTTCTTTGCCTCTCTGTCGGCATCCTTGTCGGGCTTTAGTCCGTTGAGCCTTCCAAGCAGCACTCCGCCAGTGTATGTAACCGCTGTTGTAAGTATCATCATCCATACCGTTGTGACATGGTATGAGAAATAATATATATAACTGAGTATGAGCAGCCACACCCAGCGTACCTTTTTAGGAATAATATAATATACAACTAACGCAGTGAGTGCGAATAAGAAGAATTCAAATGTTGTAAAAGACATATTACTCTCCATTCTTTATCATCATCAATAAGACTTCCACTCTAAGCCTGTGGTATTCTCGTAATCAGCAACCATAGAGTTATACATGCTCTCGTATGAGTCGTAGAAGTAATCACTCTCATTAAGAGTACCTGCTGCAGCCTTATCAAGTACCTCTGCAAGCACCTCTGAGTAGCTTTCTGCAAGCTCTCCATACATATGGCCTTCCGTATCAACATATGAAGAGTCATCTCTTGGAAGCACTGACATAAGTGTCTTATTGAAATCATAGTAAGCTATTCCATAGCTGTCAAACAGTGACTTTAACTTTGTAACTGCCTTATCAACCTCAGCATCCCTGAATGCATCCGGTGTTATAGGTGACTCCACGCACACTATTTCAATGTCATTGTCCCTGCAATAGCTGACAAGCTGTTCAAACTGTGCTATAACTGTCGCATCCAGCTCTTTATTGGCATTACCTTTCATAGTTTTAATATACTCAGGATTGCCCGGAACATCATTCATTTTATATCTGAAGCAGAAGCCTTTGCCCATATAAGGGCCGCCCGCTGTCGCAAAGTATCCGTCCACATCAAGCCCTGCTGACATATCATAATTCTTATAAGCCTCTGTGTTCTTAAGCTTTATATTAGTCTTTGCCTTATCGAGCGTACATTTCCAAGTAAGACGTCTTGAGAACACATTTCTTATATCTATGTATTCCTTATTCTTCCACAGATATTCCGCCTTAAGCGCAGTGTCACTTATCTGCTGGTATATAAAAGACCTCGAAAAATGGTTCTGCGACTGACCGTTCATCCAGTAATAATAGTCTACATCTATAATAACCTTCTTAACCTTATTGTCCTTACATACAGACTTTAAGACATAGTACATATCATCGACCGTCTCACCAGGGATACCCATATTAAATGCATGGGCACCTGACATAATATCCATATAACTTACATCTATACTGCATCTTGTGTGCGATGCGCCAAGAACTATCGTATCATAACATGTATCTGTATCCGCATTTTCTGCCTTTACCTGATTAAATATAAATCTTATGTATCCACTCTCCGCAAACAGATAATCACATACGCATATAACTGCGGCAAGAACACATAAAAATATTACGCTTCTAATGTGTGGCCATAACTTTTTCATACCACGCCTCGTTTCCTTTAGTTTCTTAATACTTCTGATATACAATCAACCGCATTTTCATGCACCATGACCGTACAAGTATAGCTGATTATATCACCGATTAAAACTCTAATTGTTAACAATATGTTAACTCTTTTTGAATTTCCTGCGAAATATAAACACGCGTAAACAAAAGCTGACCTCCGCATACGTTATTACGGAAATCAGCCTATCAGGATGATGTAAAAGTCAAAATCCTTATCGTTCAGGCACGAATGGTTTTCTGACCTTTTGCCCCTTACTTTACATTAATTATAGCAACTGCAAGATTAAGGTATGCCGCAAATGTGACCCATAAAAGATATGGAACCATCATCCATGCTGCCACTTTATTGACATGGAAAAATCTCCATACTGTAAATATAATAAGCACCCACAACAGCATAAGCCAGAAAAACGCCAGCCAGAAGGCTCCAAAGTCAAAGAATATGACTGACCAGCCTACATTTACAAAAAGCTGCACACCATACAGTATAAGTGCTTCCATTCTGTCGTCATCCCTTGTTTCGCACACGATATAGGATGCAATTCCCATAAGCACAAAAAGTATTGTCCACACAATAGGAAAGACCTGCCCCGGTGGTGACAGCGGCGGCTTCTTGATATTTGCATACATTTCCATGGAATTGCCCGTCAGCAGCCATGATATCACACCTGCTCCCAGACTCACTACCAGCGCCAGTATCAGCCTTTTCCAGTTAATTCTCATATTTCCTGCCATAAACTACTCTCCATTCCGCATATAAGCAGCTAATTATTCTATAGATATCTTATCTATGTAAGACATCTATTATATATTTCAAAATATAGTTTATGCAGTTATATGGAATTCATACGCATTTATAAGGGTCAAAAAATCAAAAGTCTTATTATGCAGGCATAAACGGCTTTTTGACCTTTTGACCTTTGCGTTATATTAATATGAAATAAATTATTCTTATAATAAGTCAATCATAGTAATGCTTAAAGTACACTCTGTTAAATATTGCCCATGTATCAAAAAATGCCTGTATACAATCCTTAATTCCTATTCTCTTAGAGCCCTGTTCTCTCACAAACACGACCTCAACGGGCATCTGTGCTATCTTAAATCCTCTTCTGTGAACTGCCACTAAAAGCTCTATATCATACGCAAAGCCGGAAGTCCTTATAAGATGTCCGACTGGCTTTATAGCCTCCGCCTTAAACACCTTAAGCCCTGTCTGTGTATCCTTTACATTCAGGTGGAAAAGCACAAGCAGCATTATGTAGTAGCACATACTTATCACTTTTCTCTTAAATGGATACTTAAGCTTTGAGTCCTTATGAAACTTACAGCCGATAACGACATCGACATTATCGGTAATCATCTTTTTAAGATACCCTTCAAGCTGTGATGGATTAAGTTCAAGGTCTGCATCCACGAAAGCGATATACCTGCCTTCTGCCTGTGACACACCGGCTATTATGGCATTGCCCTTGCCCCTGTTTTTATCAGAAGTTACAAGCCGCACTCTCTTATCTTCTTTCTGTGCCCTTATAATCTCAGCTTTGGTATTATCCCTGCTGCCATCGTTTACTGCGACTATCTCTATATCTTTTACAAATGCTGAGACTATATCCAGCGTTTTCATAATGCTTGAATATATAAGCTTCTCTTCATTGTACGCCGGCATAACTATCGACAACATTCCATCAAGCTCTAACATATATCATCCCCCGTCGATAAAGTATTCCATCTGATGTTTTAATCAAATCTATAAAGGTTAATTGTACACTAATACCGCAAATGTATCAAGCACGATGCGGTCTGATACTGTCACATAATCATCAATTCCGAATAATATCCATATCCGCAATTTTATGGTATACATAATCTTCTATAATGATTATATGCCTGTCATATTAAAATCATCACCACAATAAAAATATATATTAAAAAAACAGACCCCTCTTACTCAAGAAAGGTCTGTTCTTACATAGTGCCGGCAACGGGAATCGAACCCGTATGGGAGTATAAGTCCCGCAGGATTTTAAGTCCTGTGCGTCTGCCAGTTCCGCCACACCGGCTCTTTTGTATTTTAATACATAACATATACTTGGCGCAGCCTAAGTATTGCTTTACTGCCAGCAAGTCTGTGCTATGTAGAATGGGCGGAGAAGGATTCGAACCTTCGAAGGCAGTGCCAGCAGATTTACAGTCTGTCCCCTTTGGCCACTCGGGAATCCACCCATGTATCATAAGCAAACATACATAAATATATTTGCCAACGAAACTTTTTGAAGTGTACCATATATAATCATTCTTTGCAAGTCTTTTTTTGCATTTTTAATATAAGCAGCACAAACTCACTAATATCTCATCTCTATCGATGTTATCCTGAAGCCCTTGTACTTCTTAAAGTTGTCGTTTCCGATACTGTTCATATAATTGTATATATTTACTGTTTCCTCTGGAACAAATGTAAGCTTTACAAGTCCGTCCTCACCGATTGCGCTCACAGGAATAGTAAGCACATTGCAGTTATTATTTACCTTATCTTCCCTTATTCTGTCACCATATTCATTCTTATGATAGGTTACAGCCTCCTCTGCCTCATCATAAGCCGCAATAATGCCTATATAAGTATCGTTGGCATACACCTTTGTCGCAGTATTATAACTTGCACCATATACATCAAGCACAACATCCGATGGCACATTTACAGTAAATCTATAGTAAAGAGAAGCCTCCTTGCTGTCTGTTGTATATATGCCTGTGTGCAGTGAATAAAAGCCCTTACTATATCTGTATGGAATGTGAAGGTCGACAGTCTTTTCACTGCTGTCAGTATCAGTGTCCGTATCCCCTGCCTTATCAGCAGCATTATCCTGTGAATAACTGCTCTGTGCGGCAAGCATTTTCTGGAAATACTTATCTATGGCTGAATCTCTGTTAGACTCGACTTTATCCTTATCAGACTCCTTATCATCTGCCTCATCGCTCTCATCACGGTACGATGGGTCGCCATAGAGCTTCTCCTCCTCTAACAGCCTTTTATACTCATCAAGCTTTGATGTATCATATATATCAACATCGCCAAAGCTGTAGTCAAGCCCGTGTTCTCCCGGCCATCTTGACAGCTCATCGTCAACATAATACAGGTCGTACTCCTTGGAAACCTCACGTTTCTGACCTAATACAAGAGTAGCAAGATAAAATACTGCAAGTGCAGCCGTAATAACATAACATATTCCATTAATTATCTTTTTATTCTTCATATATAATCCTCATTTTTATCAACACCTATGGTTTTACGTTAAGCTGTAAATGCGTTGACACCAGCCGTAAACCACAACCATATAAGAAACGCCTCCATAACGACAACAAGCGCTGTTGCACAAAGCTTGATATCCTTCTTATCTGCAAGATAATCATATATACCTATAAATATTACATAGCTTCCAACGATAAAACGGCACATTGACATAACACCGCCTGTTAAAGGAATAACTAAGGTTATGGCTGCAAATACAACCTCCTCATAGTATCCCTTCTTAAGCATATATATGTATACAACTATTGCCATGATAACGACAAGCGGAATCCAGTATCTTTCCGCATATATATTATTAAAGAAGTCCCATATCATATTGCCGATATAACCTGCTCCATCTTCTCTCCACGCAGCCTGTACGTGTCTGAATGCCCACGCATCGCCGCTTACCCAGTAAAGGTGCAGCATATTTACAAATATTCCTGCCGGACATATAAATATCTGAAGAAGTCTTACAGGTGTACACAGTATGTCACGCACAAACAGTCCGAACTTCTTAATACTTATCCTGCCGCTATACGAGTCACGGTACATCCTTACAACCAGTGGGAATACAAGTATAACCCCGACTATTCTTGTACAGCTTGCAAGCATCGCAGCTATGGCTGGTATCCAGTAGCTGCACTCCTTATCGCTCTCTTTTTTCAGATAGTAAAAGAATATTGCAATGAGCATCATAAACAAAGTTTCTGAATAAACACAGTGAAGATAGAAAGTGTATGGTCCCATATATAAAAGCACTACGGCTATATATCCTAATCTTCCCGGCTTATACAGCCTTACTGTCTTTACCAGATACAGACCTGTCACATATGTAAATATAGAGCTTAACAATATTCCTGCCTGCTGGTAGTTAAGAAAAAAGAATATATACTTAAACCATCTTATAAGTACCGGAAACAGCGGGAAGAACGCCCAGTTAGCCTGTCCATCCCCTGCTTTTATGCTCTCGACAAGGCTGTAGCCATTCTCTGCTATCTTTATGTACCAGTCTGCATCACCACCAAGAAACATCTTGGCAAAGGTTATATTATTGCCAAATGCTGAGTTGGTAACACAGCCTATAAATATATAGAACAGTTTGGAAACAAGAAGGATTACAAACACATCACATGCAAGTTTCCTGTTTTCTTTGGTAGTCAGTCTGCCCAGCTTATCAGATATTTTCTCTTTCATACATTCTCCATTTCTACAAGATTATACTTCCTTTTTAAGAAGCTCTACATATCTTCTCGTTGCATCCTGCCATGTTGGAAGAGGGGTAAAACCGTTCTTTACAAGCTTACTCTTATCAAGTCTTGAATTAAATGGTCTTGCTGCCTTAGAAAGACCATACTCTTTTGTTGTCACAGGAATAACCTTAGTATCAAGTCCTGCCTGCTTATATATCTCGAGTGTAAAGTCATACCATGATATATATCCACCCTCGTTAGTTGCGTGATAATATCCGTACTTGTCAGTTTCTATCATATCAACAAGAAGAACCGATAAATCAAGTGTATAAGTTGGTGTTCCTATCTGGTCGTTGACAACTCTTACTGTATCGTGAGTCTTACCCACATTAATCATAGTCTTTATGAAGTTCTTGCCATTGACACCGAATACCCACGCTATTCTTACTATAAAGTACTTATCAAGAAGCTCTGATACAGCTAATTCTCCTTCAAGCTTAGTCTGTCCATATACGTTAAGCGGCTTATAATCCTTACAGTCCGGCTCCCAAGGCTTCTCGCCCTGTCCGTCAAACACATAATCAGTACTTATATATACCATCTTGCAGTCAAGCTTCTTAGCGGCCTTTGCAATATTTCTTGTACCTCCGGCATTGACTGCACGCACCTTCTCAACCTTGTCATCATCCTCTGCCATATCAACCGCAGTCCACGCAGCACAGTGTACTATAACATCCGGATTAACGCGTGTTATAATCTCATCAACTGCCTTTTCATCTGTAATATCCATCTGGACATATTCCATATTAACAACGGCAGTATTATCATCAACACCGCTGTACTCTGGTGCTATGTCGCTTCCTACTCCTGTGTATCCTCTCTTTGCAAGTTCATTCATCACATCATGTCCCAGCTGTCCTGAAACACCTGTAACTAATACCTTCATAATTAATCCTCCGTTTTTATAAAATCATATACTATCTTTCCCAGTCTTTCTGGCTCGTAGCGGTGTACAACCTCATCATAGGCTGTTTCATCCACATTTGCATTATAATCAGACATAATGCGCGCAAGGTTCTCTATCTGCTCCTGCTCACTGCACCTTAAGTCAAATGTATTGATATTACCATCTGTTATCTCATCAAATATAGGCAGGTTGCTTGCTATTATAGGCTTGTTAAACCTCATAACCTCTATGACAGGCATACCGAAGCCCTCCGCCTTTGACGGAAATACGAAAGCTGACATTCCTGCATACAGTTCATGCTTTTTATCGTGTGAAACATAATCAAGATAAGATATATCCTTATCCTTAGCCATTGCACTCTCAACAAGGGAATTAATATCCTCCTCCTGCATCTTTCCACCAAGTATAAGCTTCTTTGTTCCACCTGATTCTTTATACTTAAGATATCCCTTTATAAGCAGGTCAACTCCCTTACGCTTTTCCATATTGCCAATATAAAGGAAATAATCTCCATCCGTATTAACCCATTTTTTCTTAACAGGATTGGATATTATATAGGCATTGACATTCTTTATCTGCTTAGCCTCCGGAAAATATTTTTCTGTCGTGCGCTTTGTCTGCTCTGAATTATAAAGAATCATATCTGTATGCTTAAGTGTCTTTTTAAGATTGTGCTTAAAGTACAGATTATACACTCTTCCAAAGTATTCCACATATTCTATAGGAAACATATCGTGTATGGTTATCATAGTCCTGTAATTTCCTTTTAAGTCTATAGGAATTATGGTATTTACCTCCCAGAATATATCTGGCTTTATAATATCAAGCTGTTTTTTTACAAATGAAAAATAAGAATACACACCAGCACTTTTATATACCTTTTTGCCCTGTGTATACACTTCTATGCCTTTATTCTTAAATGACTTTATATACTCACTCTCCGCCACATCTGATATAAGCACAAACTCTATGTCCTTATACTTTATAAGCTGCTTAAGAAAGTCATTAAGATACATTCCAACACCACTCGGTCTGCTGCCAAGTGTCCTTGCATCAATCGCTACCTTCATACCGCTCCTCTGCTTCTATATACTACACACCTGCACTTATCAGCCTGCATATCTGTCAAACAGCTTCACAAGCTCTCCTGCCGTTTTTTCCCATGAATACTTTCCAAGCACAGCTTTAGCTGCCTCTTTTTCCTTTACTGCATCACTGTTATCAAGAAGCTCGTCAAGATTGACCTCTGGCTTATTACAGTTGATATACAGCGCAGAAGTCCCATATATCTCATGTAACACCGGTATGTCGCCAAGCACTATGCGCGCTCCCATACACAGCGCCTCCATAGGAGGAATACCAAAGCCTTCATATGTTGATGGAAATATAAATGCCTTACAGTACTTCATAAGTGCCCTTGCCTCTGCATCCTTTGCATAACCGACAAGCACTATGTTAGGCATTTTTTCTATGCCGGACTTATCGCCTAATGCACGTCCTGCAACAACATATGTAACCTCCGGGTGCCGTCTTGCATTTTCAAGTATCCAGCGGAGATTTTTGTTAGGCGCAAGAGAAGCAAGATAGAAGTAATACTTACCCCTCTTTATCCTTGATGCATATCTGTCAAATATGCCTTCATCCACATAATCTATATTAAAATGCTGCCATCCGTTTCCGGCAACGACTATATCCTTATTCTTAAGCCTGTAGTTGCCAAGTATCTCATTCTTTGAATACTCACTTACTGTCATTATGGCATCAGCCTTTTTAAATGCTTTATCATACATAAGCTTTCTGAACAGTATTTCATGCCAGTCACCAGGCTCCGTAAAAAAGCCCGGATGGGTCTTAAATGCAATATCGTGTACTGTAACTATTCCATTTTTCATAAAAAGTGACACCTCATTGCACAGATACACAGGTTTTGCCTTCTGCCTGTCTACATAGCGCTGGAATGTGAGCTGCTCCCACTTTCTTCCTGCCCTGCCTTTTAGTATCACTATCTTTATGTTATCATACTTAGTCTTGTAACTGTTAATCTCTGCCGAAGTTCCCTCAGAATCTATCTCTGGAACTGCTATCTCAACGTCATATGGCTTGTCCTTTACCATACCATCAAGCTTTTGTGTTATTTCTCTTGCGTATCTCTGAACTCCCAGAACCTGTCCGTATAAAAATCTTCCATCAATAATATACTTCATAATAGCCCCCGATTCGTGCTTCACAACCGCTTACTTTTGTTTACTGTCAAAGATTACTTTCGTACATCCGGCTTATATGTTGGAACAAACTCTTTAACAAGAGCCTTTATTGCAGCCGCATCCTCATCATATGCAGTTTCCTTAAGTATCTCAAGCTTCTTTTCAAAGTCCTTCTTCTCAAATTCTATCGGCTTACCTATATGAATAAGCTTATTTTCTGTATCCTGAAGTCCTTCCTCCGCCATAAGAAGCTCTTCATACAGCTTCTCACCCGGTCTTAAGCCTGTATACTTAATCTCCATATCAACGCCTAATGTATAACCTGAAAGACGTATAAGGTTCTTTGCAAGGTCATCTATCTTTACAGGGTCGCCCATATCAAGGATGAATATCTCACCACCTTTGGCATAAGCTCCAGCCTGTATAACAAGCGATACCGCCTCAGGTATAGTCATAAAGTACCTTATGATATCAGGATGTGTGACTGTAACAGGACCGCCTGCTGCTATCTGCTTCTTAAAAAGTGGTATAACCGAACCGTTACTTCCAAGAACATTACCAAATCTTACCGCAACAAACTCTGTCTGTGATATGCCGTTATAATACTGGATAATCATCTCACATATACGCTTTGTCGCACCCATGATATTCGTTGGATTAACAGCCTTGTCCGTACTTATCATAACGAACCTCTTTGTGCCATACTTATCCGCCATACGTGCAAGATTCCATGTACCTGCAACATTATTCTTCACTGCCTCATTAGGGCTGTCCTCCATAAGAGGTACGTGCTTATGCGCTGCCGCATGATATACTATATCAGGTCTGTAGTGTGAAAATACCCACTCTAACCTTGTAGTGTTTCTTATTGAACCTATAAGAGTGACTACATTGGCCTCCGGACAGTTCATCTTTAATTCCTGCTGTATATCATAAGCACTGTTTTCATATATATCAAATATAATAAGACACTTTGGATTATGTCCTGCAAGCTGCCTGCAAAGCTCTGAACCTATAGAACCGCCGCCGCCTGTTACAAGCACTGTCTTTCCTGACACATAACCTAATATCGACTCTGTATCAACATTTATAGGGTCTCTTCCTAAAAGGTCGTCCACGTCTACATTTCTGATGTCCTGAACATTAATCTCGCCGTCCATCATCTGGTATACGCCCGGTATAATCTTTAAGTTACAGTTAGTTTCCTTACAGATGTTAAGTATTTCTCTTTTGGTATCCTGTGAGGCTGACGGAATTGCAAATATAATCTCATCTATATCATAGTATCTTGCATATTCTTTTATCTGATCTCTGTTACCAACTATCTTTACGCCTCTTATATACTTTCCAACCTTCTTAGCATCATCATCAATAATACAGACAACCTTTGAATTATCAAGGTATCTTGAGTTGGCTATCTCTCTCATAAGGACATTAGCTGCCTCTCCGGCACCTATTATCATTATCTTAACCTGTTCTGATGTGTGTCTGTACTGCTGGATAAGTGTTCTTAACATTCTGTACATAAAACGGCTTGCGCACATTGACACAAGAAGGAACACTCCTGTCATAAAGTAACAGGCTCTTGGAAGCATTTCTCCCATAACTGCTGTAAGGCATATATGCATGCCCTCTGCCACTATACACGCCTCAACTATCTTATACAGCTCTGCTATACTTGCATACTGCCACAGACTGTGATACATCCTGAAACACCAGAATATAATAAGTGTTATTACCGTAAAAGGAATCCATGTATCCTTAAAGCTCTCTATATACTGCGGCTCAATCGCTGCAATATCAACATTAAATCGCATAACAAGCGAAAGTATAACACTGCCATTGATAAGGATAATATCAGTAATTATAAGAAAAAATCGTCTTACAATAAGCTGAAGTTTATCTTTTCTTGTTTCTCCCATAACTAACCTCTTCCCTGCTTATCCATAAGTCCCATAATCGTTCCTGCCCCATAGCTTATATGCAGCATAAGGAATAATACAGGAAGCAGGATATTCGTTATATTTCTCTTACTGCCAGCCTTTATAGACGATACAGCCGCCATAGTACACGCAAGCGTTCCATACAGCGCCCACATAACTATAGTAAGTGTAACCACTATATTCTTAAGCTTCTTTCTAACGCCTCTGTCATATCTTTTCCTGCCAGTTCTTTCTGTGCATTTATCAAACAGGCTGTCAGCACTTCCCAGTCCTGCTATCGCAAGCAGCGAGGCTATAATAGCACTCACAAATGCAAATGGCACAAAGTGATATATGCTAAGACACTTAGGACATACCCTGCTTGTCTTTCCTATCCAGAAGCCATTGGCATACTTCTGCTTAAGCATTGCCTTAAGGCTGCTTCTTGTATACTGGTACGATATAATATCCGGGTCAAAGCAGAGCTTATACCCAGCCTCTCTCATTCTGTAATGTATCTCATTGTCCTCTGTTCTTACAAGGTCTTCGTTAAAAAAGCCGACCTTATCAAACACTTCTCTTCTGTATGCCGCATGAAACAGTGACTTTACATAAGTCCTTCCCGGATTGTTCCTGTAATCGGCTATGCTTGAACCAAACATACTGCTCTCCGCAAGCAGCAGTGTTTCCTTAAATGGTGTTGGTTTATCTATTATGTTAGGTCTTTGTCCGCCACAGATGTACTCTCCTGTATTAAGGACAGCCACATTTTTACTTACAAAATCCTGTGGTATAACTGCATGCGCATCCACCTTTATGATTGCATCGCCCTTATATTCTCTTAAAGCAACATTCCATCCGCTTGGAAGTGTCTTCTTTGGATTATCAAGCACAACTATCCTCTGAAAGTTTCCTTCGTTTTTCTCTGCAAACTCAAGCATAACAGACTTTGTATTATCTGTTGACATTCCATCTACTAAAACGACTTCCATATGCTCATGTTCATAATCCTGCTGGTTTATACACTCAAGTATACCCCCGATGCTGTTTCCTTCATTGTATGCAATCACACACATAGTTATAAACAACTTATCCATCTCTCGTTATTCCCTTCTTGCACAGCCATACTCACACACTGCGCATATCAGTACTATCTTTTCCTTCCTGTCCTTCGTGTAACAGAAAGTCTGTCATTACCAACTACTGATGCAAATGTATCCCACAATACCCTGCAGTCCTCCTTAAAACCGAACTTCTTTAAAGCCTCAAGATTATACATCATCTTGGCAGGAAGCACTTCATTGACATACGCCTCTGCCGGATTAGCAGCTCCTGCTAATATCTTGTCCTCATCTTTATAAGCTATGCTTGTCCTTGATGTAAGTCCTGCCGGCAACAGAAGTGTTGCATACATTTCCTTTGTATATTTTTTAACATACTCCGGAACCTCCGGTCTTGTACCTACCAGTGTCATATCTCCGTTAAGAATATTAAAAAGCTGTGGAAACTCATCAGCCCTTATCTTTCTTAACACACGTCCTACCCTTGTTATCCTGCTGTCATTATCCACTGTTACCGAAGCTCCAAGCTTTGGCGCATCAACAACCATAGTACGGAACTTATATATCTTAAATATCCTTCCATACTGTGTGACTCTTTCCTGCCTGAAAAATACAGGTCCTCTTGAATCAAGCTTTATGCATACTGCTATGACAAGCATTGGAATTGCAAGAAATATAAGCATAATTGATGCTACTACCACATCAAATACTCTTTTTAACTTAAGTGAAACCTGACGTCTTTTTATAATATTGTAGTACTTTCTGACTTCCTTTGTTTTCATAACATCAGGAAGTGAATTCCATCTTCTAAGCTGCATACCCATCTCCATTTCTCCTGTGACACCCTCATCACAGAAACTATACAGTCTTTTTAATGTTGTTAAAGTTCTCTATCACATATTCAACCTGCTCATCTGTAAGATTAGTGTGCAGTGGAAGTGTAACCTCATTGTGATACATTTCGTATGAATTAGGATAATCCGCTATATCAAAGCCTAACTCCTTATATGCTGTATGCATAGGAAGCGGCTTATAATGTACATTGGTGGCTATTCCGTTCTCAGCCATCTTTGTTATAAATGCATTTCTTACATCGCTGTCCTTTCCTAAGAGCCTTACAAGATAAAGATGTCCGCTTGATGTATACACATCTGTGTAATGCTCTAAGTACTCTACATCATCTGCCTTAATACCATCATTATACATACCAATTATCTGTCTTCTTCTTGCAAGCAGACCCGGATATCTTTCCATCTGGACAAGTCCTATAGCTGCCATAATATCTGTCATATTGCACTTATAAAGCGGTGCAACGATATCATACTCCCACGCACCAAGCTTAGTCTTGGCAAGTGCATCCTTAGACTGTCCGTGAAGTGACATAAGCATAATATTCTTATATATATCCTCGTCATCTATTCCGGGAAGCTCTCTCCACACAAGACCGCCGCCCTCGCCAGTAGTAAAGTTCTTGACAGCGTGGAATGAAAATGATGTAAAGTCAGCACATTCACCACTCATAAGTCCTTGACGGCTCGCACCATATCCGTGTGCTGAGTCGGCAAGTATAAGTACTCTTCCAAGTGCCTCCTGATACTCTGATGCAGGCTTAAAAAGGTGCCTTTTGCTCTCCACAATCTTTCTTATTCTGTCATAATCGACCATAACACCAGCAATATCCACAGGTATTACAGCCTTTGTCTTCTCCGTTATGGCTGCCTCAAGTGCATCATAATCAAGCTCATATGTTCCCTTCTTAACGTCTATCAGCTTAAGCGTTGCACCTACGTGGCACACTACACTTGCTGAGGCTGTGTAAGTATATGCAGGAACAATAACCTCATCCCCTGCACCTATCTTAAAAAGTCTTAATGCTGTTTCCATACAGGCAGTTGCCGAATTAAGGCACGCACCTCTCTTAGTGTGTGTGAATTCTGCCATCTGTCTCTCAAGCTCTTTAGTCTTTGGACCTGTTGTTATCCAGCCTGACCTTAGTACTTCACCAACCGCCTCTACTTCTCTCTCTGTCATATCTGGTGGTGAAAATGGTATATTCATCCTTTTTGTCATTATTAACCTGATACCTCTTTTCTATACATATCTTATCCAACTACATTGTTTCTTAAATTGATAGTTAATGTACTACTTAGAACCTGCTGTTGTGGCATTAGCTGCCGTTGGCTCTGCCGCTGTAGGCGTTGTAGCAGTCGGTTCTGTTGTTGATGATGTCTTTGTCATCGCAGGGAATGAATATGTCATATCACCTGCTGTATTAGGAATAGACACCGTGTAGCTTACATTATTATATCCATTCTGTGACAGCGTAATCGTCTTGTTACCGCTTGTCTTACTGAATGTGCAGGGAATAATGCCTATGTATACACTGTCAACATACAGTGCTGCCCCCTCCGGCGCAGTTATCTTGACATTATATCCGCCTGTAAGACTTGCCGCTGTCGTCTTAGTCGTGCTTGATGACGTACTTGTAGTGCTTGTCGCCGTCATATCTATAACCATCGTCTTATAGTCTGAATTAACAACAAATGTTTCTGTATAAGTACCCTGCAGTCCTCCTTAAAACCGAACTTCTTTAAAGCCTCAAGATTATACATCATCTTGGCAGGAAGCACTTCATTGACATACGCCTCTGCCGGATTAGCAGCTCCTGCTAATATCTTGTCCTCATCTTTATAAGCTATGCTTGTCCTTGATGTAAGTCCTGCCGGCAACAGAAGTGTTGCATACATTTCCTTTGTATATTTTTTAACATACTCCGGAACCTCCGGTCTTGTACCTACCAGTGTCATATCTCCGTTAAGAATATTAAAAAGCTGTGGAAACTCATCAGCCCTTATCTTTCTTAACACACGTCCTACCCTTGTTATCCTGCTGTCATTATCCACTGTTACCGAAGCTCCAAGCTTTGGCGCATCAACAACCATAGTACGGAACTTATATATCTTAAATATCCTTCCATACTGTGTGACTCTTTCCTGCCTGAAAAATACAGGTCCTCTTGAATCAAGCTTTATGCATACTGCTATGACAAGCATTGGAATTGCAAGAAATATAAGCATAATTGATGCTACTACCACATCAAATACTCTTTTTAACTTAAGTGAAACCTGACGTCTTTTTATAATATTGTAGTACTTTCTGACTTCCTTTGTTTTCATAACATCAGGAAGTGAATTCCATCTTCTAAGCTGCATACCCATCTCCATTTCTCCTGTGACACCCTCATCACAGAAACTATACAGTCTTTTTAATGTTGTTAAAGTTCTCTATCACATATTCAACCTGCTCATCTGTAAGATTAGTGTGCAGTGGAAGTGTAACCTCATTGTGATACATTTCGTATGAATTAGGATAATCCGCTATATCAAAGCCTAACTCCTTATATGCTGTATGCATAGGAAGCGGCTTATAATGTACATTGGTGGCTATTCCGTTCTCAGCCATCTTTGTTATAAATGCATTTCTTACATCGCTGTCCTTTCCTAAGAGCCTTACAAGATAAAGATGTCCGCTTGATGTATACACATCTGTGTAATGCTCTAAGTACTCTACATCATCTGCCTTAATACCATCATTATACATACCAATTATCTGTCTTCTTCTTGCAAGCAGACCCGGATATCTTTCCATCTGGACAAGTCCTATAGCTGCCATAATATCTGTCATATTGCACTTATAAAGCGGTGCAACGATATCATACTCCCACGCACCAAGCTTAGTCTTGGCAAGTGCATCCTTAGACTGTCCGTGAAGTGACATAAGCATAATATTCTTATATATATCCTCGTCATCTATTCCGGGAAGCTCTCTCCACACAAGACCGCCGCCCTCGCCAGTAGTAAAGTTCTTGACAGCGTGGAATGAAAATGATGTAAAGTCAGCACATTCACCACTCATAAGTCCTTGACGGCTCGCACCATATCCGTGTGCTGAGTCGGCAAGTATAAGTACTCTTCCAAGTGCCTCCTGATACTCTGATGCAGGCTTAAAAAGGTGCCTTTTGCTCTCCACAATCTTTCTTATTCTGTCATAATCGACCATAACACCAGCAATATCCACAGGTATTACAGCCTTTGTCTTCTCCGTTATGGCTGCCTCAAGTGCATCATAATCAAGCTCATATGTTCCCTTCTTAACGTCTATCAGCTTAAGCGTTGCACCTACGTGGCACACTACACTTGCTGAGGCTGTGTAAGTATATGCAGGAACAATAACCTCATCCCCTGCACCTATCTTAAAAAGTCTTAATGCTGTTTCCATACAGGCAGTTGCCGAATTAAGGCACGCACCTCTCTTAGTGTGTGTGAATTCTGCCATCTGTCTCTCAAGCTCTTTAGTCTTTGGACCTGTTGTTATCCAGCCTGACCTTAGTACTTCACCAACCGCCTCTACTTCTCTCTCTGTCATATCTGGTGGTGAAAATGGTATATTCATCCTTTTTGTCATTATTAACCTGATACCTCTTTTCTATACATATCTTATCCAACTACATTGTTTCTTAAATTGATAGTTAATGTACTACTTAGAACCTGCTGTTGTGGCATTAGCTGCCGTTGGCTCTGCCGCTGTAGGCGTTGTAGCAGTCGGTTCTGTTGTTGATGATGTCTTTGTCATCGCAGGGAATGAATATGTCATATCACCTGCTGTATTAGGAATAGACACCGTGTAGCTTACATTATTATATCCATTCTGTGACAGCGTAATCGTCTTGTTACCGCTTGTCTTACTGAATGTGCAGGGAATAATGCCTATGTATACACTGTCAACATACAGTGCTGCCCCCTCCGGCGCAGTTATCTTGACATTATATCCGCCTGTAAGACTTGCCGCTGTCGTCTTAGTCGTGCTTGATGACGTACTTGTAGTGCTTGTCGCCGTCATATCTATAACCATCGTCTTATAGTCTGAATTAACAACAAATGTTTCTGTATAAGTAGTGTAGTGGTTAGCCTGAAGTGTAAGCGTATGTGTTCCATAGCTGAGGCTCACCGGACTTGAATAATCCACTTCACTTCCATCAATCGTCATAATAGCGCTTGTCGGTGTTACAGAGAAGTTGACAGTTCCCTTCTTTGTCGCTGGGATAATGTACTCAGAAAAGTCAAGCATAGTTGTGTCATCCTTTCTTATTGTAACCTTCTTTGTCGCCCTTGTATCTCCGTTCTGGATTTCCACATCATACGTACCTACTGGCGCTGTCACCATCATATTGTCAGTCACCTTGTGGAACAGCCTGCTGCCAAGCGTGATATATCCTCCTACAAATGCTTCTATCCCTGTAAGCTCAAGATATCCGTGTCCATTCGCAACATCTATTGAATACAGCTTATTTCCTATGCCTCTTAAAGTAAGCGTGTCCTCCTTGACAATCTGAGCAATACTTATCTTACTGTCACCTGATGTTACCTGAAGATAATTCGTATATGTAAGCTCTGTCTGACCTAATGTAACACTCTTTTTTGTATCATCAAATGTTATATCTGATACGTCATTACGCTCCCACGCATCCTTAGAACCATATATCTTTAGCGCCTTGCCTGTCTTGCTGCAATACACATCATATATCTCACCCGGCTCCATAACTGCCGCCGCCTTTATCTTGCCATATGCATCCTGTATATCTGTCGCTCCTGTGTATATCACAGAATACTCAGTTCCCGACTCCACATCAATAAAATACATATTCTTAAGGTTAGTATCAACCGATACAAGCATACCGACAAGTGTCCTGTCATTATCATTACCGCTTATATCTGATATATTGCCCTGCTTTGGCGCTGGTGTTATGGCACTTCCCGGTATAACTGTTCCACCCGTGTCAGAAGATGCACATCCACTGCCGCATACAACAACAATGGCAGCAAGCATAAGTGCTGCCATCCTTTTAACAGTCCTGTCATAAAGGCTGTATCTTTTACGCATATTCATACGTACATTATTCATTTTTATATATATATTATCCATCTTAATTACCTGTTAACAATCCTGATAAATACTCTGAAGTATGTTATGTTTTTAACTATATTGTGATGTATCCTGTGTCTGTCATATCCCATACAAAAAGCCTTTTCTATCAGTAAAAACGGCTCTTTATATCTCTGACACCTGCATCAAAATATGATATACCTAGCTGAATTCTACCACACACAGCATATTTTATCAATCAGTTCTCTTTTTCTTGAATTCTGGTCTATGACTTTCCTTAATTTCTCCACATTTTTATCAGGTATCCACGACTTGTTTGCATTGATGTACTGGTTGATTATCTTCCAGAACTTTTCAGGATACGAAAGCAGTACCATAAGCAGCTCCATCTCCTCATCGCTAAGTGGACATATTCTGTCATACTCATCCACAAGCCTGTAAAACACACGGCTCTCCCAGTTATACTTTTCCATAACTTTTCTTATAAACTGATACAGGTCATTAATCTGACATTCATTCTTATACCTGTCAAAGTTCACAACAAATGTATCCTTCCCATCAATCAGCACATTATGATATGTATAGCTTCCGTGTGACAGTTCCATACTCTGTGCTGCTCTTTCAAGCCTTTCATTAAATGTAGAGCTCATAAGCCTTTCACACGCCCTGCACGCCTCTTCATAAAATGCTTCAATATTCTTATATGCCATCTGCTCAAACAACTGTCTGCTCTTTTTCTGCTTAAGATAATTATAAGCCTTCTTTAACTCCCTTGTGTGCTTTGAATACACACTCCGCAGATCGGTTTCCTTCTTTTTCTGGCAGGCGGCAAGCTCTGAGGGCTTCCCCTGCTTTCTTTTTGCGGTATTGTTTTTTGTGTATATATTGTTTTCTGAGTATTGGTAATCGGCTGTATATAAGTCATTTCCAATATAAATGCCTTTTTCTGTATATATATTATTTGATATATTATTATTCTGGCTGTTTTTATTGTTTCTTATATTGTCTATATAATCATTATCTTCAATATTTTTCCTGTTTCTTATACTGTCTGTATAGTTATTATCCCTAATATCTTGGCCATTTCTATTATCAGGGTAGTCATTATCTTTAATATTTTCGCTGTCTTTTATATTTGCATTATAATTTGCATTATTGTCTGTATTTTTATTATCTTTTGTATATACACCATTTCCTGTGTATATAATACCTGCACCCTGCGAAACTTCACTATCTGCGTACAACATCTCCGGCGTAATCTGCCTAAGTGCCATATGCATATAAGCCATTGCTGCTACCGCCCTGCACATATCATCCTCATCCCTTACGCTGCTCTCCTTCGCATCGTACCAGTTCTTAAGTATATACTTTCTTCCATCCTCATCCTCCGATATAAGTCCACCCTCATTATTTCGCATATAAGTATCTGTGCAGCTATACCCCACTTTGCTTAACAGACTTGTTATCCTGTTCTCCCTCTCATAATATTTGTCCGCCTTTTCACACTGGATAAAAAGCTTATATCCCTTATCTGTCGACAGGATAATACCCCCGCGTCCCCTTGTCATTCTTCTTATTCCTATATCATACTGTTCTAATACCTTTTCCGATTTTTCATTCACAGACCTAAACCTCCAATTAATCCTACTTATCATATGTTCTAAATTCTTTAAAAATGCATGTCCACACTATAATTTCCACCCTGAGCCTCACTGGACGTTAATACATTTTTTTGATAGAATGATAAAATGTTGTGGTCAAAAGCCCCCAACTATGATACCTACGAATTGTTACGTGCTACGCACTCCCACAATTCTACCCAATATTCGCATATCGTGGGACTATCATCCCACTTTTATGCTCATATTGGGGCGGGTCACAAGGTCATTCACCCACATATGAGCAAGCTCATGTGGGTTTAGACCTTTTGACCCTGGTATCATAAAATAAATTTTACTTACCGTTATGTGTATTTATTTACTACACAGGATTGGAGATTGTATGAGCGATATATTATCAGAAATGTCTGACACACAGGCTTCTCCTCTGACAAAGGATTTTAAAATAGACCTGCCGGAAGATGTTTCATTTATAATAAACACTATTGAAAAAAACGGACATCAGGCTTACGCTGTAGGCGGATGTGTACGTGACACTATCATGGGCGTTACCCCTAACGACTGGGATATCACAACCAATGCACTTCCAGAAGAAGTCAAGTCTTACTTTACAAAGACCATTGACACCGGCATACAGCACGGAACTGTCACAGTTATGCTTCACTCAACCGGCTACGAGGTCACTACATACCGAATAGACGGGGACTATCTTGACGGAAGGCATCCATCCTCTGTCGAGTTCTCCGACCGTCTTACTGACGACCTTTGCAGACGTGATTTTACCATAAATGCTATGGCTTACAATGAACGCACCGGTCTTGTCGATGAATACGGCGGAATTGATGACATTAACAACAAAGTTATAAGATGTGTCGGCAGACCAGAGGAACGTTTCACAGAGGATGCTCTCAGAATGATGCGTTCAATCCGTTTTTCTGCGCAGCTTGGATTTACTATAGAAGACAATACTTACAAGGCTATTGAAAAGCTGAGTGCCAACATAGGAAAGGTCAGCATGGAGCGTGTATGTGTCGAGCTTAAGAAAACTCTTATGTCTGATAATCCTGACTTCTGCAGATTATACGGCACAACTAATCTTTTTAAAGATATTCTTCCACAGCTGCACGACAGCTTTACCAAACGGCAGTCAAAAAGGATACTTCTTACATGTAAGTATTCCGAAAAAGAGCTTCCTCTAAGACTTACAGCCTGCCTTTCAAACGGCACTCCTGCACAGGCAGAAGACACACTCCGTCACCTTAGAATGGATAATAAGACTATAGAAACTGTTGTTAAGATACTTACTTTTTCCAAGGATAATATCGAAGAAACCGAACCGGCTATAAGAGAGGCACTTCATAAGTGCGGACGTGATATATTTGAACTTGTCATAAAGTATGATTTTGCTTTGGTCAAAGCGAGCGAGGAAGTAACATTTATAAGCAACCCAGCCAGATACAACCACCTTGTGACACTTAAGCGCATGGCGGATGAAATTCTTTCCCGCGGCGACTGCTTTACTATCAAAGACCTTGACATCACAGGTCTTGACCTTATCGAATATGGTCTTAAAGGTACACAGATTGGAAGTACGCTTAACTACCTGCTGGATATAGTTATCGAAAATCCTAAGTTAAATGATAAGGCTACTTTGATTGGACTGCTGGATATGAAGTAAAATGTATGATATGTTATGCTTGTATAATTCAGATAAAGGTCTAATTGTCTAACTGTACAAACGGACGACTAAGATACGGGGTGGCTGCATGGAATATAGCTTCGGACACCAGAAAACCGGCTGGTTATTTCTAATACTTTCCATATAGATATTGTACACGGACGATACCGCTCAGACGCGCCGTCCTGTCGCGGCTTCGCTGTCGGGTACATCCTTGTACCCTCCTATCTGGATACTTCAGGAAAGTATAAGAACTAACACATCCGGCTTTCAAGTGTGCCCTTCGCATTATTCCACGCAGCCACCCCGTATCTTATGTCTGACTTTTAACAAAACATTATATTTACTTATATCTGCATATTCAAAGCATTTAGTTCTAAACCTTCCCCCTTTGACAAAGAACCAAATATTTATACATTACAATTAAAATACCGTCACTGTCAGACGTAATAAAGCTACAAGCAGCGGTGTATAATCGGTGATGTATACACTGCTGCTTGTAGCCTTATTACGTCGTCCGTTCGTCAACACAATATATATTCAGCTTTTACTTCTTATTCTCATTATAAGCCTTCTTAGCCTCAGCCACCCCAGCCTTTATTCCTGCGACTCCGGCTTTGGCAACCTCTTTGCCTACTTTGGCTGCTTCCTTGCCTATACGTGAAGCCTCTTTAGCAACTTCCTTGCCAACCTTAGCTGCCTCAGTTGCTGCTTTCTTAGCTTTCTCCTTTATCTCTTCCACATCAATATCAGCAGCTATTCCATCATCCTTACCTTCCTTATCAATGTCTGGATTAGATAATGCAGCCTGCGCAGCGGCAAGTCTTGCTATAGGTACTCTGAATGGAGAGCAGCTTACATAGTCAAGTCCAGCCTTGTGGCAGAACTCTATACTTGATGGGTCGCCACCATGCTCACCACATATACCGCACTTAAGCTCTGGACGTGTCTTGCGTCCCTTTTCAACTGCCATCTTAACAAGCTGTCCGACGCCATTCTGGTCAAGTCTTGCAAATGGGTCTGACTCATATATCATACTCTTATAGTATGAGTCAAGGAACTTTCCTGCATCATCTCTTGAGAAACCAAATGTCATCTGTGTAAGGTCATTCGTACCAAATGAGAAGAACTCTGCCTCCTCTGCCACTTCATTTGCAAGAAGGGCAGCTCTTGGAATTTCTATCATAGTACCTATCTTATACTTGATTTCTGAATTCATCTCTTTCTTGACAGCTTCTGCTTCCTCTATAACAATATCTTTAACATACTTTAACTCTTTCTTCTCACCAACAAGAGGTATCATAATCTCAGGAGTGATAGTGTAACCTTTCTCCCTTGATACTTCTATGGCAGCCTCCATGACAGCTCTTGTCTGCATTTTAGCTATTTCTGGATAAGTTACTGAAAGACGGCATCCCCTATGTCCCATCATTGGATTAAATTCATGAAGTGCATCGCACTTAGCTTTAACTTCCTCAACAGTAATTCCCATATCCTCGGCAAGTGCCTTTATATCTTCTTCATCTGTAGGCACAAATTCATGAAGAGGTGGGTCAAGATATCTTACAGTCATTGGTCTTCCTTCAAGAGCTTCATACATCGCCTTAAAGTCAGCCTTCTGGAATTCTCCGATAGGCTTAAGCGCCTCAACCCTCTGCTCTACTGTATCAGAAAGTATCATTCTTCTGAACTTAGGAATTCTGTCCTCGCCAAAGAACATATGCTCTGTTCTGCAAAGTCCTATACCTTCTGCACCTAACTCAACAGCTTTCTTTGTATCTGCCGGAGTATCTGCATTAGTTCTTACACCAAGCTTTCTATATTCATCAGCCCAGCCCATAAGTCTCTCAAAGTTGCCACTTATAGTTGCTGCAACTGTCTTTATATCACCTTTATATATCTTACCTGTTGAACCATCCAGAGAAATGTAATCTCCCTCCCTGAATGTATATCCACCAAGTGTAAATACCTTTGCTTCTTCATCTATATTGATAGCACCGCAGCCAGATACACAGCATGTACCCATACCTCTTGCAACAACGGCTGCATGTGATGTCATACCGCCACGCACTGTAAGTATGCCCTGTGCAGCGTGCATACCTTCTATATCCTCAGGTGATGTTTCAAGTCTTACAAGAATAACTCTCTCACCTTTGCCACCCTTACCAAGCTCCTTGGCTTCATCGGCTGTAAATACAACTTTACCTGCTGCCGCACCCGGAGATGCTGGAAGTGCTTCTCCTATCACCTCGCCGCTCTTAAGTGCCTCTGCATCAAACATAGGATGGAGTAACTGGTCAAGCGACTTCGCATCTATTCTCATAACAGCTTCCTGTGGAGTAATCATACCCTCATCAACAAGGTCACATGCTATCTGTATAGCTGCCTGTGCTGTTCTCTTACCATTACGTGTCTGTAAGAAGTAAAGCTTTCCTTCTTCAATAGTAAACTCCATATCCTGCATATCTTTATAATGCTTTTCAAGCTTCATGGCAAGGTCCATAAACTCTGCATAGCACTCTGGAAGGTCCTTTTCAAGCTGTGTGATAGGCTGTGGTGTACGTACACCTGCAACTACATCCTCGCCCTGTGCATTGATAAGATATTCGCCATATATTCCCTTTGCACCGGTTGATGGATTTCTTGTAAATGCAACACCTGTTCCTGATGTTTCGCCCTTATTACCAAATACCATTGTCTGTACATTAACTGCTGTTCCCCAGCTTCCCGGAATATCGTTCATTCTTCTGTATACAATGGCTCTTGGGTTATTCCATGAACGGAATACCGCCTTTACAGCCTCCATAAGCTGTACCTTAGGGTCCTGTGGGAACTCTTCACCCTTTGACTCCTTATAGAAAGCCTTAAATCTTGTGATAAGCTCCTTCATATCCTCTGCTGTAAGCTCTGTATCATACTTAACGCCCTTAGCAGCCTTTACTTCGTCTATAATCTTTTCAAATTCAGACTTTGATACTTCCATAACTACGTCTGAAAACATCTGGATAAATCTTCTATATGAGTCATATGCAAATCGTGGATTGCCTGTCTTAGCTGCAAAGCCTTCAACTGCAACATCATTAAGTCCAAGGTTAAGTATTGTATCCATCATACCCGGCATAGATGCCCTTGCACCTGACCTTACTGATACAAGAAGCGGGTCGCTGTTATCTCCGAACTTCTTGCCATTGTACTCCTCTAACCATGCAAGTGCCTCAAATATCTGACCCTGTATCTCATCTGATATTGTCTGGTCATTATCATAGTAGTTGGTACAAGCCTCTGTAGTAACAGTAAAGCCCTGTGGTATCGGCATACCAAGACCTGTCATCTCTGCCAGATTAGCTCCCTTTCCTCCTAATAATGCCCTCATTGAAGCATCACCTTCTGAAAATCTGTAAACCCATTTGCTCATAAGTTTCCCTCCGTTCATAGCTATTGTTTTAATTGTTCCGTACATTATTCTATATCTCTGTTAAGTTTGTTAAAATTATAACACACTTTAACTTATTAAGCAATAGACTTGTACGCATTTTAATACACACAGCACCCGCCCCTGTCCAGCCAATCCATATGATTGCAGGCTCTGCTGTTTTATACATATAATGATATGAGGGTCAAAAGGTATTTTGCCCCTCATTTATGATTAATCAGATTACTCCATGCTCCGCATTCCCGTAATCTGACTCCACCTCGAAATCCGCTAATTTACTAGCTTCGCATAGTAAATTGCTACTTTCTCGGTGTAGTGCAGGTCACTAAGGTATACATCGAATTGCATGCAAGCATGCATCGATGATACCTTTTGACCCTTTAATCATATAATATGACTGTTTATGGAAAATTATTCATATTTATTGTACTGATATCAGCTTCTGCCTAAATATTCCATTCTAATAAATATATTCTTTAAAATTGATTACCACAAATATTCTGCCAGCATGAAGTGAGAACCTGAAACAGACATAATATAAGCGGGTGCCTGTAGTGCCGGCAGTGTGAGATGCACTTGAAGTTTAACTGTGCTGAGTCTTAGACTTTTCCTTCAATCCCCAGCTATGCGGGTACAAGGATGTACCCGCAAACGAAGCCACGCCACGGATGGCGTGTCTGAGTGGTAGCGTACATAACCACTACATATATGAAAAGTCTTAGAGTCAGCCAGTTAAATCTTCTGGCATTGAACACCGCCTGCGCTATAAGCACCCGCTTATATTCTGTCGTCCGTTCGTCAACATGACAATCACCCCTGTCAGCTAACTTCTTGGTTATTCCATATCTTTCATCGTCCGTCTGTAATCACATTTCTAAGCTATTTTAAACCATTAACCTACTCTGCCACATTCCCCTCATTCTTTGCATGCGCCCCACGCGTAAGCATCCAGGCCGTCACAACCGCCACTGCCGGCACCGTCAGTATAACCCCGATACTTCCCGACACGCCCTGCATAATCTCAATCCCGATATTATAAGAATTAATAATCTGTCTGAACGGAAGATTATACGCATAATTAATAACCAGCTCACTCACCGCACTTCCGACAAATGCAAGAATAAGAGTATTTGACATAGTTCCCATCATATCACGTCCAACATTCATACCACTTTTAAACAACTCCAGACAGCCAAGCTGCGGTGCTTTGTCATGAATTTCACTTATTGCCGAAGAAACCGACATAGCAACATCCATAACTGCACCAAGAGAAGCTATGAGAATTCCTGAAAACAACAGCCCGCCTATCTGTATATTAGTTATCTGCCCTACATAAGCAAGCGTTTCAATGTTGGACACATTATATCCATCAATATCCGCTACACGTCCAAACAGCCACGCAGATAATCCGGCAAGAAGTACGCCTATGACTGTTCCCAATATTGCACATAAAGTTTTTACAGCAATGCCACTGATAAGATACATAGTAACTATTGTCGTTATAATTGTTATGATTACCGCAGCCCAGAATGGCGAAAAACCTCTGTATATAAGCGGTATATATATCATAAATATTGCCACGAACGTAAATACAAGACCAATCACCGACTTAACGCCATTCTTTCCACCTATAACACATATAAGCAGAAGAAATATTCCTACAAATGCAGCTACAGCCACTATTCTGTCCTTAGAATATACGGAAACATTTTTAGAGTCGCCCGATACACTCATATGCACAACCACTGAATCGCCCTTTTTACATACCGCACCGAACAGGTTGCCCTCAGCACTTGTGGCATTTACTATTTCTCCCTTATATTCACCGGATGTAAGCTGCACCTTTAACATCTGATATCCCACTCTCACGCCGTCAGGTGACAGATTATCCTCCACCACCTCTATTACCTTTGCATTCTCGTAAGAATAACCAAGCGTTGTGACTATCGGCTCTTTGTCTGTAACTCTTAATCGGTCTGCCGCAATTATAAATGCTGCTAAACACACCACAACAACTACAGCTCTGATAATTATATGTTTCTTATCTGACATTTTTATATTCCTTATATATAGCTTTTTTCAATATTACTTTGATAACTTCTTTTTCTTTCTGTCTACAAGTATCACACCTGCTGCACCCGCCATAGAAAGACCTGCTACTGTATACCATACGGCTGCTCTTGCTGTATCACCAGTCTTAACCTTGCTGTCAGAAGATGATGCACTGCCTGAATTAGTGTTATCTGTTGAACCGTTCTGGTTATTTCCTGTATTTCCGTTATCTGTTGAACCGTTCTGGTTATTTCCTGTATTTCCGTTATCTGTTGAGCCGTTCTGGTTATCTCCTGTACTTCCGTTGTCTGTTGAGCCGTTCTGGTTATCTCCTGTACTTCCGTTATCTGTTGAACCATTCTTGTCAGTATCTGTATTATCCTTGTTTTCTACAACTGCAAGTCCCTTAACTGCATCCTGAAGTGATGTTACTGCACTTGCCACGTCTGTTGATGTGCTCTCCTCATTTTCTGAGATTGCCTTTGCTGCTGCGATTGTATCCTCAAGCGCCTTTACTGACTCTTCTGTGTAATTGCCTGCTGTCTTAGCTGCTGAAAGCGCCTCTTCTGCCTTGGTAAGTTCATCTGCAAGTGCTGTCTTATCAACCTGCTTAACGATAGTGTAAGCTGTCTTAACACCGCCATCTGCCACAAGTTCCTCGTTAGTTGCAGCATCATAAGTCTTTACAGTAAGTGTTGTATCAGTTATATCAATAACAGAATATGTTGGTCTCCAGCTCTGGCATCTTGCAGCGATATAATCCTGCTGTGTACCAATAAGCTGATAGTACTTACTACCTGTTGCTGAGTTTGCCTCAAAATAAACTGTTCCCTTAGGGTCTATCGCCTTAGTTGTATCATCACTTCCTGTTGTAAGTGTGTAGCATAGATTGTCCTTAAGGTAAGATGAAAATGCTTCTGCATCTGATGAAGATGGTGCCTTTGTATATGAACTATGCTCTGAACCATCTGATGTTATCTGATATGTTCTTGAATATGTATGGTCATGTCCCTGAAGAACTGCATCTATATCATACTTATCTATAACAGGAGTAAGCTGTGTACGAAGAACGATACCATCTGAATCTGAATGGTCATAACCTGAACCATATATATCCTGATGGAACATAAGTACTCTCCACTTTGCATCCGGATTTTTTTCTGTAGCTTCTTTTATAACATTTTCATGTGTAGAAACATTATAGTTATTAGTATCAATACTTATGAAAAGTGTGTTGCCATATGTAAAGTAATAATCTGTACCAGCCGCTGTCCTGTCGCCGCTTGACTGCTTGTTAGGATAGTTAAAATGATTAGAATAATTAACTGAACCTGAATCGTGATTACCGATTGTTGTGGCAACCGGAAGGCTTCTAAGCACTGAAGGATTAAGGAAACCTGCATATTCTATCTGCTGTTCAAGCGCATCTGCTTCCTTTGAAAGGCTTCCTGACTGGTTAATCTGGTCACCTGCTGACATAATGAAGCTTAAGTTTGGAAATTTGCTTACTGCATTGTTAAGTGTGTGATACCAGTTATAAGAGTCGTTCATTGCATAATATTCTTTATTCTTATCGCCAAGCTGGTTAGTTGAAGCACCTATCTGTGGGTCACCTACATACATTATAGAAAAGCTGTCTGTTGACTGTGTCTTGTAATCATATGTGTCAGACCACGCACCATTTACATAATACTGATATTTATATGAAGTATTTTCTGCAAGACCTGTAATTGTCACTTTACATGGATATAATGTGTAAGTTGTATCCCCATCCTTTACTGTCTGCACATCAGCACTTGTTGACTGTACACCGGTGTATGTCTTAATCTCATTGCCGTTTACATCCATAAGCTTAACCTGTGGAGTTTCATCCTTAGTTGTTGAAACCCAGCCTGCATTAAGCATTGTTGCATCCTCGCCCGGTGTTAATGCTATCTGACAGAAGTTAGTTCTGACACTTTCCCACTTTGTCTTCCACGCTGCCCATTCTGCGCTGTTTGCATATACATTAGACTTAACATTATGTGCATCTGTCTGGCTGTCATCTTCTACATAACAGGCATCCCTTACCTCTGTTTCTGTATCTGCTGACTCTGCCGCAGCATTATTCCACGCTGCTCTCTTTGAACTTCTCGCCCATGTTTCTGTTGTTCCCATCGCAAGACTTGCTACCATCATAGCTGTAAGTGTTGCCGCAGCAACTTTTTTCATTCTTCTCATATCTTCCTCCTGATATTACGTTACTGCCATACTTTTTAATCCCTGACAGCAACAATGCTATTCCATATTTTGCCGGATATATTCCATATTCATCCCTGTTTTCCAGCAAAAAAAGCAACCTCCGGTTAACTCACATTTACCATCTGCGGTATGTATTGTGCAGACCTGCATAAATGTTTATTAATCAAAGATTGCTTATAATATAAAGAGTATTCTTAAAATCTATATGCTTCTTTAAGTAAAATACCAGTAAAAAATTATTAATCGTATGTAATGTTTATTCTTACGTCACGCACTCTCCCCGATACTGACTCCACTATAAAATGTCTTTAAAATATCTTCGTAGGATGCACCCTCCTTTGCCATATTCTGAGCCGTGTATACACTCACTCCCATTCCGTCACCGGCACCTATTGTCGTCACTTTTATGCCGCTGTCCATATATTCAAGCTTAAAATCTGACGAATCAAGTCCTAATATTCTTGCAAATGTACTTCCTGTCATAACGATATTGCCGACCTGCATCTTGGAAACATATCCCTCTTTGCTTGCTGACACTGTCTGCACCTGCTTATCAAGGTCTTTTTTGCTAAGGCTTAATCCATCGTACATTTTTTCAAATGCATTTATAAATTCCCTGCTGCTTACCGTCTTAACTACAAGATACCCCTCTGCCTCCTTATCCTTAGGGCACTCCACCGCTATAAGATACGCATAGTTTTCTCCTAACATTTCCTGACCTGAAAGTGTTGAACCTGCCGATATGTAAGTGTATCTTGCATCAATATACTGCCCGTTATATGTTATAGTCATTCCGTTAGTCGCCGCCACGCAGTCATTTATGAGATTGTAATTATCCGAATAATCCTTACTCCACTTTTTCTTCATCTGGCTTGTTGTAAGATAAGACATTCCAAGCTGCTCACAGTCTATATTCATCTGTTCCCCCATCATCCGGTATATATCTGTTCTTATCATAATACTTTCCGCCTTGAGAAGTTCAACCTCATCACCCATATACAGCCTGTCAGCAAGCACCATTGCTATGAATTTCTCAACATCAACCGACTGTGTCGCATTTTTATAGCTTACTGTCACTGTCTTTCCGTCTGTAATCTCCTCACTCACAACAGTGTCAACAACCCCCGTAAGCCTCATCGTTATAATAGTCGGCACTAACAAATAAATGGCGATAAATATCATTACCGCCATACATTTTCCTGCTATATCACGCCTTACAGCCTTTCTTATTCTGTTATCCTCTATACTGTACTCCTGATATATGTCATCCTTTTCAAATCTATTGTTTATGTATACACTATTATCCGGACTTTTCTCTTCTTTCGTTCTGTTACGGCTGCGACTGCCTTTGTTGTAATAATTATAATCCCTGTAGTCGTACTCCTCTGCCTCGCAGCTGCTTATTACATACCCCCCATTATCTTCTCTTTTTATTATGCTGCCTTTGTTACTGCCGTAGGTTCTTGTGCTATGTTCTCCTGAACCTGCCTTATATATTATGCCGTTTGCCCTGTTATATTTTTTCCCACTATCTGCTTTTCTATTATGTGTTTTGGGGTCATAATTCATATTTGCATAATATGCACTTGTATTAACTGCATTTTCTTTATATGCACCTGTATGCTTCCTTCTTGCCTTCTTATAAGCCGCATACTGCCTGTCTGTGACCACCGCATCTATGTTATCCTTCACCGCCTGTATACACTGTATTACAATCCGTGGCAAAAAAAATCTATCCAGTCTCATACCCCTTACCTAGCCTCCTAGATAAAGTGTATGAATACCGGATAGATATTATTCTACATTATTTATTTTACTTTAACTTAACTGGTGTCTTTGTAAGCTTCCAGATGTCTGTAGCATACTCTTCAATAGTTCTGTCTGATGAGAACTTACCAGCCTTGAATGAGTTAATCATAACTGTCTTAGCCCAGCTTGTTTCATCTCTGTATCTTGCATCAATCTTCTTCTGTGCATCAGCGTAAGAACGGAAGTCCTTAAGTATGAAGTAAGTATCTGCCTTTCTTCCTTCCTGAGTATTAAGAAGTGAGTTGTAAATATCCCTGAACATTTCCGGGTCTTCCTTAGAGTACTTACCATTGATAAGCTCCATAAGAACCTCTCTGATATCCTGGTCATTGTTGAAGATTTCCATAGGGTCATATCCGCCCTCGTTCTCGTAACGTATAACTTCGTCAGAGCTAAGACCGAATATTACTGCATTTTCTTCGCCAACTTCCTGAACTATCTCAACGTTAGCACCATCCATAGTACCAAGTGTTATGGCACCATTAAGCATAAACTTCATATTACCTGTACCAGAAGCTTCCTTAGATGCTGTTGATATCTGCTCAGATACATCTGCTGCTGCAAATATAATCTCTGCGTTAGATACTCTGTAGTTCTCGATAAATACTACCTTAATCTTTCCATTAATAGACTCATCATTGTTGATTACGTCAGCAACATTATTGATAAGCTTTATAGTCTGCTTTGCAATCTTGTAGCCTGCTGCTGCCTTTGCACCAAAGATAAATGTTCTAGGAACTATATCCATATCTGGATTTTTCTTAATCTCGTTGTAAAGGTACATAACATGAAGTATGTTAAGAAGCTGTCTCTTATATTCATGAAGTCTCTTAACCTGAACATCAAATATAGAATCAGGATTGACATCTATACCATTGTGTTCCTTGATATACTTAGCAAGTCTTACTTTATTCTTATGCTTTATCTGCATGAATTCCTGTCTTGCCTTCTCATCATTAACGTATACAAGCATTTTCTCAAGCTGCTTAAGGTTTGTTATCCAGCCATCACCAATCTTGTCTGTAATCCAGTCTGCAAGAAGTGGATTAGCATGAAGAAGAAATCTTCTCTGTGTTATACCATTAGTCTTGTTGTTAAACTTCTCAGGCATCATTTCGTAGAAGTCTTTAAGCTCCTGCTTCTCTAATATTTCAGTGTGAAGCTTTGCAACACCATTAACTGAGTAACCGGCACATATAGCAAGATGAGCCATCTTAACCTGACCGTCATAGATAACAGCCATCTTTCTAACCTTTTCCTGGTCCCCTGGATACTTAGCCTTAATCTCTTCTACAAATCTTCTGTTAATCTCTTCTACTATCTGATAAATTCTAGGAAGAAGTCTTGAGAATAATTCAATAGGCCACTTTTCAAGGGCTTCTGCCATAATAGTATGGTTAGTATACGCAACTGTCTTAGTTGTGATATCCCATGCTTCGTCCCATTCAAGACCATTCTCATCCATAAGAATTCTCATAAGCTCTGCAACTGCAACTGTTGGGTGTGTATCATTAAGCTGGAATGTTACCTTTTCGTAAAGCTTTCTCACATCACCATTGTGCATATTCTTATATCTGTCAACAGCTCTCTGTACTGATGCTGATACGAAGAAATACTGCTGCTTAAGTCTTAATTCCTTACCAGCATAGTGGTTATCGTTAGGATAAAGAACTTCTACGATATTCTTTGCAAGGTTCTCTTCTTCGATAGCCTTCTGGTAATCACCTTTATCAAATGAGCTTAAGTTAAATGTATTAACTGGCTCTGCATCCCATATTCTGAGTGAATTAACTGTATTATTGCCATATCCGATAACTGGAAGGTCATAAGGAACAGCTATAACTGAACGGTAATCCTCCTGAACGAACATATCACGTCCTGTTGCTTCATCCCTGTAAGAACGTACATATCCACCAAACTTTACTTCGTACTTGTATTCAGAACGCTTAATTTCAAATGGATTGCCATCCTTTAACCAGTTATCAGGAACTTCAACCTGATATCCATCTTTTATCTCCTGCTTGAACATACCATACTTATATCTGATACCACATCCGTAAGCTGGATATTCAAGTGTTGCAAGCGAATCAAGGAAACATGCTGCAAGTCTTCCAAGACCACCATTACCAAGGGCTGCATCTGGCTCCTGATCCTCGATAACATTGATATCAAGACCAAGTTCGTCTAATGCTTCCTTTATTTCGTGATACTTAGTAAGGTTAATCATATTATTACCAAGCGCACGTCCCATAAGGAACTCCATTGACATATAATATACAACCTTTGGGTCTTCCTCATCGTATGTCTTGTGTGTAGCTATCCACTTATCTATGATAAGGTCCTTAACTGCATATGCTACTGACTGGAATACCTGCTGCTTATCAGCCTCATCAATATTCTTTCTGTAGAGAGACTTACAATTACTTACAACTTTTTTCTTGAATTCTTCCTTGCTAAAAGATGCTTCTGTACTTGTCATCATTAATTCTTCTCCTCCTTAAATATAGATATATCGCAAATGTATATATTATACATAATATTAGGGGGAGTGGGTCACAATGTCATTCACCCACCTATGAGCACGCTCATGTGGGTTCAGACCTTTTACCCCCTGATATCATAATATTATAGCGCCATAACTTTCATTTCAAACACATATAATAGTTAAATTATACACGATTAATAAACTTATTGCAATTTATTTCCATATTATTCAAAATTCTCACTAAATAACAGTTCCTTTTTATAACTTTATTCAAACCACCTCCAATTTAAGACATATAGACATATAAACACTGAAATATTCAAACCCTCCTAAAAAAAATCACGGCTCTAAACTTCCCTTACAAGGTACATTTAGAACCGTAATTTTCTTAAATATTGTCTATTAAACAAACATATTAGTTCTTCTCAACCGCAAGCACAACCTTCTCACCATTGATATCCCAATCCTTAGTGAATCCTGCTGTCTTACCTGTTTCAATAGTATCTGCAAGAACTACGCTCTTAATCTGCTCTGCATTCTTAACCATAAGGTCTGCTAACTTGTCATTACCATCTACATATACAGTAATCTTATCCATAACCTCAAATCCTGCGTCCTTACGCATAGTCTGGATCTTACTTACGATTTCTCTTACGAAGCCTTCCTCGATAAGTTCTGGTGTAAGGTTAGTATCCATAACAACTGTGATACCCTTGTCAGAACTTGCAACAAAGCCTTCCTTCTGAGTCATCTCTATAAGAACATCATCCTTCTCAAGAACGATATCTTCACCATCAGCATTGATTGTAAATGAACCCTTAGCGTTAAGCTCGTCCATAGTTGCATTGCCATCAAGTGTTGAAAGTGCTGCTCTGATAGCATTAAGATGCTTGCCATACTTTGGTCCAAGTGTCTTTAACTGTGGCTTGAATGAGTATGAAGTAAATGCTCTTACATCATCTGTGTACTCAACTTCCTTAACATTAAGCTCATCTGCTATGATAGCTGTAAAGTATTCGTTTAACTTCCAGTCAGCCTTGATGTACAGCTTGCCAATTGGCTGTCTGTTCTTGATGTTAGTTGAGTTACGGCATGCTCTTCCGATAACAACAGCATTTAATACATCTTCCATATTATCTTCAAGTTCCTTGTCAATCCATTCTTCCTTAACTTCTGGGAAGTCGCAGAGGTGGATACTGATAGGAGCTGTCTTATCTATACTGCATACAAGGTTTCTGTAAATGCTTTCTGTCATGAAAGGAATCATAGGTGCTGCTGCCTTGCAAAGTGTTACAAGTGTTGTGTAAAGAGTCATATAAGCATTAATCTTATCCTGCTCCATACCCTTTGCCCAGAATCTTTCACGGCATCTTCTTACATACCAGTTAGAAAGCTCATCTACAAAGTCCTCAAGTGCTCTTGCTGTTTCTGTAATCTTGTAGTTAGCAAGATTATTATCAACAGTCTTAACAAGAGTATTAAGCTTTGAAAGAATCCATTTATCCATAACAGGAAGCTTATCATACTCAAGTGTGTACTTAGTAGCATCAAAATCATCTATGTTAGCATAAAGTACAAAGAATGCATATGTGTTCCAGATAGTTCCCATAAACTTTCTCTGACCTTCTGTAACAGCCTTGTCATGGAATCTGTTAGGAAGCCATGGTGCTGAATTCTCATAGAAGTACCAGCGGATAGCATCTGCGCCGTGCTTCTTTAATGCATCAAATGGGTCTACCGCGTTACCCTTTGACTTACTCATCTTCTGTCCGTCTGCATCCTGAACGTGACCAAGTACGATAACATTTTCATAAGGTGCTTTATTGAAAAGAAGTGTTGATATAGCAAGAAGTGAGTAGAACCATCCTCTTGTCTGGTCAACGGCTTCTGAAATGAACTTAGCAGGGAACTGCTGTTCAAATACTTCCTTATTCTCAAATGGATAGTGGTGCTGTGCAAATGGCATTGAACCTGAGTCGAACCAGCAGTCGATAACTTCTGGAACTCTCTTCATCTTGCCCTTACACTTAGGACAAGTACATGTAACAGCATCAATATATGGTCTGTGAAGCTCGATATCATCTGGGCAGTTATCAGAATGTTCCTTTAATTCTGCCTTGCTTCCGATAGATAACATTTCTCCACAATCCTCACATACCCAGATATTAAGAGGAGTACCCCAGTATCTGTTACGTGAAATTCCCCAGTCCTGAACATTTTCAAGCCATGCGCCAAAACGTCCAGTTCCGATAGTTTCCGGAATCCAGTTAATTGTCTTATTGTTAGCTATTAAGTTAGCCTTAACTTCTGGGTCACTCATCTTTATAAACCATGATTCTCTTGCATAGTAGATAAGTGGTGTGTCACATCTCCAGCAGTATGGGTAATCGTGCTCGAACTTAGGAGCATCGAATAACTTACCTTCCTTATCAAGATCCTTAAGAACCTCTGGGTCTGCTTTCTTAACGAAAAGTCCTGCATATGGTGTTTCCTTTGTAAGCTCACCCTTTCCGTCAACAAACTGTACGAATGGAAGGTCATACTTACGTCCAACCTTGGCATCATCTTCACCAAATGCTGGTGCAATATGAACGATACCAGTACCATCTGACATAGTTACATAGTCATCACATGTAACAAAATGTCCCTTCTTGTGCTGCTTAGCCGCAACATCTGCCGCACACTGGTATAATGGCTCATATTCTTTATATTCAAGGTCTTTACCCTTGTAAGTTTCTAATACTTCGTAGTCAACGCCTGCACCGCTTCCAGCTTCCTTACCTTCTTCAATAGCTGCTCCTGTTACTGTCTGACCGGCCTTAACTGCAAGTCCGCCAAGTACCTTATCAAGAAGTGCTTCTGCCATATAGTAAGTATAGCCATCTGCTGCCTTAACCTTTACATATGTTTCTTCTGGGTTCACGCAGAGTGCCACGTTAGATGGAAGTGTCCAAGGTGTTGTTGTCCATGCAAGGAAATATGCATCTTCGCCTACACACTTGAAACGTACTACTGCTGAACGCTCTTTAACAGCCTTGTAGCCCTGTGCTACTTCGTGTGATGAAAGAGGTGTTCCGCAACGTGGGCAGTAAGGAACAATCTTGAAGCCCTTGTATAAAAGACCCTTATCCCATATCTGCTTTAAAGCCCACCATTCAGACTCGATGAAGTTATCATCATATGTGATATATGGGTTATCCATATCAGCCCAGAAACCAACTGTAGATGAGAAATCTTCCCACATACCCTTGTACTTCCATACGCTTTCCTTACATTTCTTGATAAATGGCTCAAGACCGTACTCTTCAATCTGTTCCTTGCCATCAAGACCTAACTCCTTCTCAAGCTCAAGCTCAACTGGAAGTCCGTGTGTATCCCAGCCGGCCTTACGTGGAACCATATAACCCTTCATTGTTCTATATCTTGGAATCATATCCTTTATAACTCTTGTAAGAACATGTCCGATATGTGGCTTACCATTAGCTGTTGGAGGTCCATCATAAAATGTATATGTTTCCCCCTTCTTGCGGTTATCAATACTCTTCTGGAATATATCATTATCCTTCCAGAACTTTTCAACCTGTTTTTCTCTGTCTACGAAATTCATATCTGATGAAACTTTCTCGTATACCATTGTGTTACTCCTTTCAAATCATTTACTTAATCGTAACGATGTTAGCTTGCTTTATTGGTGCTGTAACAAATGTCGTTACACACGCAAAAAAGCCCCTGCCGTAATACGACAGGGGCTGAATCAACTTAACCTATATCAATTACGACATACCATCATATGCGTCCCTTGTAACGGTGGGATTACCGTCCTTACTTACTTTCCGTAGATATATATTACTATATTACATTTAAGGCATTAGATTAGCTTTATAATCACAATAATAATCAACAGTTATAATATCAACGATTATAATAACCTTTCAACCGACTGTAATAAAATTACCAAAAGCAATATTATCCTACAAAGTTCTGCAAGGATGCTTGGAAGTGATATTCAACTATGACCTACTCACACCGGCTTTCACCCTCCCGGCTCGCTATAGCTTTCTTTCATAATCTACTGTCTTCGTCATCGCAGATAATGTGATTGTATATAATTGACCTGCAAATGTCAATAATTAACCGTTATTTTTTCATAAATGCTGCAATCTATATTTCCACCACTGGAAACTTCATCTCAACAACAAACTCATTCCCCTCTATCCTTGCACTTATATTCCCATTCATACGCTTCACAAGTTCCTTTGCAATCGACAAGCCCAGCCCGGTTGATGTTCTGCCCCTTGCCACATCTGCCTTGTAAAATCTCTCAAATACGTGGCTTAAGTCAATATTCTCAGGATGTCTGGTGTAATTACTAATTTTAAGTACAACTTGATTATCATAACTGTCCAGCTCAATACTTATATTCTTTTCCCCATGATCAAGACCATTTTTTATGACATTCTGTATAACTCTCCTTAAGCCCTGCTTATT
>OOCB01000044.1_pt1 | contig 170294 bp, 132 predicted proteins | sample 1671351 | NCBI WGS metagenome assembly OOCB01 (sample SAMN06348148, study PRJEB24527) | human gut metagenome | biome: human gut; feature: ankylosing spondylitis patient; material: feces | host: Homo sapiens | place: China | collected 2015-10 | reverse complement strand
CGGCGCCCGCGCCCAAGCCCGCTGCCGCGAAGCCTGCACCTGCCGCGCCCAAACCTCAGCCTAAAAAGGCCGCTCGTTCCAAGTCCGTCGAGCCCAAGCCGAGCCGTGACGAGATGACCTTTGCCCAGCGCATGGTTACCTCCAAGGAGCCTACGGGCGAGAACGAGATCCCTGGCATGGCGCCGGCTCAAAAAATCATCATTGTCCTTGCCCTCATCGCGTTTGTCATCTTTATGGGCTACACGATCCTGACCAGCATGGGCCTGCTCTAACCGATTTACATCGGGCGTCATGTCCGAACACTCTGCCCTTGTCCAACCCTCAACCTCTGCACAACGCATCCGAAAGGTCGCCCCATGGCTTTGACCGATATCTCTCATCCCACCGACATCGCAATGCTTACCGATCTGTACGAGCTCACTATGGCCCAGGGCCTGTGGGAGAGCGGCAAGGCCAATGAGCAGGGTTGTTTTACCGCGTTTTACCGCGACCATCCCTTTGGTAGCGCCTATGCCGTCATGTGCGGTACCGCCGAGCTGCCCGAGCTGGTCGAGAACCTGCGCTTTACGCCCGAGGACATCGACTACCTCGCCTCGCTCCAGGCCCCGGCCGGCGGCGCGATGTTCAAGCCTGAATTCCTCGACTACCTGCGCGATTTTCGTGCGCATGTAAACATCGACGCCGTCCCCGAGGGCGAGCTCGTCTTTCCGCGTGAGCCCATGGTGCGCGTTACCGGCCCCGCGCTGGAGTGCCAGCTGCTCGAGACGGCGCTGCTCAACATCGTCGGCTTCCAGACGCTTGTCGCCACCAAGACGGCGCGCGTGGTGCTGGCGGCGGACGGCCGTCCCGTGGCCGAGTTTGGCCTGCGCCGCGCCCAGGGTCCCGATGGCGGCCTGGCCGTCGCGCGCGCGAGCTACGTTGCCGGCTGTTCCTCTACGTCCAATGTGCTCGCCGGCCGCCGCTACGGTATTCCCGTCTTTGGCACGCATGCGCACAGCTGGGTGATGAGCTTCGATTCCGAGCTCGAGGCCTTCCGTGCCTTTGCCAAGTCGAGCCCCAAGAACTGTACGCTGCTCATCGACACCTACGATGTGCGCGAGGGCTGCGAGCATGCCATTACGGTTGCCAAGGAGATGGAGGCGGTGGGCGAGCGCCTGTCGGCTATTCGCATCGACTCGGGCGACCTCGCCAAGCTCTCCAAATATGTGCGTGGCCGTTTTGATGCCGAGGGCCTGCCCTATGTAGGGATCTCGGTTTCCAACGATCTGGACGAGTACACGATTCAGTCGCTGCTCGATCAGGGTGCGCCCATCGATAGCTTTGGTGTGGGTACCAAGCTCGCGACCTGCTACGACCAGCCGGCGCTTGGCGGTGTGTATAAGCTTTCCGCCCGCCGTGCGAGCGAGACGGATCCGTGGACGCCGGTGGTTAAGCTCTCCGAGCAGCCCTACAAGCGCACGATCCCGGGTGTGCAGCGCGTGCGCCGTTATTACGACGGCTTTGGCGGCCCGATCTGCGACATGATCTATGACGAGGATCATCTGTCTGGGGAGGGCGCCGCGCGCGGTAATACCCTCGTGGCCGTGAACGATGCTGCGCTGGTGACCGATGTGTCCGAGCTCGAGTATCGCGAGCTGCTGGCGCCGATCGTGCGCGATGGCAGCGCCGTTGCCCCGCGCGAGAGCATTGAGGACGCACGCGAGCGTTGCACCTGGGCACTGGACCATCTGGATCCGGTCTACAAGCGCTTCCTGTACCCGCAGACTTATGTGGTGGGCATGGAGCAGGGCTTGGCACAGGTGCGCGACGAGCTTGTGCGCAAGAACATGGCCGCGGCTTCTGCCTTTCCCTGGGCTCACTAATTCCTTGGGCGGTAGGGGCGAGTCACGCTTCCTTGGCCGCCAGCTCGGCCGTTCGCTGAACAGTTGATTGGTTTGACGTATGACGACTTCTTATAAAACGATGGTGGTAAAGATCGGTTCGTCCACGGTGGTGGGCGCCGACGGCAAGGTCAACCGCGCCTTTATCGGCGGGCTTGCCGACCAGGCCGCAGCGCTGCGCGAGCTTGGCTGGCGCCTGATCGTGGTGAGCTCGGGCGCCATTGCCTGCGGCTATCCCGTGCTGGGCTTCGACCGTAAGCCGGTCGTCGACCTGCCGAGCCTGCAGGCCTGCGCCTCGGCCGGTCAGTGCATCATCTCGTCGGCCTACGACGAGGAGTTCCATGCGCGCGACCTGCTCACCTCGCTCGTGTTGCTCACGCGTCACGACACGGCGCGCCGCACGTCCTACCTGCACGCGCGCGACGCCCTGCTTCGCCTGGTGGAGCTCGGCGTGGTGCCGGTCGTCAACGAGAACGATACCGTCACCGTCGATGAGATCAAGTTTGGCGACAACGACACGCTGGCGGCGCTTGTGAGCTGCCTGGTTTCTGCCGATCTGTGCGTGACGCTCTCGGACATCGATGGCCTCTACACCGCCAATCCGCATGAGGATCCGACGGCCGAGTTTATCCCGGTCGTGCATAAGATCGATGCCAAGATTATCGCCTCGGCGGGCGATTCTTCCACATCGGTGGGTACGGGCGGCATGATCACCAAGATTCGCGCGAGCCGCATTCTCATGACGGCGGGCATTCAAAGCGTGATTTGCTCGGGCGAGGAGCCCGATGCGCTCGTGCGTCTGGCCCGCGGCGAGAGCGTGGGTACGCTGTTCGATCCGCCGGCGGAGCGCCTGGACATTGCGCCGCGCAAGTTGTGGATTGCACTGGGCGACAAGGCGCACGGCTCGGTGACGGTCGATGACGGCGCCGCGAAGGCGCTGGTCAGCCGCGGATCGTCGCTGCTCGCGGTGGGTATTCGCGAGGTCGATGGCCAGTTTGCCGAGGGCGATGTGCTCGACGTGTGCGACCCGAGCGGCATGGTTGTCGCCCGTGGTATCGCCGAGGCCGATTCGGACGTGCTGGAGCTTGCCGCCGGCCGCCGCCAGGACCAGATTGCCAGCAACCGCCTGCTCGCAGACCTGGCCGAGAAGCCCGCGATCCATAGGGACAACTTGATAGTGTTTGCATAAAGAGAGGCAGCGCTGCGGCTCGTTTTGCCAGCAGTGCTGCCTCTCCTTTTCCGGCACTTGGGGACGTTCCTTATGTGCCGGCACTTTGGGACACTCCTTTGCTAGAAGATCTGGCGCAGGTCTCCGCGGTTGAGGGCTTCGTCGAAGAGGTGCTTGAACACCACGCTGCCGTGCAAGCCGTCGTGCTCGAACTCGTTGGTCACCCAGGCATGCGAGTTGCCCACGCGGCTGAGCGTATCGAGCTGCATGCCCGAGTCCACGTACATGTCATCGAAGTACACCGCGGCCTGCAGGGGCACCTCGTTGCACGCCAGGCGCTGCGGGTCATAGATCTTGTCCCAGCTGGTGTCTTCCATCAGCAGGTCCATGGCGGGCTTGAAGGGCTTGAGCTCGGGCATCTGCTCGAACATCCACGGGAACATGGCCTCGCCGGTAAACATGAGCGGGCGCGCGAGGGTGTCGAACTCGGCGTGGTGTGCCTTCTCTTCAGCTGCGGCCCAGCCAATGGGCATAGTATCACCGTCGGCGTATATGAACTCCTGCAGCGTCCAGTACAGCGGATTCGTGCGCGTGTTGGTGCGCTCGAAGGCGCGCATCAAAAAGCTGTCGGATACCGAGGAGCCGCAGCTCAGCGTACCGTCGCCTGTAACAAACGCGTGATCGATAATCCAATGCATGCTCTCAAAGCTCGGCTTCATGCCAAAGTCGCTGCCCATGAGTTGTAGGCGCTCGACCGTCATTGGCGAGCCGTCGGGCAGCACGGGCTTCTGAGCCTCGAGCGCATCGGCCAGGGCTGCCACGCGCTCGACATCGGCGGGGTAACGGTCGTAATACTGCTGCGTCTTGGCGGCCATGCGCGGGAAGGTGTGCGCGTAGACCTCGCTGGCGCTCGCCGGCACGTGCGGAATGCCGCCGCAGGTAAAGCTTGCCGCCACGCCCTCGGGGAAGAGCGACAGATAGCTCAACGTCAAAAAGCCGCCGTAGCTCTGCCCCAGTGTGACCCAGGGCTTGCCGCCAAAGCCCACCAGGCGCAGGTACTCAAAATCGCGCACGATGGAGCTGGCGAGGTGACGCTTGAGGAAGTCCGCCTGCGAGCGGGCCGCATCGGAGCCTGCCGCCTCGGCGCGCTCGCCCAGTGCGGCAATCGTGCGCCCGTCTACACAGCTACTGCGTCCGGTGCCGCGCTGGTCGGGCAGCACGACGCGGAAATGCTTGACGGCCTCTTCGATCCAGCCATCGCTTGTGGGCGACAGCGGACGCGGGCTCTCGCCACCGGGGCCACCCTGCAAAAAGAGAAGGAGCGGCAGGTCGTCGTTGATGCGGTCGGGTGCGCAAACCACGCGGTAGAAGAGCTTGATGCTCTCGGGCGCACCGGCGATGGGTGTCGGTATAGCGCCGCGGCGCATGGTGCTGCCGACGGCCAGGAGCATCGGCTCCAGGCCGCGCCAGTCGAGGGGGACGTCGATGCTGTGGTCCTCGACATACAGGCCGGGGACGTGGTACGAAGTGATGAGGGCCATGTGAGTCTTCCGTTCGTTGCGGTGTTTCGGGTTGACCAATTCTACCGCCGCGGGCGAGGCCATGCGCAAATCGGCTACCATGGTTGCAAACTTCTAGGAGAAAGGGCCGCCCATGTCGGTCGATATAGCCACGTATGTCCACGATCTTGCCGTTGCCGCCAAGGCAGCGTCGGCCTCGCTTGCCACGGCGAGCGATGAACAGCGCCAGGAGGCCGTGCGCGCCATGGCCGCGGCGCTGCGCGACGGCGTCGACTCCATCGTCGCCGCCAACGAGCTCGATATGTCCGCTGCGCGCGATGCGGGTACCTCGGCCGGACTGCTCGATCGTCTGCTGCTGACGCCCGAGCGCGTCGAGGGCATGGCCGCCGGCCTGGAAAAGCTCGCCGAGCTGCCCGATCCCGTGGGCCGCGTGCTCGACCACCGCGTGCTTGCAAGCGGCGTGGACCTGACCCGTGTGAGTGTGCCGCTGGGCCTGGTCGCCATGGTTTACGAGGCGCGTCCCAACGTGACGGCCGACGCCGCGGGCATCTGCATCCGTACCGGCAACGCCTGCATTCTGCGCGGCGGCTCGCTGGCCTATCACTCGTGTGCCATGATTTCTGAGCTGCTGGCCGATGCGCTCGAGGCCAAGGGCTTCCCGCGCGAGGCCGTGTCGATGATCGAGTCCACCGACCGCGAGGCCACTGGCGAGCTCATGAAGCTCCGCGGTGTTGTCGACGTACTCATTCCGCGCGGCGGTGCAGGCCTGATCCAGCGCTGCGTGCGCGAGTCGCTCGTTCCGGTGATCGAGACGGGCACGGGTAACTGCCACATCTACGTGCATGAATCCGCCGACTTCGATAAAGCGCTCAATATTATCGTCAACGCTAAGACGCAGCGCGTGGGCGTGTGCAATGCCGCCGAGTCGCTGCTGGTCGACCGTGCCGTGGCCGATGCGTTTTTGCCTGCGGTCGTGGCCGTGCTGCATGACCACGGCGTGCTCATTCACGGCGACGAGGCCACGTGCGCCGCATGCGCCGACACCGGGCTTGCCGAGGGCGATGACTACGTTGCCGCGACTGAGGAGGACTGGGGTCGCGAGTATCTGGCGCTCGAGATGAGCGTGAAGGTCGTGGCGAACGAGGACGAGGCCATCGCGCACATCAACCGCTACGGCACGATGCACTCCGAGGCCATCGTTGCAGAGGACACGGATGCTTGCGAGCGCTTCCTGGACGAGGTCGATGCCTCGGCCGTGTATGCCAACGCCAGCACGCGCTTTACCGACGGCGGCGAGTTTGGCCTGGGCGCCGAGATTGGCATCTCGACCCAAAAGCTCCACGCCCGCGGCCCCTTTGCCGCCGAGGCCCTCACCACCTACAAATACAAGCTCCGCGGCACCGGCCAGGTCCGCCCCTAAACCTACCAAAAAGGGACAGGTTTATTTTGGCAGGTTTTATCTGCGGTTTTGCCGGGCGACACGTTCGCCCGGCTTTTTTCTCCGCATAACTTTTTTGCCTTTCGGCTTGAGCCGCGGCGATATACGATAGTGACACCGTGTCCTAACATCGACTCACCTGGAGGTATTGCCATGTCCCAGACGCTCACCGCCGGAATCACCCGCGACCGCGCATTCGAACTGCTCAACGAGCACAACAAGGACCCGTTTCACATTACCCATGGCGAGACGGTTGAGGGCACCATGCGCTACTTTGCGCGCGAGTTCGACCCCGAGAACGAGGAGTTTTGGGGCATCGTCGGCCTGCTGCACGACTTGGATTGGGAGGAGCATGAGGACGACCCCATGAACCACACCATCTATACTGCCGAGATTCTTAAGGGTGAAGGTGCGTCTCCCGAGCTCATTCGCGCCATCCAGACGCACACGTCGGACTTCAACACCTCGCTGCCCAAACCCGAGCTGCAGATGGAAAAGATCCTGTTTGCCTGCGATGAGCTCACCGGCCTGATCGGCGCCGCCGTCATCATGCGCCCGAGCAAGAGCGTTATGGACTTTACGACCAAGTCGCTCAAGAAGAAGTTCAAGGACAAGCGCTTTGCCGCCGGCTGCTCGCGCGACGTGATTTCGCAGGGCGCCCTGATGCTCGGCTGGGAGCTCCCCGAGCTCTTTGACCGCACCATCGCGGCCATGCAGTCCTTCGCGCCCGACCGCGACACCTTCCAGGCCTAACCTGCCAAAAAGGGACAGGTTTATTTTGGTAGGTTTTATCTGGGAAAACGCTTCCGTTGGATGTTATTCAGCGGAAGCGTTTTCTGTTTGACATGGTGAAGCTGGCGAATGGCGGCGCCTCGCGGCAGACAGCTGCGCTTCGCCGTATCCGTAACTCGGCAAACGCGACGCTACGACGCGTTCTTGATAATCCATGTTCCCAGTCCGGTCAGCAGCTGAACCTGCTTAATCGTTAGCCCTTGTTTTCGAAGCGCGAGAATCGCCTCATTGCGAAGTGGCTTGGAGGCGGATTTGAGTTCCGTCGGAGCACATCCTGCGACACTCTGCACGATTGCCGTGCCAAATTCGCATAGATCTTCCTCGCGAACCTTGGCTGTTGCGCTGGGGCGATAGGGAAGCGACGGCGTACTTTCCATGAGCCGAAGGTATGAGCGAGGTGTTGGGAATATAACACCGACAACGCTGCCGGTAACATGCGGCCGTGACCTGGCACTCATGAGATACTCGCGATGGCTGCTCCAGGGATATTCGTCGTATGCTGCCAGTCCCGCTTTTTGTGGATTCAAATGAATGTATCGAATTGCCTCGAGTAAATATACTTCTGACTTAATGGGCGAATCCCAAAACCGCTCCTGAAACACGTGGCCGATATGCCCCGTCCGCGCATTGTACCTGCCCGCATACGATACGGCTATCGCATGCATCGCGTCGCTCTTGCGGTCGTCCGGATCGTCGATGAGCAGATGAATGTGGTTTCCCATAAGGCACCAAGCGATAAGCTCGATATTGTGTTTGGGGAGGATCGCATCGAGGATCTGAAGCATGGCGATTCGGTCCTCGGCATCGTCAAACAGCAATTGCCCTCCGTTTCCACGCAACGTGATGTGGAAATAACCGGTTGGTGACTTTGAACGAGGTTTTCTCGGCATGGCCCCTCCTTTAGCTTGGATGGGCTGAAGATACCTCATTCGGGGGCTTCGGTTGTCGAGATTCAGTTCACCGACTATAGCTGCTACCTGCCGAAATATAATTGCGTTTTCAAATTGATGCTTTTTAATGGTAATTGAGTAAGACGGGCGCGCTTGTTGTGGATGCGGGCGTTGGTTACGTCGATCTGGACGGCCCTCGCGTGATGTCATCGCAAATGGGCTTCACGCATTTTTGCGGCGATAGAAAAATGGTCGGGCGCTCTTAAACAAAACGGAGCACCCGACCATTTACTGATTGTTTGTTGATGTTTGGCCAGATAGAACCTGCCAAAATAAACCTGTCCCTTTTTGGCAGGTTAGTTGAGGGCGGCTTGGGCTAGGCGGGCTTCGGCGGCCTCCTCGGTGACGCCCAATGCCACGGCGAACTCCTCGATGGAGCGGCGCTTGGCTTCCTTGAGTACACGCATATAGTAAGAGCTGGGCTTTTTATCGGCTTCCTCGGCCTGGCGAATGCGGTGCATCATGGTCTTTGCCACGCGGACCGTCTCGGGCGCGCCCAGCTTGAGCTGCTGCTTAAAGTGTGTCTCTTCAAGCGAGCTGTTGCGCTCGGTAAAGGTGTCGCACTCCAGCTCGTCATAGTGGCTCAGCAGATGCTCGGCATCTTGCTGAGAGATGGCGGCATGCAGACGGTCGGCCTGCGCCACGGGGTACATAAGGATCGTCTGCGCATGCCCCTGCTTGGCCTCGAGCAACAACATGGGCTGCGGCGTGTCGTCCCTAAAACCGACGACGGTGCAGACTCCCTGACCCGGATGAATGACGTGTTGACCGATTGAGAACATGCTACCTCCAACTTATACGAATTTACGTATGTCTAGAATAACACGCTGACGTGCGCAAATCCTCGCTTTATGCAGGAAAAGCACACAACTCTGATAGGTAAGAGTATTCGATAAAAGACACAGCTCATTCACACCTTTATGCATTTTCAACGCGTGCATAATCTGCAGGCAGACTGGCATCTTTGAGTGACTCCATACAAGCTGTAGTCAATTTTGTGCATATGCAATTTCGATTGGCTTTACCCTGCGACAGTGTCCCTCGCTTGTGATAGAGTGCTACAAACTCTGGCTTTTGCCCTACGAGTGACCAAGAGCTCGGGGGCTTTAACACAAGGAGGATCTATGCCCGAGAAGATTGAAGAGCTGGTACGCGCTGCGCTTGCTGCGGCCCAGGAGGCCGGCGACCTTTCCGCATTTGAACTTGACGATTGCGCTATCGAGCGACCGGCTGACACTTCTCATGGCGAGTGGACCTCCACCATGGCCCTGAAGTCCGCCAAGCTGGCTCACTGCGCCCCGCGCAAGATCGCCGAGGCCATCGTTGCCCATATGCCCGAGGACCCCGCGATTGAGAAGGTTGAGATCGCAGGCCCCGGCTTCATCAACTTCTACCTCTCCGTTGCCGTCAAGAATGCCATCTTTGGCGAGGCTCGCGAGAAGGGCATGGACTTCGCTAAGTCCAACGTCGGTGGTGGCCTGAAGACCCAGGTCGAGTTCGTTTCCGCCAACCCCGTCGGCCCCATGCACATCGGTCACGGCCGCTGGGCCGCGCTGGGCGATTCGCTCTGCCGTGTTATGGACCACGCCGGTTACGACATCCAGCGTGAGTTCTACATCAACGACCACGGCTCTCAGATGAACACCTTCGGCAACTCCATCAGCACGCGCTATATGCAGCTTGCCGACATCATCGCCAAGCAGGGCGTGGATATCGACGAGGCTCACAAGCTGCTGATTGCCGACCGCGACGCCTTTGTTGCCGACGAGAACGACGAGCACCCCGAGACCCATCCGTATCAGGACAACTTTGCCGAGACCCTGGGCAAGGACTCCTACGGCGGCGACTACATCATCGACGAGGCCGCCGAGTTCTGGCGCACCGACGGCGACAAGTGGGTCGACGCCGATCCGCAGGAGCGCATGGAGAGCTTCCGCGAGCGCGGCTACGTAAAGATGGTCGACAACATGCGCGACCTCTGCCACGCCGTCAACTGCGACTTCGATCGTTGGTACTCCGAGCGTTCGCTGTACGTGAAGGACACCGAGGGCGAGACCGCCGGTACCTCTGCCGTCGACCGCGCTTTTGAGAAGCTCGACAAGATGGGCTACCTCTACACCAAGGACGGCGCCCTGTGGTTCCGCTCCACCGACCTGGGCGATGACAAGGACCGCGTCCTGATCAAGTCCGATGGCGAGTACACCTACTTCGCCTCCGATGTTGCCTATCACTGGGATAAGTTCCAGCGCGTCGACCACGTCATCGACATCTGGGGCGCCGACCACCACGGCTACATCGAGCGCGTCCGCTGCGTCTGTGACGCTCTTGGCTATCCCGGCAAGTTTGAGGTTCTGCTGGGCCAGCTCGTCAACCTGCTGCGCAACGGCAAGCCCGTCCGTATGTCCAAGCGCAAGGGCACCATGGTGACCCTGCAGGAACTCGTCGACGAGGTCGGCTCCGACGCCGCTCGCTACACGCTCATCTCCAAGAGCTCCAACCAGATGGTCGACTTCGACATCGAGGCCGTCAAGAAGCGCGACAACTCCAACCCGGTGTACTACGTGCAGTACGCTCACGCTCGCGTGTGCTCCATCCTGCGCCGTGCCGCCGACGTTACTGCCGAGCAGGCCGCCGAGATGGGCATGAAGGCCGTCGCCGCCAAGGCCATCGGTGAGAACGTCGATTACTCGCTGCTGACCGACCCGACCGAGCTCGCCCTGTCGCGTAAGCTCAACGAGCTCACCGACCTGATTGCCAGCTGCGCTCGCGATCGCGCCCCGTTCCGCCTGACGCACTTTGCCGAGGAGCTCGCCGGCGACTTCCACAGCTTCTACGCCGCCTGCCAGGTTCTGCCGAGCGAGGGCCGTCCCGTCGACCCCGAGCTCTCGCGCGCCCGTCTGGCCGCCTGCGACGCCGTCCGCGTGACGCTCGCCCTGGTGCTTACCCTCGTTGGCGTTTCCGCGCCCGAGCAGATGTAATCTGCGGGTCATTTGACCGTGTAGGTTCGGCTTTGCTGAACCCTATAAGCCCGATCTCCATGCGGAGGTCGGGCTTTTTTCGTTTGGCGGGGCTTTTAGGCGTGTTGGAAAATGCTACCAAATCGCAACTATACCGGTTTACGGGGCTGAATCGCTGCCTGGCGACCATAGCGACAGCAGTGAAAATAAAACCGCAGCTAGACGGTTTATTGTTTCTTGAAAATGCAGGGTATGGTTGGCTTGCAGCATTCTGGCCCCGTAATCCGGCGTAGTTTTGAAAATTGTCCCTTGGGGACGGAGGAAAATGGATCATTTTTGTCTCGCGGAGGGGTGGCGGGATACCGTCCGCCGCGAATCGTGCTCATCTCCTACGTTTGGACGCATATCCCGAACCATGCCGAAAAGTACGATATTAAAACCGCAGGTAGCAGACTCGTTGTTTATGAAAAAAACAAGGGTATGGTCAGGGGCTCGGGTGCAAACGTAGTAGATGGGCGCGATTCGTGGCGCGGCTATTCCGGGTGCCACGGCTTCACTCCTCTGGCGCGACATTTCAAGGCGCTTTTGAGGAGGAGTGTCCCTGATGACTGGGCGTTTAAGAACGTCCAATGACTAAGTTGCAGGTGGTTGCGGTTGTGTTACACTAACGCTGCGTATATGACGCAATCATCTCGATACAGATCAATGATATCCGTCGTTTTGAACGGAACTAGACTGTTTAGCCGCCCTGAAGGTTTATGCAGGGAGCATGTGATTACAGGGCTTGAAAAGAAAGTTGAGCAAACACTGTGTCTGATCAACAGCAAGAAAACGAAATAACGACGACGCAGGCCGCTCCCGCTGCACCGGTTGCGTCGGACCAGGTCGCGGCGCCCGCGCAAGCCTCGGCTCCTGAGACGCCTAAGGCTGCTTCGACGCCTATGCCTGTGGCGGCTGAGAAGGCCGTGCCTGCAACTGGTGAGGAGGCTGCTCCGGCAAAGCCCAAGCTCACGCGCCACACGGCCAAGCCTGCCACTGACGGCGAGGAGGTCACCAAGCCCAAGCGCCGTACCACGCGCACGACGCGCGCCAAGCGCACCGTTGCAGCTGACTCCTCGGCGCCGATTTCCGATGAGGTCGCGCAGGCACGTGCGTTGGCGCAGATTAGCGAGGCTCAGGTGGTGCGCGCCCGCCGTCGTGCTGCCGAGCGCGAGGCCGCGGCTCTGACCGAGCTTGCAGCTCCGTCTGTGCCCGAGACCCCTGCCGCCGACCTGCCGACCGAGAAGCCGGCACCGCGCACACGCCGCCGCACGGCTGCTAAGGCCGAGCAGGTTGCGGAACAGGTAGCCCCCGAGCTCACTGAGGCTTCGGTCCGTTCCGCGGCAGGGGAGGGCGCATCGCCTGCTGAGCCCGCTGTGCCTGTCGAGGCCAGCGAAGTTCCCGTTGTCGATCCGGCTTTGCGCCCGCACCGTCGCGGTCGCAAGCCCAAGGCCTTCGTCGAGGCAGAGAAGGCCGCAGCCGCAGCCGCCGCCGCTCGGGATGCTGCGGCGACCGCCGAGTCTGCAACCGCTGCCGATGCACCCGTCCAGGATGCTACGACTTCCGAGGCCGCTCCCGCCGATGCCGAGCCCGCCGACGTCCGTCCCGGTCGCAGCCGTCGCACCGCTGCTAAGCGCACGTCCAAGGCTAAGGCCTCCAAGAAGGGCGCGTCCGAGGATTCCACCGAGGCGACCGCCGATGTATCGACTGATGCCGCCGAGCCCCAGGACGTCGAACAGCCTGCATCCGAGAAGCCCAAGCGCGGTCGTAAGAAGTCCGCTAAGGCCAAGGCCGCCGAGCAGCAGGCTGATGTCGAAGCGCAGATTGATTCCGGCGCCGAGGCCAATGACGCCGCTGCGGCCAATGCCGACGCCGCCGCAACCGATGGCGCCGCGCCCGCTGAGGCCGATGACAACGCTCGCCCCAACCGTCGCCAGCACAAGCGCAACGAGGAGCGCAACGAGCGCAAGGACGAGCGCAACAACGACCGTCGCAACCGCCAGCGCGATCGCAAACAGCGCAACAAGGAGCGTAACGCCGCCCCCACCGAGCCCACGCTTTCGCGTGAGGAGCTCTCTGCCATGAAGGTCGCCGAACTGCGCGAGAAGGCCAAGGAGTTCGAGATCGAGACGACCGGCAAGAAGAAAGCCGAGCTCGTCGAGGAGATCTACGTCACCGCCGCGAAGGCCGAGGGCTTCCGCGACATCAAGGGCATTCTGCAGATTCGCCCGGATAGCTCCGGCATCATCCACGCCCATGGCTACATGAAGTCCAACGACGACGCCTTCGTGCCCGCCTACCTCATCCGCTCCGCGCGCCTGCGCACGGGCGACGTCATCGAGGGCTCGCTGCGTCCTTCGCGCGGCGGCGACAAGCGCGCCGGCCTCGCCAAAATCACGACCGTCAACGGTCTGGACCCCGAGCAGATTCGCAACCGCCCCAAGTTCGGCGACCTCACCCCGGTCTATCCCAACGAGCCGCTGCGCATGGAGCACGGCAAGGACTCCATTACCGGTCGCGCCATCGACATCGTGTCGCCGATCGGCAAGGGCCAGCGTGGCCTGATCGTGTCCCCGCCCAAGGCCGGCAAGACCACGATCCTCAAGAAGATCTGCCAGTCCATCTCGATTAACAACCCCGAGGTGCACCTCATCTGCCTGCTCGTCGACGAGCGCCCCGAAGAGGTCACCGATATGCAGCGTTCCATCAAGGGCGAGGTTGTGGCGTCGACCTTCGATATGCCCGCCGACAACCACACTCGCGTGGCAGAGCTCGTTATCGAGCGCGCCAAGCGCATCGTGGAGCTGGGCGGCGATGTTGTGGTGGTGCTCGACTCCATCACGCGTCTTGCCCGCGCCTACAACTTGGCGGCGCCCGCCTCAGGCCGCATCCTTTCGGGCGGCGTCGATTCGGCGGCACTGTATCCTCCCAAGCGCTTCCTGGGCGCAGCCCGCAATATCGAGAACGGTGGCTCGCTTACCATCCTGGCCTCTGCCCTCATCGACACCGGTTCCAAGATGGACGAGGTCATCTTTGAGGAGTTCAAGGGCACCGGCAACATGGAGCTTAAGCTCGACCGCGACCTGGCCGACCGCCGCATCTTCCCGGCTATCGACCCCGTTGCCTCCGGTACGCGTAACGAGGACCTGTTGGTCGACGAGCAGATGCGTCCGTTTGTCTTTGGTCTGCGTCGCATTCTTGCCGGCATGAACAACACCGAGCGCGCAGCCGCATCGTTTATCAAGGGTCTTAAGGGCACCAACACCAACCAGGAGTTCCTGGTGCGTTCGGCCAAAAAACACAGCGACTACGAGCAGACGTTCTAGGTTGTCATCCACGCGCAGCGATAGTCATCAATGCGATAAAGGGTCGGGGCTTTGAGCCTCGGCCCTTTTCTATAGCGCCGCTCCGCGCTTATTTTTGACCGTAAGACCGACGAGCAGCAGGTTTCCCGTTTCAATCCGACATCGTCACTTGCAATCGACAGGACGGTTTCGCATAATAACTTTTAAGCTTCGCGACGGAAAACGCAGATGAAACGAACCATATACCGTTGCTTTGGGGCATAGCCCCGCTTCATCTTCTCTCGCGCAGCCAACTGAATGATGCGATTTGGGTGCTGGAAGATGGGGAGAGCTCATGGCTTCTTCTGATGCAACACAACGAGCAGTCCTTGCCGGACTTTCGTGCGGGATCGGCCTTGCCGCTCCCGTGGTTATGTATGCCGCGACGCTGCCGTTTTCGTCGGTGAACGAGACGGTCGTGGCGGGTGCAGTTCCCTTCGCCGTGGGCGCGGTGGCGGGCGTGGGTATCTATGCCGCCTCGCTGGGTATCTCCGAGTATCGTGCGCAGCGTGAAGAGCGTCTGTTCCAGCCCGATGCCATGGGCGGTGCCGCCAATCTCAATCAGCATCAAAGCGAGTTCAAGACCGCCTCGATTCCAGCTCAGCAGCAGGATGCGATTCCGTACGCTGCGGCTTCTGCTTCTCAGGCTCAGTCGGAGCAGTCTACCTCGGCATTCCTTTCCGGCCTGACTGGTGCGTTCCAGCGCCGTCATGCCGATGATGGTGTCCCTACCATCGCTCGAGCCGCAGATGCTATGGACGAGGCCGAGGCTTGGTCCATGATCGACAGCATGCTCGACGACGATTCGCCGGTGAGCTGCGACCCTGCACGCTCGCGCGACGTCTATCAAGTCGCCATCGACGAGCTCACCAACGGCGGGCAGACCGGCTCCTTCAATCGCGATGATATCGCCGCCGCGGCACGCGCCGTGTCGGGCTCCCAGGCCGCCCCTGCGGGCAGCACGGCGGCTTTCGTGGCACTCGTTGCCAATGCGGCGGTCAATAACGCCTACAGCGCTACCTCGGCGGACGCGAACGCTTCTGCCGATAATTCGTACGTTGATGAAGCCATGACCGCGGACGAGGAGGCTGTTGCCGCCCGCCGTGCCGCCGAAAGCTCGCTTTGGGGCGCTCCTGCCCAGCAGCAGGCGGCTGAGGCTGCGCCGTACAATGCAAACCTCGCCAGCATGCCTATCATCTCCGGTGCCGCGGGCATCGATCTCGATGACCTCGATGAGCCTGCAGCCATCACCGCATCGATTGATGCCCAAGATCGCATCGACACCGGCGACCTTCCGGACGCCTCGCTCGAGGTTGATGTCCCCATGGCCGATTACTCGGGCCACGAGGGTATGTGGGCCGCCGCCACCGCGATTCTGGATGAGATTGACGAGCCTGCTCCTGTTTCAGCCCCCGCTCCCGTCGCTGCCCCTCAGCCTGCTGCCCCCGCCTATGTCGGCCGTCACAGCGCTGTGTTCCCCGAGGATACTGCCCGTATCTCGCGTGAGAGCATCGAGCGGGCCGAGGCTATTGCCGCCGGCATTATGGAAAATCGTCGTCACGAGCGCGTCAATCAGATCCTCGAGGAAGAGATCGAGCGTCTTCAGTCCTCTACCGCCAAGCGTACGGGCCGTGCTTATCTGAGCGTTATCGAGGGCGGTACCGCCAGCTTCGCGCCGCTCCGTGCGGAGGCATAACTTCTGCATGGTTAAGATCAATCGAAAATGGGCGGTCGTAACCTGCCTGATGGCGCTCTTGATCTGGGGCAATTCGCTGGTTCCCGGCTCGGGGTCGGGCTCACTGAGCCTAACGGTCATGGAAGCTATCCGCGGTTTCCTGCACGGCGTGGGACTTCCATATGAATGGGTGACCAACTTTGTTGTTCGTAAGTGCGCGCATTTTACCGAGTATTTGGTGCTCGGCATCCTGGCAACGCACGCCTTTGATTTTGAGGGCCGACGCACCTTTGACGTGCTGCTGCCCACGGCAGTGTTCCTGCTGCTGATTCCCTCGATCGACGAGACGATTCAGCTCTTTGTGCCGGGACGCGCCGGCATGATCACTGATGTGATGATCGACTGCTGTGGAGCGGCAACGGGCGTTGTGCTCCGATATCTCTTACGGTCGCTGATGTGCGCCAAAAAGGCCGCCTAAGGACGCATTGTTTGGTCCTAGGCGGCCTTTTTTATTGGAGGGCTTATATGAGGTGTGGCGGCGTCGTTCCATAGGTCGGATTTGCCGGGTGCGCCACGCCCTGTGGGTGCGTCTGTTACTGAAGCGCCTGTGCGCCTAGGGCCAGGCAGCCCATGATGCCCTGCTTGCCCTCGAGGCTGTTGTTGACGATGTAGGTATCGATGTCGTTGACCTCGGGCGTGACGATATAGCCGTTGAGCATCTCGGCGCACTTCTTGCGCGCGAGCGGCACGATGGGGGTGTGGTCGGCCACGCCGCCGCCGATGACGATCTTCTGCGGCGCATAGCACAGGATGAAGGTCATGAGCGCCTGCGCCAGATAGCCGGCGAGCAGATCCATGGCCTCCGGGTCATCGGCCATGTCTCCGGCGCTCTTGCCATCCCAGCGCCTTTTAACGCCGGGGCCGGCGATGAGGCCCTCGAGGCAGTTGTCGTGGAAGGGGCAGCCGCTGTGCTCGCCGATGGTGTCGCGCGGGTCGCGCGTGACCAGGATGTGGCCGGCCTCGGGGTGCATTTAGTGCCGGGCCGTCCTTACCCGCGCGGTTTGATTTTATCACGCAGGAACTTGAGGTTCTCCAGTGCTGCGTTGAGCGTCTCGTCTCGCTTGGCAAAGTGGAAGCGGATGAGGTGGTTGACGGGCTCGCGGAAGAAGCTGGAGCCCGGAACGGAGCCCACGCCCACCTTGGAGGCCAGATCCTCGCAGAAGTCGAGGTCGCTGTCATAGGCAAACTCAGAGATGTCCATCATCACGTAGTACGCGCCCTGCGGCACGTTGTGCGTGAGGCCGATGCTGTCGAGTCCCTGACAGAATAGGTCGCGCTTGGCGGTGTAGAGGTCGAGGACCTCCTGGTAATAACTGTCGTCGAAATTGAGGGCAGTGACGACGGCTTCCTGCAGGGGCGCGGCGGCGCCGACGGTGAGGAAGTCGTGGACCTTTTTGATACGCTCGGTGATCTGGGCTGGGGCAATGGTGTAGCCCAGGCGCCAGCCGGTGATGGAGTACGTCTTAGACAGCGAGCTGCAGCTGATGGTTCGCTCGAACATGCCGGGCAGCGTGGCCATATAGACGTGCTCGTGGGGAGCGTAGACGATGTGCTCGTACACCTCGTCGGTGATGCAGTAGGCGTCGTACTTCTTGCACAGGTCGGCAATAAAAGTGAGCTCCTCGCGCGTAAAGACCTTGCCACAGGGGTTGGACGGGTTGCATAGGACGATCGCCTTGGGATCGTTGTCGCGGAAGGCCGCCTCGAGGACCTCACGGTCGAAGTCAAAGGTGGGCGGGTTGAGCGGCACATAGATGGGCTCGGCGCCCGAGAGAATGGTGTCAGCGCCGTAGTTCTCGTAGAACGGCGAGAAAATGACGACCTTGTCGCCGGGGTTCGTGACCGTCATCATGGCGGCCATCATGGCCTCGGTGGAGCCGCAGGTGACTACAATATTCTCGTTGGGGTTGATCGGCATGCCCATAAAGTGCTCCTGCTTGGCGGCAAGCGCCTCGCGCATGGCCTGAGAGCCCCAGGTGATGGAGTACTGGTGGTAGAGCGGCTTGGGATCGGTGGCGATGGTGCTGAGGCTATCGAGCAGCTGCGCCGGGGGATCAAAGTCGGGGAAGCCCTGTGACAGGTTGACGGCGCCATACTTGTTGGAGATGCGCGTCATGCGACGGATGACGGAATCGGTAAACGTTGCCGTGCGGTTGGAGAGTTCTTTCATGCCGGTCCTTTCGAGCATTTGCAGTGGGGCAAGTTTACTCCTATGAAACCGGTGGGAAATGCTCGAAATGGTCTCGAAAAACTCTTTTCAAAATTCTTGAAAATTGGGGCTTGCATCGCGTGGCGTTCCTTGCAATAATAGTCGAGTGCGAAGCGCACAGGACACGGTGGGTGTAGCTCAGTTGGCTAGAGCGACGGGTTGTGGTCCCGTAGGTCGAGGGTTCGAGTCCCTTTACCCACCCCAGTTCTTGCTTCGTGTTGATATCGGGTCGTTAGCTCAGTTGGTAGAGCAGGGGACTCTTAATCCCAAGGTCCAGGGTTCGACCCCCTGACGGCCCACCACACGATATCTCCTCTAAAGTCCGCTACGACGGACTTTAGCTTTGGGTCGTTAGCTCAGTTGGTAGAGCAGGGGACTCTTAATCCCAAGGTCCAGGGTTCGACCCCCTGACGGCCCACCCAAAGTATGTTAAAGCGACTGGCTTAGGCTGGTCGCTTTTTTGTTGACCTCGCATGGGGTCGAACCCGTCGGGGCGCGAAGCTGAGGAAATGCGTAAGCATTTACCAACGCAGCGCGCAAGGCGCAAAGCGCCGCAGCGGCCGCCTGCAAAGCAGGCTGACCCCCTGACGGCCCACCAAAGCATGTTAAGACGGTCAGCGATAGTTGACCGTCTTTTTTGTTGACCTTTCATGGGGTCGAACCCGAAAGGGCACGGCCGCTTTCACAGATCGAGTCTACCCTGGGGATCGGTAAAACCGTCAGTACCTTCCTTGAGTTTCTTCTCGTCTGCCTTCACGCGACGCTCGAGCTTTTTTGTATCTTCGGCAGGCGGTAGGTTCTCAGGTACAATTCCGCGGTCGATGAGGCTGCCACGCACGCTTGTGTTGTTCTCGACGTGCTCTTGCTTGATCTGGTCCAGACCGTACAGGTCGTGTTCCTCGGCGTTGAAGGCCGTCATCGAGTTCGTAAGGTCCTTTGCTTTGATGAGAACATCGGCTAGCCCGTCCGCCAATGCCGAGCTCTTGGATACGCCGAGCTGTTGCTTCATTTCCGCCGTGCTTCTGCCGCCGAATAACGCTTCATCGCCCTTCGACTTGATGATTGCGAATCCTTTGGAGTCCACGCCGCGTTTGAACGCAATACCCGAGAGCTGTTTCTCTGAATCAGATAGCGAGTGGCGCGCCTGCAAGCGCTGAATCTCTGCGAAGCGCTGCTCTATGAGCTCTTGGCGGCGCGTCTGCACGGCGAAGTACGCCTGGGCGAGCGCGATCTCTGGCTTGTTTGAATCTCCGTTTTGGGCGATTAAATAGCATGCATAGCGCGTAAGCTTGTAGTCTTTAACCGCGCGAGCGGCGACACCGGCAGTTACCATTTTCGTGGTGTCACGAAAATGGGAATCAACTGGAGTTTTGTTTGTTTCGCACGAGACTTTTGCCCTCTTAACAACTTCGGCAAAGTTCTCCCATCGAGTGTACCCCATGGGTTCCATTAAATCGCGTGCGAGCCAATACTCAACGCCGTCTTCCACATTGGCGTAGCTATCAAGTTCGACACGCCACTTCTCGATATCTCTACTGTCCATATCTCCTCCTCGCTGATCTATTGTCTATGCGCGCTTTGCCCGCTCTGTACTCAGAATAAGGATACGCTGCCGTGCGGACACGAATGGGCCCCGTGCCACTTCGAGGTCACGGGGCCCATAGATATCGATTAGTTGTGCTCTGCTCTAGATAGGTGTCCAGTTTAATTCGATCGATAGTGCGAACCCAGGCTTTCGGTCCGCTTGCGCATGGCTTTGACCATCTCCGTTGCCAGCTGATTCTGCGATTGCAGGCGGGCGAGGGCTGCGATCTCGCTGTCATTGGCATGCGGCTTGCTCAGCGCAGTTGCCTCGTCTTTCAGGCTTTCAAGCTGTTGCAGGGCCTTGGATAGACCTGCTTCGGTCCTGTTGATCATGCAATAGGTGCTCATCGTGTGCTTAAGGCTGTGTGTCAGGCGTTCGGCATCTGTTGTGGCAATGCCATACTGAGGGAGGGCGATATCCATCGGAGCGGCCGCCTCGGGAGCGTCCAGCGCTGCTCGAGCTGCCGATGCGCCCGCGATGCGCCCGAATACGATGCCATTGGCACTCGACAAGCCGCCGATGCGGTCGGCGCCGTGCATGCCGCCTGTTGCCTCACCGCAAGCGTAGAGGCCCTCAACGCCCGTTTGCGCGGTCCTGTCGATTTTGATACCGCCGTTGGCGGCGTGGGCATACATCGCCACGCGCATCTCGTCGGTCGGCGCGATGCCGTGCTCGTCTTGTAGCCAGGTGGCAAAGGTCTGCACAAACTCGGGGACGTCCTCGCGGGGGAAGTCGTAGTGGAGCGCCAGGTCTTCGGCTCCCGCTTGGTCGATGGCTAGGTCGATAGCGCGAGAATCCAGACGCGAAGTGAAGGGACCATATCCGGAGCGTTGCTCGAGCAGATCGTTTAGCTTGCCGTCGGCAATATCGACCGACTGGTCGAACTTGACGTAGCGCCAGGTCTTCTCGTTAAATACAAGGTTTCGCTTGGGCTCGATGAAGCCGGGCATCATCTGCATGAACTCTATATTAGTAAGTGTTGCGCCGTGCGCCAGCGCGATGGCCTGCGAGGAGCTGAGCACATCAGCCGACGTAAGGCTGCGCTCGAACAGGCCGCTTGTGCCACCGGCTGCGATGATCGTGGCCTTGGCAGCAAAGGGCACGATTCGATTTTCGGTGAGGTCGTAGAGCACGGTTCCGGTTATTCTGCCGTTCGTGTCCTCAACAAGGTCGATAAGCTCATGGCGGGGGAGCAGGCGAATGCCGAGCGACTCGATCCGGGCTGTCAGAGCGTCCTCAAGGGGTTTGCGGGTGAGGCCGCGCCACATGCGCGTCTTGTGGTCAAAGCAGGGGATAAACTGCTTTTGCTGGGCGCTCTCGGCGCTTTGCGGACGCTGGAGCTCAACGCCCAGGTCTTGCTCGAGCCATTCAATTGCCTGGGGAATGCTGTGGACAAACGTCTGGACAAGATCGGGGTCGGCGACGCCGCCACCAACGGTCTGGATGGTATCGATAAGGTCTTGTTCGTCGTCTTCGTTAACGGGTCCGATAAGCCCCAAGCCCCAGGTTCCGGGGAAGAAGCTTGATCCACTCATAGTCTTGCCGGCGCTTGCCACAGTGACGGTCACGCCCGCGCGCGCCGCTTCGATGGCGGCGCAAAGGCCCGCAATGCCAGATCCAATTACCAGTACATCAGTCGATTCCATCGGATTCCTTTCTCGTCCGGCGCATTGTCGCACGGGTGATCGGCAATGGGGCCGCAAAGACTCGGCAAATCGGTAAAGGGCACATATGGCAGGTGGGCGTCATGGGCGTTCTGATGCTCCATCTCATCACATCTCGTATATCGCCCCAACTGATATATCGGCATTAGCTACCCTGCGACAGTGCAAACAAAAAGAGCCGCCACCTTAAAAGGTAGCGGCTCTAAAGCTCAACTATATGAGCATCGCGCGGGCGCGATTAGGCCTTGAGGGCCTCCTCGACGGCGACAGCGCAAGCGACGGTGGCACCGACCATGGGGTTGTTGCCCATGCCGATGAGACCCATCATGTCGACGTGCGCAGGCACGGAGGAAGAACCAGCGAACTGGGCGTCGGAGTGCATACGGCCCATGGTGTCGGTCATGCCGTAAGAGGCGGGGCCGGCGCCCATGTTGTCCGGGTGCAGGGTACGGCCAGTGCCGCCACCAGAAGCGACGGAGAAGTACTTCTTGCCAGCCTCGAGGCGCTCCTTCTTGTAGGTGCCAGCGACGGGGTGCTGGAAGCGCGTGGGGTTGGTGGAGTTACCGGTGATCGAGATGTCGACGTTCTCGTGCCACATGATGGCAACGCCCTCGCGGACGTCGTCGGAGCCGTAGCAGTTAACGGCAGCGCGGGGACCATCGGAGTAGGGGATGGTCTCGACGACCTTGAGCTCGCCCGTGTAGTAGTCGAACTGGGTCTTCACGTAGGTGAAGCCGTTGATGCGGGCGATGATCTGAGCAGCGTCCTTGCCCAGACCGTTGAGGATGACGCGCAGCGGCTTCTTGCGAGCCTTGTTGGCGTTCAGAGCCAGGCCGATAGCACCCTCAGCGGCAGCGAAGGACTCGTGGCCAGCCAGGAAGGCGAAGCACTCGGTGTCGTCGGAGAGCAGCATAGCGCCCAGGTTGCCGTGGCCCAGACCGACCTTGCGGTCCTCGGCGACGGAGCCGGGAACGGTGAAGGCCTGGATGCCCTCGCCGATGATGGCGGCAGCCTCAGAAGCGGTCTTGGCGCCACGCTTGACAGCGAGAGCGCAACCGAGGGTGTAGGCCCACTCGGCGTTCTGGAAGGCGATGGACTGGGTGTTGTTGACGATCTCACGCGGGTTGAAGCCCTTGTCGGTGCAGATCTGCAGAGCTTCCTCGAGGGAGGCGATGCCGTTGTCGGCGAGGCACTTGTTGATCTTGTCAGCGCGGCGCTCGTAACCTTCGAACGTAACAGTCATAGTTATTTCCCTCCCTTTCTACTCGTGAACCGGGAACACGCTGGCGACGGAGTGAGTCTCCTCGTCGGTGCGCGGGTCGATGTACTTGGCAGCGTTCTCCCACTGACCATAGTGGCCCATAGCGCCAGCGATGGCCTCCTCGGGGGTCTTGCCGGCCTTGACGGCGTCGGTGAACTTGCCGAGGTTCAGGAACTCGAATGCGATGATCTCGTTCTTGTCGTTGAGAGCCATGCGGGTGACGTAGCCCTGAGCGAGCTCGAGGTAACGAGCGCCCTTGGCCTTGGTGCCGAACATGGTGCCGACCTGAGAGCGAAGGCCCTTGCCGAGGTCGTCGAGGGAGGCGCCCACGGGCAGGCCGCCCTCGGAGAACGCGGTCTGGCTGCGGCCGTAAACGATCTGCAGGAAGATCTCGCGCATAGCAACGTTGATGGCGTCGCAGACGAGGTCGGTGTTGAGGGCCTCGAGGATGGTCTTACCGGGAAGGATCTCGGAAGCCATGGCGGCAGAGTGGGTCATGCCCGAGCAGCCGATGGTCTCAACGAGGGCCTCCTCGATGATGCCGTCCTTGACGTTCAGCGTGAGCTTGCAGGCGCCCTGCTGAGGTGCGCACCAACCCACACCGTGCGTAAGACCGGAGATGTCGGAAATCTCCTTAGCCTGGACCCACTTGCCCTCCTCGGGGATGGGTGCGGGGCCGTGGTATGCACCCTTGGCAACGGGGCACATGTTCTCCACTTCCTGTGAGTACTGCATGCCTCTCCTCTCTATCGTGTTGGCGTCCCGTCTGGGGGTCGTGGCTGGCGATTGCCGGGCGACCCTTCGAAAGGGACATGACATGCAGCCCCTATAATACCGCGAAATGCACGGAATATTCGGCGAACGGCTCAGTTTTCGTAGCGAGAAGTCCGGAAGTTTTAATTGAAACGGTTTAACTCTATATTCTGTGGTCGTGAACTTTTGTAGAGGGGGTTCGTCTTTGGCAAGCTTTTGGTCAGCTCTTGTAAGCGTTGCAGGGGCTGACCTGTTGCAACGGTGCCGTTCGCCGCCTGTTTATTGCCTTTGGCCGCGCGAATGTATTGTTTTGCGTGAATGTTTTGGTGGCACGCTTCAATCGTGTTGTATTGGATGGCAAGCAGATCCAGGCGAAGGGAGCGCCATGCAGCGCGTTTGGAGAACGGTTACCGGCTTTTACCATGTTTGTGCCCGCGGTACGGGCAAGCAGCTCATCTTTGAGGGCGATGAAGACCGGTGGGAGTTTTTGGAGCTGATGCGCGAGTGCTGCCGCGAGGCGGGCGTGACGGTTATCGCCTGGTGCCTTATGGGCAATCACGTGCATCTGGTGCTTGCAGATTACGAGGACGCGATGAGCGCGGCGATGCACCGGCTGCTTTTGACGTACGCGCGGCGGTTCAATAAGCGCACGGGGCGCACGGGTCATCTGTTCCAGAACCGTTTTGACCGGCGCTCGCTCGATACCGACCGTTATCTAATGGCTGCCATTCGCTATGTTCACGCTAATCCGCAGGAGGCGGGTATCGCCCTGATCGAGCGTTATCCCTGGAGCAGCTTTGCCGAGTATCTGAGAGCGTATGACAACGATACGACGAGGGGATTTTCGGACCCTTCTTGTGTGCTTGAGCTCTTTGAGTCTGCCAAGGGGTTTCTGGATTATTCTCTGTCGATGCCCGATGGTTCCGATCCGGTGATTCACGATATGGATGAGACAGAGTGGGAGCGGCGTGCGTTTGCCGACAAGATGGCGAAGCGCCTGGGCGTGCCGCTCAACGAACTCAAGACCGTAGCGCCCTCGCGGCGAGATGGAATCATTTTCGCCCTGCACGATGTCGGCTACACGGTGCGCGAGATCGAACGATATACGGGAATCAGCAAGAGTACCGTCTCTCGTATCGTGCGCGCTTATGTTCGGGTGAATGCTCAGGCTGAGGGCTCGGAATAGAAAATGGCCGAACCACTCTTGTCAAGCGATTCGGCCAACAAAATTCTTAAGATTTGGGACAAATACTACTGATTATTTTGTCCCGTGAGCATGCCGTCGAGGGTGCGCCAGGCGAGCTCGGCGCATTTGACGCGGGCGGGCATGTGCGAGATGTCCTGGAGCTGGGCGGCTTCGTCCAGGTCTTCCAGGTCCTCCTCGGAGAGCTTCTCGCCGCGGATCATGGCGAGGAAGAGCTCTGCCAGGTGGCGAGCTTCCTCGACGGTCTCGCCGGTGATGAGGTCGGCCATGATGTCGGCACTGGCCTGGCTGATGGCGCAGCCGTGACCGGTAAAGGAGGCCTCCTCGATCACGTTGTTCTCGACACGCAGCTGCAAGGTGAGCTCGTCTCCGCAGCTAGGGTTGATGCCGTCGTGCTCGTGCGTGGGAGCATCCATCTCGTACTTATAGTCGGGGTGCGAGTTGTGCTCCATAAATGTGGTGGAGGTGTACAGATTACCCATTGAACGTGCTCCAAACGTGATGCAGGCCGGCGATGAACTTGTCGATGTCGGCCTTGTCGTTGTAGAAGGCTACGCTGGCGCGGCAGCAGGCAAGGTTCTCGACGCCCAGCCAGGTGAGCAGCGGCTGCGCGCAGTGGTGACCGGCGCGGATGCAGACGCCGTCCATGTCCATGATGCTCGCGACATCGTGCGGGTGGATGCCCTTGACATTAAAGCTCACGACGCCGTGGTGGTTATCCCAATAGATTGAGCCGATGATCTGGACAAAGTCGAGCTGCATGAGCTCGCCCATCAGGTAGTGGACGAGTGCCTGCTCGCGTGCCTGGATGTTTTCGTAGCCCACCGTGTTGACGAGGTAGTCGAGGGCGGCGCCTGTGGCGAAGATGCCGGCGGCGTCCTGCGTGCCGGCCTCGAACTTCTCGGGGACGGGAGCCCAGACGGCGTCCTGCTCAGTAACCGAGTCGATCATCTCACCGCCGGTAAGCATGGGCGGCATGGCGTTGAGCAGATCCATCTTGCCCCACAGCACGCCGATGCCCATGGGGCCCATGGCCTTGTGCGCGCTAAAGGCAAAGAAGTCGGCGCCCAGATCGGCCACATTGACTGGCATGTGCGGCAGCGACTGTGCGCCGTCGACGACCAGATAGCCGCCGTACTTGTGCACGAGCTTGCCGAGGTTCTTGACCGGATTCTCGACGCCCAGGACGTTAGAGACCTGACCCACGGCCAGGATCTTGGTCTTGGGGCCCACCTTGGCCAGAACCTCCTCGGTCGTGAGCTGGCCGGTCTTGGTGGGGTAGAGGTAGACGAGCTTGGCACCGGTCTCGCGGCAGACCTGCTGCCACGGAATCAGGTTGGAGTGGTGTTCCATGATGGTGATGACGACCTCGTCGCCCGGCTCGAGGACTGTGGGTGCAAAGCTCTTGGCGACCAGGTTGAGCGACTCGCTCGTGTTGCGGGTGAAGACGACTTCGTTGGCCTGGGGGGCGCCGATGAGGTCGGCGATCTGTTGGCGGACCTTCGCGATGGCGTCGGTGGCCTCGACGGACAGCGAGTACAGGCCGCGCAGGGGGTTGGCGTTCATGCGCTGGTAGAAATCGCGCTCGGCGTCGAGCACGCAGGCGGGACGCTGCGCGGTGGCGGCACTATCGAGGAAGGCGATCTCGGGATGCTGCTGGAACAGCGGGAACTGTGCCTTGTAGGGGTTGGTCTCGATGTCTACGGTAGGCCAGCCGCGCGAGGCCTCGTCGCTGGCGTCGAGCTCCATGGGCTCGGGGGCGGTACAGGTGTCGCATTTAACGTGCTCGGTATCGATCATGCGAGCTCCTCTTCAAAGTTGTCGATCAGGTTGTTGCCCAAGCAGACGACGGCGGCGCGGGTACGCTCGTCGGTGGCGGAAAGCGCGGCGTCTTCCAGCTTGGCGCGGATGAACAGGTCCTCGGCGGCGTTTTGGTCAAGGCCGCGGCAGGCGAGGTAGAACAGCTGCTCGTCGCGGACGTGACCGATGGTGGCGCCGTGGTTGCCGGCGACGTCGTCCTCGTCGCAGAGGATGACGGGGACGGTCTTGTTGTCGACGCCCTTGTTGGCCAAAAGCACCGTCTCGCGCTCGGTGCCGGTTGCACCCTTGCAGCCGTGCACGAGGTCGATGGTGCCGCGGTAGACCTTCTTGGACGTGCCGGTCAGCACGCCGTTGGCGTCGATCTCGCACTCGGTCTTGCGACCGCGGTGGCGCAGCTCGTAGTTAAAGTCGCGCACCTGCTCGCGGGCGCCCAGGTAATCGGTATCGATGGTGACCTTGGCGGTATCGCCCAGCAGGTCGCCGGCAAGGCCGGTGGCGCTGGCGCCGGCACCCAGGACGGTGTGTTGCACGTTGACGCGCGCGCCCTCGTCCAGGAACAGACCGGTGTCGTCGAGCGCGATCCAGCTATCGTCGAGCGTCTGCGTGCAGGTCACGTTGACGGTGGCGTACTCGTGGGCGCAGACGCGCAGCACGGAGCCCACGACACCCTCGCCAGCAACGGGGGAGTCCAGGGCGATCTGCAGGTCGAGCGTTGCCTGCGGGCGGGCGACGACGTCGATGGCGGCAATCGCAGCCGCTGCGTCGACGCCACTCACGCGCACGGTAACGGCGGCGTGCTGGTAGGCGGGAACATCGATGACGATGCGCTTGGTGGCGTGCTCGGTCAGATACGCATAGGCAGCCTCGCCCATGCCGGTCTCGAAGGCCTCGGCAGGGGAGAGCTCCTCCTCGAGCTTGATGGCGCCGGCCTGGTAGACAGAGGTGGCGGGCACGTCGAGCTCGGTCTCGGGCGTGATGCGGGCACGGTCGGCAGCGTCGCCGGGGGCGGAGGCGCGGCGCTCGGGGAAGCGCTCGGCCATGGCGTCCATGGCGGCGTCGAAGGCGTCGGCCGAGCCGGCAAGCTGCTCGTCCAAGCCCTCGACCTCAACGGCCTCGGCGGGTGCGGCGGCAAGTTCGGCCGAAAGCTCGAGCTTAGTCTGGTTCATCTTGAGCCAGCCCCAAGTTGCAGCAGGCATCGCATTGACCTGCTCGAGCGTGGTGGCAGCGGTGTTCGTGGTCTGTTTCATTATCCGATCGCTCCTTCCATCTCGAGCTTGATCAGGTTGTTCATCTCGACGGCGTACTCCAGCGGCAGCTCCTTGGAGACCGGGTTGGCAAAGCCGTTGACGATCATGGTGCGGGCCTCTTCCTCCGAGATACCGCGGCTCATCAGGTAGAACACCTTGTCGTCGCCGATGCGGCCGATGGTGGCCTCGTGGCCGATATCGACGTTCTTGGCGCGGATGTCCATGGCCGGAATAGTGTCGGAGCGGCTCTGGTCGTCGAGCATCAGCGACTGGCAGCTCACGGTTGCCTTGGAGCCCTCGGCCTTGGGTGTCGCCACAATAGAGCTGCGGAAGGTCTGAATGCCGCCACTCTTGGAGATGCCCTTGGTCTCGACGGTTGCCGAGGTCTCGGGCGCGTTGAGCACGACCTTGCAGCCGGTATCCAGGTTCTGGCCGGCGCCGGCAAAGGTAATGCCGGTAAAGCTCGAGCGGGCGCGACGGCCGTTGAGCACGCTCATGGGGTAGAGGTAGCCCACGTGGCTGCCGAAGGAGCCACTGATCCACTCGATGTCGCCGTCCTCGTCCACGCGCGCACGCTTGGTGTTGAGGTTGTACATGTTCTTGGACCAGTTCTCGATAGTCGAGTAGCGCAGGTGCGCACGCTTGCCCACAAAGAGCTCGACGGCGCCGGCGTGGAGGTTGGCCACGTTGTACTTGGGCGCGGAGCAACCCTCAATAAAGTGCAGGTCGGCATCGTCCTCGACGATGATGAGCGTGTGCTCAAACTGGCCGGCACCCTTGGCGTTAAGGCGGAAGTAGCTCTGCAGCGGGAAGTCGAGCTTGGTGCCCTTGGGCACGTAGACAAACGAGCCGCCCGACCATACGGCGCCGTGCAGGGCCGCAAACCTGTGGTCGGTGGGCGGGATGAGCGTCATAAACTTCTCGTGGATGAGCGGCTCCCACTGCGGGTCGTGCAGGGCCTCCTCGATGCCGGAATAGACGATACCCATCTTGGACGCGGTGTCCTGCATGTTGTGGTAGACCAGCTCGGAGTCGTACTGCGCGCCGACGCCCGCCAGGTAGCTGCGCTCGGCCTCGGGGATGCCCAGGCGCTCAAAGGTGTTCTTGATGTCGTCGGGCACCGACTCCCAGTCGTGCTTTTGGTCGGTGTTGGGCTTGACGTAGGTGACGATGTTGTCCATGTCCAGGCCCTCGATGGAGGGGCCCCACGTCGGATCGGGGAAGCGGTTGAAGATCTCGAGGGACTTGAGGCGCAGGTCGAGCATCCACTGCGGTTCGTCCTTCTTGGCGCTGATCTCGCGCACGATGTCGGGCGTGATGCCGGCGTCGAGGCGCTCGAATCCCTCCTCGCCATAGGTGAAGTCGTAGAGGCTGCGGTCGATGTCCGCGACCTCGGTGCGGTTCTTGGTCATTACGTCGCCCCTTTACGCCTGCTGCTCGGCAGCGGCGGCCTCGGCCTGGGCGCGCTGCTCGGCGGCCTCGCGCTCGAAGGTCTCAAAGCCGTTCTTGTCGATCCAGGGGATGAGCGAGGCGTCGTCCTCGCGCACGATATGACCCTTGACCATAACGTGGACGCGGTCGACATCCAAGTGCTCCAGGATGCGCGTGTTGTGCGTGATGATGAGCATGGAGCCGTCGCAGCTCTTGCGGTAGGCGTCCATGCCGTGGCTGACGGTGGAAAGCGCGTCGACGTCCAGGCCTGAGTCGGTCTCGTCCAGAATGGCGAGCTTGGGCTGCAGCAGCAGAAGCTGGAGCATTTCTACCTTCTTCTTCTCGCCGCCCGAGAAGCCCACGCCCAGCTCGCGGTTGAGGTAGGCGGTATCCATGTTGAGCTCGGCCGCGAGCTCTTTGACGCGACGGCGGAACTCCTTGCCCTTCATCTCCAGACCGGGGCGGCCGGCGATGCTGGCGCGCAAAAAGCTCGACAGCGGCACGCCCGGGATCTCGACCGGGGCCTGGAAGCTCAGGAACAGGCCGGCACGCGAGCGCTTGTCGGTGGTGAGCTCGGTGATGTCCTGGCCGTCAAAGACAATACGGCCGTCGTTGACGGTGTAGACGGGGTCGCCCATGACCAGGTGGCCAAGGGTGGACTTGCCGGCGCCGTTGGGTCCCATCAGCACGTGGGTCTCGCCGGCGGCGACGTTGAGGTTGACGTTGTGGAGGATGGTCTTCTCGTCCACGGAGGCGGTCAGACCTTCGATGGAAAGCAGCGGATTTGCGCTCATGCTGTCCCTCTCTGTATATGGTGTACTCATGGGTGTGCGAAACCCTAGGAATCTTCTCGGAATAAAGTTACTATGGGTTTGGCGTTAGTCAAGGGAAAACCCGACTAATCCACTCGACTTTTCAAATTCTGGGACAACATAACCTGTTGTGTTTGTCCCATTTACTTAAGAAATGGGACAAACAAACCTGGTTATGTTGTCCCAGATGCGATGGGAGGGTAGGTATGCTCATTTCTTCCAAGGGCCGCTATGCCCTCCGGCTGATGATCTATATCGCGGCGCTGGGCGACGCCGAGGGCAAGATTGCCCTGCGCGAGGTTGCCGACCGCGAGCGTATCTCGCAAAAGTATCTGGAACAGCTGGTTCGTCCACTTATGAAGGCTGGCCTGCTTAAGAGCGTGCGCGGCAAGGGCGGCGGCTACATGATGGCCAAGGACCCGGCCGAGGTGCGTGCCGGCGACATCCTGCGTGCCGTTGAGGGCAGCACGGCCCCGGTGGCGTGCGATGGCATCGACAACAGCTGCACCCGCAGCGACCTTTGCTCGACCGTCAAGTTCTGGCGTGGTCTGGACGACGTGATCGAAAAGTACGTCGACGGCGTGACGTTGGCCGACCTGGCCGCCGTCCCCGAGATCAACTTTGACATTAAGCTGTAGGGCTGCAAATGACATCTCTCGACAAGGTGTATAAGCAAATTGAAGTTTTTGCTCGGGAATGTGACGCCGAGAAGGTTGTGCTGTTTGGTTCCCGCGCTCGAGGTGACAACTTGCCTAAGAGCGATATTGACATCGCCGTAGCAGGTTGCCGGGATTTCGGCCGGTTGTCATATTTGATCGAGGAGCGTCTTGATACTCTTTTAGATGTAGATGTCGTCAATCTCGACGAGTCCTTATCGCGTCAATTGCTCGATGAAATTGCCAGGGATGGTGTGATTCTGTATGAAAAAATATGAGAACTTTGTCAGCGCCTTGGCGAATCTTGAGGATGCGCCCAATCAGGATCTCAACAATGATTTTGTTCAGAGTGGTTTGATTAATAAGTTCAATCTTCAATTTGAACTGAGCTGGAAGCTCCTTAAGCGTCTGCTCGAGTATGAGGGCGCCACGCTTGCCGCGTCGGGGTCTCCTCGTGCCATCTTGAAGGAGTCCTACCGATTCTACGACTTTATTGATGAGGCGGCCTGGCTAGATATGCTCAAAGACCGCAATACGAACGTCCATATCTATGACAACAAGCTCGCTCAAGATTTGATTCAGCGCATCTTGAACGTATATATTCCCGCTTTTTGTCAGTTGAGGGACGGGCTGATGGAGCGATACGGCGAGCTTCTGATGGCGCCCGACGACCAGTTTGTTTAATTCCTTAAGTTTTCGCGGAGGGTTGTTGCCGTTTACCGAGAGGTTGTTGTGCAACAACGGGTGAGCTGCAATACTTATTTTTATCTTTGCAAACTGCACTTTAACTATACCAATGCAGGGAGGATCTTATGCAGCCCAAGCATTCTGCGATTGTCGCGGGCCTGACGCTGGCGCTTTCGTTTGGCGCCGTTACCGCACCCGCGCCCGCCGTCGCCGAGGAGCCCACGCCGGGCGTTGCCTCGGATGCCACCGATATTGATAAGGGTCTCTATACCCAGCAGTCCTTCTCGGGCGTGCTGAGGTCGGTCCAGGGCGTTTCGTTTGTTAACGTGACCCCCGAGATGAAGTACTTTACCAAGTACGAGAGCCATGGCAACTATAACCAGGGCTTTTCGTATGGCGACGGCTATAACGCGCTGGGCTATTACCAGTTCGACCGTCGATGGTCGCTCATTCCGTTTATGAAGCAGGCCTACAACTACAACCCCGAAAAATACAGCATGCTCAAGGATGCGATTGATCGCGGCAGCGAGATTTCCAACACGAGCAATGCCATGTACGAGAACGGCCAGCTCACCGAGCTGGGCCGTATTGCGCAGGAGGCCTTCCAAGGTGCGTACAACACCGATCCTGTTGAGTTCTCAGCACTTCAAGATGCCTATGCGTATAACTCGTACTATGCGGTGACCGAGGCGTGGCTCAAGAGCGGCTTGGGCATTGATATTTCGGGCCGCGCCGACTGCGTCAAGGGCATGGTGTGGAGCATCACCAACATGTGCGGCACCGGTGGCTGCAGGGACTTTTTCCGCTGGGCGAATCTTTCTAACGGTATGAGTGATCGCGAGTTTGTGACGGCGCTTTCCAACAGCGTGGTCAATAACGTGGCGACCAAGTATTCGAGCCAGCCCCAGTATCATGAGGGCTGGAAGAACCGCTACCGCAACGAGCTGAAGGACTGCTTGGCTTATATCGCCGAGGATGAGGCTGCCGCTGCGACGCCCGTGCAGCCCGAGCCTACGCCGGCACCCTCGCCGACACCTGATTCGAATGACGACTCGAGTGACGATGCCAACGATGACAGGATGGATGCGCCCTCGACCGATACTGACGGTGATGGTTCTGCTGGTGGTACTACCAACGACGGCTCTACCTCGAACGGCTCCGATTCGAACGGCTCTGCTGCGGGCGATTCGTCTTCAAGCTCTGCCGGCAATACGGACAGCGACGCTTCTGGTTCGACCGGTGCTGGCACCTCTAACTCATCCACCGGCTCGAGCGATTCGTCCGCTGACACCGGCTCTAACAACGGCTCTGGCTCTGATGCAACACCTGATTCCGATGCTTCCAAGGACGACTCGAATAAGGTGCCGGACGCCCCCGTTGCTTCGCCGGACAAGAAGCCTTCTTTCTCCGTGCAGCTTGGTTCTACGCTGGGCTCTTCGCTGATGGCTGGCGTCAATAATGGCTCGACCCAGAACAAGGACAACTCTGATCAGGTTTCCACGGAAAAGACCGAGGCCGCAAAGGGCGACTCCAAGGGCAAGGCTTCCGAAAAGGCTGAATCCGATAAGGGTCCTAGCTCTGATGAGAAGGGCGACAAGTCCGGTCAGAAGAAGGACGAGAGCAAGACCGAGGGCGAAAAGAAACAGCCCGAAGACGACGACAAGAGCGGTGCTGACAACCAGGTCCAAGAGCAAAATGACTCCAAGACGGTGACCACTACAACCACGACGACTACAACGACCAAGTCATCTGGCGGTAACATGCCCAAGACGGGCGACCTTATCGTTATGGCGAGCCTTGCCAGTGCAAGCTTGGCCACACTGGGCGCTACGTCTATCGTAAGTGGTAAGCATAAGCTCGATCAGCAGAAGAAAGCTTCTGGGGAGGACGGCTCGGAGGAGTAGCCTCTTGGTTGCTAGATAACTAAAGAGTTGGGACGGGGTCCGGTGCGAATGCATCGGGCCCCGTTTTGTTGTGCAACGATTAGTTATGCCCCCTCACACCTCTTGTTGCTACCGTTGCCCGATATGTTCGCACGGCGTCGTCGGTACGCGCGAGGCGGTCATTACAATTGGCATCGTGCAGCGATTTAGGGGGAACGTTTTGGTGTCTGAACAGGCAAATGTTGATTGTGCTGCTGGCTTTGGCGTGCGCTTGATCGGCTGTGCCGACGATGCGGTTTTGCCCATTGGCATGCACGACTATGCGGAGGCCCTTGGTTGCTGCATGCTGGTTGACAAGACCATGTTTATTGCCGATGTGTTGGACTGCGACGCGTCCGTTGTGGTGTGTTGTCGACCCGAGGGTTTTGGCAAGAGCATGAACTTGTCGATGCTTAGGGCTTTTCTGGAGCGTCCAGCGGTCGGTCGCTCTGGTCAGCGTTTGTTTGCCGATGCTCAGATTTGGGATGCGAACGGCGGGCGCTATCGGGATGAGTATGCTTGCTATCCGGTGATATCGCTGGACTTTTCTGGCGTCGCGAGGCGTGGCCCCGCTATTGCCGGCGTCGTGCGCGATGCCCTTTCGGGCGAGTGCGCTCGCTTGTTGGCGCTCTTGGAGGCTCCGGATTTAGCTCGAGATAAGGTGCGTCACATCGAACGTGTCGCGCGTGGCGTGGCGAGCGCGGACGAGGTTGACTCGGTGCTCGGTGTGCTCATAGAGCTGCTGGAGGTTGCCTGCGATGAGCAGGTTGTATTGCTCGTTGATGGGTACGATGCGGCGTGGTCTCGCCGTGCGAGCGCGAGGGACGCTTCCGTCGCCGATCCGGCAGAACTACTTGACCGTGTGCTGTTTGACGCCATTGCCACTGCGCGCGATTCGTTGCGGCTGACGTGTCTGATGGGGGAGTGTCCCGGTCCTGCCGAAGCGGCGCTTTCTTCGCGCGGCTGCTCGTATTGTCTGACGACGCCGCTGTCGGCGTGGTGTGACCGATGTTTCGGTTTTTCGGATGCCGAGGTCGATTCTCTTTTGAATCATGCTGGGCGCGAGGAATACCTGGATGATGCGCGTGAATGGCTCGAGGGGTATCGGTTTGGCAGGGCCTATTGCTCGAGTCCAGAGCGTGTGATCGGTTTTCTGGGCCGAGGCTGCACGGCGCCTGTGCGTGCCGATCTGTATGGATATGTCGATTGCCTGAGTAGGGTAGTTGCCGGGTGGAATCTCGACCGCCTTTCGGTCTTGTTTGATTTGCTCGAGGCCCATGGGCGCGCTGAGGTCCCGCTTTGTTTGGGCACTGCAGAGCCAGATGTCTCGCCTGACGATGGCATGTGGACAGCGCTGTATCTGTCCGGTTTTCTCACGACGGATATGACTGAGGAGCCAGAGCATGGCGATCGCCTCCGTGCTTTGCGATTGCCCAATAACGAGCTTCGCCAGGCCTTGCGTCTAGTGATTATTGAGTGGTTTGAGTGCGCTGCAGAAGACATTCGAGACGTCGATGCGTTTCGCGACGGGCTGTGCCATGGGAACGAGGATACCGTGAGGCGGGCGCTAAGCCGCATCTTGGGAGATGCGGGAATCGGTGCGACCGACCCAGATACACCGCTGCCATATCACCTACTCTTGCAAGGACTCTGCTTTGGATTGCCGGGCTATGCCAATCCTGCTTCGAGGCGAAAGTGTGGCGCGGATCGCTGGGACATCCAGGTTTTTCCTACGGGCGCCGTGTTCGACATAGCCGATACGATCGGTATGCTGGGCGAGCGCCCGCTGATAACGATTAACTTGATGTATGACCCCGATGTGGATGCGCTGGGCCTGGAATTGCTGGCCGTGCAGGCGCTACTCGACATAGAGCGCGACGGCATCGACGAAATCCGTGTGCCGCGCCCCGGCGTGGGTCGCATGCGCTGGGGGTTCGGTTTTGATGGGCAGCATGTGGCTACGGTGTGCCAGCGGCTTTAAGCACCAAGGTGTTTCCGGCTTCCGTTACTCGGCGTCCTTCAGGGGCGGCATGGGCTTCCAGTTGGGGTCCTTGACGATCTTGCGGGCGTCTTTCATGCCACGGCGCAGCGCCGGAATACCGGTCTTAAAGCACTTGTCAACGGTGGCCAGGCGAATGAACTCCTTGCAGAAGGTCGCGGCGTTGCCCAGACGGAACAGCATGGGGTGATAGTCGCCATAGATCTGCATGTAGCGGGCCAGATAACCGCGGTTGCGCATGATGTAGTAGCGGTTGGTGTCGCTCGTGGAGTTGAGTTGGCGCTTACCGGCGATGTCCCAGTTAGAGACAGCGCGGGCGCGCTTGAGCACCACGTCGGCAACAACGGCGGCGGGGAAGTGCTGGCTGGCCACGTAGCCATAGCAGGCATCGTCGCCGTAGATGAAGAAGCGCGCATCGGGCAGGCCGATCTTGTCGACCACGCGGCGCGAGAACATGCCGCCCTCAAAGCACAGCTGGTTCATGGCGCGATAGCCCTCGGGGCCCAAGTCCCACTTGGCGACGGGGTTAGGAATGCCGAGCGAAAGGATGAGCTGGTACTGCCAAAAGAAGGCGCCGCCGTCGAAGTCTAGGCGCGAACCCTGGATAACATCGTAGCGGTCGGTCCATTTGGCCAAGCGCTCGATGCCTTCGGGGATGACGAGCACGTCGTCGTCCATGACCCAGAACCACTGGGCACCCAGGTCGTAGGCGCATTTAGTGCCGGCGGAGAAGCCGCCCGCACCGCCGCCGTTTTCGAGCTGCGGGGCGTAGATGACACGGTCGGTTCCGCCCTGCGCGTCGGGCTGCTCGGTGTCGATGCCCCACAGGTTGGCCAGGCGCTCGTTGAATGCGGCGCACATGGCCTCGGTCTCGCGCGAATTCTCGTTATCTACAATCACGATGCGCCAGGGCGTTGCCGTGAGCTCGGTCATGGAGCCGAACAAGTTAGCCAGGAGTTCCTGGCGCTTGTACGTAACGACGACGATGGCGAGCTTATCGATGGGAGCGGGAAGGGTTGAAGGCATGGGGCAATATATCCTTTCACGCGCGGCGCGCGAGCGCTGCGCGGAAGCTATCGAATACGTCCTTGGGACTGTCCTATTGTAAAGGCTCGGCGCACCTTGACGGCAAGCTTTGAATAAAACGCAGGAACCTGCCACGGGCCCGCCGCATGACGTGCGGCTACTTTGCCCGCAAGAGGCTCCATAGATTATATAAACGCCCGCTGGCGCGCTGACCCTTTGATACCATGAAACGACAGGTATTTCCTAAGGAGCACATTTGTCTACTAACGTCTCTGGCAGCCCTGTTCTGTCGCTGCTTATTCCCATTTACAATGTTCAGCGCTACCTGCGCGAGTGTCTCGATTCCGCCCTGGCACAGACGCTCAAGGATATTGAGATCATCTGCATTAACGACGGGTCGACCGACAACTCGCCGGCGATTATTCGCGAGTATATGGAGCGCGATAGGCGCGTCAAGATGATCGACAAGGCCAACAGCGGCTACGGCGACTCGATGAACCACGGTCTGGAGATGGCGCGTGGCAAGTACGTTGGCATCTTGGAGTCCGATGACTTTATGGCGTCCGACGCACTCGAAAAGCTTGTCTCGGCCGCCGATAGCAATAATGCCGACTTTGCGAAGGCGAACTTTGATTTCTACTGGTCTAAGCCCGAGGAACGCCGTTCGCTGCACGAGATGTTTAGACCTCAGGATTGTGGCAAGCCAGTGCATCCGAGCGATACGACGCAGTTCTTTAAGCAAAAGCCATCGATTTGGTCGGCCGTGTACCGTCGCGATTTTCTTGAGCGCAACGGCATTACGTTCCTGCCGACTCCGGGGGCATCCTTTCAGGACACGTCATTCGCCTTTAAGGTGATCGCGTGCGCCGATAAGGCTGTTTACCTGCACGATGCCGTGCTGTCGTATCGCCAGGACAACGAGAATTCCTCGGTCAATTCTTCGGCTAAGGTCTTTTGCGTCAATACCGAGTATGCCGAGATCGAGCGTTGGATTCGAGAGGATTATGCCCGTGACCACGCAAGTGATGACGTCGCGCGCATGCTCAAGTTCAATCAGCTCATTAAGTACGATTCGTATATGTGGAACTACGTGCGCCTGGCGCCTAAGTTCTATAAGGAGTTCCTGGTTCAGATGGCCAAGGAATTTCAGGCGGCCTTGGACGCGGGGGAGTTTTCGCTTGACGATCTCAAGCCGTGGAAGCGCGCGAACCTCGCTGCCATCCTCAAAGATCCTGAGGGCTGGGTTGACGAGCATCCGAGCTTTGCGACGGATGGTGCCTTGGGGCGTGCTAAGTATTACGCCTCGGTTGGAGGCCCAGGCGTGGTCGCCGCCTTCCTCATCGAATCGCTGAGGGGGTAGGTTGGCATGGGAGAGGCCTCGTGTCCTAAAGCTACCATTGTCATCCCCGTTTATAACTCTGCGCGCTCCATTCAGCGATGCCTCGATTCGCTGTTGGCTCAGTCCGAGCGTTCGATTCAGGTTGTCTGCGTCAACGACGGTTCGACTGATGATTCGTTGAACGTGTTGCGCCAGGTCGCGCAGGCCGACGATCGCGTACTGGTGATTGACCAGGAAAACGCGGGCGTCTCGTGTGCTCGAAATGCCGGTATCGATGCCGCCGAGGGCGAGACCGTCTTTTTTGTGGACGCCGACGATTACATCGATGCCCAGACGGTCGAGCGCGTGCTGTATGCCATGGAGTCTGCAGATGCCGAGGCCGCCGTTTTTGGCGGTGTTTGTGAACCTGCCGATGCTGCCCCCAAACGCGTCCAGCAACTCATGAGCCCCAAAGCCGGTACCTTCGGCGCCCGTGATCCCCAACTGCTGTTCCATTCGAATGCGCAGCCCTATGCCTGTCGTGCGGCTTTTTCGCGCGAGCTGCTCAATCGCGAAGGCATTCGCTTCGCCCCCGGTTTGGCTTTGGGCGAGGACGTCGTCTTCCAATTTGCGGCTTATGCGCTTGCCCGCAAGATCGTCGTCATGCCGGACAAGTTCTACCACTACGTGATGGAGAGCGAATCGGCGACGCACGAGTTCAACAGTGCCGAGGCTCGCGCCAAAAAGCTTGACGCCCACATGAGGATGCTCGAGGAGGTCTTGGAGGACTGGGCGGCCTACGATCTTTTGGACCTGTGCCCCGGCGAGCTGATAACTTGGTTTTTGGACCTTATTGTGTTCGACCTGGCGCGCTTGGATGCCGATGGTTTCCATCACGTGGCGGCTCGCGTCAACATGGGTCTCACGACGTTTTTGGGAACGGAGTGGGCGGATATGCCTGCTAAGGGCGCCGTTCGACGTGTTGCCCACAAGCTCGTTGCGGCGACCTCGGGCGTTTCAATGGCAGACGCCACGCTGTTCTATCTTTCGACTCGCGGTCTCAAAGCCTGCCTGGAGCGCTTTATCTAATTCCAGGCGCTGCCGCCCGCCGCAACTCGGCTGCTAAAATAACCCTGTTACACGCTATCCAACAGGAGGTTCTCTTGCAGAACTCTGATACCCCTAAAGTTTCGCTGCTTGTCCCCATTTGCAATGTTGAGCGCTACCTACGCGAGTGCCTCGATTCCGCCGTTGTGCAGACGCTCAAGGACATCGAGATCATCTGTATCAACGACGGCTCCACCGATAGCTCGCCAGACATCATCCGCGAGTACATGGAGCGAGACCCCCGTGTAAAGATGATCGATAAAGCCAACAGCGGCTACGGCGACTCGATGAACCGCGGCCTGGAGATGGCGCGCGGTGAGTACGTGGGCATCCTTGAGTCCGACGACTTTATGTTTGAGGATTCGCTCCAAAAGCTGGTCGCCAAGGCCGATGCTGAGCATGCCGATGTGGTAAAGGGCGACTTTTACCTGTATTGGTCCACGCCCAGCGAGCGCCGTGAGCTGTTTGGGATTGTCGACGAGCATATGACGGGCGCCGCGTATCGCCCCGTCGATCGCCCGGGCATCTTCTACCGCAAACCTTCCATTTGGTCGGCTATCTATCGGCGCGAGTTCCTCAACGACAATCAGATTCGGTTCCTTCCCACGCCGGGCGCCTCGTATCAGGACGCAGGCTTTAACTTTAAGGTTTGGGCTTGCGCCGAGCGTGCCGCGTTTATTACGGACCCCATTTTGTGCTATCGCCAGGATAACGAGAAGAGCTCCGTTAATTCGCCTAACAAGGTGTTTTGCGTGTGCGACGAATATGCCGAGATGCAACGTTTTTTGGACGAGCGTCCCGAGCTCAAGGCTCAGCTCCAGGGCATTTTAATGCGCATGAAGGTCGATACGTACCGTTGGAATGATGAGCGTCTGGTCGATGAACTGCGTGAGCAGTTTTGGAAGAAAGCCTCGTCCGAGCTCAAGGCCGATTGGGATGCCGGTCGCTTTGACCTGTCGCTGTTTGATCCGCGTGGCGAGACCGACTTGCGCCTGATGGTCAAGTCGCCCCGCGCCTATATCGATTCGCGCTTTGACTTTAAGAAGCCGGGCAAGCTCAATACGTTTAAGCATTACTTTAAGATTGGCGGCCTGCCGCTGGTCTGGCGCGTGCTGACGTATCAGCGCACCTACGGCGACAACCCGCACCCTGACGACGTTCCGGCCGCACAGTAGGAGCGAGTGACTATGGCTACCCCCAAGATTTCCATTGTCGTTCCCATCTATAACGTGGAGGAGTGCCTGGCCTGGTGCCTGGACTCCCTGCTTGCACAGGACATGCCCGATTGGGAAGGCGTGCTGGTCAACGATGGCTCGCCGGACGGTTCGCGCGATATTGCGGCTGCTTATTGCGAAAAGGACGCGCGCTTTACGCTGGTCGATAAGGAGAACGGCGGCCTGTCGAGCGCCCGTAATGCAGGCATCGCTGCGTCCACGGCGCCTGTCGTTGCGTTTTTGGATTCCGACGACCGGTTTACGCCTGATGCGTGCCGCGTAATCGTTGATGCCTTTGAGCGTGAGGATTGCGACGTTTTGACCTTTGGCGCGAATCCGTATCCGCTGGAGGCGGGGTATCCGTGGCTTAACCAGGTTTTGAGTCCTCGGGACGTTTCTTTTCATGGGTATAGTTTCGAATTATTGTTTAAAGAGGATTCGCGTCCCTTTGTGTGGCGGACTGCCTGCAGACGTGATTTTCTGGCGAATAACGCTATTCAGTTCGATGAATCTATCAGCTATGGTGAAGATCAAGTTTTCGAAATGGCGATATATGGTCGCTCGCGAAAAACAACGCTAATATCGAACAAATTGTACGACTACCGTGTGGCGCGCAAGGGCTCGCTCATGGACACCATGCGCTACGACGACGAGACGCGTCTGCTGGAGCATGTGAAAATATATACCGCGGTGTTGGCCGACTGGCATCGAGATGGCCTTGACACGCAGCATGTCGATGACCTGGCATACTTCCTGTGTGATTTGGTGCTGTACGATGCAATAAGGTTGCTGGGTACGGGCTGCGGCAAAGTGTTCGACGCTGTATCTACGGTGCTCGCTGGTTCCGCTATGGGGAGCGATGCCGCGCTTACGCGATGTGCTCCTTCTGTTGCTGCTATGGTGCGCGCAGCGCGTGCTAACAAGGCGCCCAGCGTCCGTGCGTGCAGGAGGCTCATGTTTGAGTACGACGTTTTTAGGTCTGGGCTCCTTCGGGCGTGCAAACGCATGGCCGCGAATATCCTGGGAAAGAGAGATTTGTAGATCGGAGCGGCCATGTCTGTTGTCTTGCTAGACCATCGTCGTCACTACATTCTGTTCGTTGCTGTGGCCTGCCTGAGCGTTTTGTTGGGCGGGCCTTCTTATCCCGGGTGAGAGCGGGGCTCTAGCCATATTTGAATGTGGAGGCGAATGGGGCTAGTCAAATATATATTTCGGTTTCAGACTTGAAAACGCTTGAATTCACCAGTTGTTAGTTTAAAAATAACATATAGATTCCGCCGGATTCGTTGAAAGGATGTTCTATGAAAGACGTTCGAAGGAGATGGCGCGGGCTAAAGGCTTTCGGTCTGGCCGCATTTGCAACTGCCTGCCTTACTTGCGCTCCATTGACCGCAAAAGCAGGTCTTATTGGCGGTGTTGGAGGGGGTAGCGCCTCGGTAGACGAGCCCACGGAATGATGCGTTGGCGATAACCGTCCGATTTCTTACTGGGGATATGACGGTTGGAACGGCACTCAAAATGAACAGATGTCTGGCCCTCTTACGCGGTATAGCGTCGAGTGCAATGCCGGGGGGACTGCTCACAGAGATTTTCTAGTAGGCTTAAACTCTATCGATCAGAGCGCCTCGCGGACCGATCCTTCTGGAGTTACATCACGTCCCGCAGGTACATACTATTTCAACAAAGATGGTTTAATGCAGACCGGACTCGTTCGGTGCGAGGACGGCAACCTTCGCTATTTCGATCCCAGGACTGGCGCCATGGTCACGAACCAGTGGCATAACGATTACGAAGCCGTCTGGTACTATTTTGGCGCTGACGGGACCGCAGTTTCGGGCTGGCAGTCTATCGGTGGGGACAAGTACTACTTCTACCCCGAAAGCCATGATATGGCATACGGCCGAGTTCAAATTGACGGTAAGAACTACTTCCTGAACACCCCTGGCGCCAACGCCGATGGCCGCATGCAGCATGGCGGCTGGATCTATGACTCCATTTATGGAAAGTGGCTCTATGCGACTTCCAACGGCGAGTTGTTGACCGGTTGGCAAAATATCGGTGGAACTTGGTACTATTTCAACGAGTACGGTGTTATGTTGACCGGATGGGTCGACGATTCGGGGACGTGGTATTACGCTAACGCCTCCGGCGCGATGGTCACCGGCTGGCTCAACGTTGGCAGTACGTGGTACTACCTTGATGGTTCGGGCGCCATGGTTGCTAACGGCTGGCGCAGCCTGGGCGGCTCCTGGTACTGGTTCGGCGATTCCGGTGCAATGGCCACTGGCTGGTTCTTGGCAGGCGGCTCTTGGTACTATGCGAGCGGTTCGGGCGCCATGGCAACCGGCTGGCTCAGCAATGGCGGCACGTGGTATTGGCTCGGAGGTTCGGGCGCTATGGTCTCCAACTCTTGGGCCAACGTTGGTGGAGTTTGGTACTGGTTCGACGATTCCGGCGCGATGGCCACCGGCTGGCGTCAGATCGGCGGCGCCTGGTACTACTTTAGCGGTTCCGGCGCTATGGCCCACGACTCCTGGGTCGGCGACTACTACCTCCAGTCTTCCGGTGCCATGGCTACGAATGCCTGGATCGGCTCCTATTATGTCGGCGAGGACGGTAAGTGGATTCCGGGCTACGGCCTAGTTTGGTATAAGAACGGTAGCAATGTTTACCATACGCATAAGTGCCGTACCGTTGGTAAGGACGCAAAGGGCTATTCGCAGATCTCTATTCAGGAGGCCCAGAGGCGTGGTGCTTCACGAGAGTGCAAAAACTGCCAGCAAATTGGCTAGCACATTACTGAGTTAGTTTTTATTGAGACCCCGTTGCCCTGAGGTGACGGGGTCGCTGCGTGATTGGATACCGTGCTGCTATGAAGAAATGCTCATTCGGGGTGCTGGTCTTTTCCGGCCTTGTTTCTTTGGGGCTCCTTTTGGGTTCGCCCTCGATGTTATACGCCCTTGATTCGAATAACACTGACGAAGGTCCCGCATCTAACGTTACTATTGCTTCTGTCGAGTCAGGCGTTGATGCTCAGCGCGAATCGACCTTCGCCGTTGAGCAGAACTCTCAGGTGGATAATGAGGTCTCTTCTGAGGTTTCGAATCAAATAATTTGGCATCAGGGGTGGATATCGCCCGAAGAGGGGGCTGGTTTTTGGCGTTGGGGCTTGCCCGACGGAACAATTGCTGTTTCTTCTTGGAGACATATAAACGGTAGCTGGTACTGGTTCGACGACGAAGGCCGAATGGCTCAGGATGGATTGGTCCAAGTCGGGGGTGCGACTTATGGATTCTCCTCTTCGGGCGCAATGCGTGTTGGCTGGTACCTAGATTCTACGGGCTCCACTTCTGCTTGGCGTTATTTCTCCGGTTCTGGCGCCATGGTAAAAGGCTGGCTCTCAGATGGGGGTCGTTGGTACTGGCTTGATCATGCAGACGGTTCTATGGCCACCGGGTTGAAAGAATGTAATGGCACCCCTTATATCTTTAACAGTTCAGGGGCCATGCTATCCTCCCAGTGGGCACTTATTGACAACAACTGGTATTACGCTGACTCCAACGGCTTACTGCATGGAGGCTGGTTACTTCTAGGGAATTCTTGGTATTACTTGGATCCAGGAAGCCATATTATGCTCACGGGCTTTGTGCAAGTGGGCTCGTCCACCTATTTCCTTACGAGTTCAGGTGCCATGGCAACGGGCTGGGCACTTGCTGATGGCACTTGGTATTACGCCGCATCAAGCGGAGCTATTCAACGAGGACGATGGATAAAGTCCGGAAGCGCCTGGTATTACCTTGATGATGTATCCGGCGCAATGCGTACTGGTGAATTCGCGGTAGGAAGCACGCGCTATTTTTCTTATGATTCCGGTGCGATGGCATCTTCGTGCTGGATTAATTTGAGCAACGGTATGGCATGGGCGAATTCGTCTGGAGCACTGAGCGAGCCGTTGCCTACTACATCTGATGGATCTCCCGTAGTCGCTGATCGTACCGACTCGTCTTCATTGCCAGGTGTGATTCATATTGGAGACGCGGTTTTCTATGCGGATGCAAACGGCGCCGTCAATGTAGCATCTGGTTGGTTTATGCCGAAAGACGCTTCTGACGAAAGCGGCAATACTTGGTATTACGCATCTTCCAATGGTGTCCTTAAGTCTGGTTGGCAATATGTTAACGGTGCGTGGTATTGGATGGATTCTTCCACGTACAAGATGAAGACCGGATGGCTCAATGACCGCGGCACGTGGTACTGGCTTCAGCCTTCGGGCGCTATGTTTGCTAACGGGTGGCTGAAAATCGATGGCGTCGACTACTACTTCAATGCAAGCGGTGCATGGTTGAATACGTCTGGTTCTGTTTTGGGGGTCAATAGGTCCAGCCTGGTCAATTGGCTTATGAGCCACGAAAACGATGGCTATTACCGTGGAACACGCTACGACACACATCTCAGCCAGGAAACGTGCATGTATCCAAAGGGAGATCCTCGCTGGGATGGGTATACCGGTATGAACTGCGGTGGATTTGTATCACACGCATATATGAAGGCGGGCGGTAATTTAGCTCCCATTGCCGCCGAGCAGAGCCATTCCCCTTGGAGTGGAGGTCCCGGAAGGGGCGGCTGCGTAAACGCTTATCGTTGGTACGGCTACGCTATCGATACGTGCGCGAACGTGACTTATTTCAACTCTATTGATGAGTTGTTACGTAGTGGTTTGGCTCGTAAGGGGGACATTGTGTTCTTCAATCCTTACAACCCATATGCGGACGATAGCCACATTGGCTTTTTCTGGGGCAATTCGCCGAGCGAAAATTTGTTCTGGCATAGTGATGGTTATGGAAATCGCATCTCCGGTTTGACTGCTTTGGGTCCATCGAAAGTAATACTGATTCGTTAGATTTTTGAGTAGTAATGGGGCCTTCCCGGGGCCCCATCTTTTTCGACATTTGGTTTGAGAGCTAATTCGATGCCGTTATTCTATTGGGGAGGTTGAGTTGGGATATTGAACCCTAGTTTCCTCCCTGCTGTTGAGCAGTTGTTTACAGTGCAGCATCGCGTGCAATTTATTTTCCTTCTAGATGGTGTCTTGTTCCGTTGGATGTTCGGATATCTTTCACAGCCATGCTGTAAGCTAAACGCAAACAAGAACGAATGACGAGGTTTACATGAGCAAACATCTTAAGTTATTTTCGGCATTGTTGGTGCTGATGGTCCTTGCGCCCATTTCTGTGTTTGTTTTCCCCTCGAACGCGGAAGCTGCGCGGTCCCTAGTTGAGAATTCCTGGCGTTATGAGGATGGGCAATTGGTCGCAGAGGATGCTTCTTCCGAAGAAGATGGAATAGCCTTATTGTCCATGGACATTCTTCCCGATGGGGCTACGGCGCAGGGTATCGATGTCAGTGAGCATCAAGGACGTATTGACTGGAATGCTGTTAAGGCTTCTGGTATCGATTTCGCTATTCTGCGTGTTGGATTTGGCGCTCCATCTTGGGGCGGTCGAGTTGACTATCAATTTAATCGAAATATTTCTGAGTGCGAGCGACTCGGAATTCCCTACGGCGTCTATATCTATTCATATGCTTTTGATAATCAGCAGGCAGCTGATGAGGCATCAATGGTGATCAATTGCCTTTCTGGGCATAATCCAAGATTGCCGGTGTATTACGATCTTGAGGATAACTCGATAATTGCAAATGGACGTCAAACCGGAATTGCATCGAGGGCGCAGGTTTTTTGTAATAGGATTTCTGCCGCAGGATATGAGCCTGGTATTTATGCAAATTTAAATTGGTTTAACAACATTTTGACGGACTCTGTTTTTAAGAGTAGCTCTTGGGATCATTGGATTGCTCAATATAACTCGCAATGTGACTATACCGGCAATTACAGTTTTTGGCAGTATAAGAGCAACGGAAAAGTCCCTGGAATCAACGGCAACGTTGATATGAACTACGCGTATGTTGATGTCTCTCTTTATCATTGGCAACTAATTGACAGCACCTGGTATTATGCAGCCTCCAACGGCAAGGCGTATACCGGATGGTTGTTTCAGAGTGGCACGTGGTACTGGCTCGAGCCCGACGCGGGCGGCGCCATGGCTACCGGGCTCCACGAGTGCAACGGCTCCCCGTACTGGTTTAATTCGTCCGGCGCGATGGCGACCGGGTGGGTCCTCGACGGCGGTACCTGGTACTACGCGACGGGCTCCGGCGCGCTGGCGCGCGGCCCCGTTTCCGTCGGCGGCGTGCCCTACTGCTTCGACGCCCGGACGGGGGCCATGCTGACGGGTTACCAGACGGACGCGCAGGGCGTCCGCCGCTACTTCGGCAGCTGCGGTCCCCTTAGCGGCTGGGGCCTCGTCGACGGCTCCTGGTACTGGTTCGCTGACGGTATCGCCTCGACCGGCTGGCTTTACACCGGCGGTTCCTGGTACTGGCTCGACCCCGACGCGGGCGGCGCCATGGTGACGGGCCTTCACGCATGTAACGGCTCCGCGTACTGGTTCGACGCCTCCGGCGCCATGGCGACCGGATGGGTGCTCGACGGCGGGACCTGGTACTACGCTACTGGCTCCGGCGCCCTCGCCTCCGGCTGGCTCAACCTGAACGGTACGTGGTACTGGCTCGATCCCTCGACGCATGCCATGGCCACCGGGCTCCACGAGTGCAACGGCTCAGCGTTCTGGTTCAACGCTTCCGGGGCGATGACGACCGGATGGGTGCGCGACGGCGGGACCTGGTACTACGCGACGGGCTCAGGTGCGCTGGCCTCCGGCTGGGCATATGTCGGCGGCGCCTGGTACTGGCTTGACCCCACGACGCACGCAATGACTACGGGTGTTCAAGAAATCGATGGGGTGCAATACTCTTTTGCTAGTAATGGCGCTTGGCTCGGCTAGCAACTCTTCTTTAATTGCTTTTTTCTAAGTACATATTGCTCTTAGCTATCCATTTGTAGACTATGTTTATGTAAAAATTGGTTACTACTGGGGGCTGCACATGGCAAGGAAAAAGCGAATATCATTAATCCTAATCACTCTTTCAACTCTACTGCTCGCTGGGCCCGGTGTGGTTGATATCGCGAACGCAGAACCCATAAGCTCCTCCATCCCTACTGATTTTGAGCGGCAATCCGTCCCCTCGACTCTTTCTCCTTCCGATTCAATCGATGATGGTCCTGCTCAAGAATCCGTTAAATGGAATCTGGGTTGGAATTCGTTTGACGGTAACTGGTTCTATGTGGATTCAGTTAATCCGGTCTCGCTGCACTCTGGCTGGCTCTATACCAGTGGGACCTGGTACTGGCTCGATCCCTCGACGCATGCCATGACCACCGGGCTCCATGAGTGCAACGGCTCCATGTACTGGTTCAACGGCTCCGGCACGATGGCGACCGGATGGGTGCTCGGCGGCGGCACCTGGTACTACGCGACGGGCTCCGGCGCCCTCGCCTCCGGCTGGGCCTACGTCGGCAGCGCTTGGTACTGGCTTGATCCCTCCACCCATGCCATGGTGACGGGCTTTCACGAGTGCAACAGCTCCCCGTACTGGTTTAATTCGTCCGGCGCGATGGCGACCGGGTGGGTCCTCGACGGCGGTACCTGGTACTACGCGACGGGCTCCGGCGCGCTGGCGCGCGGCCCCGTTTCCGTCGGCGGCGTGCCCTACTGCTTCGACGCCCGGACGGGGGCCATGCTGACGGGTTACCAGACGGACGCGCAGGGCGTCCGCCGCTACTTCGGCAGCTGCGGTCCCCTTAGCGGCTGGGGCCTCGTCGACGGCTCCTGGTACTGGTTCGCTGACGGTATCGCCTCGACCGGCTGGCTTTACACCGGCGGTTCCTGGTACTGGCTCGACCCCGACGCGGGCGGCGCCATGGTGACGGGCCTTCACGCATGTAACGGCTCCGCGTACTGGTTCGACGCCTCCGGCGCCATGGCGACCGGATGGGTGCTCGACGGCGGGACCTGGTACTACGCTACTGGCTCCGGCGCCCTCGCCTCCGGCTGGCTCAACCTGAACGGTACGTGGTACTGGCTCGATCCCTCGACGCATGCCATGGCTACGGGTGTTCAAACTATTGGATCATGTGAATACATATTTAATAACTCTGGTAAGATGATGGTTAATTGCTGGTCAAACGGTGATGGGTCTTGGATGTATCATTCGTCATCCAGCGGCGCAATTGACCTTAAAGGCATCATGACCGATTCGGGAATCCAGTTGATTGACGATTGCGGGAATGTTAGAACTGGCTGGATTGAGAGTCAGGGTTCTCGATATTATTGTTCTGCTGATGGGGTAATTCTGACTGGATGGCAGCAAATAGCTGGGTCTTGGTATTACTTTAACTCGGATGGTCGAATGGCGACCGGCTGGCTTAACGATGGCGGTAACTGGTTCTGGCTAGATTCCGCTTCTGGCACAATGAAAACGGGATGGCTTTCCCTTGGGGGCACATGGTATTACCTTGATGCCGCATGTGGGGGAGTAATGCTGAGCAATGGTTGGTATTGGATCGGCTCTACTGACTACAAGTTCAGCTCATCCGGCGCAATGGTTGGCGCTTGGGTCGATGTCCCGTGCTATTCGCAGTACCCGGAACTTCCTACTGGCTGTGAGTCGGTTGCCCTTACAAACTTGCTTAACTACTATGGTTTCGGTTTAGGTAAGACGATTATTGCGGATTATTACTTGCCCAAGGGAAGCAACGGCAACTTTGTTACCGCCTTTGATGGCAACCCAAGGCGTAGTAGCGGGGGTCTCATGGGATGCGTCGCCCCTGCGATTACTATTGCCGGTAATAACTTTCTGCGTGCTGCTGGAAGTGGCAAGCAGGCAAAAGACGTCTCTTTCTCGTCAATTTCTTCCATTAAGAACAGACTGACCTGTGGTCAACCTGTTGAGATGTGGAATACCGAGTGGGGTAGTTGGCCAGGAGGCCGTTATGCTGCGCGTTGGTATAACGGGCACTCCTATGGCCTGTGGGGCGGTAATCATGCCGTAGTCCTTAAAGGCTATGATGACGAGCAGGGAATTGTCTATCTTTCGGATTCGATTAACGGCAATGTTACGCGAAATACCCAGGTGTTCTTCGGCACGTGGCAACAGATGGATAGCCAGGCCGTGGTAATTGAATAGCCATGATGCTAAAAGGGGAGAGCTCGACGAGCTCTCCCCTTTTGCTACATTGTTAATCTGGCTACGCCGTCTTCTTACGTCCAAATAGTTCGTCCCAGTTACTGGCTGCCAAAACTGTTCCGCATACAATTACAACGCAGCAGATTACGGATGCCATGTCGGGAATTGTTCCAAGCAAGATCAGACCAAAGACCACCGACCATGCCGAATAGGAGATATTCAGAGCCATCGCACGCGCTGCTCCGATTGCCGCAATGCCCTTGTAATAGAACAGATAGGATGCGGTTCCTGCGAGTCCGGCGAGTGCAATAATCAATGTGGGCATGCTCGGGATAGCACCCATCGTGAAATGCCATGCTCCGAAGAGGGGGAGTACGAGCACTCCATAAACAAGCGCACTCGTAGTTTCACGGATTTGCAAAGCCGTTTCGTCATCAACAGCATCATCTTTCATTCCCCATGCGCACAACACCGCTTCGGATCCCCATCCAATAACGGCAAGAACCGCGCCGAGTAAGCCGAGAGGGGCATTTGAAATCTCGCTCGATCCTGCCGATAGATAGCCCATCGTCATTACGCCGCAAAGAGCAACAAGAAGGGAAAGAATCTGACCTTTGCCCATTTTCTCCTTCAGCAGCACGAACGAAAGGAACGCTCCGACTGCGGGATAGAAGGCGGAGATAATTGCCGTGTAGGCTGCTCCGATATTATTAATCGCCAATACGTATCCGGTCATTCCGATGGGCCCACCAAGCAGAGCGCCAGCAATGACGACCTTGCCCGAACGAGTTTTAAGTGCAGCGAGCGTGTCCTTTAATCTGCCTCGAACTCCCATGTACCCAAAGAGCCAAATTGCACAGAAGGCATCATGGAGAAAAGACCCCGCAATGGAGGCACATGCAAGCGCTTCCGCCGATCCAATATAGGGTGCGAGCGCCAAACCGATTCCAAGAATAACCGTATCGAGGCCCCAGAGAAGGCCACTAAAAAAGCCGAATTGCATCGTTACTCACCTTTCCGATAGATCTCCAGTGCCTTTTTAAGGTATTTGGCGCCGTAGTTGAAGTAGATATAGAGCCATTCACCCACGAAGTCACCTTCGGCTTCCTTGAGAAGAGACCAGAGGTACCAGCACCATCCTGCAAGGGCAATGTGCGCATAGTTATGCGCAACTTCGTTGTTTGTTGCCTTGCGTCCAAAATATGCATCAAGCGCGCGGTCGACTTCATCTTCGGAAAGCTCGCAGCAGACACTGCACGTTCCAAAATCGTTCGCGTAATCGCTCATGCCAGCATATTCCCAGTCAATGAGATAGTACTTGTCGTTTTCATCGATAAGGAAATTGAGGTAAAAGAAGTCATTGTGACAAAGGCATTTTGGCGCATTATCGGCCTGAACAAAGCGCTCCAATTCATCGATCTCGGCGGCCATTTCCCTGTAGCCTGGAATGTCGATGGGACCTTTTTCCAGAAGAAGCGATTCGTAGCGCTTTGCTTCGAGGTAGAAATCAAATTCGGTTTCGACATTTGCACCGCTCTCGTGAAGCGAGCGACACATCTGCATCATTCGATTCATTTGGGCAGCATCATGCGGATCAGGCTGCTTTGCGTTGGGTACAAACTTCGAAATTTTCCAACCGCGCTTTGGGTCCTCATGAATGAACGTGTCGTCAAGGCCAAGTTCCTTGGCCTTTTTTAGCGCTGCTACTTCTCCATTTCTGTTAATAAGCAGTTCGGTCCCGACTCCCGGATGGCGGTAAACGTACTCTCCATCATTGGTTCTAAAGTGGCACGATAGGTTCGTAAGACCTTGTTTAAGGGGATAAACGTCGTGGATCTCTGATTTGGAGCAGCCGAGCACTTGCTCGATGTTATCGAAAATATCTGAGTCAACGTTTTCGATAAAATGCGGATCAAAGGCACGCAGCTCATCAAGAGAATCGAATTCATTGATCTCGCCCTCAGGATACTTCTTGATCACCATATCGAGCTCCTTGATGTGCTCGATATATAGATCTTCCCAAAGCTTGTCCGTTGTTTCGGGCTTGTTATATTCCGTTTCAAGAATCTGCTTAAACGCAAGCGAGAAGGCTTTATCAAAGTAGACATGTCCGAGCATATACCATGCATTGGAGCCACCGATTGTAACATTGGTGATTCTATCCATTGCGCCCGTTTGAATGCACCATTCTTTGGTGGCGCCTTCAGCATATTGAGCAGAATAAAATGCTTTCCAAACGTATGCTTCAAACGGATTGTTTAGAAGGTAATCATCGCTTGAGCAAATGTAGGTGTTGCCAAGCCGCTCTTTTACGCACATAAGCGATGCGTGGTTATTTTTGGATGCGTATTCGTTGTTGACGACAATCGAAACGCCAAACTTGCTTTCAAGATAGAAGAAATACTCTTTTTTATAGCCGACAACGACGGTGATATTGCTGATACCCGCGTCTTGCAGCTGCCTAATCTGACGCTCGATGAGAATCTCACCACGTACCTTTAAAAGGCCTTTGGGCTTTTCATACGAAATGGGGGCAAAGCGGCTCGAAAGCCCTGCAGCCAATATCACTGCGTTTTCAACCTTATAGGGATGAAGTGCTTCGTAACCACTGTCGGTTAGGCTGTCCGATTCGAGAAGGCCCTCATTCGTAAGCTCTTTATTTGCTGCGTTTACTGATCCAAGTGAAAGGCCAGTGCGCTCGGCAACTTCTCGCTGGCTGGCATATGGGTTCTTTAGGTATTCGTACAGAACTGTAAAGTTACGCTTGGTCAGTTCCACTACAGGCCTCCAATTAATATGTTCATTACTTAGGAAAAGAATAGAAGGATTGAACGTTATGTTCAATTTAATATTATTTTCTACACAGACTGAACAGACAGTAACGAGAATCAATCTTGTAATGTGGACTAAAATAGATCCATGAGATATCTGGGAGGGTCGCTTATGTATCGATTCGAAAAGAAGGCCGCGCTTGTTTGTGCTGCTGCGTCATTAATCACTGCTTGCTGCTTGCCCCTGAGTGCGAATGTCGCGTTTGCACAGGATTCCGTTGAGGCTCAGAGTATTGAGTAAAAAGCGGATTTTTCTTCTGTGGTTTCCGATGATTTGCAACCTGATATTTCTTCTGTCATAAAAGATGGCTGGCAACGAGACGAGTCGTCTGGAGTTTGGTATTACGGAAAAAACGGTAAACACCAAACTGGCTGGCTGCAAAGCGGGGGATATTGGTATTGGCTTGATCCAGTCAATGATGGTGCAATGCAGACAGGTTATTTCAATGTGACCGATGCTGGCGGATCGACTACTTCGTTTTATGCGAATGACGGTAATGCCGCAATGCCTTTTGGCGCGCTATATCAAAACTGCTGGCTACGCAACTCAGATGGAAAATGGTTTTTTGCCAATGCTGGAGGCGATTTAGCTGCTGGTTGGTTTTACCAAAATGGCACATGGTATTATCTGGATCCTGCCACCCATGTAATGCAGGTTGGTTTTGTCGACCTCGGGAGCGGGAGATACTATTTAGATGCCTCTGGTGCTATGAAAACCGGCTGGATTCTCGTTGACGGGAATTGGTACTGGGCTTATTCATCGGGTGCCCTTGCTTCGTCATGGCAGACGATAAGTGGGGCTCGCTATTATTTTGACTCACAGACGTTCATCATGTTCAAGGGTCGTCAAAAGATTGATGGATGTACCTACATTTTTGGTGACTATGGCCTTGCAAATGGATGGTACAAGGATGGATTGGATTGGTATTACTGCTCCAACGGTATTGCGGCTACTGGCTGGAAACTCGTTAACGGCACTTGGTATTATCTCGACCCAGCTTCCGACGGCAAAATGTTCGTTGGGTATTTAGATCTTGGCAATGCAACTTATTATTTAAAGTCTAATGGGGCTATGGCTGTTGGTTGGACCCAGGTCGAGGACGGCTGGTATTTCGCCTCCCAATCTGGCGCACTTATTTCTGGCTGGTATAAAGAAGGCACGAGCTGGTATTACCTGGACCCTGTTAGCCATCTCATGAAAACGGGCTTATTTGAGGTGAGCGGCAACGATTGTTTTGCAAACCAGAGCGGTAGGCTTGTGGTTTCAAGCTGGGTTACCGTTAATGACGGCGATCAAAGATACGCCGATGATAATGGATATCTTTGCAAGGATGTGATTCGCGAAAACGGCACTATCCTAAAAATCGCTGGAGCTGATGGTTGGCAGGTTGCTTCCGGCTGGGTTGATGTCGCAAATCTAAGGTTTTACGCTGAGCCCGGAACGGGTGCCATTCATCGTGGATGGCTGCAGATTGACGGCGATTGGTATTGGCTTGATGCCGAATCTGGCGTGATGAAGACCGGATGGGTTTTTACTGGCGGTGCATGGTATTACCTAAACGCTGACGGAAAAATGGCAACTGGTTGGAAATGCCTGAATGGAACATGGTATTACCTTGAGTCCAATGGAAGTATGCATGTTGGCTGGCTTAAAGATTCGGGTAAGTGGTATTGGTTAGACGGCAGCGGGGCTATGGCAACGGGCGCAAGGACCATCGATGGCGTTCGTCGAATTTTCTGGAGCGATGGCCAGTGCGACAAAGTTGGCTGGCAAAATCCATCCCAGTATCCTCAGGTCAGTTCTTGGACTGTTCGGCTGCCTAGCTATTGCACCGGATACTTTACCTATGTGACCCCTTCTCGCATTTCTGTCGAAGCAACGCGGGAAGATTGCGTGAACGCCTTTATCCAGCGCGCCTATGAGTATATTGGTACGCAATATATTGAGCCTTGGTCTACCGCTCCCGGTGGAGCTGTTGATTGCTCTGGTTTTGTCTTGCAGTGCCTTTATGCTACTGGCATGGATATGGGTGTTTACAACCCTTATAACCATCGCTGGGATCCAAGCCAAACCTACAATTCCATGAATTGGTATCGAAGCAATATCTTTATGCCCGTGAGCACGAACTCAATTCAGCGTGGAGATGTGATTTATTATCGCGGGCATATCGCAATTGCACTTGGCGGCGGCTTGATGATTGATTCCTGGCCTCATCAAGGTGTCGGAATTCATCCTATTGGCGCAAGGGGAAATGTAATCGGCGCAGCTCGTCCGTTTATTTAATTGATTTGCTGCAAGGCGGTCGATATCGGTTTGGGGGGCCTGAAATGAATGCTCGGATTGATCATCGAATTTGCTGGCGAGTAATTCGCTTGATGCTATTTTCCGCCTTACTCTCAGTTACAGCCCCCGCATTTTCTTGCACTGCTTATGCCGTGGAAGAGGGGGCGGATAACGGTGTCGTAGAGCGCGACTCGACAGGAGGGCCGGGAGCATTTGTCGGTGGCGGTTGCTCTCAAGACTCCAGCGATTGTGCCGGCAATACAACGGAAGATTCGAGCCTACAGGTTGTCGAAAGCCATGACCCGTCGACTACAGAACAACTATCTGGATGGCAATGGAACGGTTTGTCCTGGTATTACTATCTAGATGGCTGTCGTTTGACCGGAATGCAGAATATTGACGAGTCGTTGTACTACTTGGACCCCGCTCGTGACGGCGCAATGAGCTGCGGCTGGATTTTTACTGGAAATAAGTGGTATTTCGCGGGTCCGTCAGGCGCTTTGGCAAGTGGCTGGCAGTTTATTGGAGACCAATGGTACTGGTTTGACTCCCTTAACAGCTGTTCTATGGCTACTGGTCGACGTGTTATTGATGGGCACCCTTATCTTCTTGGAACCTATGGACTGATTAATGGATGGTGCCTTGATAACGGTTTATGGTATTGGGGTAGTAATGGTGAAGTCTTAACCGGCTGGCTTCAAACTGGCAATAACTGGTATTGGCTTGATCCCGCCAATGATGGTGTTATGTCTAGAGGAATCGTTTCTGTCGGTTCGTCTCGTTACTATTTATCGGATTCCGGCGCAATGGCTGTTGGTTGGGCGTTTGATGGGACGGACTGGTATTACGCTGACGGTTCCGGCGCACTTGCATCGGGCTGGCGTTTGGTGAATGGCGTTTGGTATTGGCTCAATGTCGCAAATGACAATAGAATGGCTACCGGCTTTTTTGTCATCGGATCCAATCAATATCATTTTTCTTCAACGGGAGCGCTGTCACTCGGCTGGTTTATGAGCGATAGAGACTGGTATTACGCTGAGCCTTCTCATGCGTCGGGCATTGTAAAGACGGGATGGCTGAAGGACAATAGCCAATACTATTATCTCGATCCTGCCGCCGACGGTAAAATGCTGCTAGGTCATTTTTCTGTAAATGGGAAAAGCTATTATGCAAAAGCTTCAGGCGCTGTTGCTTGTCGTGAATGGGTAGATGTCCAGGACTCGGTCCAGGATGAGCCGTCTAAGGCTTTTGCTGGTTCTGATTGCTCATTGTGTGGAGCATTGCGTAGTGGAAAGCTATTTACAACAAACGGTGATGACGAATTAGCCGAAGCTCACGGTTTTGTGACGCTTGGAGGGTGCAAGTTCTATGCTGATCCAACCGATGGCTCCCCCTGCTCTGGATGGAAGAACGTTAACGGAAAATGGTACTTCTTTGATGAGACCGCTGGCTATGCACGATCTGGCTGGCTGTACAAGGATGGCTCCTGGTTCTATTTGGACCCATCTACCTACGTTATGAAAACCGGCTGGGTTGCCGTTAACGGATCTTGGTATTACCTGAATTCGTCTGGTTACATGCAGACAGGATGGCTCAATCTGGGCGGCATCTGGTATTGGCTTGACGCTAGTGGCGCTATGGCTACTGGCTGGCGAGTTGTCGACGGGACTTGGAATTACTTTATGGCAAACGGCGCGTGGGTGTCAGACTATATGGATGCTAAGGCTCAAAGCTATTCAAGCAATACAAGTTGGCTGATACTTGTCGATACGTCACGTTGCGTTACGAGTATTTACACTGGATCCTGGAATAATTGGTCCTTAAACCGTCGCTATGTATGTTCGACGGGAAAAGCTAGCACGCCAACTGTGATAGGGGAGTATCAAGTCTACGGAAAGGGATACTCCTTTGGGCATGGATATACTTGCTATTATTACACGCAATTCTATGGTGATTATCTGTTCCATTCTTCGCCCTACTACGTTAATAGCAATCGCGTGATGGATCCCACGATGGGTGTTCCATCCTCTGCGGGATGTGTTCGTCTTGAGATTCAGAACGCAAAATGGATTTACTATAATATTCCTTATGGAACAAAGGTTGTTACGTATTGAGTAGTTGGTTGATGTAACTACTTTCGCTTAATTGGCTTAACCGTTCGAGATCAGGTGAAAATCTTATTATGAGAACGTGGCCCTAGCGTCCGTTTAATGAAGGGAATCCGCCCTAGAATCTGATAGATGAACGACAACGCTTTAATTCGACAGAAAGAGTGAAATGTCGGGAAATCGTTATTTCAGTTTTATGAGTGCGGTTTGCTTAGCATTAATTAATATCGTTCCCCTTTTAAGCCCCACGGTTGCCTTCTCATTAAGCGAAGATTGTGTTGTTGAGGGCGTTGATGTCTCTATAGCTCAATCGGGGCAATAGACATTTGTGTCATCGGATGGCAATCGCTTGGCTTTAAATTCAGCTGATTTCAAAGTGTTATCGATTCGTCAACATATGAATATACCGTTGATACGATTTCTCCAGAGGTCTCGGTTTTTGTCATTAACGGGTCTGCGCTGACAAGTGGAATCGATTATGAAGTTATTTATTTGAATAATATTGCGCCTGGTCGTGCTGCTATAAGTGTAAATGGGCTTTGCCGGCGATACTCGGCAACGACGCGGCGGCGCTGCTGGACGCCTATGGCGTGGAGGACGCGGCGCTCGACGATCTCGACCTGACCCCGGGGCTCATAGGGCGGGCGCGCACAGAGAGGGGCGATGTCCCTCTGGCTAGCCTGAAGGCGAAAACGGAATAGACGGACCGACCGTCCGGCTGAGTCTGCTAAGAGGTACCTGGCGGAGGGCGGAACATGGCCACCGGACCTGTCGAAACACATCTCCACTGTTCCTTCAGCTGGGAAAACGGCGCCCCCGCGGCCCGGATGGGGGCTCGGGGGCGTTCGGTAAATGCAGGAGTGAGCTATCAGCTCAATATGTTCGGCTGCAATCGGAAATCAACCGATAATCTCATTCTCTCTCTGTTGCATTTTATGATAATCGCTAACAAAAAACGCTAGCATAAATACTAATGCCAACCCATAGGATAGTGCACCGGTTAAACTCACTCCATTCATTCCTAATTGAGGCACAAGAATGAATGATAAGACGATAGACATTGCAGACGCGGCAATGTTGCCGAAAAAACTTCCTCTAAAATCTCTAATTGACAGAAGCAAATCGTTAAAAAACCAGGCAAAAGCGGTGAAATACGTACAAATTAACACCATACCAAGTAAATTTGTGTACGCAATGATCTTTGACCCGAACAAAATCGCCAGGATCGGGCGCGTAAAAACTAGCAAAAGCACCGATAAGCCAAAAGTAGCCGCGGATATATACACGACTACTTTCTTTAATAACCGAAGCCCTTTCCTTCTATCTTCATTGAATCGGGCTGCAAATTCCCCAAGCAATGGACTATATATATAGCCTGCTCCCATTTGAACAATGGTTGCCGGAGATGCTACCGAAGAATAGATTCCCAATGCCGCTGCTCCAAATGAAGCCGCCAAAGCCTGTTTTGGAATTGTCAGAACAGAGCTACTGCAAATCTGGGCAAGCACGATTGGGGTTAAGGACAACAGCACCTTAATGGATTTGTTTAGATTTAATTTGAGCTTAATTAGCTCAAGTAAGCTTGCCTTCTTTTTGTCATAAAGAAATAAAACCATGATGTTTGCAATCGCTATGACTCCGACAGCAGCTTCAAGCGAATTGGTAACTGAAAGAGCAATTATGAACAAGAGAAGACTGCTGACACCCTGAATAATGTAAGAAATGCCGATGAAATCCATGCGCAGATGCTTTTGGTCAATTGCATGGAATCCTTCAATTAGGTTAACCGCCATTGAATATATTAGATAAAGCACGATAACGGGCAGTGATTGCAAGCTACACGTTATAAGTGAATAAGCAATACCTAAAGCAAACGCTAAGGTGGTGCTTACCAAACGAAGTCCAAGGTACTCGCCAGTTTTTAATTCATTTTGGACGTCCGTTACCTGAATGGTTCGCAATCTAAACTCGGCAACTGGTTGAACAAGGCTTGAAATTGACATGGCTAATGCCAATCCGCCCGCAGCATCAAACCCATGCGAAAAACGGACGACAGCAATTGTTATTAAATAATTGCAGCAAAGTCGAATCACGGATCCAACGGAGTTCCACAACATATTCTGCTTAAGACTGAGTTTACTTGACAATGTTTCCTAGCCTTACCGCTTGAGCCTACGTTTTTCGGTATTTAGCGCTTTTGAGAGAAGCTCACCGAGGATATTTAATCCAAATAAAGAACAAATGATTCTTGCAAATTTAACTCGCGTCTGCGCATCATATTCTAGAATCCATAGATTTTTCCTCAGCTTCGCTATGTAATTAATTCTGTTCTGGTCGGTTTTGGGCATTGAGAAAACATTTGCGACTAACAGCACGAATAAATATGCAACAAAATTATTCGCAACTATAATATTTTGCGAGTTAATTGGTTGGGTCTCGATTGCAGATAGATGTTTATCGATAATGGACTCTATGGAATTCACTACATTCGCACAGTTTGCTTTACTGCTCGTGGATGATGCGGAGTTTCTTCTGTAGACGTAGTAGCTTGAATCAACCCATTTGATTGATTTGGCATAGTAAAGTAGTTTTAACGACCAATCACTGTCTTCATTATGCTTAAGGTTTTCATTGAATTTTAAATTATTGGAGACAACCAGCTGCTTTTTCACGATTTTGCCACTGGCTGATGAATAATAATTATTCTCTTTCAGTAGAGAGAGGACGGCAGTTTTAAAGTCCAGTTCATTAATCGATTTGGATATAGGAACAACCGGAAGATTCAACTTGCCAACGTATTCGATATACTCACCCATTGGCCAAGCAACGATATCAGGCTCATTATTGTTTTGTATTGTTGATTGCAATGCAGCAAAGGCATCGGAGCCTTCAATCCAATCGTCGTTGTCTATAAACATTATGTATGACCCCGATGAGAGCCTTATGCCGTCGTTGCGGGCAGCTGATGCCCCACCGTTCATAGGCCGTCTGTAATATTTGAATCGGTCATCATTTTCAGCATATTCCTTGCAAATTATTTCAGAGGAATCCGTGGAGCCGTCATCTATAAGAAGGGCTTCATAGTCTGTGAAAGATTGATATTTGACTGAATCAAGACAGCGGCGAAGATAATTGGCTGAATTATAAACTGGAATAATAATTGATAAATACATCTACGTCTTTCCACGGTCATTATGGTATACGTTGCTAACAATAGTACCTAACTTTAAATTAGAGTTCACCTGCAGCATGATGCATTTTAAGGGGATATTCTTGATGCATATCTTGCATTCATTCAGAGCACAGCGGTGTAGCGGATGATTGGACGCTCTATTATGAGACGCGTATGATTAATTTTGTTACTTGAGCTATTCTTCTCTTTCCATTCCATAATGCTGTGAAGCGGTATTAACTGCGACTTGCTACTGTAAGGTTTTATTTTGAGGTTGATATGACAGACGATAGTGCGCTGACCCAGCTTAAAGCTGTTGAACTTTCTATTCTGAATGCAGTTGGTTCTCTTTGCGATAAGTTTGGAATTAAATGGTGGCTTGACGGGGGCACTTGTCTTGGCGCCATGCGCCATAAGGGGTTTATTCCTTGGGATGATGATATTGATATCGGGATGATGCGTTCTGATTACGATCGTTTTTGCAGCATTGCTTCCACTGAATTGCCCGACGGCTATTCCTTCCATGATTCTCGTAATTCTTCTGGTTATGCGGCGATGTTCTGTAAAGTCTATAAGGATGGCACTCGCTTCGAGAACCAGGAGGGGAGAGATTCCGGATCCGCTATGGGTATCTTCGTCGATGTCTTTCCATACGACTATCTATACGAGGAGCCTGAGATTAGATCTCGTCAGCTCAAACTTGCTTTGAATGCTCAGCGCCGTTCTTACCTATACCATTCTGGGAATATCACTGTTCCTCATCGAGGCTTCCTTGGCTTTATCGAAAAAGCTGGTTGCAAGGCGCTGCATTTTATTGAGAGAGCGTCCAACAAGGACCCCCTTGAGTATCAGCGCCAGTTCAATCGCGCTATTCCTGATAGCAGTGTTGGCGCTGTTGGCAGGAAGTGTTTAACTCTTGCTTGGCCAAATATGAATCCTGTTTCGGTGGATGACATTTTTCCTCTTGCCCAAGCGGAGTTTGAGGGAGAACTCTATCCGGTTCCGAGGCTAACCGACAAGTATCTTACAACGATGTATGGGGATTGGCGTGCCATTCCCAAAGAGGAAGACCGCCATACCCATTTACCCCTTCTAATTGACTTTGGGAATGGGGAGATTTGGGAGCCCAAGAAATAGTATGAGATCTCGCTACGTTCTTTTTTCCGCACTTTATCCGCCTCATATGGGCGGCATTGAAAACTTCACCTACAACTTGGCGCACGCACTCGTTGATCGCGGCAATGAGGTATTGGTGGTTACGAACGATACAAATGGTTTAGGTGCCGGTATTACCGATGAAGACGGGGTAGATGTTCTTCGCCTGCCCTGTTTTCCTTTTTTTTCGGGACGCTTTCCCGTTCCTAAGTTAAATGCTTTATCACGTAAATTGTGGAAGCATATTGAGCGCCAGCACTTCGATGGCGTTCTTGTAAATGCTCGTTTCTATATTCACTCGCTTTACGGCATTAGGTTTGCAAAGAGCATGGGGATAACGCCTGTTGTCCTTGATCATGGTTCGGCTTATCTTTCATTCAGTAATCCAGTGATAGATCCCTTGGTCCGTACATATGAGCGCCTAATAACGGCCTTGGGCAAGCGGTTCCATCCAGACTATTATGGCGTTTCGAGCAAGAGTGTTGAGTGGCTTAGGTCTTTTGGTATTGCAGCAAAGGGAGTTATCCCCAACTCAATCGATGCTAAGTCATTCAGGGAGATGTCGTCGGGGCGAGATTTTCGTAATGAGCTTGGTGTAGGAGCTGGGTCCTATTTGGTCTGTTTTGTCGGACGGCTAATTCCTGAAAAAGGCATTAAAGCCATTCTTGAGGCTTCGAGAAGCCGCAGGCTTGTCGAAGCTGGCGTCGTCTTTGTTCTGGCGGGTGATGGTGCATTATCAAAAGAAGTTGATGATGCTCAAGGTGAATCGCTTAGATGGGTTGGACGGCTTTCATCTTCCGACATCTCCTCACTCCTTCAGCAGTCCGATCTGCTGTGTCTCCCTACACGGTCGGAGGGCTTTGCTACAACTTTGCTAGAGGCTTCTTCGTGCGGGTGTCCTTCTGTTGTTACGGATGTGGGCGGGGCGCGAGAGCTTTTTCCAAACGAGCATTTCGGAACAATTATTAGCTCTATGGATTCCGAGGATGTTGAGCAGGCCATTTATTCGCTTGTCAAAAACCCTGATAAGTTGGCTGAGCAGTCTCGTTTATGTCGACGCATGGTTGAAAATGAGAGTTCATGGGATAAGACGGCGTCTTTGGTTGAAAAAGTGCTTTCTGGAACTAATGGGTAAAACGATCGCATGTCACCATTGCTTCTCAAGAACATCATCGTCACGGGCGGCTGCGGCTTCATCGGCAGCAACTTCGTGCACTACGTGGTGGACAACCACCCGGGCGTACATGTCACCGTCCTGGACAAGCTGACCTACGCCGGCAACCCCGAGAACATCGCGGGGCTGCCCTCCGACCGCGTGGAGCTCGTCGTCGGCGACATCTGCGACGCGGAGCTGCTGGACCGCATCGTCCCGGGCCACGACGCCATCGTGCACTACGCCGCAGAGAGCCACAACGACAACTCCATCGCCGACCCGGAGCCCTTCCTGCGCACCAACGTCGAGGGAACCTTCCGCCTGCTGGAGGCCGTCCGCAAGCACGGCATCCGCTACCACCACGTCTCCACCGACGAGGTCTACGGCGACCTGGCGCTCGACGACCCGGCGAAGTTCACCGAGGAGACGCCGTATAAGCCGAGCTCCCCGTACAGCTCGACCAAGGCCAGCTCCGACATGCTCGTGCGCGCCTGGACCCGCACCTACGGGCTTCGCGCCACGATCTCCAACTGCTCCAACAACTACGGCCCCTACCAGCACGTGGAGAAGTTCATCCCCAGGCAGATCACGAACATCGTCGACGGCGTCCGCCCCAAGCTCTACGGCCGCGGCGAGAACGTCCGCGACTGGATCCACACCGAGGACCACTCCAGCGCCGTCTGGGACATCCTCACCAAGGGCCGCATGGGGGAGACCTACCTCATCGGAGCGGACGGCGAGAAGAACAACATCACCGTCCTGCGCATGATCCTGGAGGCCATGGGACGCGACCCCGAGGACTTCGACTGGGTCGCCGACCGCCCCGGCCACGACCGCCGCTACGCCATCGACAGCACGAAGCTCCAGCGCGAGCTCGGCTGGAGCCCGGCGCACACCGACTTCGCCGTGGGCCTGAAGCAGACCATCGACTGGTACGTCGCCAACGAGTCCTGGTGGCGCCCGGCCAAGGAGGCCACCGAGGCACGCTACCGAAGGCTATTCCATTCATTCTTTGTGTCAGGCTAAGACTAGGGGGCTTGTTGGAGCTTTTACTCCAGCGTACATCTGATTTTTACTGGCTGGATTCCGCGAGCGAGCTGTCGCACTTGTAATTCTTGTCGACAACGGCTTGGCTGTAATTTGAGTTTTATTAAAGTGCCTATGGTATCGGAAGACTGATATGGATGCTGTTAGGAGTGCAAACAGCCGTAAATTTGCTATCGTACTAAGAGTTATCATCTATCTTGTTTATCGAATGTATAAAGAATCACCTAGATGATGCCGTAAAGCATTATGTTGATATTTAAGGACGGTTCGTACGTGACGAATTTGCCAAAAGTTCTTGTTGCGATTCCTGCTTATAACGAAGAGGAATGCATAGAGGGCACTATTCTTGAACTAAAGAGAGTGGCCCCGGAGTTTGACTTCGTCGTCATTAACGACGGCTCTCGAGATTGCACTCTCGAGCTTTGTACGAATTTGGGATGCAATGTTATTAATATGCTAATTAACTGCGGCTTGACGGTTGGATTTCAAACGGCAGCTTGTTATGCGCTGGAGAATGATTACGACTACATGGTTCAATTCGATGCGGATGGACAACATCGGCCTGAGTATATTTCGGAGCTTGTTTCGAAGGCTCAATTTGACAACGCTGACATAGTAATTGGTTCTCGTTTTTTGTCGATGCGTAAAGATATGTCAATGCGCATGTTTGGTTCGAGAATGATTACTTTCATTATTAAAATGTTAACTGGTAAAAGGATTAGCGATCCTACGTCTGGATTTCGACTTTTCAATCGAGACGTTTTAAAAGAATATTCCTGCAACGATACGCTCAATCCTGAACCCGAGTCCATCGCCTTCTTTATCAAGCAAGGTTATAAGGTATCGGAAATACAGGTATCCATGCGCGAGCGGCAGGGTGGAGAGAGCTATTTAAATCCAATTAGGTCGATTCAATACATGGTTCGAGTATTTGTCACGCTTCTTATTGTTCAATGGTTTAGGTGATTGCATGTCAACTTCCTTGCGCGTGTTTCTTGTTGCCTGCGCTGTGATTGTTTTTATTTTCGTTGTACACAACCTCAAAAGATGCAGAATGCAGGTTTTGGATTCTGTTTTTTGGCTTTTATTTAGCACGAGCTTCGTGGTGCTTGGCGTTTTCCCGGAAATTGCCTCATTTTTTTCAAACTTGTTGGGATTTATGTCTGCATCAAATCTTGTCTTTCTATATGTTTTAGCAGTCCTAGTGGTTCGTGATTTCAGAATTTCGTTACGACTGTCAAAGCAGGAAGAGCGCCTTAATTCGCTAGTTCAGGCTGCGGCGCTTGATACAAAGAGGAAATGAAACTGTTTGGCTCACTCATTACTGTATTGAGTTTCTCAGTGTTATATTTTTTCTATGGTACTTTCAGTGTCTTGGCACCCATTCTTCTTCTATGCTTTTCGTTCTATATGGCTGTTTTGCTATGTCTAATATATGACTTCCCGGGAGTTGTCCATTTGAAATAAAATTAGATTTCAAATTGTTTATTCACTTCGTTCGTGAGGTATTTCATGAGTTGGTCGCTGTTGTTCATCGAAGCTTTTATTGCGGCCTTTGCATTGATTTTGCCGGGCATGTTGGCATCGCGAGCATTTGGAGTTCCCTTTAAACTGTCTCTTTCCTTTGGCCCTGTAATCAGTGTCTTCTTTTTGGTCTTTATGGGCATCATTCTCCGGTTTGTTGGAGTCGCCGGTGGCTATTTTGCCTTATTGATCTCGTTGTTCTTCTTTGCTGTGGTCAGTGGCATGGCGTGCTATTTCCGCTTTCACGGACGAAGCGCTTTTTTTGATAACGATATTGTCTCCCAGCTTCCGTATCTGTGCGCCCTTGCCCTATCTGTTCCCGTGTCGGTTTATTTTTTTGTTCGCGGCATTGGTCTGCCGGATAACTTTCTTCAGGTATATGACAATTCGTTTCATTTGAGTGTAATTCAGAGCATGAAGCACGCCTCTAGCTATTCAATCCTCTCGGTTGGATCGTATCTCGAGGCGGGATCAGAAGCGTTTAGTCCTAATGCAAGCACCGGTTTTTATCCCGCTGCTTGGCATATCATTGCCGCTCTCGTTGCACGTACGTTCAATATATCTGTTATGGCGGCCATTAACCTCACCAATTTTGTATTCGTCGCGTTTGTATTGCCCTTGGGTATTCAGTCCTTCATTGCGGTTATTACCAAGGATGATGTGCGAAAGGGCATTTGCGCCGCTGTCGTAACGCTTGCTTCGACCGCCTTCCCTTGGACATTGCTCTACTGGGGGCCTGTCTATCCAAATTTCGCTGCGTTTTGTGCCGTTCCTGCTGTTGCCGCTGTTTTCATCTGGTTTATGCAAAGCTTTGAAGAAGCTCGGTCTGTTTGCACGGTTCATTGTTCTGTCCTTGCGGCCTTGCTCTTTGGCATGGTTGCTCTAGTGGCTTTGCAACCGAATGCGGTTTTCACGCTTGGCATTCTTTTGGTTCCTTCGATTGTTGTCTGTGTGGGCGGTCTAATTGAGCGCCAGCTGCTTCGCAAGCAATCGATTTCGGCCAAGTTTGCCCATTATGCATCACGCTGCCTTGTGCTTTTTGCTGTTGCCATCATTTGGTTTTTGATGACGAAAGCAAGCTTTTTGCAAGGGGTCATCAACTTCCATTGGCCTTCCTTTACGTACATCTTTGATGCCGTGTGGAGGTCATTCTCCTTTTCCTTTAATGAGAATACGCCCTGTATTCTTCTTGCATGTCTGGTTGTCCTTGGTAGCCTCTGGGCCTTGGGCAATAGGTCCTTCCGTGGCTACTTCTTCGTCTATCTATTTTCCGCGGTTCTGTTTGTTGTCGATGCTACTCAAGACGGTTTTATCAGGCATTTCCTTACAGGCTTTTGGTATACAGACCAATATCGCGTCGCTGCGATGACCGCACTGTTTAGCATTCCGCTTTCGACGCTTGGTCTCGACTTTATCTTGAGAAAAGTTCAGAGCGCATTTTCCGTTTCTGTTGGGATGGACCGTTCTGCCAGGTATCTCCCCCAGGCGCTCTGCATCGTCCTGATTGCCTGCGGCTTGTTTTGGCCCGAAAGTGTCAACCCGTCCATTAACAACTATTCCCCGGTCGGATTTACTAAAAGCGTGCTTAATTACATGTATAGTATCTATGATGTCGATAATAATCTGACGTCCGATGAGTTGGCGTTTCTTGGCGAGGTCAAGCAAATGGCCGGTGATGAGCTGATTATCAACAATCCCTTTGACGGCAGTGTCTACGGATATGCCGCAAACGACCTTAATCTCATGTATCGAAAGTTCAGCTCCTTTGGCAAGGGCGAGACGGCGGTCAGCAAGCAAATCCGCCATGGACTCGACCGCATTTCTTATGATTCGCTGATTGCGCGTGACGTTAAAAAGGCTGGTGCCAAGTATCTTCTCGTTTTAGATTACGGCGAGAACGGACGCGAGGGTGTGGATATGCCTGGTTATCATAAGTCTGGCTGGACGGGCATTGATTCGATTGATGATTCCACCCCTGGTTTTTCGCTTGTCTTAAGTAAGAAAGATATGCGCCTCTACTCAATTGAATAGAGGCGCTGTCCTCATTTGCGGGGCATATAGTTTTTATCGCCCAGTTTGGCTCTTTTGTTTTGACTGGAAATACCATTTGGAAATCGGGCGTGGAAGCACGTATAAGATGCCCGTAAGTAAGGCAATGATAGCGAAGCGGACAATTAGATATCCGATCCACGGCGCTAGCGGAAGATTCTCGACGATACCGGAAACATATCGGTAGGGAAACACGTTTAACTCAATAAGATGCATGCAGAAGAACGGGAGCGTGTACTTTCCGATCCAAGCGATGGGCTTCGTGACGCGTGGAATATGCTTGCAAGCCATTTGGCATAGCTTGAGAATCACCAATGAACCAAAAATGCTCCCGATGACATCCTGCGTCCCGTTAACGTAGGTGTTTGTCACCATGTAAAGCTTTCCAAAGCATAGGGCTGAGTAGCCCCATATTCCCGCCATGAACAACCAGCAGATGGGTTCGATTGAGTTTTCATCGAGTAGGGCGTGCTTTCTAATGATCTGTCCAATGTACAAAAAGAGCGTTGCACTCAATGCCTGTAGGATGCTCCAAGGAAGCCAAACGATTTGGGCCAGAACGTTGCCGCAGAAGAAAAAACCCAGAACCAAAATTGCGGGATGTCGAAATTGATTAACGACGGTCAGGAGCATTTTGCCAAAGAAAAGCGCGAAGAGATACCAAAGGGCTCCGATAGCGGATACGAATGCTGGGGTTGCGGGCGTGATACCTCCACAGCCGTAGAGGCTTGCCATAAACCAGTGGTTGGCCATCTCTATTGGGTTAGTTTTCCCTGTTAAGACTGCCCCTAAGAACGAGCATCCAATTACGCCTATACAGGTAATCAGATAAGGCATCAGAAGCGATTTGGCATTCTTTTTAACGTAGTCGAGTGTGAGTTTAGCCTCGGGCTTGCTAAAGAATCCGCTGACAATAAAAAAGAGAGGCATATCAAATGAGTAGAAAATAGAGGCAAGCCTATCTGGTGTCCCCAGATATGTTGAGTGGCCAATGATGACGCCGGCAAGTGCTATTGCTTTTGCGACATCAAACTCGGGATATCTTTTTTTCACTGAATGCTCCTTATCGAGGGTCGTAATTATTTGAAAGACCTAATCCATTCACGCCGTTAATGCGGACGTTTCAATAGGTCTTTAACTTCCAGTATTGAGTGTAGCTTACGGTCTGCTTGTTTGCAGGTGGCGGTCTTTGAGGATTCAGTCTCGTTCAGAGCCATTTGTTATAATCGATTCATTTGAGTTGCATACCATATGTGTCATGCTTGTATTGGAGTCATTGTGTCACAAAACCAGCCGCTCGTTTCGGTACTCGTGCCTATTTGCAATGTCGAGAAATATCTCGATGAGTGCCTTAGCTCTCTGAAGAATCAGACTCTCAAAGATATTGAAATCATCTGCATCAACGATGGCTCTACGGATTCTTCCTTGGAGATCATCAATGGATTTGCGTCTGAAGACCCCCGATTCGTTGTTATTGATAAGCCAAATTCCGGCTACGGCGACTCCATGAATCGTGGTCTTGAAATCGCCAAGGGTAAGTATATTTCTATTCTTGAGTCCGACGATTTCTTGGATGCCGATGCGCTTGAGTTTATGGTTCAGCAGGCCGAGGACAACGAGCTCGATCTTTTTAAATGCAATTTCTGGCTCTATTGGTCGTCTCGCGATAGTTCAAGGCTTAATCGTCATGACGTCTATTTTCCCGCGATGAGTCAAGAGCTGATCGGCATGGGCGTACATAAGCCCATCGATGCGCCCGACGCATTCTGGGCCAAGCCTTCCATTTGGTCTGCGCTGTATCGTAAGGACTTTCTGTCTTCCAATAACATCTCGTTTCTTCCTACTCCAGGAGCGTCCTTCCAGGACACGAGCTTCACCTTTAAGGTCCTTGCCTGTGCACGGCGCGCAATGTATTCGGGAAAGGCGTTCCTGCACTATCGTCAGGATAATGAACATTCTTCGGTGAACAATCCGGGCAAGGTGTTTTGTGTTTGCGATGAGCATCATGAGATGTCGCGCTTCCTAAATGAGGACCGCCCTGATCTTAAGCCGGCGCTTGATCCTATTCGTGCCAAAGTGAAGTTCTATAACTACGATTGGAACCTTAACAGGCTGGCGCCTGAACTTCGTCGCGATTTTATTAGCGTCTTTTCTACTGAAATGGCTGACGAGTTGCAGGCGAATAACATTATTTGTGCCGAAGCTCCGTTTGACCGCTACGGCTTTAATCCTGGTGAGTTTGCTCGTGTAAAGGATTTTGCCGAGAACGCCGATCTTCTTAAGGTCCAGTATTCGCTTACGGGCTCCGGTAAGCTCAATACGATTCGCGAGTATCTTGCTGCTGGCGGCTTCTCTATGGTGGCTCGTATGATGAAGAGAAAGCTCCGCCGTTAATATGTCTGATTTATATTGCCCGTTGCTGTCGATCGTTGTCCCTGTTTATAACGTCGGCGGCTACTTACTGGATACCCTCGACTCGATTGCGGCTCAGTCATACAACAATATCGAGATTATCTGTGTTGATGATGGATCCACAGATGGGTCGGGCGAGCTGCTCGACTTGTATGCCGCTCGCGATTCTCGATTTGCTATCTATCACGAAGTTAACCGGGGAGTTTCCGCTGCTAGAAACTTTGGTATCGATAAGGCTCGTGGTGAGATTATCCTTTTTGTCGATGCCGATGACTTGCTTAAGCCTAATGCCTGTGATGTCGTTCGCCAGGCCTTCGACAATGACAGCCAAGTGGATATCTTAAAGTTCTCCGCCGATCCCTTTCCGATCGAGCTTTCCAATCCGTGGCTTACGTCGACGTTGTCATTAGATGATGAAGAGTATTTCGGCTACAGCGATAAGCTCGTCTTTTATGCTAAGACTAGGCCGTTTCCCTGGAATGGAGCTTATCGTCTTTCTTTCTTGCGCGATCATGGGCTCTATTTTCCTGTTGGTCTGACCCTTGGCGAGGACCAGGTGTTTTCGTTTGCCACGTTAGGAAGGTCTTCTCGCACAAAGCTGCTTTCTGACTCGTTGTATGACTATCGTCTGTCCCGCAAGGATTCGGCAATGTGTTTGATGGCACAAGATGAGAAGCTGCGCCTTCAGAAGCATCTGCAGGTTGTTGATTGCATCATGGCGGATTGGGATAAGCAGGGGAGATTCGAAGGCGAGTCGGGCCGCTCTATGCTGCTATTCGTTGCTGATTTCCTCGTGTTCGATCTGCTTAATATCAAGAATCAGGCAGATCGAGAGGAATTGCTGCAAGGGTTGCAGCGCGTACTTTCGAAGTATTTGACGATTGATGATATTGGACAGTTGCTGGCAAGCGATAGAATCCTAAAGTTCTATCAACAGCTACTTGCCCAAGACGGTCCTGTTTCGTTTGGTGCATCCAGCGTATATTCATTTGTCGCTCAACTAAAGGGATATAAGGCGGCGGTGTTTATGCTGATCGATCGAGCTAAATCTTTTCTTCTTACCGCCTGCGGCGTTTCGTCCACGGAGGACATGAAGGATGGTTTATTTGAGGATGCGCCTTCTATCTCCGAGGCGATTGAGGCGCTTAAATCTCGCTCATAATTCGTTTTACGGTAATGGTGCTGTTCGCGAATTGCGGCTATTGAAGCTCTAAAGGAGGGTGGTCGGGATGTTACTCCCAACCACCCTTTTATCATGTAAGTTGCTATGAAACTCTGTTCACTGTTAAACGGCCTAGCATGCGGTATTCTGACGATACTGTTTAAGCTTTACCTGGATGGGCCCAATGATGAAGGGGTCCACGACCGATGCCACCGCTAGCGCCAGTCCGTAGGCCAGCGCTGCCGCCAATATCCATGTGGCTATCCTAAGTGGCCATGAAAGCGTCGAATATCCGCCATCTAGTACGCCGTTATAGATAACAGATGTGGCAAGCTCAATCGTTGCGTATTGCAAGAGATAAATCGAATAGGATCTTTTTGCAGTCCACTCAATGATGTTCGAGAACGTTTGCGAGTGTAGCTTGATGCCATCAAACGCAACAAATATTGCAACGGTCACGATTACCCAGTTAAAACTCGGATCGGACCTTTCGAAACCAAAATATGCGCTCACAATATCGAAGATGAAAAAAAGAATACCTATTGACTTAATAAACCTAGTTTCCCGCCTGTCTAATAATGGTGTTACACGCTTAACGAAATACCCCAAGCAAAAGAACGTGAAATACGTTCCCCCAAGCAGCGATCGCGGTATGATGCGCTGAAACATGCTTACGGCTGCTGCAAGGGTTATATGCTGAGAGTTTATGAGCAAAGAGTTTGCTGCGCATGATAGTCCGCCCCATGCGTAGATTCCTAAGGTTACGAACAGGGCAATTTTGCAGGTACGGTCATCAAGTGCTTCGAACATTTTTGCCAATACTGGCGCAATAATAATATATGGAATGAGCGCTGGAACAAACCACCAGCCACCTTGGACAAGGCTACTGGTGTATCGGATGTAGTTGGTATCCTGAAGTGAGCCAGTCACTACTTTATAGGTGTACAGAAGCCCAGCATACACAAAGATGGGTAGCAGCAACGACAGGGCTTTTCCAAAGAGATAGTCCTTGTAGCTTTTCTTTAGAGGTTTCAGTGCGAAATAGCCCGACAGGCAGAAGAATATCGGGTCGCAAATAATGGCGCCTGTGCCTACTATCACGCCAGCGTTAATGCCGCGAAAACTGCCCAGTTGCGGTGCGATGTGAACAACAACAACTAAAAACATTGAGAGGGCTCTTAGAAGATCCCAGTTTGTAAGGCGCTTATTAGTGTTCATTGAGGCCTACTCACCTATTGAATTGCGCGTTTTGTATACCTGAAGCTCCCATTGTTTCTTTTCGACCTTGGCGACCGAGTCGAGGATGAAGCCCGTTGCCAGGCTGAGGCCGCACAGGAACATGAAACACGCGGCGAGCATGGCAGTTGGGAAGCGGGGAACCAGCCCGGTGTGGAAATACTCTACGATGATGGGGATGCCGAGCGCGAGGCCGATGGCGGCGAAGATCAGGGCGATGAGGCTGAAGAATTTGAGCGGTCGGTAGTCCTTGAAGAGCGTGCCGATCATGGCGATGACCTTAATGCCGTCGCCGACCGTGTCGAGCTTGGACACTGAACCAGCGGGGCGGTCCCGGTACTCCACCGGGACGTCCTTAATTCGCCAACGGTGATCGACGGCGTGGATGGAGAGCTCGGTCTCGATCTGGAAGCCCTCGCTCAGGACGGGGAACGTCTTGACGAACGGCTGACCCATGGCGCGGTACCCCGTCATGACGTCTTCGAAGCTGTAACCGTAGATCCACTTGATCATGGCGCGGACCAGGTTGTTCCCGAAACCGTGGAAGGCGCGCTTGTTCTCCTCGGTGTAAGTGCCGTTGGAGAGGCGGTCGCCCACGGTCATATCCGCCTCTCCCGCAAGGATAGGGTCGCAGAGCGCTCGGGCTGCTTCGGCGGGATACGTGTCGTCGCCGTCGACCATGAGGTAGCAGCCTGCGTCGATGTCGCGGAACATCTGACGGCACACGTTGCCCTTTCCCTGGCGCGGTTCGAGCCGCACCGTGGCGCCGTGCTCCAAGGCAATCTGGGACGTCCCATCGGTTGAGTTGTTGTCGTAGACGTAAACCGTGGCTCCGGGGAGTTCGCGGTGGAAATCGTCTATGACTTTACCTATGGTGACGGCCTCGTTATAGCAGGGAATGATAACCGCTGTGTTTGTATAGTCCAAGATGAATGCCCCCATAACTTATTACGGGTTGTTAGTATACCTGCCGTCAGATGCCTGTATTTGATATGGCGTACTTTTCCAGATTTACATCGCTGGGTTAGTTGCCGTCTTTGAAGGCTATACTTTCCACTGTTATGAATTACGAGACAAGGAGATGGTCCGTGACTGACAGCGTAGATAGTCAGAAAGCGGTGGCTAAGCCGGCCTCTCACGCTAAAAATGATTTCGAAAAAGACAAATACATCCTGAGGCAGCTTGTCACTAAGGATTTTAAGATTAAGTATCGTCGCAGCGTTTTGGGTGTTGCGTGGTCGGTACTCAATCCACTTCTTATGATGGTCGTCATGTCCATTGTGTTCTCGACCATTTTTGGTCAGAGCCGCAATGGTTCCATAACGCCCGAGATGTATCCGCTGTACCTGATTGTCGGCAACATTACGTTCTCGGTTATGTCCGAGTCGACGAACCAGGCACTCATGTCCATCATCGCGGCGTCGTCCTTGCTTAAAAAGGTTAAGGTGCACCGCTGGGTGTTCCCGGTTCAGAAGGTGCTGTTCTCGCTCGTTAACTTTGCCTTCTCTCTGGTTGCCGTCGCGCTGGTTATGCTGTGGTTCCATGTTCTTCCTACCTGGCATTTAATCTTGCTGCCGGTTTGCCTGTTTTTGCTTATGTGCTTTTGCATGGGCTTGGGCATGATGCTCTCGGCGCTTGCCGTATTTTTCCGTGATGTTATGCACCTGTGGACCGTCGTTATCACCGCGTGGATGTACCTGACGCCTATTTTCTGGACCACCGATTACATTAGCCAGATGGCCCATTGGATTCAGGTGTTGGTTGTTGTGAATCCCATGTACAACTACCTGCAGTTCATGCGCGATATATTCTTGTTTAACACGACGCCTTCCATGTTAACGCTAGGATTTTGCGTGTTCTGGGCCGTTTTTGCTTTAGTTGTTGGTTACGCCGTGTTCCATAAGACCGAGCACAAGTTTATTCTCTATATTTAAGGAGCGCTGTTATGTCTGCGACTACGGTTGATTACAGCAAGCAGCCTCTTGCTGTTGAGGTTAAAGACGTCACTATGATCTTCAATATGGCGTCTGAGTCTTTGACGAACCTCAAGGAATACTTTATTAAGCTTGCAAAGCACGAGCTCTTCTTTGAAGAGTTCCGCGCGCTTAAGCACATCTCCTTTAATGTTCATCGTGGCGAGGTTGTCGGTCTGGTTGGTACCAACGGTTCCGGCAAGTCTACGATGCTTAAGATCATTGCCGGCGTTCTGGAGCCCAGTGAGGGCGAGGTTAAGGTTCACGGCAACATCGCCCCGCTCATCGAGCTGGGCGCCGGCTTTGATCCCGAGCTTACAGCACGCGAGAATATCTACCTTAACGGCGCTCTGCTTGGTTATACCAAGGAGTTTATTGACGCGAGCTTTGACGATATTATCGAGTTCGCCGAGCTTAAAGACTTTGTCGACATGCCGCTCAAGAACTTCTCTTCGGGCATGGTTGCTCGTATTGCCTTTGCTATCGCTACTATTACCGAGCCCGATATCCTTATTGTTGATGAGACGCTTTCTGTTGGCGACGTGTTCTTCCAGCAGAAATGCGAGCGTCGTATTCAGCATTTTATTGAGAGCGGTGATGTAAGTGTGTTGTTTGTTTCTCACTCCATGGAGCAGGTTGAACGCATTTGCCAGCGTGCGGTTTGGATCGAGAAAGGCGACCTGCGCATGGATGGTCCCGTCGATGAGGTGTGCAAGGCATACCACGACCAGTTTAAGTAGGTTATAATTTGTTTTGCTGTGTAGACACGCTATTGGCGTGCTTGCATGGCTTTATGCTCCATTAGCTCAGTCGGATAGAGCAGGGGACTTCTAATCCCAAGGTCGACGGTTCGAATCCGCCATGGAGCACCTGTATTTATCGAGCCGTCAAACCGACGGCTCTTCTTTTATGGAGTTTGTGATGGGCACATTTTCGTCTGTTCGTATTGAGGCAAATTCCGATCTTCTTGAGACCGGTTTATCTGGTGCAGACGATCGCCATTCCTTAAAACGAGTACTTACGTACGGAACGTTTGATCTTCTTCATTATGGCCACATTCGCCTTCTTCAACAGGCATCTAAGCTCGGCGACTATCTTATCGTTGGGCTCTCAACTGATGAATTCAATGCTCTAAAAGGGAAAAAGAGTTTCTATTCCTATGATGTGCGACGTGAGATGCTTGAAGCGCTGCGTTATGTTGACTTGGTAATTCCAGAAGACAATTGGGATCAAAAGCCTCGGGACATAAAGATGTATCACGCTGATGTTGTGTGCATGGGAGGCGATTGGGCTGGCGACCCTCGCTTTGAATCATTGAAAGATATTTGCGATGTTGTCTACTTGAATCGAACTCCTGGAATTTCGACTACTGAGGTAAAGGGCAAGCTTGCTCACTAAAATTGCCCCGTGTATTGCATGGTAAACACGGGGCGATTTTTTATCATTAATCAAGCAGACGTTTCATGGTAAGATTTGAGGACCCATTTTCCAGCTCGCTATGATTGACGTGTTGGAAGTGGCTGTTAATGTCATTTGGAAGCTCGTAGATATCCCCATAGCGGCTCCAGAGGAATAAATCGGGGTTATTCGGCTCCTCGAGCTGTGTGCCCTCAAACGCTATGGCTTTAGTGGGAAAGAGGTCCGCAATGGGGTAGACCCATTGTTTCTGCTTTCCATCATCAAGGTTGTCGATAGCCCACATGATGCCCTTGGCGTGCTCCTTATCGGATATGATTCCGGCCGCTTTGGACTTTTCGAGGCATCGGTCGTAATGCTTCTGAATCAGGCTATTGTTCTCGCCCGAGTAATAAGGCTCGTCATGCCAGAATGCCAGCATTCTGTCTGACTCCATTTCTTCGACCATTTGAACACGGAGTTTTCGCTGTTCTTCGGCGAATTTGTTGTCAGTTGACGGAGCCCAGTCATAAATGAACAAATCCAGAAAACAGGGTATGTTTTCGTCGTTGTAAAGAAATCTAACTTGTCGACAGTGGACAAACCGGTCGTAAGCAATTGAAATTTTATAGCGGTTGTCATTTTCAACGATGTTGCATAGCTTTTTTAGATCATCGCGCATGATTCCAAGGTCGGTATCATCGTCCCAGGGAATAAATCCTTGATGTCTAATGGCTCCGATAAGTGTTCCGAAGTTAATCCAATACTTAATGTCGTTCTCTTTGCAGAGGGTATCGAATTCCCCCAATAGTTTTGAGCACCCAAGCTGTAAAAGCCTTAGGCCGCCAGTTGCTTTGGGCAACTCTCTAAAGAATCGCTCCTTTGCCTCCTGGATGTCCTCACCTGGCTGCCTGAATTCTTCCCAGGCAAACATTTTCATATGTTCGTCATGAGCATCGAGATTGAGAGAAAGAGATTCAATCATCGGAATTGCAATAGTGTCGAATTTGTAATTGATGTTCATATTGATGCCGTTGTCAGCGACTTCAATGCGTTGATATATTCTATCCAGCTTTTCTTGCAGTTTGAATATGTCCTCGTGCATAGTATGAAGTGATCTGGAGGATACTGGTAAGAATTGCTTGATTTTGTTGAGCACTCGACGCTCCTTTCTCCGCGGTAGCTATTTTACTAAATCCAGGCAATCGCGCATTTGTATTCTATTTTATGGCGGTGAAAGTTAAATTAATTGAGAATGGATGGGGACCGCTAAGGTGATATTAGCAGACGCGATGCCGAAGACCCCTGCCATCCCGAGGTCGACCGACGGGATGGCAGGCATTCGATCGCCGCCCAGGCCACTCACCGAGCAGGCCATCAGCCCCATCATGGACGTTGGGGCCGTCCTGTCCTGCGGTGACGGGGCTGGACGGCGGGAACGGCTACGGGGGGCGGTCTCGAGACATGCATGGGCACGCTCGGCTTGAGGATCGTTCACGGATGCACCTCTGGCGTCGACGGTGGCGTGTGTGCTTGCGTGACCGCCGAACGTTGATTGTGGCGACGGCGGCGCGGGAGTCCATGCCGCGAGGACAAGGGTGTTCGTCGCCACCGATAACATGTTCCTCAGGAAGGTGCCGTTGCGATGGTTGAGAATGCGATCATATTTTGGCTGATGGCCGGTTCACGCGGATGGCTGTCGACCGACTTCATGAACTGGCGTACACATCAGCTTTCGTGATAAAACCTCGTTCAGGGTGTAATTGAGTGATGCTGTAGAAATTGGCAAATCGATAATTGGCGTCTTCCTGCTTTTTTTGGTTGATTGTCGCCGGACTGTGCTTTCTACTGCCCGTATCGCTCTATCGCTGTCTTGGTATGATATATAGCAAATTGTCGGTCGGCCGTTATTCTTTGGGAGCTTGCAATGATCGATTATCGCAATCCGTATACGCCCGGTGCGGGCGCGATGCCCAAGTATCTTGCCGGGCGCGACGATATTCTCGAAGCGGCTTCTCTTCAACTCAAGGCGCTTGCTGCGAACTACCAGAGCCGTTCGCTTGTTTTGTACGGCCTTAGGGGCGTTGGTAAAACAGTATTGCTTAACTCGATCGAATCAGTAGCCGAGGGCGAGGGTATTCTTGTCCGCCATATTGAGGTCGAAGAGAAGAAGGGTTTGATTGCTCCTTTGGCTTCGGCTTGTTGCTCGCTATCGGCTTCGCTTAATCGAATTGAACTCGTTAAGAGTAAATTGGAACAGATTAAGAACCTGTTTGCATCCTTAACGCTATCTGTTGATGCGGGCGATGGCTCGTTGTCTCTGGGCTTTAATGAAGAGGTTCTTGGGGCGTCTCTCGCCTCGTCTCATAATCTATCTGGCGATTTTACCGATATACTTGTCGTTCTAGGAAAATATGCTCAAGCTGCAGGATCTTCGATTTTTATTGGAATTGACGAGCTGCAGTATGCCAGTAAAGAAGAACTTGAAGCCTTGGCGTGCGCGCTTCATCGCGCGACCCAGCTTGGCCTTCCCGTTATGTTTGGCTGTGCCGGTTTGCCCAAGCTTCTAAAGATGCTGGGCGAAGCCAAGACCTATTCCGAGAGGCAGTTTAGCTTTGTGAAGGTCGATTCGCTTCCTCGTGACAAGGCGGTTGAGGCTATTGTCAGGCCCGCACAAAAGCTTGATGTGCGCTATTCCGACGAGGCTGTCGATGTCATCATTGACTATACAGAGGGCTACCCGTATTTCATCCAGGAGCTTTGTTCGACCATTTGGACTTCATCCGATAGTAAGTTCATTTCACTAGAAACCGTGCTCGGCTGCACCTCTATAGCGGATATGCGTCTTGACGAAGGTTTCTTTAGCGTTAGATACGATCGATGCACTCCAAGGCAAAAGGAGTTTTTGATTGCCATGGTTCGCTGCGGCGAGCTTCCCTGTACGCTCGCGAATGTGGCTCATTATATGGGGAGAGACGTTTCGTCTATTGGACCCCTACGAGCTCAATTAATTAGCAAGGGCATGATTTACTCCGCCGCAAGAGGAGAGGTTGATTTTACTGTACCTCAGTTTGATCGATATTTGAGGCGTACAGAACGAATTGACTAGTCGATTAAGAAGGGGGCCCGGCGCAGTAGCGAATGAACTGCGCCGGGCCCCCTGTTTGCTCGGGGTGGTTGGCTGAGCGTCCTCGCTCCTACGCCTCAGTCGGCTCCACGCCCAGCTCGTTGCGGACGAGCTCGAAGGCTGCTGCGATGGCCTTGTCCATGTCGTAGTACTTGTAGCCGCCCAGGCGACCGGCAAAGATCATGTCGCCCTCCTGCGCCGCCAGCTCCTCGTATTGCTTGTAGAGGGCCTCGTTCTTGGCGTCGTTGATGGGGTAGTAGGGCTCGTCGCCGGGCTTCCAGTCGGCCGGGTACTCGCGCGTGATGACGGTCTTGTCCTGCGTGCCGAACTCAAAGTGCTTATGCTCGATGATTCGCGTGTAGGGGATCTCGCGCTCGGTGTAGTTGACCACGGCAACGCCCTGGTGGTCCTGCTCGTCGAGCGTCTCGGTCTCAAAGCGCAGGCTGCGATACTCCAGCGTGCCCAGCTTAAAGTCATAGAACGCGTCGATGGGGCCGCAGTAGATCGTCTTGGCGGCAATGTCGGGCTCGGCGGCGATCAACTCCTTGTACTCCACGCCGCAACGCACCTCGATGTCCTCGAGCATGTTGGCGACCATCTTGGTGTATCCGCCCATGGGGATGCCCTGATAGCGGTCGTTGAAGTAGTTGTTGTCGTAGGTGAAGCGGCAGGGGAGGCGCTTGATGATGCTTGCGGGCAGGTCCTTGCAGTCGCGGCCCCACTGCTTCTCGGTGTAACCCTTCACGAGCGTCTCGAAGATGTCGCGGCCCACGAGGGACAGGGCCTGCTCCTCCAGGTTTGCCGGCTCGCCGATGTTCTCGGCGGCCACCTGCTCGGCAATCTTGGGCTTGGCGTCGGCCGGCGTGACGACGCCCGGCCACATCTTGGCGAAGGTGTTCATGTTGAAGGGCATGTTGTACATGTTGCCGTGGAAGTTTGCGACCGGCGAGTTGACGTAGTTGTTGAACTCGGCGAAGCGGTTGACGTAGTCCCAGACGTCCTTCATGGAGGTGTGGAAGATGTGCGCGCCGTAGCGGTGGACCTGGATGCCCTCGACGTCCTCGGTATAGATGTTGCCGGCGATGTGGTCGCGGCGATCGATGACCAGGACCGACTTGCCGGCGCGCTTGGCGGCATTGGCGAATACGGCGCCCGAAAGGCCGGCGCCGACGACGAGGTAATCGTACTGGGACATGGATGTGCTCCTTTGTATGTCAATCGGACAGTTCCTTTAGTTTAGGGACAAACATACCTAATGTGTCGCCCCAAGGGTTAGTGTAGCAGTCGTTCCCTCGGCAGCTCCAAAGCGTGGGCGTTGCCTGGTTTCCAAATGATGTTAAGGACTCGCTATTCCGCCCTCAGGCACTCGGGCAAGATGCTTGCAACTGCATCCATCGCCTGTGGCCTCAGATACTGCTCATTGAGCTTCGTCTTTTTGTAAGCATAACGAGTGTCTGCCGAGTACTTGATCAATACGTCGGTGAAGAACCGCTCCCAGCTCAGGTAGTCGCGGCTTTCGATGTAGTTCGAGGGGTCCTCGAGAATCTTTGGGATATCGTTGCTGGGAATGAGGCCAGATTGCAGAAGCGTCCACTCGAATGATTCCGGGAGGAACAAGCGAACGTTCTTGTAAACGCGCTGCCCAAGCACCTTTTCGATGTAAGGGCCAAACGCTGCGCCGTCTCTTATGGCAAGGATGTTTTGCTCGGGACATTCGTGAATCGTTCGTTTTAGGTTTGCTACGCCGGTGGCGGAATAGCAGGGGATCCCGAGTCGGTTGCAAAGAGCGTTGTAGAATTGATAGCCAGATTTGCTGTCCTCGACAACTACGGCGTCGGGTATCTCGAATCCAACATTTAGATCCTGATACAACATGCTTGCCGTGTGGTCATATAGCGGCTTGGTCACCGAGTAGAAGCGTCTGTCGCTCTTGCGGCCATTAATTGTCTTGCTTGTGGTGTTGACTAGCTTTAGGATCTCGTCGACGCTGTAGGGGAGTTCGTTGGCGTCGCGACGAGATATCAGAACAAAATAGTTGGACGATCCGTTTACGGCTTTGGCGAAGTCCTTTGAGTAGATAAACTCGTTGCCCTCATCTAGAAAGACGATCGAATCTTCGATGATCGACAGCTCGCGCTCCCAGCGTCTGCCGGAAAGCGTTTCGCAGGGCACGTCACAACTGAGCGTGACGCCGCTCTCCGGTCCACGATCGTTGTAGTCGCGAATCATCGAGATGAGTGTCGTTTTGCCCGTGCCGCTGTTACCGCGAATGAAGGAAATGTTGCGTTTAAAGGTGAGTGTGTATTTGACCTTTGCACGCTCTACGACAACGGTATGCGTTCCCTTCATTACTCATCAACATCCAAAAAGTCATTCGTGGCGCCGATAAACTCCTGCATGTTTCTGACGATGCGGTCATCGTTATTAATGCGAATCTCAAAATGCTTCCAGGGGAATTTCATGATGTGGTAAAGGGTTACCAGCACATCCTGCTCTTTGCCAATTTTGAGCAGCCAGCGGGCGCAGTTATCTCCGCAAGTGGATGCATTAAACACCATGTTTGGCAGATTGCGCACCAGCAGCAGCGTCTTAACGCCGCCGGAAAGCTCGAGGGGCGTAATCGAACCGAGCTGTTTGCTGATGATGTTGTGGGGGCCGATGAGCTCTGATCCGTCCACGCTTTTAATCATCTGTGCGGCCATAGGGTCTTCGAACCATGAGTCCAAGTATGAGTTCCTAAAATAGGTTTCGGTATCGTAGATGGAACCGGGATAATCTCCCAGATGGATGCTTAACATGCGCGTCTCCAGACGTTGTGTGACTGCAACGATTGTATGCCAGTAATAAAGTGCCGCCAGTAGCGAGGTTGCTGCTGGCGGCACTGGCTATATTAGCGTGCGAATCGGCGTTGATGGATTTGCTCGCGAGGCTACTTTTCGAGACGCTTCCCCAGCAGCTCTAACGCATGCGCGTAGCCCTGCAGACCCTCGCCGGTGATGGTGGCGAAGCAGGCCAGGCGGGCGTAGCTTATCTGGCGGAAGTCCTCGCGGGTCTCGACGGCGCTGATGTGGACCTCGACGGCAGGGATGGCGACGGCCTTGAGGGCATCGAGGATCGCGACGCTCGTGTGCGTGTAGGCCGCCGGGTTGATGACGATGCCGTCGACCTTGCCGTAGGCCTCCTGGATCTTGTCGACGATGCTGCCCTCGTGGTTGGACTGGAAGACCTCGACCTCGTCGAAGCCCTGCGCGGCTCCTGCCTCCTTGCAGATCTGGACCAAGCGGTCGTAGTTGTCGCTACCGTAGATGCCCGGCTCGCGAATGCCGAGCATGTTGAGGTTGGGGCCGTTGATGACGAGTGCTTTCATGGTTGCTTCCTTTGTGGTTGGTTGGCGTGGCCGGTCTTGTGGTCTTCGACGTTTGCCCAGATAAAACCTGCCAAAATAAACCTGTCCCTTTTTGGCAGGTTAGAGGGTATCGAGGAGGGCTTGGGCGGTGTTGGCGGCGCAGTCGCGTGAGTCGATGAGGTAGTCGGCCCAGGCGCGGTAGCGCGGCATGCGCTGCTCGGCCAGCTTGTCGATGCCATCGCGGGCGGTGATGGGGCGACCCTTGTGGGCGAGCTCGTCGAGCTTGCGGTTGAGCATCACAATCTGGCTGTTCTGGTGCAGCAGCGGGTAGTTCTCGTCGCGCGTGACCACGCCGCCGCCGGTGGAAAGCACCAGGCCGCTGCGCTTGGAGATGTCGGCCAGCGCCGCCGTCTCCTGTTCGCGGAACGCCGCCTCGCCGCGCTCGACGATAAAGTCGGCGCAGGGCATGCCCAGGCGCTCCTCGAGGGCGCGATCCAGATCGATGTGCTTTCGCCCCGTGAGCAGGGCAATCTGCTCGCCCACACGGGTCTTGCCCGAGCCCGGCATGCCGATCAGCGCGATGTTCTGTTCGCGGCGTGACAGGCGCTCCGTTACGTCCAGAATGCGCTCGCGCGGAGTGACCTGGCCGGTGTAGCGCTCAACGGCTTGCGCCGCCTGGGCCACGAGCATGAGCAGACCGCCGATGCAGGGGATGTCGCGGTGCTCGGCCTCGAGCATGAGTCCCGTGCGAGCGGGGTTGTAGACAATGTCGATAACGCCCTCGAGCGCATTGAGCCCCTCGAGTGTGCAGGGGGCGTCGGGACAGTGGGGGAACATGCCGGCGGGCGTGCAGTTGACGAGCAGTGCGGCGTCGGACTGCTGCGCGATGTTGTCGTAGTTGACTTCGCTCGTGCGGCCGACCGGCACGACGATGGCGCCCAGGTCGCCGAGCACCATGCTGGCAGTGGTGCCGGCGCCACCGGTGGCACCGAGCACGAGGGCCTTCTTGCCGGCGACCTCAACGCCCAGCTCCTCGACTAGGCACTGAAAGCCGAAGTAGTCGGTGTTGTCGCCGCGCAGGCGGCCGTCGGGCAGGCGCGTGATGGTGTTGACGTTTCCCATACGCTCGGCGAGTGGACTCAGCTCGTCCAGGTATTCCATGACGGCGCGCTTGTAGGGGATGGTCACGTTGGTGCCCTCCCATTCGTCACCCGTCATAAAAGCCTGGAGGTCCTCGGGCTCGCGCTCAAATCGTACGTACTCGAGCCCCGCGAGCTCCTTGTAGATGGTCGGGGTGTAGCTGTGGCCCAGCACGCGGCCCAGCACGCCGTAGGGGCGGGTTGCGGCGACATCGGTCATCTAGAGCACCTCCGTGTAACTGCCAAAGTAGGTGAAGCTCTCGCACACGTCGTCGATGGAATCGAGCAGGTCATCGAGGGCCTTGCTGCTAAAGGGGCAGTCCAGGTCAAAGTAGAACATAAACTCAAAGTCGTGCCCGGGGATGGGGCGGCTCTCGAGCTTGATGAGGTTGATATTGAGCGCGTAGAAGCGCTCGAGTACGCGATAGAGTGCGCCCGGCTCGTTGGCCGTGGTAATCATGAGCGAGGTGCGGTTGGCGCCGGGGTAGACGCGTGGCTCGCGGCTGATGACGACAAAGCGCGTGTAGTTGTTGTCCGAGTCCTGGATGTTGGGCTCCAGTACCTCCAAGCCGTAGAGTGCGGCGCAGCTGCGCGATGCGATCGCGGCAACATCGGTGCGTTCGGAGCTGGCGACCATCTCGGCCGACATGGCCGTGTTGGGGTACTTGGTGGCGTGCAGGTCGTGCGCCTCGATAAAGCCGGCGCATTGGGCAATGGCCTGGCCGTGGCTGTAGACCTCGTGCACGTCCGCAAGCTTGGCGCCGGGCTTGACGAGCAAGTTGTGGTCGATTTTGAGGCGAAGCGAGCGCACGATGTGGAAGTCGAACTGCGCGAGCAGGTCGTAGACGGCGTTGACTGAGCCGGCGGTGGAGTTCTCGATGGGCAGCACGCCAAACTCGCAGAAGCCGTCGCGCACGGCGCGCATAACGCCCTCGAAGGTCTCGAAAAACGCGATGTCGGGCACATCGAAGAGTTTGCACGCGGCGATTTGACTGTAAGCGCCCTCAACACCCTGGCAGGCAACGGTGGCCGTCTGGGGGAAGGGCGTATCGAAGGCCTCGGCCGTGGCGTGTGCCCTTTGCGAGACCGTGATGCCCTTGAGCTCGTTGATATAGCGCTGCTGCTCGGCCTTGCTCATGCTCATGAGGAGACGGAACAGGGTGATGGTCTGCGCCTCGTAGCGCTCGGGCGCGCGGCTGGCAAGGTTGTTGAGCTTGGAGCGCTCACGGGCGGGGTCGAAGACGGCCTTGCCCATCTCGATTTTTGACTTGGCGACCTCGGTGGCAATGTCCATGCGCTCGACAAAGCTGTTGAGGAGCGTGGTGTCGATGCCATCGATGGCCTGGCGGATGTCAGCAAGGTCCATAGGGACCCCTTTCCTGTATGGTTGCCCGGGGTGGGTGGACTAAAGCTGGGCGGCGTCTTCTAGGAGGGCGTCCCAGATGGCCAGCGCTGCGGCTGCTTCGGCTACGGGGACGGCGCGCGGGACGATGCAGGGATCGTGGCGGCCGTGGACCGAGAGCTCGGCATTTTCCATAGCGTCCATGTCCACCGTCTGCTGCTCGCGGCCAATGGAGGGCGTGGGCTTTACGGCCATGCGCCACATGACGGGCGCGCCGGTCGAAATGCCGCCCAGGATGCCGCCTGCATTATTGGACTCGATCTCGATCTTGCCGGTCTCGGCGTCGATGCGATACGGGTCGTTGTTCTCGCTGCCGCGCATGGCGGCGACGGCAAAGCCCATGCCAAACTCCACGCCCTTCACGGCGGGAATCCCAAACGCGATTTGCGCGATGCGGTTCTCGATGCCGTCGAACATGGGGTCGCCGATGCCCGCGGGCAGGCCGTAGATACCGCACTCCACGATGCCGCCGATGCTGTCGAGCTCGTCGCGCGCGGCCAGAATCTCCTCGCGCATGCGACCGCCAGCTGCGGCGTCAATGCACGGCAAGTCGTTCGAAAGGATCGCCTTGCGGTCGGCCTCGCGATAGACCATGTCGTCCATGGGCAGATCGGATATGCCGCCGATCTGCGCCACGTGCGCCATGACCTTAATGCCGCGGGCCTCGAGCGCCTGCAGCGCGATGCCGCCCGCGATGCACAGGGGCGCCGTCAGGCGGCCGGAGAAGTGTCCGCCACCAGCGACGTCGTGCATGTTGTGGTACTTCACGCGTGCCGGGAAATCCGCATGGCCCGGGCGGGGCTTGCGGCGCAGCTCGGAGTAGTCCTTGGAGCGCGTGTTGGTGTTCTCGATAATCGCGGCGATAGGCGCGCCCGTGGTGTGTCCATCAACTATGCCGGCGATAATGTGGGCGGCGTCGGCCTCGCGGCGCTTGGTCGCGGTCTCGTCACGGCCGGGGGCGCGACGGTCCAAAAAGGCCTGCAGCTGATCCTGGTCAACAGCGATGCCTGCCGGAATGCCATCGAGCGAGCAGCCGATGGCGGGGGAGTGCGACTGGCCGAAGATGCTTAGGTGCAAGACGTTGCCAAAGGTCGAGGACATGCTATTCCTCCTCGAGCGTGACCTTGCCGCCCAACAGACGGTAGTGGTCGAAGAAATCGGGATAGGACTTGTTGACGGCCTCGGCGCCGTGAATCACGACCTCGCCGGTTGCGCGGCTTGCGGCGATGGCGGCCATCATGGCGATGCGGTGGTCGTTGTGCGAATCGACCTCGCCGCCGGTAAAGGCATCGACGCCCTTGATGATGAGGTCGTCCCCGGCAATGCGCACCTGTGCGCCCAGCGCGGTGAGCTCACGGGTGGTGGTGGCCAGGCGGTCAGATTCCTTGATGCGTAGGCGAGCGCAATCGCGGATGAACGTGCGGCCTTGCGCCAACGATGCCACGGCCGAGATTACGGGCACCAGGTCGGGGATGTCGTGTGCGCTCATCTCAAAGCCGGCGAGCTTGTCGGACTGCACGGTGGCGGCGTTCGTAGAGCGCACGATGCGGGCGCCAAAGCGCGAGAGCGCGGCAAGCACGTTGCGGTCGCCCTGTGCAGAGCTCAGCGACACGCCTTCCACGGTGATGGGGTCGGAGCCGATGGCGCCGGCACACAGCCAAAAGGCCGCATTGGACCAATCGCCTTCGACGGCCACGCTGCCGGGCGTGCGGTACGAGCCGCTGTTCACGCGGAAGTTCGTGATCTCGGGCTGGCCGTCCTTGGCGGGGATACGCTCGACGTTGACCTCGACGCCGAAGGCCTTCATGGCCTGGATGGTCAGGTTGATATAGGGGCGGCTCTCGATAAGGCCGGTTACCTGCACGCAGGAGGGCTGGGCCAAAAGCGGGGCTGCCAGCAGCAAGCCGGAGATGTACTGCGAGCTCACATTGCCCGGCAGGATAAAGGTGCCCGGGCGCATGCGGCCGCTTGTCTTGAGCGGGAAGCCGCCCAGACCCTGCAGGTCGCAGCCGGCGGCAATGATCTCGTCGGAGAGCGGGGAGAGGGGGCGTGCGCCCAGGCGGCCCTGGCCCACAAAGGTGGCCTCTGCCCCCAGCGCGCAGGCGACGGGCAGCATAAAGCGGAGCGTGGAGCCGCTCTCGCCGCAGTCGAGCGTGCCGCCCGCAAGTGCCTTGAGCAGGCCAAACTCAATACTCTTCATAGTGGGATGGACCTGGAAGCCGTCCTCGACGGTCTCGATGCGGGCGCCCAGCGCCGTGAGGCAACGCACCGTGGCTTCGATATCGGCGCAGGTGGTGTTGCAGGTCACGTGCGTTTCACCGTTGGCAAGAGCGGCGCAGATGATGAGGCGGTGCGCCATCGACTTGGACGCGATGGCAGGAACGGTGCCCTTGAGCGGGGAGGGGGTGATGCGGGCTAGCATGCTGATGCGTCTCCCTTCTGGCCGAGGCCCTCGGCAATTAAATCATGGAAGGTGGAAAGCGGCGTGCGGTCGATGCTGCAGCGGCCAATACCGTGCGGAATCACCAGGTCGATGGTGTCACCGGCGCGTTTTTTGTCGTGCAGCGCCTCGGCAAAGATGGCGTCGGCCGAAAGCTCGCAGCGAGTCTTGAGGCCATGACGGGCACAGAGCTCTTCGATGCGGCCGGGAAGTTCGGCGTCACAAATGCCGTGCAGGGCCGCGGCACGCGTGATGATGCCCATGCCGATCGACACGCAGTTGCCGTGTCCCAGCTCAAAGTGCTCGCAGGCCTCGACGGCATGTCCGGCACTGTGTCCAAAGTTGAGGAGCTTGCGCTGGTTGGTTTCGCGCTCGTCGGCGACGACCACGGCGCGTTTGATGTCGATATTGCGGGCAATGATAAGCGCCACGCGAGCCACGTCCTGGTTGAGCAGCTCCAGCGTGAGCGGGGTCTTCTCCAGCTCGGCGAAAAGCTCCGGGTCGGCGATTACGGCGTGCTTGACGACCTCGCCGCAGCCGTCGGCGAACTGCTCGGGCGTGAGGGTGGCCAGGCACCCCACGTCGGCGATAACCACGCTCGGCTGCCAAAAGGCGCCGGCCAAGTTCTTGCCGGCAGCCAGGTCGATGGCGGTCTTGCCGCCCACAGACGAATCTACCATGGCGAGCAGGCTCGTCGGGATCTGCACAAACTTGCAGCCGCGCATGTAGGTGGCGGCCACAAAGCCCGCCACGTCGCCCACGACACCACCGCCGAGTGCCACGATCACGTCGGAGCGCGAAAGCTCGTGCTCGGCCACAAACTCCAAAATGGCAACATAGGTTTCGGCGCGCTTATGGGCCTCGCCGGCCTCGAAGGTGCAGATGCTCACCTCGTAGCCTGACGCCTCCAGGCTCTGCTGAACGGGCATCTGGTAGAGCGGGCCCACGTTGGTGTCCGTCACGATGACGGCCTTGGTGCCGCCGGCAGTGGCGCGCACGAGCGGTCCCGCCTGCTCCAGCAAAAACGTGCCAACATGCACCTGGTAGGGGCGTGCGGTGTCGATATCGATGGTAATCGCCATAAGCTTCGGTCCTTTCGACCTGGCGTGATAGGTGGTCTAGTGGGAGGCCTCGTCGTCGAGTGCGCGCTTAATTCGGTCGCCCTCGGCAAGGAGATTCTCCAGATAGCGCTGGTCGCGGTCTTTAAGGGCGCGGCTGTAGGCGCCGAGCGATTCGATCAGATGGTCGATCTCGAAGGCGAGCGCATTGGCGTCGTCGATCATGAGCTCGGACCACATCTGCGGATTGAGGTGCGCCACGCGGGTGAGGTCGCGGTAGCTGCCGGCCGAAAAGCCGTGGTGGACCTGGGCGGTCGGGCTCTTAACATAGGCGTTGGAGACGACGTGCGCGAGCTGGCTCGTAAAGGCGATGACGCGGTCGTGCTCGGCGGCGCTGGTCACGCTGAACTTGCCAAAGCCCAAGGGGCGTACCATCTCGCGCACCTGGCCCAAAAGCTCCAGTTTGAGCGCATCGTCCACCGCGGGCGGTACGAGCACGAGCGGGGCGCCCTGGAACAGGTCGGCGCGGGAGTGCGCATAGCCCGAGTACTGCGTGCCCGCCATGGGGTGCGCGCCCACAAAGTAAAAGCCGTGCTCGCGGGCAAGCTCAAAGGCGCGCTCGCACACGATGCCCTTGACGCCCACCGTGTCGATCACCACGGGGCCCATGATGGCCTCGGTGTCGGTGGCGTCGGCGAGCGCCTGGGCGTGCGCCTCGAGCCACTCGATGCATGCCTCGGGATAGCAGGCAAGGACGATGATGTCGCATTCGCCGAGCGTCTTGTCGTTGAGCTCGCCGGCAACGGTGCCCATGCTGGCAGCCGTCATGACATCGTCATCGGGATCCCAGGCCAGCACGCGGACGCCCGCCTGCGCATAGCCGCGGGCAAAGCTGCCGCCGATGAGGCCAAGGCCGACGATGCCGGCGCACTTGGGGCCGCCCTGGTTGACGCGCGCGTTTCTCACTGTACCCATGGGCTACTCCATGGTCTCTTGGCAGACGACCTCGCGGATGGCTCGGATGCGGCGCATGGTGTCGTCGAACTGATCGGGGGTGAGGGCCTGGGCGCCGTCGGACCAGGCGCGGCTCGGCTCGTCGTGGACCTCGATCTCCAGGCCGTTGGCGCCGCAGGCGGTCGCGGCAAGCGCCATGGGCTCAACGTAGCGGGTGTAGCCGGTGGCGTGGCTGGGGTCGGCGACGACGGGCAGGTGCGACAGGTGGTGCAGCACCGGCACGGCGTTGAGGTCGAATGTGTTGCGAGTACGGGTCTCGAAGGTGCGGATGCCGCGCTCGCACAGGATGACGTTGTCGTTGCCCTCGCTCATGATGTACTCGGCGGCCATGAGCAGCTCATCGATCGTGCCGGACATGCCGCGCTTGAGCAGGATCGGGGTCTTGGTCTTGCCGACCTCCTTGAGCAGGGGGAAGTTCTGTGCGTTGCGGGCGCCGATCTGCATGACGTCGATTTTCTTGTCCAGGAAGACCTGCACGTCGCGCGGGTCCATGATCTCGGTGACGATCGGCATGTCGAGCTCAGCAGACGCCTCGCACAGCAGGTCCAGACCGGCGGGGCCCATGCCCTGGTAGGCGTACGGGGAAGTGCGGGGCTTGTAGGCACCGCCGCGCAGCATCGTGGCACCGGCGGCCTTCACGCGGCGGGCGATGCGGATGAGGTTCTCGCCCTCGACGGAGCACGGGCCGGCGATGACCTGGAACTGATCGCCGCCGATCTTGACGCCGTGGCCGCAGTCGATGACGGAGTCCTCGGGGTGGAACTTGCGGTTGGCGCGCTTGAACGGCTCGGAGACGCGCTGCACGCGCTCGACGACATCCATGGACTCGAGCAGGAACGGGTCGATCTTGGTCGTATCGCCCACCAGGCCGATGATCGTCTCATTCTCGCCGCGCGAGACATCGGTCTTCAGGCCCTTTTTCTCAATCCAGCTGACGATATGGCTGACGGCCTCGTCGCTGGCGCTCTCTTTTAAAATTGCAATCATGGTGTGCCTCTCACCTCGATGGATAACCCTTGCAAAAACGGCCCGCATCGCGAGCCGTGTACATATGGTGCATGAGAGTTTATACTATCTGACTCGCTTTTGCCTTCTAAAGTGGGCCGTTGAGCCGCGTCTTCCTCGGAATTGCAAAGCTTTTTCTTTTATTTTGATAGCCCGTGGTGCACTTGGGTATAATGCCAAACGTTGGCCCTATTAGCTCAGGGGATTAGAGCGTCTGCCTCCGGAGCAGAAGGCCGTTGGTTCGAATCCAACATGGGGCACCATCGAACGTGAGACCGTCCGAACCTCGCATGGTCCGGGCGGTTTTTCTTATACCGACGCGACGTGATGGGACGTGGTATGGCAGCAACGGATATCGAGCGCGGACTCTCGACCGCCGAGGTCGAGGAGCGCATCGCCGCCGGTAAGATCAACCGCAACATGGAGCTCAAGACCAAGTCGGTCAAAGAGCTCATCATCGAGAACCTCTGCACGCTGTTCAATTTGATCAACGTGATCTTGGCGTTCCTGGTCATTTTGACCGGTTCGTTTAAGAATTTGACGTTCCTGTTCGTGGTGTTCCTCAATACCGCTATTGGCGTCATTCAGTCCATGCGTTCCAAGAAGATGGTCGATAAGCTCACGCTGCTGACCTCCAAGAAGGCCATCGCGGTGCGTGACGGCTCCGAGGTGGAGCTCGACCTGGACCAGATCGTGCTCGACGACATCATCCGCCTGGGGCGCGGCGACCAGATTCCCGCTGACGCCGTGGTGGTTTCGGGCGAGGCGCTCGTGAACGAGAGTCTGCTGACGGGCGAGAGCGACCTTATTAAGAAACAGCCCGGTTCCGAGCTCATGAGCGGCAGCTTTATCGACTCGGGCCTGCTGCGCGCCCGCGTGATCCATGTCGGCGCCGACAACTACGTGGCCAAAATTAATAACGAGGCCAAGTACGTCAAAAAGGTCAATTCCGAGATCATGAACGCGCTTAACGCCATCGTGCGCTTTGCGAGCATCATCATGATCCCGCTCGGTTTGGCGTTGTTTGCCTCGAGTGTGAGCGAGCTGTGGGATGCCGCGGGAACCCCGGGCGATAGCGCGCTTTCGTGGTGCTTCTCCGAGCTGTTGGCTGGTCATGTGCCTTCGTCGGCGCTGCTGTCCACGGTGGGCGCCCTGCTGGGCATGATCCCGCAAGGCCTGGTGCTTCTGACCTCGTCGGTGCTCGCCATCGCCACGGTGCGCCTGGCCCGCCGCAAGGTGCTGGCGCAGCAGCTTTACTGCATCGAGACGCTCGCGCGCGTCGACGTGCTGTGCCTGGACAAGACGGGTACCATCACGTCGGGTCGCATGGAGGTCGAGGGTACGTATCCGCTGCCGGTCGAGGGTATGGGTGCGGGGGAGGGCGACGCCGCCGTTCCCGTCGATACCACGGTGCTCGATTTTGCTCTGGCTAACGTCGCACGTGCGACCTCGGCCGATGCCAACGAGACCTGTCAGGCGCTGCTCAACTATTACGCCGACCGTCCGGTCGAGGTGTCCGAGCCGCTGTCGGTCATTCCGTTCTCGTCTTCCAAAAAGTGGAGCGGCGCGTCGTTTGCACAGGGCTCCTATGTGATGGGTGCGGCGCAGTTTGTGCTCTCTGATCGTGCGTTTGCCCAGGTCGAGAACCGTGTCGCCGAGCTTGCCGATACCTGCCGCGTGCTCGTGGTGGCGCGCGTGGACGGCTTTACGCCCGATGGCGATATGGTGGGCGAGGCCGAGCCCGTGGGCTTTGTGACCATCCGCGACGAGATTCGTACCTCGGCGGCCGAGACCATCGGCTACTTTAACGAGCAGGGCGTGACGCTCAACGTGATCAGTGGCGACGACCCGCGTACGGTGTCGTCGATCGCGCGCGTGGTGGGCGTGCCGGGGGCGGACGCTTATGTGGACGCCACGACGCTCGATACGCCGGCCAAGCTCGATGCCGCAGTGGACCGCTACCATGTCTTTGGTCGTGTGACCCCGCAGCAGAAGCGCGAGCTCGTGCAGGCGCTCAAGCGCCGCGAGCACACCGTGGCCATGACAGGCGACGGCGTCAACGACGTGCTGGCGCTCAAGGAGGCCGACTGCTCCGTCGCCATGGCGGCCGGCTCCGATGCCGCGCGTAACGTGGCCGAGATCGTGCTCGTCGACAACGACTTTGCCTCGATGCCCGCCGTGGTGGCCGAGGGCCGTCGCTCCATCAACAACCTGCAGCGTTCGGCTTCGCTGTTCCTGACCAAGACGCTGTTCTCGATGGGCCTGGCGGCGCTGTGCATCGCGCTGCCGCCGTACCCTTTCGAGCCGATTCAGATGACGCTCATCAACTTCTTCTGCATCGGCGCGCCGGGCTTTGTGTTGGGCCTGGAGCCCAACAATGCTCGCGTGAAGGGGTCGTTCCTGACGAACGTGCTCAAGCGGGCACTGCCGGCGTCGATTGCGGTCATTTTGGCCGCGGCGCTCGATATCTTTGTGGCGCGCGTGTTTGGCTTTAGCCAGCTCACGCTGTCTACGATGTGCCTGCTTTCGTCGTGCGCGGCGAGCGTCAGCCTGATCTGGCGCATCTCGCAGCCTCTCACGCCCTTACGTGTGGTGCTCTTCGTGTTTGTTGTCGCCGGCATCCTGGTGGGCGTTATCGGATTCCCGGAGCTGCTGTCTATTGCCAACCTGTCGATGGGCCAGATGGTAATCTTGGCTGTCATCGTGGTCTTTACCTGCTCGGTGTTCTTTAAGCTCGCCACGATGATGGATTCGCTCAAGCCGCGTCGTCGTCATGCCGCAACTGGTTTTGGCCGCGGTGTGCGCGTCCACCTGGGTCGCGGTGGCGGCAAGGTGAGCTCGACGGGTTCGACGGCCGAGCGTTTTGCCAAGCGCGTCGCCGCCGACATGGCGCAGCGCCGCGAAGATCGCACCGCTCGCGAGGCCGAGGCCCGCGCACTCGAGGGCGTGGCCCAGGCCCAGCCCAAGAAAAAGAAGGGTAGCGGAGCCAAGCGCTCTCGCGTAACCAAGTCCGCCCAAGGCATCAAAGTCTCGATGCCGAGCAAAAAGAAGAAGTAGCTACGCGCCCTGGCGATGTTGAATTGGTGCCTTGCTCCTGTAGGGCCGTGGCGATGTTATGCTCTAACCTCGATTATTTGAATTGCTTCGAAAAGAGGATGCCGTGATCTGCCCGCATTGCCTTAAGACTATCGAGGACGGCGCCTCGTTCTGCCCCTACTGCAACGCCTATGTGGGTCCGGGCGATGGTCCCGAGCACACCGAATTCGTGTTCTGTGAGGGCTGCGGTGCCCGTCTTTCTCCGCATGATCGTACGTGCCCCAAATGCGGACGCCCCGCTCCGGGTATCCTCTCCGAGGACGCGGCCGCATCCGACCTGGCAGCGGGCCGCACGGCGGGCTTTCCGCGCCTAACGCAAGAGCAGATCGATACCGAGGTGCCGCATGCGCCGGCCTCTGCCGCTGCGGTGCTTTCGGACGCCGCCGACCCCAATGAGACCTGCGTGCTGCCAGCTTTCGATAAGGATTTCGGTATCCCCAAGGTCGATATTCCCACGCCCGTTTCCCTGCATGACGATGCTCAAAAACCCAAGCGCAAGGTGCACCCCGACGAGGACGCCTATCACAAGCATAAGCGTCATATTCCCAAGCCGCTCATTATCATCGCGGTCCTTGCCGTCGTGTGCGGTGGTGCCTATTGGTTCGTGACGACCGATCCCATGGGTGTTATGCCTGGCTTCTACGACCAGTTTGGCCAAGCTGCACAAACCACCTTCCCCACGCGTCAAAAGGGCGAGGCGACTGAGGACGATACCAAGCAGGGCGATTCTGCCGAGGTGGTTCAGGAAGAAACCGTGCTCACCGATGATCAGCTCTATACCAGGCTCGACGGTCTGTATCAGACCATCGTGTCCTACGCTGACGAGGACCAGATCGGCGAGGTCATCGATTCCTTTAACAATGGTTATCTCCGAACGCCGCTGTCCACCCGTCAGGAGCTGTCGCAGAGTGCCTACGCCCTGCGCGACCAGATCAAAAAGACGCAAGATGAGCTCAACAATCTTAAGTATCAGGACGATACGGTCTATGCGGATGACATCGCCCACTTAAAGCAGCTTGCCGAGTGGATGTATGAGCGCGTCGACGTGATCTGCCAGAGCTGGGATATCTCGCTGGCCATTCCCGATGGCGAGTCGATGAGTTCCCACCAAAGCGAGATCCTGGCGCCCATCGCGCAGGGCGGCAACAGCGCGCTGAACCAGTACGATGCCAATGTGGGTTCCTGGAAGCCGCAGCAGCGTTCCTAAAATTAGTTCGCCATAGTCGGCATAACCTACGTGCGCAATTGATGTAAACCCGTGCTTATTGCTACAATTCGTACAAATATGCTTTAAACGCACGAGGAAGGAACCACATGTTTGGTTTTAAGAAAGAGCTCTACACGCCCGAGTATCAGCTTGTCGGCGACGAGTGCGCCGTAATCGAGACGTCGAAGGGTACCATCAAGGTCAAGTTTGACGGCGAGGGCGCTCCCATTCATGTCGCGAACTTCTGCGAGCTTTCCACGATGGGCTTCTATGATGGCCTTAAGTTCCATCGCTATGTGCCCGGTTTTGTTATCCAGGGCGGCGACCCCAATACCCGCGACATGTCCGGCGCCGACGTCGCTGCCGGTCTTGAGGGCCCCGACGGTATGCCCGGTACCGGTGGCCCCGGCTACTGCATCAAGGGCGAGTTTGCCACCAATCCGCGCAACAGCCATGTCGATGGCGCCCTTGCCATGGCACGCTCCATGGACCCCGATTCCGCGGGTTCGCAGTTCTACTTCTGCCTGGGTGCCCAGCATAACCTTGATTCCGGTTACACCGTCTTTGGTACCACGGTCGAGGGTCTCGATGTGATTTCGCAGCTGCGTGCCGGCGACGAGATCGTCCATGTCGAGATCGTTCACGAGTAAAGGGGACTTCCTTGAATAGCCAGCTGATCCAACAGGGCCGCGCCGCTTACCGCGCGGGTGATTTTTCTGCTGCAGCCCAGATGCTTGGGGCGGCAAAGACTCCCGATGAGATTATGGGCGAGGCCGATCACCTTCGTGGCAACGCCTTGATGCACCTGGGCATGTATGCCGAGGCCGCCGAGGCCTATGCCGCCGCCCTCAACGACGGTACCTACGGCAAGCGCGGCGCGCTGCTCACCAACCGCGGCAAGGCGCTCGCCGCCGTGGGCGACTACACGACGGCCGCTCAGGCTTTCTCTGCCGCTACGCAGGATGCTTCCTATGCCACGCCGTTCAAGGCCTATCTGGGCCTGGGCAATGCGCTGTTCCAGTCGGGCGACTATGCCAACGCGGGAACCGCCTTCCGTCAGGCTGCCATCGACGGCGCCAATCCGGCTCCTGCCGCCGCACTCGGCGAGCTCGGTCGTTGCTTCATTAAGCTCGGCCGTCCGGCGGATGCCGTGGAGACTTACCGCACGGCTATCGACTTTGCCGGCCCCCGCGACGACACGCGTGCGCTCAACGCCGGCATGGGTCAGGCGCTTTCTGCCGCCGGCCGTCCCTCCGACGCACTCGACGCCTTTAATGCCGCTACTGCCGATGGCATCTACCAGCTCACCTCCGAGCAGGCCGATGAGCTTGCCCGCGTGCAGGATTCGCTTGCCGCGCTGTCTGCCCAGACGGCTATGGCCACGGCTCCGGCGCCCGCGATGGACGCTCCTGCCGTCGATCCGCTCGATCCTACGGGCGCGACCGGTCAGTTTATGCCTGATCCCTCGGACACCGGCTTCTTTACGCTGTCCGAGTCTGAGATGGTCCAGCAGGACCGTCAGGATCGTAAGCAGGCCAAGGTCCGTCGTCGCCATCGCCATACGGGTCTCAAAGTCTTTATCGTGCTGCTTCTGCTTATTTTGATCGCCGCGGGCGGTCTGGGCTTTGCCTACACGCGCGGCTTTGGCTTCCCGTCTCAGGAGTCTGTCGTTACCGATCTGTTCCAGGCTGCCGGCGACGGTGACGCCGCAAAGGCCGAGTCTTGCCTGGCCTCGAGCCTGTCCGAGGACGCTAAGTCGATGATCATCTCCTCGATTCCGCAGGGTGCCACCGTGTCCGTCGAGGGCATGGATCAGTCCATGACCGAGACGACCGCCAAGGTGAAGGCATCGCTGTCCAAGGGCGGCGAGCAGGAGTACACCGTCAAATTCGTGCGCTCCGACAACCATATCGGCTGGGCCGTTTCTTCGCTCGATATGGATTTCTCGGCTGCTGACAACCAGTAGTGACCTTATGGGATTTAGCTTTGCCCGGCGCTTCACCGCAAGTGAGGTGCCGGGCTTGCGCTAGTATGATGGGCTAGTAGTTTTCCAGCAATCATCCAACACATCAGGAGTTGCGTTGTTTTCTTTGATGGATATGTTCTTCGGTAGCTATGCGGGCGATCTTGCCATCGACCTCGGCACCGCAAATACGCTTGTCTCCGTGCGCGGCAAGGGCATCGTCATTCGTGAGCCCTCTGTTGTCGCCATCGACAAGAACGACGAGCGCATCTTGGCGGTCGGTATCGAGGCAAAGCGCATGCTCGGCCGTACGCCCGGCAACATCGTGGCTGTTCGTCCCCTGAAGGACGGCGTCATCGCCGACTTCGATGTTACCGAGGCCATGCTTCGCTACTTTATCGATAAGGCGTCCGAGAAGCGCTATCCGTGGACTCCGCGTCCGCGTGTTGTCGTCTGCGTTCCCTCCGGTGTCACGTCGGTTGAGAAGCGCGCTGTCTTTGAGGCCACGATCCAGGCCGGTGCCCGCCAGGCCTATCTGATCGAAGAGCCTATGGCAGCCGCTATCGGCGCCGACCTGCCCGTCGAGGAACCCACCGGCTCCATGGTCATCGACATCGGCGGCGGTACCACCGAGGTCGCCGTTATCGCTATGGGCGGCATCGTCGTCTCGCAGTCCATTCGTATTGCCGGCGACGAGTTCGATCAGGCCATCCTCACGCACGTTCGTGATGCCTACAACCTGGCCATCGGCGAGCGTACGGCAGAGGACATCAAGATCAAGGTCGGTTCCGCCGTGCCGCTCAAGGACGAGCTCGACGTTGAGGTCAACGGCCGCGACGTGATCACCGGTCTGCCCAAGACCGTGCGCATCGAGAGCGAGGAGATTCGTCGCGCGCTCAACAAGCCGCTCGACGAGATGGCCAAGGCCGTCAAGGACGCACTCGACGCTACGCCTCCCGATCTTGCCTCGGACCTTATGTACTACGGCATTTTGCTGACCGGTGGCGGCGCGCTGCTGCGCGGTCTCGACGTGCGCCTGCGCGATGAGACCGGTGTTTCGGTCAACGTCAGCCCCACGGCGCTCGATAACGTCGTTAACGGCTGTGCCCGCGTGCTCGAGGCCAATGCGTTTGATGGCGGCTTCGTCCAGACCAATGCTTAATTTCCAAAAGGTGGATTCCATTTGGCACGATCTTCGGGTTTCTCCACAAATCTGAATACCAAGCGACAATCAACGGGTATGCGCCCGTTGATTGTTTTCAGCCTGATTTCGGTGTTGCTGCTCACGTTTTACATCCGCGAGGGCGAGGCAGGACCGATTCATGCCGTGCGCTCGGGCGTGACGACGATTACCTCGCCGGTGCGCTTTGTGGGCTCGGCTGTGGCGGCTCCCTTCAATGCGATCGGTAACGTGTTCTCTAACCTTACGGCGTCGCAGGACACGCTTGACGAGCTTAAGAAGCAAAACGAGGAACTGACCTCTAAGGTTGCTGAGCTCTCCGAGGCTCAAAAGACCGCCGAGCGTCTGGAGGGGCTGGTCGGCCTGCAGTCGACCTATAACCTCAAATCGACCGCTGCTCGTATCGTTGGTGCCTCCGGCGATGCCTGGACCTCGACCGTTACCATCGACAAGGGCTCTGCCGACGGGCTTACCATCAACATGCCCGTGACGAGTTCTGCCGGTGTTATCGGCCAGATTATCGAGGTATCGGCCAAGACCTCTACCGTGCGCCTGATTGGCGACGAGAACTCCGGCGTATCCGCCATGGTGCAGGACACGCGCGCCCAGGGTATGCTGCAGGGTCAGGCTGACGGCACGCTGCGTCTTGAGTACGTGAGCGTCGACTCCGATGTTAAGGTTGGCGACATCATCGTGACCTCGGGCATTGGCGGTGTGTTCCCCAAGGGTCTACCGCTCGGCACCGTCTCGTCGGTTGAAAAATCCGCAAACGACGTGTACTACACCATTGTGGTGCGCGCCCAGACGACGGCCGAGAACAACGAGGAAGTGCTGGTCATCACCTCGCTGACCGACGAACAGTCGGCCTCGGATGAGGACGTGAGCACCGCTAATAGCACGCCGCAGGGAACGTCGCGCGATGCTGCGACCAAGACGAAGGACGAGAGCTCGGATGACGGTTCCGACACGTCCGAGACGACCGATTCCGGCTCGAGCGAGTAGGGGGCATGTCCATGGATCTACACGAGCAGGGGATGAGCTCCCGTACGTTTGTAATCGCCGCCATCGTGTGCGTGCTGCTGCAGGCAGGCCTGGCACCGCAGATCTCCATTGCGGGCGGTCGCGTCAACTTTATGATTATCCTGGTGTGCATAAGCGTGTTCTCGGGCGACCCGACCCGTGCCGTCGTGTGCGGTTTTTGCAGCGGCTTGTTCTATGACCTTTCCGCTGCCGTGCCGGTGGGCGTTATGTCGCTCCTGCTGACCGTGGGTTCTTTTGCCCTGGTGCATAGCGCCGCCGGTCAGACGGGCGGTACCCCGAGTGCGCGCGGCATCACTGTGGGTGCCTTCGCGCTCGTCATTAATGTGATCTACAGCATCATCTTGCTGTTTATGGGTTTGGAGACGAGCTTTGTCGTGGCGATCTTCGGCCATGCGCTGCCGTCTTCGATCCTGACGGGTCTGGTTGCCATTCCGTTTTTGATGTCCGGCGTCGTGCCGCAGTCCGGTTATGGATTCTCGGCACGTGGCGGACGCCAGACGGGCATGCGCTTTAAGCCCAAGACCCGTAAGCTCAAATAGGGGAGGCCTGTAGATGTCTTCCCAGATGACGGTTATTATCGCCGGTATCGTGCTGGTTGTGGCCATCGTGGTCGCGCTGGTCATCATGCGTCGCGGCGATTCCCGTTTTACCTACGATACGCAGCATGGAACGGCCCCGCGCGCCACCGAGGGCGAGGGCAATACCGCGGCGACCGCCTTTAAGGGCCGCTTCTCCATCCTCACCACGGGTGTGGGCGCGATGTTCGCGGCGCTTGCCGTCAAGCTGTGGGGTATGCAGATGGTCTCGTCGGACTATTACGAAAAGCAGGCTAATAGCAATCAGACGCGCACCGTTACCACACCCGCTGTGCGCGGCCGCATCCTCGACCGCAATGGCGTGGCGCTTGTCCAGAACCGTCCCTCACTTGCTGTCGTGGCCTACCGCGACCTTGCCGAGGATGAGGTTCTGGTTCGCCATCTTGCCAACGTGCTCGGTATGCCCTACGTGGCGGTTCTGCGCAATATTCAGGACAATTCCGAGGGCGCCCAGAGCCTGCATACCATCGCGACGGACGTCCGTCGCTCTACGGTTGCCTATATTCAGGAGCACGCCGGCGAGTTCCCGGGCGTCAAGATTGCCGAGCGTACCGAGCGCCAGTATCCATATGGCGAGACGGCATGCCATATCTTGGGCTATACCGGCACCATTACCTCCGAGCAGCTCGAGGCCCAGAATAAGAAAACCTCTGGTGATGATGCTTCTGCTGGCCGGATTACGTACCAGTCGGGCGATATCGTGGGCCAGGCGGGTGTTGAGAGCTACTACGAAAACCTGCTGCAGGGTATTCGTGGCGAGCAGACCGTCAAGGTCGATGCCTCGGGCAATGTGACCGGTCAGGCCGGCGCCGTGCCCGCCAAGGCCGGCTCCGACATTAAGCTCACGCTCGATCTTAAGATCCAACAGGCCTGTGAGACGGCGCTGGCGAGCGCCATCGAGCTTGCCAAGACCACTGGCTACAGCAATGCCGGCAACGGCGCTGTGGTGTGTCTCGATCCCAACAATGGCGAGATCCTGGGCATGGCGAGCGAGCCCAAGTTCGATCCGTCCGTCTTTATCGGCGGCGTCTCAAATGACGTGTGGACCGAGCTCAATGATGACAAGGGTTCGCACCCGCTGCTCAACCGCGCCATTAGCGGACAGTACATGTCGGCCTCGACCATCAAGCCGCTCTCGGCACTGGCCGGTCTTGAGTTTGGAACCTACACTTCAACGCAGACAACTAACTGCACGGGCTATTGGACGGGCCTGGGCAAGGCTTGGGGCAAGCGCTGCTGGCTGACGTCTGGCCACGGCACCATGACGCTGCAGTCGGGTATCGCCAACTCGTGCGACCCCGTCTTCTACGACATGGGCAAGGCCTTCTTTTATGACGAGCAACATTCCGAGGGCCTGCAGGAGGTCTTTCGTCGCTGGGGCCTAGGCAAGACCTGCGGTATCGATCTGCCGAGTGAGGGCGCGGGCCGTATTCCCGATGCCGAGTGGAAAGAGTCGTACTTTACCGACGCCTCTGCCGAGGACCGCAAGTGGAATGCCGGCGATATGACCAACATTGCCATCGGCCAAGGCGACATCCTGGTGACGCCCCTGCAGATGGCGTGCGCCTATATGGGTCTTGCCAACGGCGGCAAACAGTACGTGCCTCACGTGTTTTTGTCTGCCGTGTCGCGCGATGGCGACGGCGATGCCTATAAGTACAACGGCAAGGGCAAGAAGAAGCGCCTGGAGGCCAAGATCAACGGCGATTCGGATTTGACTCTTGTTCGCAACGGCATGCACGACGTGATTTACACGGCATCGACGTCCCTGGCGGCTCACTTTGGCACCCTGACGCCGCAGGTGTACGGCAAGTCGGGCACGGGCGAGAAAAGCGGCGAGGACGAATACGCGTGGTTCTGCGCCTATGCACCGGCCGATGATCCCAAGTATGTCATCGCTACTGTCCTGGAGCAGGGCGGCGGTGGTTCGGATACCGCGATGCATGTCGTGCGCGACGTGCTCGGCGTGATTTATGACGAGCCCGATACCTCTTCGGCCTCGGGCGATTCTTCGGTTCGATAGGAGGTTGCGATGGATTTTTCTCCGGCGGATCTGTTCCGTTCAACCAAGACCGGCTCTCGCAGCAGCCTGGACCGCGTCAACAAGCAACTTTCGGCCTCGCGCGGTACGTTTCGCCAAAAGGTGCATATCGGTGTGCTGCTGGCTACCGTCGCGCTCGTTGCCTATGGCGCCATCATTATTTGGTCGGCGTCACAGTTTAAGGCCGACGCCTCATTCTCGCGCCACCTGCTGGGCATTGGCATTGGCGCGGTGCTTGCGGTGCTCGTCTGGCGTACCGATCTGCGCGGTATTTCCAATTTTTCGACGGCGTTGCTCGTCATCGACCTGATCGTGATCTTCTCGCCCAAGATTCCGGGTCTGTCCTATACGGGCGGTCTGGGCATGACGGGCTGGATCAAGATTCCCGGTATCGGCTTGACATTCCAGCCGGTCGAGCTTGCCAAGCTCATCACCATCTTCTTTATCGCCACGCTTGGCTCGCAGTATAACGGCCGCATCGATACCGTTCGCGACTACGTCAAGCTCTGCGGCATGCTGTCCATCCCGTTTTTGGCCGTCGTTGCCATGGGCGACCTGGGCTCGGGCCTGGTCGTGCTGGTCTCGGGCGCCATCGTCATCTGCATGAGCGGTGCGCGCCGCGAATGGGTGCTGTCGACCCTGGCCCTGCTTGTGGGCCTGGTGGCCCTCGTCCTGGCGCTCGATTCGGTCTTTGATTCGTTGCTCGGCCACGATGTGCTCATCAAGCAGTATCAGATGAACCGCCTGACGGTCTTTATCGACCCCGATAATGCCGATTCGGACGATGCCTACAACCTGCAGCAGTCGCTTATCGCCGTTGGCTCGGGCGGCTTCTTTGGTAAGGGTTTGGGCCATGCGACGCAGTCGGCCGGCGGCTTTCTGCCTGAGTTCCACACCGACTTTGTCTTCGCCTTCCTATCCGAGACCTTTGGCTTTTGCGGTTCCTTTTTGCTCCTGTGCCTCTACGTGCTGCTGATCTTTTCGACGATTCGCGTCGCCTTTAAGTGTGAGTCGCTGTTCTTGCGTCTTTCGTGTGTGGGCATCGTTGGCATGTGGGCGTTCCAGACCTTCGAAAACATCGGCATGTGCATCGGCATGATGCCGATTACCGGTATTCCGCTACCGTTTATTAGCTTCGGTTCGTCTTCGATGATGATTCAGCTGCTGACAGTGGGTATCGTACAATCCATATGGCGGCATCGTTCGGGCGCCGCGTAACCGCTGGAGGGGTTTGCTATGAAAATTCCCGTAGATAAGCTGACCCGCGCTTTTAAGATGGGCGCGTCCGTTAAGAAGGATTCCGATACGCCGGTGCGCGTCTCGGTCTATCTGGATTCGTCCGCCTCGCGCTTTCTGGCCGAGACGGTGCGTGACGCCTTTGTGCCGCAGACGACCTCGGGCATTGTGCGCGTCGAGCGTCTGGGGGAGGAGCGAATTGCTCCAAAGACCGATACCGATGTGGTACTGGTGCTCTCGTGTGGTTCCGACCGCCTGGAGAGTGCCGTGCAGGAGCTCGTGATCGCCGGCGCGCCCGTGTGCGTGCTTGCCGAGTCTGCTGTGGAGGTGCCGTTTATCGAGGAGTCCACGCCCATGCTCGGCGTGGTGGCGGCAACCGATAAGACGTATCTGCTCGAGACGCTTGCCCGCTGGATTCTCGATCGCACCGAAAAGGAAACGGCTTTTGCGGCGAACTTTGCCTTTATGCGCATCGCGGCGGCCAATCGTATCATCACCTCGTGCGCGCTCACCAATATGGCGACCGGTGCGCTGGTGTTTTTGCCGGGCGCCGATTATCCCGTTATGGCGCTGGCTCAGGTGGGCATGCTCTTTGAGCTCGCTGCCGTCTTTGGACGCGGCATTAAGCCTGAGCGCGGCTACGAGGTCGCGGGCGTGCTTGCCGGCGGTCTTGTGATCCGCGCGGTCACCCGTGCGCTCGTCAAGCAGACGCCGCATATTGGGTTTGCCGTCAAGGCGCTCACTGCTGCCGCGGGCACCTATGGCATGGGCCGTGCGCTCGTTTCGCTCTACGAGCGCGATGTCGACTACAGCCGTGCCAACGAGGTGGTCACTGCCACGTTCTCCCGCGTTCGCGATCTGGTGACCACGGTCGCGGGCGCTACCCGTCCTATGGCGTCCTACCAAGACGCATCCGATCTCGCTGCTTAGGGGTTTTCCGTTGCGCGTTGCATACCAAGACTGTTTTCATTTAATTGAGCCGCTGCTCGCCAAGGTCGAAAAGCCGAGTCGCTATATCGATCACGAGTGGGGCACGCTTTCCAAGGCCGATGCCGACTACCGTTGCTGCTTGATCTACCCGGATGTGTACGAGGTTGGTCTGCCCAACCAGGGTATCGCCATCCTCTACAACATTCTTAACCAGGCCGAGGGCATCTCCTGCGAGCGCGGCTATGTGCCGTGGCCCGACATGGGTGACGCCATGCGCGAGGCGGGCATTCCGCTGCTGTCGCTCGAAGGTGCAGCGCCGGTCGCTTCGTTTGATATCGTCGGTCTGCACGTGCCGCACGAGATGGCGGTGACGAACTTCCTCGAGGCACTCGATCTCGCTGGCATTCCGCTGTTAGCGGCCGACCGAGGCGAAGACGACCCCATCATCATCGCCGGCGGTCCCTCGGTGTACAACCCTGAGCCGTACGCGGCCTTCTTCGATGCCATCCTCATCGGCGAGGGCGAGGAATCGCTGCTCGAGACCTGCCAGCTGCATCGCCGCCTGCGCGACGAAGGAGTCCCGCGCGCGCAGATTGTTGAGCAGCTTGCATCCATTGCCGGCAACTACGTGCCGTCGCTCTATGAGGTTCGTCACGACGAACCCTGCTCGCCGCATGGCTACACCGTGCCTCGCGAGGGCAAGGATGCGCCGACCGTGGTCTACAAACGCGTCGTCGAGGATTTCGGCGCCACGAATCCGCTGTCGCAGTCGTGCGTACCCTATGCGCAACTGGTCCACGATCGCCTGTCTATCGAGATTCTGCGCGGCTGCGCCCGCGGCTGTCGTTTTTGCCAGGCCGGCATGACGTATCGCCCGGTGCGCGAGCGCTCGGCCGACCAGATCGTCTCGTCGGTGATTCAGGGTCTGGAAAAGACCGGCTATGACGAGGTGTCGCTGACCTCGCTCTCCACGACCGACCACTCCTGCATTCGCGACGTGCTCGGCAGGCTCAACCGTCGCCTGGAGGATACGGGTATTCGCGTGTCTATTCCGTCGCAGCGCCTGGATTCGTTTGGCGTGGATATGGCCGAGTCGGTCGCCGGCGAAAAGAAGGGCGGCCTGACGTTCGCGCCCGAGGCCGGCAGCCAGCGCATGCGCGACATCATTAACAAGAACGTGACCGAGGAGGACCTGGACCGTGCGGCCAAGGCGGCCTTCGAGGCCGGCTGGAACCGCATGAAGCTCTACTTTATGATGGGCCTTCCCGGCGAGCGCGACGAGGACATCGTGGCCATCGCCAATCTGGCCGATCACGTGCTGGAGCTCGGTCGTTCCGTGGTGCCCAAGGCTCGTCGCGGCTCGATCTCGGTGTCGATCTCGGTTTCGGTCTTTATTCCCAAGGCTGCCACGCCGTTCCAGTGGTGCCCGCAGCTCGACTACGACGACGTCAAGCGTCGCCAGAAGCTGCTTATCACGAGCGTTCGCAACCGTGCCGTCCGCGTGCATTACCACGATGCCGAGACCTCGCTCATCGAGGCCGCGCTCTCCCGCGCCGGTCGTGACATGACGCCCGTCATCATCGATGCTTGGCGCTTGGGGTCTCGCTTTGACGCCTGGGTAGAGCATTTCTCGCTCGATAACTGGAAGGAGGCTGCTGCCAAAAACGGCATCGACCTCAATGAGCTTGTGCACCTGCCCTATGAGTTGGACTGGCGTCTGCCGTGGGAGCATGTGAGCCCCGGCTGCACGCGCGGCTTCCTCGAGCGCGAGTACCGTCGCTCGCTCGAGGGTGTCACGACTCCCGACTGCACTCGCACGTCGTGCACCGGCTGCGGAATCTGCCCCACGCTCCACGCCAAGAATGTATTGATGGGTGATCGCGCATGAGTGAGCGCCTGACCGACAACCCCACGCTCTTTAGACTTCGTGTTCGCTATGGCAAGCGCGATCGCCTTAAGTACCTGGGCCATCTCGAAGTAATCCATACCATTGAGCGCATCGTGCGCCGTGCGGGACTTCCCTATGCCGTCACGCAGGGCTTCTCTCCGCACATGCGAGTGGGCTTCTCTTCGGCGCTACCGGTGGGTACGTCGTCGATCTGCGAGTGGTATGACCTGTTTATGACCGAGTTCGTGGCGCTCGACGAGGCGTTTGGGCGCCTGGCTGCGGCCTCTCCGGCCGATCTGGCGCCCATCGAGGCGGCGTATATCGACGTGCGCACGCCGGCGTTGACGGCGCAACTCACGCGTCTGTCGTATCGCATCGACCTGCACTTGGATCCCGAGGCGCCCGTAAGCACCGACGAGGTGCGTCGTGCGATCGACACGCTGCGCGCGGACCATGGCATCGACTACGCGCGTGGCAAAAAGAGTAAGCGCTTGGATTTGGATCACACGCTCGTGGGCTATGAGCTTACGGCGGGGGAGTGCCTGGACCATTTGGTGCTCATGCTCGACACCCATGCCGACAACGAGGGCTCCATGCGTCCGGAAATTTTGCTTTCCGCTGCTGATGTTTTGTTGCAGGGCTTGACCCCGGGCGTGGATGCACCTATTGTTTCCACCGGTATGCAAGACCTCGTGACCATCTGCTCCTACGATGTCGAGCGTCAGAATCAAGCATGCGAGGACGACGAGGGCCGACTCGTCAGCCCCATACCTGTGCGAACTTGTGGATTTGCTCCACATACTCGTTGACGGGGGTATTTTCGCCTGCTACTATATTCGGCTGTTGCACTAACTGATGCATGAAGGGCAAGTAAACATGTACGCAATCGTTAACACGGGCGGCAAGCAGTACAAGGTCGCCACCGACGATGTCATCACCGTCGAGAAGATCGAGGGCAATGAGGGCGACAAGGTCACCCTGCCGGTTATCTTCCTCAACGATGGTAAGAAGATCGTCACCGATCCCGACAAGCTGGCCAAGGCCAAGGTTACCGCTCAGATCGTTGAGCAGTTCAAGGGCGAGAAGCAGCTGGTCTTCAAGTTCCACAAGCGTAAGCGCTATCGTCGTCTGAAGGGTCACCGTCAGCAGCTCACCAAGCTGAAGATCGTGAAGGTCCAGGCTACGTCCCGCGCCAAGAAGGCTGTCAAGGCAGAGGCCGAGGCTGTTGCCGAGGCTCCCGTCGCCGAGTAGATTACACTCGTAACGAAAGAGTAGGTATACACAATGGCACACAAAAAAGGACTCGGTTCCTCCCGTAATGGCCGTGACTCCCGCGGTCAGCGCCTTGGCACGAAGCGCTATGCCGGCCAGACGGTAACCACGGGCACGATTCTCGTCCGTCAGCACGGCACTCACATCCACCCGGGTGAGAACGTTGGCCGTGGCAAGGACGACACGCTGTTCGCGCTGGTCGACGGTACCGTTGAGTTCCACAAGGGTATCAAGCACAGGGTCAGCGTACGCCCGCTCGCGAACGCGTAATTCACCCTTCATAGAGCACATATGTGGGAGGCACTTGAGTTTTAGGATTCAAGGGTCTCCCTCTTTTTTGTAGGAGGCGATTCTGTTGTCACAGTTCACCGATATCAGCCGCATTAACGTGTGCGGCGGCGACGGCGGAGCCGGATGCATGTCGTTTAGGCGTGAGGCATTTGTCCCCAAGGGCGGCCCCGATGGCGGCGACGGCGGTCGTGGCGGCAATGTCGTCATCCAGGCCGATGCTCAGCTGTCTTCGCTGATCGATTACCGCTTTAAGCATCACTTTCGTGCTGAGCGCGGAACGCATGGCCAGGGTGCTCGCCGCAATGGTAAGAGCGGCGAGGACCTGATTCTCAATGTCCCCATGGGCACCGTAGTTCGCGAGCTCGATCCCGAGACGCAGACCCCGATGTTCGAGATTGCCGACCTGGTACACGACGGCGAGCGCGTCGTCGTGGCGCCCGGTGGTGCCGGCGGCCTGGGCAACACTCACTTTGTGACGTCGGTGCGTCGCGCGCCCGCGTTTGCCCAGCTAGGCGAGCCCGCCGAGGAACACTGGATCGAGCTCGAGATGAAGCTTATGGCCGATGCTGCGCTCGTGGGCTTTCCCTCGGTTGGCAAGTCCTCTCTCATCGCGCGTATGAGTGCCGCCCGCCCCAAGATTGCCGACTACCCGTTTACCACGCTCGTGCCCAATCTGGGCATGGTGCGTGCCGGCGAATATTCTTACGTCGTTGCCGACGTCCCCGGTCTTATCGAAGGCGCGAGCGAGGGCAAGGGCCTGGGTCACCAGTTCCTGCGCCACATTGAGCGCACGGCCCTGATCATGCATGTCGTCGACATGACGGGCGGTTTTGAGGATCGCGATCCGGTCGAGGACTATCGCATCATCAACCGCGAGCTCGAGCAGTATGGCGCCGAGCTCTCGGAGCGCCCGCAGATCGTCGTCGCCAACAAGTGCGATGCGCCGGGCACGGCTGACAAGATTGCCGACCTCAAACGCGCTGCGCTCGACGATGGACATATGTTCTTTGCCGTGTCTGCTGTAACGGGCGCCGGCCTCAACACGCTGATGCTTGCCGTGGGCGAGCAGGTGGCTAAGCTGCGCACCGAGTTGGCTGTCTCCGATGAGCCGGTCGATCTGCGTGACGATGAGTGGGAGCGCCGTCGCCTGCAGCGTGAGAAGCGTTTCCGTATTGTTCAGGAAGAGCCCCACGCCTTCCGCGTGGTCGGTCGCGCCATCGAGCGCATGGTCATCCAGACCGATTGGGAAAACGAGGAGGCCGTCATCTACCTGCAGCATAAGTTTGCGCGCATGGGTGTCGACGATGCGCTCGAGAAGGCCGGCTGCCGTGCGGGCGACGAGGTTCGCATTTGCCAGCGCGCCTTTGACTTTGAGGGCGCTGAGGACTTCTCGGAGTACGAGGAGCTCGAGGACGCTGGCGAGGACGTTGCCGTTGAGGCCCTTGGCGTGACCGATGCCCCGGATGAGGGCGTCGAGGTTGTCGATGCGGCGGATGCCGCGGACGATGCCGAGACCTCGGAGGGCGAGTAAGCCATGTCGCTGCGCGGTGGAATCGGTCTGCCCGAGCTTCCCATAGAGGGCGGCCAGGAGTTTAGGCTCGGCATTATGGGTGGCACCTTTGACCCCATCCATTACGGGCATCTGGTGACCGCCGAGCAGGCGCGTGAGTCCCTCGATTTGGACGCCGTGCTCTTTATGCCGGCCGGCTCGCCTGCCTTTAAACTCGACAAACCGGTGACGCCTGCCGAGGACCGTTATGCCATGACGGTCCTCGCCACCGCTGCGAATCCGGCTTTTTTGGCGAGCCGATTCGAGATCGACCGTCCGGGCGTGACCTATACGGCCGATACGCTTCATGCCCTTCGCGACTTTTACCCGCCTCAGGTAAAGCTCTACTTTATTACGGGCGCTGACGCGATTATAGATATTGTGACCTGGCATGATGCTGACCGAATCGCCGAGCTTGCCACGTTTATTGCGGCGACGCGACCGGGCTTTGATATCGATACGGCGCGTGCCCGAATTAAAGAGTCGGGCCTGCCGTTTGACGTGCGTTATATCCAGATTCCGGCGCTGGCGATCAGCTCGACGAACATTCGCAAGCGAGTTGCCCGTGGCATGAGCGTGCGCTATCTTACGAGCGAGTCCGTGCTCGGCTATATTCGTAAACGCGGGCTGTATACCGATCTGGGTCAAGAAGATTTTGAGTGATGGGGGAGAACGTTGTCGGTAGAAGACCAGTTTGAGGGCGATGAGCGCGCGCTATTGACGCGTATCCACGAGTTGCTCGATGTGCGCATGAAGGATAAACGTAAACGCTACGTTCATTCGCTCGGGGTTGCCGAGACTGCGCTGCACCTAGCCGAGGTATACGGTGTCGACCGCTTTGATGCCGCTGCCGCCGGCCTGATCCATGACTGGGACAAAGTGCTCTCCTACGACGAGCTGGTCACGCGCGCCCTGCATTACGGCATTAAGATTGCCGGCTCTCCGTCTGCCGCGACGCCGCTTTTGCATGGCCCTGTTGCCGCCTATGAGCTTCCGCAGCTATTTCCCGAGCTATCGCCGGCCGTTTTCCAAGCTGTCGACCGTCACACCGTGGGCGCCTGCGACATGACGCCGCTCGATATGGTGGTCTTTGTGGCCGATGCCATCGAGCCCAACCGCCATGGTGATTATGCCCACGCGCTGCGCAAGATGATGGGGGAGTCGACGCTTGACGAGTTGTTCTTCTCCTGTTTTGCGCAGGGTTTGGTCTATGTGATCCAGTCCGGGCGCTATCTTTATCCCACGGCTATTTCGATTTACAACCATTACGCCCAGCTACGCTAGCTCGGGCTGTCTAGAAAGAGGTATTCCATGGCCGACGAGACCATGACCGACGAGCAGATTCTTGAAGGTGTGGAGCACAAGAGCTTCGTTGCCACGTCCGACCGCACCGCTGCCTCGCTGTCCACGAGCGGTGTCGCCGCCGAGGATGTCGCCCGCGCCGCCGCGCAGGCCGCCTACGACAAGAAAGGCGAGGACGTGCAGGTGCTCGATCTGACCGAGCTCTCCGACGTGTGCGATTACTTTGTGCTCGCCACCGGTACCAATAACCGTCAGGTCGATTCGATCGTCGACGAGATCGAGGAGAAGGTCGCCGAGGCTTGCGGCGAGCATCCGTTCTCCATCGAGGGCCGTGAGCAGAAGACCTGGATGCTCATGGACTACGGTTCGGTTGTCGTCCACGTCTTCACTCCCGAAGCCCGCGACTTCTACCGCCTCGAGAAACTCTGGGGAGACGCTCCCCAGCTCCCCCTCAATCTCCTCTAGTAGCTCATTTGAGACGGGGGTTTTAGCTACCCTCACGCATATCGCCGGGCAGTTGCGGTTTTCCGCACCTGCCCGGCTTTCTTTTTGCCCAAAGGCGGTTAATCGTTGAAGCGGGATTGGCGGCCGAAGGATAGGGCGGTGTCGCCGAACTTGTCGCGGACGGCGTCAATTGCGACGGAGAGGTCGCGTCGGTCGCTGGATTGGGCCCCGCGGTCATCGACTTCGCAGAACAGGTCGGTTTGGATACCGCCTTGGTGGTTGAAGTCGCTCATGCCGATACCTGCCAGACGCACGTGCATGCCTTCTTGCCAGATATTGTCGAGCAGCTCGAGCGCCACGGCAACAAAGATATTCTCGTCGTCGGTGGGGTGGGGAAGCCGCCGCTGCGCCGTTCGCCCGCTTCCATACGAATACTTGAGCTTGAGCGTCACCGTGGCGCCCGTTAGTCCCTGACGGCGCAGGCGGCGTCCCACTGACTCTCCCAACAACGCAATCGCCGCTTCGATGTCCCCACGCTCAGTCAAATCTTTCGCAAAGGTGCGCTCATTGCTCACCGATTTAACCTCGCGTTCCTCGTCCAGACTCGTGACTTCGGAAACCTCGAGTCCCAGCGCACGCTGGCGCATGCGTTCGCCGTTGACACCAAAAATAGAGGCCAAGGTGGATTCCGGTGCACGTGACAGCTCGCCGAGCGTGTAGATGCGCATGCGGCGCAGTCGCTCCTCGGCCGAGCGCCCGATGCCGCTCATGGCAGATACCGGCAGCGCGGCCAAAAAGCGCTGCTCGGTTCCGGGGCGCACGATGGTCAGCCCAAACGGCTTATCCCGCTCGCTTGCGATCTTTGCGACCGTCTTGTTGCAGCCCACGCCAATGGAGCAGGTCACTCCCAGCGCTGCCACGCGGTCGCTTATGCGCCGCGCAACCAGCAGCGGGTCTTCGGGCGCAAAGCGGCCCGGTGTGATATCGATAAAGGCTTCGTCGATGGATACGCGCTCCACGCGCGGCGTCTCCTCGGCGAGAATCGCCATGACCTGCGCGCTGACCTCACGATAGCGATCAAAATGCCCATGCGTCCAAATGGCTTGCGGACAGAGGCGCCGCGCCTCGGCCGAGGGCATAGCGGAGTGCACGCCAAAGCGACGTGCCTCATACGAACACGTGGACACGACGCCACGCGAATCGGCATCGCCACCCACGATGAGTGGCTTTCCGCGCCATTCGGGATGATCGAGCATTTCCACGCTCGCAAAAAACGCATCGAGGTCCATCAGGCCCACCGCCGGACCCGTCCAGGGAGGCGGCGTGACGCCCATGGCATCCTCATAACCGTATGTATGTTCGCGTCTTTCCATGTCATGAGTATACCGCGCAGCTCATGTGGGGTGCGTGTATGTGCTTGCAAATCCCGAATTCTTGTCTAAGATATGGATTTGCCCTCGACTACACCGAAGAAGTTGGTCTCACGGACTTCACCTGCCCGCGTCGATGGCGTATTATGTTCAACTGTTTGTTTGTAGTTGCAGCCTAAAGCTGCTTGGTTGGAGGAGTTTCCTTTGGCAGTCAAGATTCGCCTTGCTCGTCACGGCGCTAAGAAGCGTCCGTACTACCGTGTCGTCGTCGCCGATTCCCGCGCCCCGCGTGACGGTCGTATCATCGAGGAGGTTGGCCGCTACAACCCGATGACCGCCCCCAAGACCATCAACCTCGACCTCGAGAAGATCGCCGACTGGCAGTCCAAGGGCGCTCAGCTCACCGACGCCGTCGCCGCTCTGGTCAAGGCCGCCAACGAGGGCGAGAAGACCGAGACCGTCGTCAAGAAGTCCAAGAAGCAGCTCGCCAAAGAGGCCGAGGCCGCTAAGGCTGCCGCTGAGGCCGCTGAGGGCGCCGAGGAGTAAATCGTGCCTGAGGTTGACGCTGCACAGCTCGAGGGTGAGGCAATGCTCTCAGATCGCATCGCCGATCTCGTCGAATATCTCGTTGTTCAGATCGTCGACGACCCGGATTCCGTGAGCCTTGAGGTCATCGATGGTGACGACGCCTCTACGATTGAGGTTTCGGTCGCCGAGGATGACGTCGCCAAGGTCATCGGCCGTCGTGGCCGTACCATCAAGGCCATTCGCACGCTCGCCCGTGCGCTGGCCGCTCGCCTCGACACTGCTGTCGAGGTCGAGGTTCTGGGCTAGGACCTTGAGGTCCCAGTACAAAAACATCGCCCGTGTGGTCAAGCCGCACGGAAGGAAGGGGGAGGTCCTCGCGCAGCCGCTGCGGGGGCTTCCTTCTGTATTAGAGCCGGGTATGCGCGTCGCCCTGACGCCGCCGGCGCTCAAGCGCGACCGCTTTTGCACGGTCGTGTCCGTCACCGATGCGGGCGATGGCGATCTGGTCTCGTTTGAGGGCATTGACGATTTGACGGCCGCCGAGGGCATCACGGGATGCTACGTGCTGGCAAGTCGTGACGATTTTGAGCTCGATTCGCTCGACGCTGCCTATACCGACCTGATGGGTCGCGAGGTGGTCGACGAGCGCTTCGGTTCGCTCGGCACGATCGTCGAGATCATGTCGACGCCCGCTAACGATGTTTGGGTTGTCGAGGGCGATCGGTACGGCGAGGTACTGATTCCCGTGATCGAGCAGGTTGTGCTCGATCTTCCCGACACAGGAACAATTTCCGTCCACGTTATGGATGGTCTGATCGATATGGACAAGTAGGGAGGACAACATGCTGATCGAGACCCTTTCGGTCTTTCCCGAGATGTTTGAGCCCGTCATGTCCACATCGATCCTGGGCCGCGCCCGCAAGGCCGGCCTTTTTGATTTTAAGGCGTATAACCTGCGCGACTGGACGCACGACCGCCATCGTACCGTCGATGACGAGCCGTACGGCGGCGGGCAGGGCATGCTCATGAAGGTCGAGCCTATCGCCGAGGCCATCGAGGCCATTAGTGCGGAGGGTCCCAAGCCGACGGTGGTGTTCTTCACCCCGTGCGGCGAGCCCTTTACGCAGCATGTGGCCGAGCGCCTGCTCAAAAGCGAGCGCCTGCTGTTTGTGTGCAGCCGTTACGAGGGCGTCGACGAGCGCGCGTATGCGTATGCCGACGAGCGCCTGTCGATCGGCGATTACGTGCTCACGGGCGGCGAGCTGCCCGCTATGGTCGTTGCCGACGCTGTCGTGCGCCTGATTCCCGGCGCCCTTGGTGACGAGATGAGCAACGTCGACGAGTCGTTCTCAACCGCCGAGGACGGAGGCCTGCTCGAGTACGCGCAGTACACCCGTCCTGCCGAGTTCAACGGCGAGGGCGTGCCGCCGGTGCTCGTGAGCGGCGATCACGCCAAGGTCGATGCCTGGCGTCGCAAGAACGCCATCGAGCGCACCTGCCGCTGGCGTCCCGACCTGATCGAGACTGCGCGGCTCACGCCCGAGGAGCGCGCTTACGCGCAGGAGATCCTTGACGCTTCGTATTCGCAGAGCGAGGAGTGAGTATGGTTCCTACGCAACATTCCGCGTTGAGGGGCGCTTTTGAGTGGATCGCGGTCATCGCGATCGCGCTTGTGGCCACCTTTCTGATCCGCACCTTTGTGGTCGAGCCCTTTGTGGTGCCCACCGGCTCTATGGAGGACACAATCGAGATTGGCGACCAGATCCTGGCGCAAAAGGTGAGCCTCGAGCTCGGTCAGCCCGTCAAGCAGGGCGATATCGTGGTGTTTCACAACCCCGATGGCACCTCTGAGCATGATGTTCTTGTCAAACGCGTTATTGCCACGGCCGGCCAGACGGTCGAACTGCAGGACGGCAAGGTGGTCGTTGACGGCCAAGCGCTCGACGAGGACTATACGGCGGGCATGAGCTGGCCGCTTTCGGTCCAAGCGCCCGGCGCCCAAGTGAGCTATCCCTACACCGTCCCCGACGGGTGTGTGTGGGTGATGGGCGACAACCGAGAGAACTCAGCCGACTCCCGCTATTTTGGGCCGGTCGACCGCTCCGATTTAATGGCCGTGGCACTCGTTCGCTACTGGCCGCTCAACCGCATCGGCGCTATCGACTAAAAACCGCTATAGTACAGTACCTAACCGTGTAATCGTTTCGACGAGGGGATATTAGAGGCATGAACGCTTCATCGCTTTCCTTCCAAGACATCATCCTGCGCCTCCAGCAGTACTGGGGCGAGCAGGGCTGCGTCATTATGCAGCCCTATGACTCCGAGGTCGGTGCCGGTACCTTCCATACCGCGACCACGCTGCGCTCGCTCGGTCCCGCCGAGTGGCGCACCTGCTATGCTCAACCTTGCCGCCGTCCCGCCGACGGCCGCTACGGCGAGAACCCTAACCGCATGCAGCACTACTATCAGTTCCAGGTGCTCATCAAGCCGTCGCCGGTCAACGCCCAGGAGCTCTACCTGGGTTCGCTGGCCGCCATTGGCCTGGACCCCAACGACCATGACGTCCGCTTTGTCGAGGACGACTGGGAGAGCCCGACCCTGGGCGCCTGGGGCCTTGGCTGGGAGGTCTGGCTCAACGGCATGGAGGTCACGCAGTTTACGTACTTCCAGCAGGTGGGCGGTATCGAGGTCGACCCCGTGCCCGTCGAGATTACCTATGGCCTGGAGCGTATCGCCATGTACGCCCAGGGCGTCAACTCGGTCTACGATCTGGTGTGGAGCTACCTGCCCGACGGCACGCCCATGACCTACGGCGACGTGTTCCTCGAGAACGAGCGCGAGTTCAGTGCCTATAACTTTGAGGTTGCCAACGTCGAGATGATGCGTCAGAAGTTTGACGACTACGAGGCCGAGTGCCATTCCTGCCTGGAGCGCAAGCTGCCGCTGCCCGCATACGACTGCGTCATGAAGTGCAGTCACGCCTTTAACCTGCTCGATGCCCGCGGCGCCCTGTCCGCGGTCGAGCGTGCCAACTACATCCTGCGCGTCCGCGCCGTCGCCAAGGCGTGCTGCGAGGCCTACATGGCCGAGGTCGCCGGAGTGAACGAGAATGCCGACCAGGAAGGCGAGGTGGCGTAAGCCATGGCAGACGCTAAGGATTTCCTGTTTGAGATCGGTACGGAGGAAATGCCCTCCGCGCCGCTGAACAATGCCGTCAAGCAGCTTGGCACCATGATCGCCAAGGGTTTAGACGATGCAGGCCTGGCCCACGGCGAGGTCCGCGTGATCTCGAGCCCGCGTCGCCTGGCTGCGCTCGTTGCCGACGTCGCCACCGCGACCGATGAGGTTCACGAGGTCAAGCGCGGTCCCGCGGCCAACATCGCCTTCGACGCCGATGGCAACGCCACCAAGGCCGCCCAGGGCTTTGCCCGCAAGTGTGGTGTGGCTGCCGAGGATCTGGTCTGTCGCGAGGACACCGACGGCCGCGAGTACGTCTTTGCCGAGAAGAATATTCCTTCCGCACCGGCTACGCCGATTCTGACCGCTCTGTGCGAGAAGACCATCGCCGGCCTGCAGTGGCCCAACTACCGCTCTCAGCGCTGGGGTCACGAGCACGCCACCTTCGTGCGCCCGGTCCGTTGGATCTGCTGCCTTCTGGGCGAGGACGTTGTGCCCGTGTCGTTTGCCGACGTGACGAGCGGCAATACCACGCGCGGCCATCGCGTGCTTGGCCCCGGTGACCACGTTGTCGCTAGCCCCGCCGCCTACGAGCAGGTGCTCGAGGACGCCGGCGTGCTCTCTGCCGAGCGCCGTCGCGAGGCGATTCTCGCCGGTATCGCCGAGGTCGAGGCTGCCCGTCCCGGCTGCCATGTCGATACGCCCAAGAAGGTCTTCGAGGAGGTTATCAACCTCTGCGAGTGGCCGACGGTGCTCGTCGGTACCTTCGATGAGGAGTTCCTCAAGGTCCCGCACGAGATCATCTGCGAGTCCATGCTCACCAACCAGCGCTACTTCCCGATCTATGACGGCGAGGGCAAGCTGACGCGTGAGTTCGTGGTCGTCTCCAACAGCAAGCCCGAGAATGCCGAGCGCGTGATCGACGGCAACGAGCGCGTCGTGCGCGCCCGTCTGGACGACGCCAAGTTCTTCTACGAGGAGGACCTGAAGATCTCCCTCGACGAGTTCCGTGAGCGTCTGGCCAAGGTTGCCTTCCAGGAGAAGCTCGGTAGCGTGCTCGCCAAGTCCGAGCGCATCGAGCAGCTCGCGCTCGCTATCGCCCGCGAGGCTCACCTGGGCGCCCATCTTGCCGCCGACGCTGCTCGCGCCGCACACCTGTGCAAGGCAGACCTGGTGTCCAACGCCGTCGTCGAGTTCACGAGCCAGCAGGGCGTGATGGGCGGTTATTACGCGACCGCGATGGGGGAGAACGACGAGGTCGCCCATGCTATTCGCGATCACTATCGTCCCCGTTTTGCCGGTGACGAGCTGCCCGAGGGCACCGCTGACTGCATCGTGGCCTGCGCCGACAAGCTCGATACCATCGCCGGTATCTTTGCCATCGGCGAGCCCCCGACCGGCTCCTCCGACCCCTACGCGCTGCGTCGTGCCGCTATCGGCATTATCAACATCCTGCGCGACCGTCTGCCGATCGACCCCACGTCGCTCATCGACTTTGCCCTCGAACTCTACAGTGAGCAGGGCATTGAGTTCGACGCCGCCGAGGTCGCCCAGCAGGTTCGTGACTTCTTCCATGGCCGCCTGGTGAGCATGGCCCGCGACGAAAAGATTCCGGCCGATACCGTCGCCGCCGTTTCCGCGGTGCACATCATCGCCCCGTCCGTCTTCTTCGCCCGCTGCGCCGCCCTCGACGAGGCCCGCAAGAACGACGCTGAGACGTTCGACAACCTGGCGACCGCCTATGCCCGCGCCGCGCATATCTCCAAGCCCGAGCTGGGTGCGGAGTATGACCGCAGCCTGATGGGCGAGGTCGAGCTTGCGCTCGCCGACGCCTCCGAGGCTGCTCAGACCGCCGTCGATGCCGCCCTTGCTGCCGAGGACTACCCGGCCGCATTTGCCGCCCTCGCCGCCCTGCGCGCGCCCATCGACCGTTTCTTCGATGAGGTCATGGTCATGGACAAGGACGAGCAGCTTCGCGATAATCGCCTTAAGCTGCTCAACCGCTTCGAGGCCGTTTTCTCCGGCATCGCCAACATCGGTGAGCTTGCCCGCAAAAAGTAAGCTAGCCTGCGCATAAGCGCAAAAGGAGCCCCGCATGGATTGCCCGGTCACCGCTCGTCCCACCGTTATCGTTATCTCCGACTCGCTCGGTGATACCGCTTGTGAGGTGGTGCTTGCGGCGTCCGGGCAATTTGATGAAGGGGCTTTTCACGTTTTGCGCCTGCCAAAGGTGGCCTCCGTGGAGCAGGTCAAGTCATTTGTGGGGCCGCGCGTCGATGCCGACCATCGCGATATCGCCGTGTTCCATACCATCGTCGACCCGGCACTTCGTGCTCGCGTGCTCGACTACTTGGGCATGCTGCACATTCGCTCGGTCGACCTGATCGGTCCGACGCTCGCCGTGCTGTCTTCGCTCGTCGGCGTGCCGCCCAAGGGTGTGGCGGGCGTGATTCACAAGACCGACGATCGGTATTTCCATCGTATCGAGGCCATGGAGTATTTCGTTGAGCACGATGACGGTCGTGGTTGCGACGATCTGTCGGGTGCCGATATCGTGCTGCTGGGTGTGTCGCGTACATCCAAGACGCCGCTGTCGATGTATTTAGCCTATCAGGGCTACAAGGTCGCCAATGTTCCGTTGGCCCATGGCATGGAGCCGCCCAAGTCGATTTACGAGGTTGACCCGATGCACCTGTTCGGCCTGATTTCGACCGTCGACGTTATTTCTGAGATTCGCGATAGCCGCTTGGGCGATGACTACGCCCGTGCCGTTGCCGGCTCCTATGCCGAGCCCGAGAGCGTGCGCAGCGAGCTTGAGGAAGCCCGTGCACTCATGAAGCGCTTAGGCTGCTTTGTTGTGCGTACCGACGGTAAGGCGATCGAGGAGAGCGCCTCCGAGATCATTAGTCACTTGGAGGAAATCCAAGAAGCCCGTGCCCGCCGCGCCGCCCGCCGAGCCCAGCAAAGCTAGCTTATTGGGGTAGCTAAAAATGCCCGTCTCTAAAAGACTACCTAAAAATAATGCACGATATTGGTAAAGCGATTTAGCAATAAACTAGCATTTGACCTGCAAGCATCTTGCATTGGTATCTTCATAAGGTAACCACCTTTACCTACCGTTTACCGCCATATTTATCACGTTTACCAACCCCCGCGCCCTCTGCGCAAGCCCGCTCAATGCCCGCCGTATAGTACCCTCACGGCCCGCATCCGGCGGGTCGATTCGTTACCACGGTCGTGCGCGTAAGCGCATGGAAGGGGAAGTATCGTGAGCGATTGCAAGAGGGTTTACCGTTTTGGAACCGACGCCCAGGGCACCTGTGTCACTGAGGGCGACAAATCCATGAACTTCGTGCTTGGCGGCAAAGGCGCAAACCTTGCCGAGATGAGCCGCATCGGTCTGCCGGTTCCCGGTGGCTTTACCATTACCTGCCAGACCTGTGTCGAGTACTCCGGTGCCGGCAACGTCTGGCCCGAAGGCGCACTCGATGAGATCGTTGCCGCCGAGGCGGACCTCGAGGCCCGTTGCGGCAAGAAACTCGGCGATGCCTCCGATCCGCTGCTCGTGTCGGTTCGCTCGGGCGCTCCGTTCTCCATGCCCGGCATGATGGACACGGTCCTCAACCTGGGCCTCAACGACGATTCCGTCCAGGGCCTTATCGCCCAGACGCAGAACCCGCGCTTTGCCTGGGACAGCTACCGTCGCTTTATCCAGATGTTCTCCAACGTCGTCATGGGCGTCGACGCCGACCTATTCGAGAACGCCCTGACCCAGGCCCGCCTGGTCGCCGGCGTTCGTGTCGATTCCGAGCTTTCGGCCGAGGACCTGCAGGAGCTCGTCGAGACCTTTAAGGGCATCTTCTCCGAGAACGTCGAGGCGACCCTGTATCCCGAGCTCGAGGTCGCTGACGGTAAGCCCGTTTTTCCGCACGATCCGGAGCTCCAGCTGCGCCTTGCCATCCAGGCCGTCTTTGGCAGCTGGATGAACGAGCGCGCCTGCATCTACCGCAAGCAGCACGGCATTTCCGACGAGCTCGGCACCGCCGTCAACGTCCAGGCCATGGCCTTTGGCAACAAGGGCGAGACCTCTGCGACCGGCGTCGCCTTTACGCGCAACCCGGCCGACGGCACCAAGGAGTTCTATGGCGACTTTTTGGTGAATGCCCAGGGCGAGGACGTCGTCGCCGGCATCCGAAACACCGAGCCCATCGCCGACCTCAAGACCACCTCGGGCCTCGAGTCCGCAGGCGAGGAGCTCGAGCGCGTGTTCCTGACGCTCGAGGATCATTACCGCGATATGTGCGATATCGAGTTCACCATCGAGCAGGGTAAGCTCTGGATGCTCCAGACCCGCGTGGGCAAGCGCACCGCCACCGCCGCCCTGCGCATCGCCATCGAGATGGTCGAGGAGGGCCTCATCACCCGCGAGGAGGCCGTGAGCCGCATCGACCCCGCACAGCTCGACCAGCTCCTGCACCCGCAGTTCGACGCCTCCAAGAAGTACGAGGCCCTGGCCAGCGGCCTTAACGCCAGCCCTGGTGCCGCCGTGGGCGAGGTCGTGTTCTCGAGTGATGACGCCGTCGCGCGTTCCGCCGAGGGCCACAAGGTCATTCTGGTCCGCTGGGAGACCAACCCCGACGACCTGAAGGGCATGGTCGCCGCCGAGGGCATCCTGACCAGCCATGGCGGCAAGACGAGCCATGCCGCCGTTATCGCCCGCGGCATGGGTACGCCCTGCGTCTGCGGTGTCGAGCGCTTCCATATCGACGCCGCCGAGAAGGTCGTGCACATCGAGGGCAGCGACCGCGTGCTGTGCGAGGGTGATGTCATCTCCATCGACGGTACCCTGGGCGTCGTCGTCGACGGCGCCGTCGACCTGGTTTCGGCCGAGCTCACCGGCGACCTGGACACCATCCTGTCCTGGGCCGACGAGATTCGCTTGGACGAGACCTGCGGCCACGCCAACCACGTGCGCGTCAACGCCGACAACCCCGAGGATGCTGCACTCGCGCTCGAGTTTGGCGCCGAGGCCATCGGCCTGTGCCGCACCGAGCATATGTTCCTGGGCGACCGCAAGAACATCATCCAGAGCTTTATCCTGTCCGATGACGAGGCCGTAAAGCAGCAGGCCCTGGCCGACCTGCTCAAGGTTCAGACCGAGGACTTCCTGGCGATGTTCAAGACCATGTCCGGTCGCGATGTGGTCGTCCGCCTGCTCGATCCGCCGCTTCATGAGTTCTTGGATAATCCTCGCGAGCTCGAGGTCGCCATCACCAAGAAGGAAGCCGCTGGCGCCAGCGAGGAAGAGCTTGCCGTCCTACGCGCCCGCCTGCGTCGCATTGACGGCATGGTCGAGTCCAACCCCATGCTGGGCTTGCGCGGCGTGCGCCTGTCCGTCGTCTTTGGCGATCTGCCGCTCATGCAGGTCCGCGCTGTGGCCACGGCTGCTGCCCGCCTTATCAAGGATGGTGTCGACCCGCGCTCCGAGATCATGGTTCCGCTCGTTTCCATCACGGCTGAGCATCTCCAGACCCGCGAGGTCATCGAGCGCGTGATCGCAGAGGTTTCCGCTGAGGAGGGCGTCGAGCTCAACATTCCCGTGGGCACGATGCTCGAGCTGCCGCGCGCCTGTATGGTCGCCGACGAGATCGCCCGTCATGCCGACTTCTTCTGCTTTGGCACCAACGACCTCACGCAGACGACCTTCGGCTTCTCTCGTGACGATGCCGAGGCCAAGTTCATCCCGCTGTACATGCACAAGAAGATCCTGAAGGACAATCCCTTCGAGACTATCGACACGGCGGTGCTGGAGCTCGTGCGCTTGGCCGTCGAGAAGGGCCGCGCCACCAATCCCGACATGCACTTTGGCGTGTGCGGCGAGCACGGCGGCGACCCCAAGTCCATCAAGGGCCTGTTTAACGTGGCCGACGTGGACTACGTGTCCTGCTCGCCCTATCGCGTGCCCCTCGCGCGCCTGGCTGCCGCTCAGGCCAAGCTCGAGGCCAAGCGCAGCGCCTAGCCCCCTGCGCATCGACGCCTAGCGTAGCGCCCCTTCATACCGCCCGTCGCATTCGTGAGGCGGGCGGTTATCATGTGCGGGTTTTGTCTTTTTGTCTGCGTAAAAAATTGTTCTTGCAGCAGAAACCCGCGCGTGTATACTCGAATACGTTTGTTCAACTACGTGCCGGCCAGGGTGGTACGGCACCTCTAGAAGAGTAAGGAATTGCACATGGATTACATCCGCGCAATCGAGCGTCAGCAGATCCGCGAGGACATTCCTCAGGTTCGCGTCGCCGACAACGTCAAGGTTCACTACCGCATTAAGGAAGGCGACCGCGAGCGCATCCAGGTCTTCCAGGGCGACGTCATCCGCATGGCCGGCGCCGGTGCCCGCGAGACCTTCACCGTCCGCAAGATGTCCTTCGGTGTCGGTGTTGAGCGTACCTTCCCGCTTCACAGCCCCAAGATCGCCAAGCTCGAGGTCGTCCGTCATGGTCGCGTCCGTCGCGCCAAGCTGTACTACCTCCGCGACAAGGTGGGCAAGGCTGCTCGCATCCCCGAGAAGCGCTAAGAAGATCGCAGCGTCTGTCCACTCGTTTGGACACAAGGGTCACCTTCGGGTGGCCCTTCTTTTTATCTGATTTGTATGCAAGGAGGGCCTGGTATGGCCAACATGACGAGCTCGGTTTCGGCATCGCAGGTTGCCGGTGAGTTGGCGAGCGCTACGTTTGAGGAGATTCCCGCCCTCGTGGAGCATTATCGCGAGGACCCGCGCCAGCAGGTGATCAAGGCTTGTGAACGCGCCCTCAAACGCCATGACAAAGAGCTTGCCGAGCGCGAGCGCGTCAATGACATGTACGAGCTTATGCATGAGCTTGGCGGCGATGGGGTGGTCGTTGGTGTCGACGAGGTAGGTCGCGGATCGGTGGCCGGCCCTTTGACGGTATGCGCCGTCTGTCTTCCTATGGAGCCGCGCGTCTGGGGTATCAACGATTCCAAAAAGCTCACGCCCGCGCGCCGCGAGTTGCTCTCGGTGAAGATTGCCGAGGTGGCGACGGCAATCGGTTTTTGCCATATCGCGCCGAAGGATATCGATGAAATGGGCATGGCCCGCGCCATTCGAGCCGCTGTCGCGGGCGCCGTGGCCGATACGGGGCTCGAGCCCGACTGCGTCCTCATGGATGGTAACCCCTTGGGCGCCGTTCCTAACGAGCGCGATGTGGTGAAGGGCGATGCCAAAATCGCCTGCATCGCCGCGGCGTCCATCATGGCCAAGGTCACGCGTGACGAGATGATGGTCGAGTACGACGCCGAGTATCCCGAGTACCATCTGGCCGAGTCGAAGGGCTATGCAAGCCCCGAGCATATCGAGGCCATTCGCAAACATGGACTTTGTCCACTGCACCGCGTGAGCTTTTGCGGAAACTTTCTGCAGACTGAGCGCCTTTTCTAGGTCAATTGTGGAGACAGGGACCTCTGGGGTTTTATAAACCTGCTGGTGGCGGGCCGTATGCAACACCATTGCTGCGTACGGCCCGTTTTTTGACGGCATTTGGTCAGCTTTTGGTTTGCTTCCGGTACTTACCCGCACGAAAGGTGCCCTCATCATCGGGGCAATGCAGCGTGCGGGAAAGGAGACCCCATGAGTGCCGCAAGCAAAAAGAGCAAGACGCAGCAGCTCAAGGAGCGTTGGGAAAACGGCGAGCTCGACTGCGGGGCGATGACGCCTGAGTTTATCAAGGGACTCAGTCCCCGCGAGCTGGGCATGCTGGGCGAGCTGATCACCATCGACTACTTTAACGAGCGCGGCTACACCTTGCTGGAGCAGGGTTATCGTTGCTCCGAGGGCGAGGCCGATCTGGTGCTGCTCGATGAACTCGACGATGTCGTGGTGATGGCCGAGGTCAAGACCAGACGCGTCGCACTGGATTGCAGCACGCGGGTCTTTCCCGAGGAGGCCGTGGACGCCCAAAAGCAACGCCGCTACCGCCGCATCGCAAGTTGCTATCTCATGGAGCATTATCCGCTCAAGGCGATTCGCTTCGATGCCGTGGGTGTCACCATTCGTGGCGGGCATATCGCCGAGATCGAGCATCAGTACAACGCGTTCGATTGGCAGGTGTCGTGATGGCGTTCGAGACGTTTGCCGTTCACGCGGCCTGCATCCGTGGCGTCGAGGCGATTCATGTCACGGTCGAGGTCTCGCTTGCCGGTGGTGTTCCGGGCATCCAAATGCTCGGCATTCCGAGTATGGAGGTGATGGAGTCACGCGGTCGTATTCGCTGCGCGATGCGCTCCGCCGGGTTCGAGATCCCACGCTCGGGCATTACGGTCAACCTAGCGCCCGGCGATATTCGCAAGACCGGTAGCGGCTTTGATCTGCCCATCGCCATCGCGGTTCTGGCGGCCGATGGGCAGATTCCCCGTGACAACCTCGATCGCTGCCTTATCGCCGGCGAGCTCGGCTTGGACGGTACGGTGCTTCCCGTCAAGGGCGAGGTGGCGTTTCAGCTATTGGCGCGTGATATGGGGCTGTCCTTTATCGCCGGCAGGTCCGATCAGCATGTGCCGCTCGCGGGCGTGGATTGTGGATTCATCGATCATTTGTCTCAGCTTGCCCATGGTATGGGCGAGGCGGCTCGGCACTATCTGGATTCCGAGGGCGTCGAGGCGACCTTTGAGCCTGAGCTCGACTATGCCGACGTGCTGGGGCAGGAAGTCGCTAAACGCGGCATGGCGCTTGCGGCGGCAGGAGAACTCGGCTTGCTCATGATCGGGTCCCCGGGATCGGGCAAGACGATGCTCGCGCGTCGTATGACCGGCATCCTGCCCGAGCTTTCCGTTGAGGATCAACAGGAGGCGCTGTGCATCCATTCGGTTTTGGGTGAGAACATTGATGGCTTGTTGGCGGGGCACCGGCCCTTCCGCAGTCCCCATCACAGTATTTCGACCGCAGGTCTTATCGGCGGTGGGCGCCCGGTGCACCCGGGTGAGATCAGCCTTGCTCATGGCGGCGTGCTATTTTTGGACGAGCTTGCCGAGTTTCCCACGGGTGTGCTGCAGACGCTGCGTCAGCCCATCGAACGCGGCTACGTCAGGATCGTACGCGTCGACGGGGCTTTTACCTTCCCGTCGCGCTTTCAGCTGCTGGCTGCGAGCAATCCCTGCCCCTGCGGCTTTTTGGGCGATCGTGAGGTACCGTGTCGCTGCTCGGCGGCGATGGTCGAGCGCTATCGGTCTAAACTGCGCGGTCCTTTGGCCGACCGTATCGACATGATGATCGATGTGACCCGTCCCGACCCTCAGGTGATTATCGAGGGCGCGGAGGGTATGTCGTCAGCTGAGTTACGTGACTACGTTGTGCGCGGTCGCGCTTTTCGCGCTTGGCGCGAATCCCGTATGGACGATGCGGATGCCGAGGCCGAGGATGACGAGACACGGTCCATTGACGGCGTCGTTTCGACCTTTGAGCTCGATGATGCGGCGGAGAAGTGTGTGCTCGGCCTGTCGAAGCGCACGCATCTCACGGGCCGCGGCATCGTGCGCCTGGTTCGCATTGCGCGCACGATCGCAGATGTCGCCGAGAGCGAGCATGTGACGCAGGACCACGTGCTCGAGGCGGCGATGTACCAGGGAAGGAGGGACCAATGATGGCCGAGGGAACCTTCGAGCTGCATCCAGGTGATACGTTGTATCCCGAGACCGTTTTGGAGCTTTCTGATGTACCCCAGACGCTCTATGTGCGCGGCAACCCCGAGGTGCTTTCGACGCCCGCGCTCTCCATCATCGGCGCGCGCAAGGCCTCGCCGTATGGTCTTGCCGTGGCAGAGCTTGCGTCAAAGGTGGCGGTCGAGGCGGGCGTGACGGTAGTCTCGGGCGGCGCGGTCGGTTGTGACCAGGCCTCGGGTTGGGCTGCGGTCAACGCTGGCGGCAAACACGTCGTGGTGCTGGGGACGGGCGCCGACGTGGTCTACCCGCGTTCGAGCGCGGGGCTTATTACGCGCACGCTCGATACGGGTGGCGCGGTCGTGTCGATCTCTCCGTGGGGCATGGGTCCGCGCAAGTTTGCCTTTCCGCGCCGCAATCGCGTAATCGCGGCCTTGTCGCAAGCCCTCTTTGTATCCGAGGCGGGTATGCCTTCCGGGACGTTTTCTACAGCCGAGGCTGCTATGGATTTGGGGCGAGAACTTCTTGCCGTGCCGGGGTCGATCCTATCGCCCGAGTCGCGTGGCACGAATTACCTCATTGCGAACGGTGCCTGCTGCATCATCGACGAGGAATCTATCGAGATGGCTATTTCACGCATCTACGGCACCCTGCGCTACTCGCGCCCCGATGCTCCCGGCATTGCCGACCTAGATCAAACACAGCAGACCGTGATGCATGCACTCATCGCCTCTCCGCTCAAGGTCGACGACATCGCGGCACTCGTCTCGCTCGATGCCGTTGGCGTACTTAAGCTCCTGGGTTCGCTTGAGCTCGAGGGCCTTATCGAGCGCATGATGGATGGAAGGTATGCGCCCTCCAAGTTTGCTCTTCACGCCCAGACACCCTTCGGTCACAATGGAAAACATGTCAATTAGAAAGGTGTTTGCAGATGCTGTTTGATCAGGTGACGGTTATCGGTGGCGGTCTGGCGGGTTCGGAGTGCGCGATTCAGCTGGCGGATCGCGGGTTTTCCGTAAAGCTGTGCGAGATGCGCCCCCAGGTGAGCTCCCCGGCCCACCATACCGATCACCTGGCAGAGCTCGTCTGTTCCAATTCGTTTAAGTCGACCCGTCCGGATTCCGCGGCTGGTTTGCTGAAGGCCGAGCTTGAGCGCATGGGTTCAGTCCTGCTCGATTGCGCCCATCGCGCGGCTGTTCCCGCCGGCGGTGCCCTGGCGGTCGACCGCGTCAAGTTTTCCGAGCTTGTCGAGGCCGAGGTTGCCGCCCGTCCCAATATCGAGATCATTCACGGCGAGGTCACGCAGATTCCCGAAGGTCACGTGGTCATTGCCGCCGGCCCCTTGTGCTCGCCGGCGCTGAGCGAAGAGGTCATGAAGCTCGTCGGTGGCGACGCCCTTGCGTTCTTCGATGCCGCGGCGCCGATCGTCGATGCCTCCACGCTCGATATGGACGTGCTGTTCTCGCAGTCGCGCTACGAGGAGCAGGGGAGCGGCGACTATCTCAACGCTCCGCTCAACAAGGAGGAGTACGAGGCCTTTATCGAGGCGCTTACCACGGCAGACCGCGTGGTGCTCAAGGACTTTGAGGGCGGCGATCTGTTCCAGGCCTGCCAGCCTGCCGAGGAAGTTGCGCGCACCGGCAAGGACGCCATTCGCTTTGGCGCCATGAAGCCCGTCGGCCTCACCGACCCGCGAACCGGTCGTCGTCCCTGGGCGGCGATTCAGCTGCGTGCCGAGAATAAGGAGAAGACCGCCTATAACCTGGTGGGCTTCCAGACCAACTTGACCTTTGGCGAGCAGAAGCGCGTCTTCCATATGGTGCCGGGCCTGGAGAACGCTGAGTTCTTCCGCTACGGTGTCATGCACCGTAATACCTTTGTCGACGCCCCGCACGTGCTCGATGGCACCTTTGCCGTGCCTGGTACCGGCGTGCGCCTGGCCGGTCAGATCACCGGCACCGAGGGGTACATGGAAGCCGTGGCGACCGGTCTGCTCGCGGCGCTCAACACCTATGCCGAGGCTATCGGCGCCGCGGGCGTCGAGTTGCCCCGCGTGGGCGCCCTGGGCGCGCTCGTGGGCTATGCGACCGATCCTGCCACCGTGGGCTACCAGCCCATGCATGTCAACTTTGGCCTGGTGCCGCCGCTCGAGGACGGTAAGCGTCGCAGCAAGCGCGACCGCTACCAGGCGTATGCGGACCGTGCGCTCGAGGCTCTTGATGCCTATCTGGCCACTCGCCCCGATCTGTTTGGAGGCGACCGGTCATAGCCTTTGACCTGTACGATGCCGTCGACTCGTTTATCGCCTATATCGCACGTGTCGAGGGACTTTCTCCCAACACGGTGACGGCCTATGGCTCGAGGCTGGAGCGCTTTGCTGCCTGGTGCGAGCGCGAGGATATCGATGCCTTCGCTGCCGACGTGCGCACCATTCGTCGCTATCTTGCCGAGCTTTCGCGTGAACAGGTGGCTCCCCGAACGCTTGCGGCGCACCTTTCGGCTATCCGATCGCTCTATCGCTGGATGGCTGCCGAGGGGATTGTCGAGGGCGATGCAGTCTCGGCGATCGCATCGCCCAAGCTGCCGCGTGACCTGCCGGGCGTCCTTACGATCAAGCAGGTCGATGCGCTGCTCAAGACGCCTGATACCTCAACACCCGCGGGACTGCGCGATGCGGCGATGCTCGAGCTGCTCTATGCCTCGGGCGCCCGTATCTCAGAGCTCGCAGCACTCAATGTGGAGTCCATTGCGTGGTCCGAACGCACGCTGCGCCTGTGGGGCAAGGGGAGCAAAGAACGTATCGTCCCCCTGTATCGTCGTGCGCTCGAGGCGACGCGTCTCTATATTGAGGAGGGGAGGCCGAAGTTGCTCGCTCAGGCAAAGCGTCGTGACCCCGCTACCGGGCCGCATCCGCTGCTTATATCGGCGCGCGGTAATCGCATGAGTGCAGCCATGCTCAGGCGGCGGTTCCATACGCTGGCGACGCTCGCCGGCATTCCGGCCGACATCGCCCCGCATGCGATGCGCCATACCTTTGCGACCGACTTGCTCGAGGGCGGCGCGGACCTGCGCTCGGTTCAAGAGCTGCTGGGTCATGCGAGCCTGTCCACGACGCAGATCTACACGCATCTCACACCCGATCGGCTTAAGCGGGCTGTGGCTCAAGCCCATCCCCGCGGCGAATAGTGGCTGGGACGTCCCGCGCCGCGCTCAGGTGTGTGGTTTTGATTGCGGGTTGGCAGGAAGATGCATTCCTGCTATCATTCATCGGGTTGCTTCACGGCAACAGGTTTTTATCACGCACGCGCGGCTACTTCATACCGTGGTGCCCGGGCTTTGGTAGCACATGTCCGGGTTGGTTTTGGAGGATGACCCCGCGCGGAGGCAAACCACAGGAGGTTTAACATGGCTACCAAGATTAATATCCGCACCCTGCTCGAGGCCGGCTGCCACTTCGGTCACCAGACCCGTCGCTGGAACCCCAAGATGAAGCCGTTCATCTTCGGTGAGCGCAACGGCATCTACATCCTCGACCTCAAGCAGACCATCCTCGACGCCGATCAGGCCTACACCTTCGTCAAGAACGTCGCCAAGGGCGGCAACGTGCTGTTCGTCGGCACCAAGAAGCAGGCTCAGGAGGCCGTCAAGAACGCTGCTGAGCGCGCCAACATGCCTTACATCAACCAGCGTTGGCTCGGCGGCATGCTGACCAACTTCGTCACCATCCGCTCCCGCATCAACCGCATGGAGGAGCTCGAGGCCATGGTCGAGGACGGCCGCATGGCAGTGCTCCCCAAGAAGGAGCAGGCTGTTCTCGGCAAGGAGCTCACCAAGCTCCAGACCAACCTCGGTGGTGCCCGCGACATGAAGGGTCTGCCCCAGGCTCTCTTCGTCATCGACACCAAGCGCGAGGAGAACGCCATCAAGGAGGCTCAGCGCCTGAACATCCCCGTCGTCGCTCTGATCGACACCAACTCCGATCCCGACGAGGTCGAGTACGGCATCCCCTGCAACGATGACGCTATCTCTGCTGTCACCCTTATGTGCGAGCTCATGGCTGACGCCTGCCTCGCTGGCTCCGGCAAGGAGCAGGTCTCCGAGGCCGAGATGGCCGCTGAGCCCAAGGCCGAGTAAATCAGTCTTAGTTAATTCTTTTTCATCTCTTTGAAAGGAACCACAATGGCCCAGATTACCGCCGCTATGGTCAAGCAGCTCCGCGAGATGACCGACTCCCCGATGATGGAGTGCAAGAAGGCTCTCGTCGAGGCTGACGGCGACATGGACGCCGCTGTCGACGTTCTGCGTAAGAACGGCCTTGCCAAGGCTGCCAAGAAGGCTGGCCGTGAGACCAACGAGGGCGCTGTCGCCGCGTTCGTCTCCGAGGATGGCAAGACCGGCGCTCTGCTCGAGCTCTCCTGCGAGACCGACTTCGTTGGCTCCAACGCCAAGTTCACTGGCTTTGCTTCCAAGGTCGCTGAGGTTGTCGCTACCACCGAGCCTGCTGACGTCGACGCTCTGCTCGAGAAGCCGATGGGCGAGGAGACCGTTTCCTCCGAGCTCACCGAGATGATTCACATCATGGGCGAGAACATGAAGATCTCCCGCTTCGCTGCCCGCAAGGCCGAGAACGGCGCGCTCGCTTCTTACATCCACATGGGTGGTAAGATCGGCGTCCTCGTCGAGTTCGCCTTCGAGAAGGCCGAGACCGCTCAGGCTGAGTCCTTCAAGACCTTCGCTCACGACGTTGCCCTTCAGGTTGCCGCCGTCGCACCGATCTGCGCCACCCGCGATCAGGTTCCGGCCGAGACCGTCGAGCACGAGAAGCAGATCTACATGGCCCAGGCTGCCGAGTCCGGCAAGCCCGAGGCTATCCAGGAGAAGATGGCTGTTGGTCGTCTGGAGAAGTTCTACAAGCAGTCCGTGCTCACCGAGCAGGAGTTCATCAAGGACAGCTCCCTCACCATCAAGAAGTACGCTGAGCAGGTCTCCAAGGAGCTCGGCGACACCATTACCGTCGTTGCCTTTGACCGTCTGGTCCGTGGCGAGTAAATAAGCTCTTGTAGCTGGTAATGAGCAGGCTGTGGGTTTTACTCACAGCCTGCTTTTTCATGGCTCTTATCAGAGCCTTTGATATCATATTGAGAGTCTAATTAAAGGAGGATCGCTTTGTCCGACATCCGATATAAACGCGTGCTTCTGAAGCTTTCCGGCGAAGCACTGATGGGCGACGGCCAATATGGCATTGACCCCAAGGTTACCGACCATCTTGCCAAGCAGGTCAAGGAGCTGCTCGCCGTTGGCCATGAGGTCGGCGTCGTTGTCGGCGGCGGCAATATTTTCCGTGGCATGGCCGGCGCTGCCGGTGGCATGGAGCGTGCTCAGGCCGACTACATGGGCATGCTGGCAACCGTTATGAACGCGCTCGCCCTGCAGGATGCCTTCGAGCATAACGATGTTCCCTGCCGCGTGATGAGCGCTATCCAGATGAACGAGATCTGCGAGCCCTATATTCGTCGTCGTGCTATCAACCACCTGTCCAAGGGTAATGTCGTTATCTTCGCCGCCGGCTCGGGCAATCCGTACTTTACGACTGACACCGCCGCGGCCCTTCGCGCCTGCGAGATCGGTGCGGAGATTCTGATTAAGGCCACCAAGGTTGACGGCATCTACGACAAGGATCCCGTCAAGTGCGCCGATGCCGTCCGTTTTGACAAGATTACCTATCACGAGGTTCTCGTCCGCGGTCTGCAGGTTATGGATTCCACGGCTACGGCACTGTGCCAGGATAACCGTATGCCGATTTTGGTCCTCAACATCGATGGCGAGGACACCGTCAAGCGCGCGCTCGCGGGTGAGCCCGTCGGCACGCTCGTCTATCAGGAGGATTAAGCATGGCAGAGAACATCACCGCCCATATGGACAAGTCGCTCGAGTCCCTCAAGCATAACTTCTCCAAGGTTCGTACCGGCCGCGCCAATGCCAACATTCTGTCCGACATCACCGTCGATTATTACGGTGTTCCCACGCCGGTCACGCAGGTTGCCGCCGTCAAGACCCCCGAGGCCCACATGCTGCTCATCGAGCCGTGGGACAAGGCGCTCATCAATGCTATCGTCAAGGCCATCGGCGCTTCCGATCTGGGTATTACCCCCAACTCCGATGGCACCGTCGTTCGTCTTCCGTTCCCGGCTCCCACTGAGGAGCGCCGTCGCGAGCTCGTCAAGGAGTGCCGCGAGTACGCCGAGCAGGCCAAGGTGTCTATCCGTAACATCCGTCGCGACTTTAACAACAAGCTCGAGCGCGATGAGGAGCTCACCGAGGACGATGTCCGTCGCGAGCAGGCCAAGGTCCAGAAGCACACCGATGAGTATGTCGCCAAGGTCGAGGAGCTTCTGAAGGAAAAAGAAGCCGAGGTCATGGAGATCTAAGGTGCAATACGACGAGCATAAACTGGTCGAGTACTTTGCCGACGCCCCTGCGGGCGTCGGTTTTTCCGACCTTGACCTCAATAACATTCCGCACCATATCTCGTGCATCATGGACGGCAACGGTCGTTGGGCCACGTCGCGCGGTCTTGCGCGCACTGAGGGCCACAAGGCGGGTATCCTCTCGCTGCGCGAGATCATTACCGCCTGCGTGCGCCTGGGCGTCGACGTGCTTTCTGCCTATGCGTTTTCTACCGAAAACTGGAACCGTCCGCAGCATGAGGTCAACGTCTTGATGCATCTGTTTGCCAAGACGTTTATCGACGAGCTGCCGCTTCTGAAGCGCGAAAACGTGCGTGTTGTCTTTTTGGGTGATATTTCAGCGCTGCCCAAGAAGACTCGCGACGTTTTTGAACGCGGTCTAGCCGAGTGCGCCAATCACACCGGTATGACGCTGGCGCTTGCCGTCAACTACGGCGCGCGTGCCGAGATTACCCGCGCTGTCCGTCAGATCGCATTCGACGCTGCCGCCGGTAAGATCGATCCTGCCGCGATTGATGACGACATGGTGGCTTCCCACCTCTATACCGCCGGTCTTCCCGATCCTGAGCTTGTGATTCGCACCTCTGGTGAGCTGCGCCTTTCGAACTATCTGCTTTGGCAGGTGGCTTATTCCGAATTCTACGTCACCGATACCTATTGGCCCGACTTTGATCGTTGGGGCCTTGTCGACGCCATTTTAGCCTATCAGGGCCGTGACCGTAGGTTTGGTGGACTGAGCAAGACCGAGGAGGCTTAATCGTGTCCGATCGTCCCAAGGCATCTGCTCCCAAGACGCCAGTTTCCGCGGCGCCTGCGCGCAAGGCTGCCGCTGCGGGAGCACCTGCAGCAAAGAGCGGCACCGGTTCGTGGCTGGCGGGCTTTATTACCCGTGCCGCCGCCGGTATCGTCTACGCCGTTGTCTTTATCCTGTGCCTGGTTTTGGGTATCGTGCCCACGGCCATCTTTGTTTCTGTCATGAGCGGTCTGTGCTGCTATGAGTTTTTCCGTATGACAAGGCTCGATGGCAAGATGGCTAACGAGCGCATGGGTATCGCTGCCGCCGTACTCTTTCCGCTGTCGGCGTTGGGCGATTCGATGTTGCTGAATGCCCTGCTTTTTGCCTTGATGCTCGCTGTGGGCATTTGGTATGTCTGGTCGCCGCGTACCCGCATCTCTGATGTGGCCGTGACGCTCATGGGTCCCATCTACACTGGCTTTATGCTGTCGGCTATCGTGCTGCTGCGCGATGCCGTGCCCGGTTTTGCCGGCGCCCTGCTTTCAGTGGGCGTTTGCGCGTCCCTTTGGGTTTCCGATTCGTTTGCCTACATCGTGGGCAGCCGTATCGGCAAGCACAAGATGGTTCCCAAGATCTCTCCCAAAAAGAGCTGGGAGGGGTTTGCCGGCGGCATCTTGGGCTCGGTTTTGATTTGGCTTATCCTGTGGGCGACGCACTTCTACAAGCTCAGCCTGCCCTATGCGCTGCTGTGCGGCGTGGTCGTGTCCATTCTGGGCGTTATCGGCGACCTTATCGAGTCGCGCATCAAGCGCGGTGTGGGCGTCAAAGATTCCGGCAACCTTATCCCGGGCCACGGCGGAATGCTCGATCGTAGCGATTCGCTTATCTTCGGCTGCATCACCGCGCAGCTGTTGCTGATGATCGGAGGCGTGCTGTAATGGCGTTTCAGACGACGTATGGCCCCGATGGACGCCTTCGCGTTGCCATCCTGGGTTGTACGGGCTCTATCGGCACGCAGGCACTCGATGTATGCCGTCAGCATGCCGATCGACTGCAGGTGACGGCGCTGTCCGTTAATTCCAGCACCTCGGAGCTCGTTGCCGCTGCCCGCGAGTTCTCGGTTCCGGCGGTTGCCGTTGCCGATGTCGCTCATGGCGATGACGCCGTGCTGCAGGAGTTGCCCGAGGGCACACAGCTCGGCGTTGGCGCGCAGGCGGTTTGCGAGCTCGCGCGTCGCGACGATGTCGACTGCGTGCTCGTCGCTATTGTGGGCGCCGCCGGTCTCGAGGCGAGCCATGCGGCCTTGACCTCGAATAAGCGCCTTGCCCTTGCCAACAAGGAGTCCCTCGTCGTCGGTGGCGACTTGCTTATGCCGTTGGCGCAGCCGGGTCAGCTCATTCCGGTCGACTCCGAGCACTCCGCCATCTACCAGTGCTATCTGGGGGAGAATCCGCGCGAGGTTCACTGCATCTGGCTCACTTGCTCGGGTGGTCCGTTCTTTGGCCGTACGCGCGACGAGCTCAATCGCGTGACACGCGCCGATGCGCTGGCACATCCCACGTGGGCCATGGGCGCTAAGATCACCATCGACTCCGCTACCCTCATGAACAAAGGCCTGGAGCGTATCGAGGCGATGCACCTGTTCGGTTGCGACCTCGACTTTATCAACGTGGTCGTTCAGCGCCAGTCAAAGATCCACTCTATGGTCGAGTTTGCCGACGGCTCCGTGATGGCACACCTTGGCGCCTCCGATATGCGTATTCCCATTCAGTTTGCCTTCTCGTATCCTGAGCGTTGGGATACTCCGGCGCCTCGTCTTGATTTTCGTGAGTTGGGGCAGCTCACCTTTGATGCCGCCGATATGGACACGTTCCGCTGCCTGGCGCTAGCCGAGCGTGCCGGCAAGACGGGCGGCACCATGCCATGCGTGCTGAATGCCGCCAACGAAGTTGCCGTCGATGCCTTCCTGCACGATGCCTGTACCTTTACCGATATCGACCGTATCGTGGAGTCGTGCATGGATGCACACGATACACAGGCGGTCGCATCGTTTGAGCAGCTTCGCGATATCGATACGTGGGCTCGTGCCAAGGCCGCCGAGGTGCTTGCTGCAACCCGCTCTTAATCGTAAGGATTGCTTTTCGTTTTATGGATACTGTTCTGAGTGTTCTTTCCTCGGTCTTTTGGGGCCTTTTGATGTTATCCGTCCTCGTGTTTCTGCATGAGGGCGGCCACTTTTTGGCGGCCCGTGCGTGCGGCGTGCGCGTCACCGAGTTTTTCTTGGGCCTGCCGTGCCGCTTTGACATTCATCATACGTCGCGTCGCATCGGTACCAAGTTTGGCATGACGCCGCTGCTGCTTGGTGGCTATGCCGCTATCTGCGGTATGGACCCGACCGATGTCTCGTGCGCCGACCGTGTGCTTGCGGCGATTTATCGCCATGGTCGCGTTTCGGTTGCAGACCTTTCCGTTGAGCTGGAGCTGCCCGAGGAGGATGTTCTCGAGGCTTGTGCCTTGCTTTTGGGCTGGGGTTCCATTGCGCCTTGGTGCGAGGAGGGGGAGAAGCCTTCGCCTGGCTACTATCCGGTTAGGTACCAGACGCTGCCGCGCGACGCTGCGGGATATACCACCTTTGACGGCCGCCGGTTCGATCGAGAGCATGCAACTACTGAGGGCGATGTGTGGGAGCTGCCGGTCACTGCTTCGGAGTTCTTTGAGCAGGAGCGTTCGCATACCTATCTTGGCCAGGGTTTTCTCAAACGTGCCTTTATGTTGCTCGCGGGCATTCTCGTCAATATTCTGACGGGCTTTTTGCTGCTTATGAGCATTTACTCTATCGCCGGCGTATCGGTGCCGGTCGATAGCAATGTCATCGGTCAGGTCGAAGAAGGCTCGATAGCCGACAAGGCGGGCATCGAGGCCGGTGACACGATTCTTAGTGTCGATGGCGTGTCCTGCTCCAGCTGGATGGATGTGTATGATGCCATCGGCAAGGCTGCCGGCAAGGACGATATCGCTATTGAATATCAGCGCGATGGCAAGAATCTTTCGACCTCGGTCGCGCTCAATGAGGACGAACGTTTGGGCGTTTATGCCTCTACGCAGGTGGTCCATTTGGACCCTATCACCTCGGCGCGTCTGTCGTTCTCCTATGTTCAGCAGACTGCTGAGGGCGTTATGCGTCTGCTGCAGCCGCAGCATACGATGGAGATACTCGATCAGTCCACCTCGATTGTGGGTATCAGCGTCATGTCTTCTCAGGCGGCGGCAGCCGGTCCCGCGACGTTCTTGACGTTTGCCGCGCTCATCTCGTTCTCACTGGGCTTTATGAACCTGCTGCCCATTCCTCCGCTCGACGGGGGAAAGCTGGTTATCGAGATCATCCAAAAGGTTGCCGGTCGCGAGCTGCCGCTGAAGGTGCAGACAATCGTCAGCTATGTCGGCATCGCGCTCTTTGCGCTGCTGTTTGTCTATATGCTTCGTTCCGACGTCCTTCGATTTATTTTGTAGGGGAGTGTTTGGATTGTCTTTGTCCCATCCTTTGCCGCGCGACCTGACGCGCCCCGTGTTTGTGGGCGACGTGCAGATAGGCGGCGGCGCTCCGGTGGTGGTTCAGTCCATGACCTGCACCGATACCGCCGACGCCCAGGCAACGCTTGCGCAAGTGCGTGCACTTGCCCAGGCGGGTTGCGATGTTGTGCGCGTGAGCGTGCCCACCGAGGCTGCGCTCGAGGGCTTTCGCACGATTTGTGCGGAGTCTCCGGTGCCGATTGTCGCCGATATCCACTTTAACCATAAGCTCGCCATTGGTGCCGTTGAGGCCGGTGCTGCCAAGCTGCGCATCAATCCCGGCAATATCGGCGATTGGGCCAAGGTCGATGCTGTGATCGATGCCGCGGGCGCCGCTGGGTGCGCGATTCGCATTGGCGTGAACGCGGGCTCGCTTGAGCAGGATATCGCAGAGCGCGATGACCTTACGCAGCCCGAAAAGCTCGTGATGTCGAGCGAGCGTTTCGTCAAGCATTTTGAGGATCGCGGCTTTACCAATATCGTGCTTTCCGCCAAGGCGCATAGCGTGTCCACGACGCTCGACACCTATCGCGCCCTGTCGCGTGAGATTCCTCACGTTCCGCTTCACTTGGGCGTAACCGAGGCGGGTACTAAGCTGCAGGGCACTATCAAAAGCTCAGTGGGCCTGGGTATTCTGCTGTCCGAGGGCATTGGTGACACCATGCGCGTCTCGCTCACGGCCGATCCGGTCGAGGAGCCGCCGGTCGCCTGGGGTATTCTGCAGTCGCTCGGCCTTCGCCGCCGTGGCCCCGAGATTGTCTCGTGCCCCACGTGTGCTCGTTGCCAGGTCAACCTCATTCCTATCGCCGAGGAGGTCACCGAGCGGCTTAAGAACTACTCCGCGCCGCTTTCGATCGCCGTTATGGGATGCGCGGTCAATGGCCCCGGCGAGGCTTCTGACGCCGACTTGGGCGTTGCCTGCGGACGAGGTCAGGGCCTGCTCTTTTCGCACGGCCAGATCATTGGTAAAGTAGCTGAGGACCAAATTGTCGACGCGCTTATGGCCGAGGTCGACAAGCTTATTGAGGAGAAATAAATGACTCGAGCAATGTATATGTCTAAGCTGTATGCTCCGACGCTCAAAGAGGATCCGGCCGACGCCGAGCTTGCGAGCCATCGCCTGCTGCTTCGTGCCGGCATGATTCGCAAGGAGGCCGCTGGTCTCTATTCCTATCTGCCGCTCGCGTGGCGCTCGATTCGCAAGATCGAGAACATTGTGCGCGACGAGATGGACGCTGCCGGCGCCCAGGAGCTCATGATGCCTATCATGGTCGATGCCGAGCTGTGGCGCGAGTCCGGCCGTATCGATGCCTATGGCAAGGAACTCGTGCGCTTTGATGACCGCCACGGCCGCGAGTTCGTGCTCGGCCCCACGCACGAGGAGACCGTGACCGCCCTGGTGCGCAATGAACTGCGTTCCTATAAGCAGCTGCCCGTCAACCTCTACCACATCCAGGATAAGTTCCGCGACGAGTTCCGTCCCCGCTTTGGCCTGATGCGCGGTCGCGAGTTCATCATGAAGGACGCCTACAGCTTCTCCGCCACGCAGGAGAGCCTGCAGGAGGAGTACGACAAGATGAAGCAGGCCTACGCTAACATCTGCGAGCGCTGCTACATCAAGGCCCTGCCCGTCGTTGCCGATTCCGGCGAGATCGGCGGCGACACCTCCGTCGAGTACATGGCGCTGGCCGACGCCGGCGAGGCCTCGCTCGTCTACTGCGACGACTGTGGCTTTGCTGCCGATGACGAGGCGGCAAGCACAAAGGTCGTCGTGACCGAGGGCCCCGGCGACGGTACGCTCACCAAGGTCGAGACCCCGGGCATGGGCACCATCGAGGCCGTCGCCAAGTTCTTCGGCTTCCCCGAGAACGGCACGCGCAAGTCCCTGGCTCTCATCGACGCCGAGGGCAAGCCGGTTGTGGCCATTGTCCCGGGCGATCATGAGCTCAACGACTGCAAGGCCGAGCATGTCTTTGGCAAGGGTTATCGCATGATGACGGACGAGGAGCTTCAGACCTACGGTCTGCACAAGGGCTTTATCGGACCGGTTAACTTGCCCGAGGGCATCCGTCTGGTGTGCGACGAGAGCCTGCGCGAGTCCAAGCAGTGGGCCTGCGGTGCCAACGAGGTCGATTATCACTTTACCGGTGCCTGCCCCGAGCGCGACTTTACCGTCGATGAGTGGGCAGATCTGGTCACCGTCGTTGCCGGCGATCCCTGCCCGCACTGCGGCAAGCCGCTCTCTGCTGCTCGCGGCATCGAGGTCTCGCAGGTCTTCCAGCTGGGTACCAAGTATTCCGAGGCCATGGGCGCCACCTTTATGGACGAGGACGGCAAGGAGAAGCCGCTTATCATGGGTTGCTACGGCGTGGGCGTGTCCCGCTCGCTTGCTGCCGTCGTGGAGCAGCACAACGACGAGCACGGTATCGTCTGGCCGGTTTCCGTTGCCCCGTACGAGGTCGCTGTGATTCCGCTCGATCCCAAGAAGGAGGAGTGCGCAACCGTCTGCGACCAAATCGTCGAGGGCTTGTGCGCCGAGGGTATCGAGGTCGTCGTCGACGACCGTGACGAGCGTCCCGGCTTTAAGTTTGCCGATAACGACCTTATGGGATTCCCGTATCAGGTGGTGCTTGGCAAGCGTGGCCTTAAGAATGGCACCGTTGAGCTCAAGGACCGTGCCACGGGCGAGCGCGAGGACGTGGCGATTGACGAGGTCGTCGCCAAGGTTGCCGAGCTTGTTAAGGCGGCCCGCCGTTAATCGACGTTTCTGCTATTAGATGTAATTGCGGGACTGCTCCGTATCTCTCTTAGGAAGAGATGCGGAGCAGTCTATTTTGTTGCGTGAATAAACTCGATGGGTAAAGGAAAACCCCACAGCCCATATGAGCTGCGGGGTTTTCTTGTGCCTCCGATGCGAAATAAATCGCTCAGATATTACTGATAATCGACGACGTCGATCCAGTTCTTCAGGAACTCATCGTTCACGTTGCGCTTACGAGCGAGCTCGGAAGCGGCGACGATGCTCGTCCACTGACGCACGACCTGCATGGGCATGTCGGCGCGGTCGCAGTAGAGCTCCAGGTAGGCCTCGGCCTGATCCTTGCTGTTGAGGGCGAAGAGCAGGTAGGTGGTGGCAACGTCGGCAGCAGGGGAGCCCTGGGTGGCGTGTGCCCAGTCGCACACATAGAGCTGGCCGTCGTCGCCGACGATGACGTTGGAGGGGTTGAAGTCGCCGTGGCAGACCTTGAACTCCTTGGTCATGCCGTCCAGACGCTCCTGAAGGTTGTAGCGCGTGGTGGCATTGAGCTGATCAAGGCTGTCGATCATGCGGGCGAACTTGTCGCGCTGACGGTTGAGCAGCGGGGAGGTGTAGCCGTGGATCTCGATTTGGAGGTCGACGAACATCTCGAGATACTCACCAAAGCGCTGGGGCTCGGCAGTCATCTTCTCGGCAAGGGTGGTGCCCGGAACCTTCTCGGTCACGAGCGCCCAGCCGTTGGCGTTCTCGAGCTGGGAAACCTCGAGAGCCTTGGGGCTGCGGATGCCGCACTCATTGATGCGGGCAAGATTCAAAGCCTCGTTGAACACGTCGGAGACAGGCTTGGTCTCGTTAAAGACCTTGACAATCTTGTCGCCCAGGTCGTAAACGACCTTGTTGCCACGGCGGACGAGCTCGGTCTTGGAATCGGGTAGCAGCATGGTTGCATCCTTTCAACGATGCGATAGAAGCGACGGCGGGGGTGTGTGAAACACCCGTGCACCCCCGCCGTTAAAAACCGTGCTAAAACTAGCAGACGGCGTAGTCCTGAGGCTCGCGGCCGTAGTAGGCGTCCAGGTAGAGCTCCTTGATCTCACTCATGAGCGGGTAGCGCGGGTTAGCGCCGGTGCACTGGTCGTTGAATGCCTGCTCGGTCATCTCGTCAAGGGTGTCGAGGAAGTACTGCTCGTCAACACCGTAGTCGGCGATGGTCTTCTTGACACCGATGAAGTCCTTGAGCTCCTCGAGCTTCGTGATGAAGTTCTCGAAGACCTCCTTGTCGTCCTTGCCCTCGATGCCGCAGTACTTGGCCATCTCGGCGTAGTTGTGCAGCGCGTTGGGGTAAGGATACTGGGAGAACGTGCCCATCTTGACGGGAGCCTCGGCGGCGTTGTAGCGCATAACGCGGGTCAGGATGACGGCGTTGGCGAGGCCGTGGGGCAGGTGATGGAAGGCGCCGAGCTTGTGAGCCATGGAGTGGTTGAGGCCCAGGAAGGCGTTGGCGAAGGCCATGCCGGCCATGCAGGAGGCGTTGTGCATCTCCTCGCGGGCGTGCGGGTCCTTGGCGCCGTTCGTGAAGCTGGAGGGCAGGTTCTCGAAGACGAGCTTAGCAGCGCGCTCGGAGAGGCCCTTGGTGTAGTCGGAAGCCATGATGGAGACGTAGGACTCGATGGCGTGGGTCATGACGTCGATGCCGGAGGCAGCGGTCAGGCCGCACGGGGCGGTCATGCAGTTGTCGGCGTCGACGATAGCCATGTTGGGGAGCAGCGCGTAGTCGGCGAGCGGCCACTTGATGCCGGTCTCCTTGTCGGTGATAATGGCGAACGGCGTGCACTCGGAGCCGGTACCCGAAGAGGTCGGGACGGCGACGAAGTAGGCCTTCTTGCCCATCTCGGGGAAAGTGAAGATACGCTTGCGGATGTCCATGAAGTCCATGGCCATGTCCTCAAACTTGCACTCGGGGTGCTCGTACATCATCCACATGATCTTGCCGGCGTCCATAGCGGAGCCACCGCCGACGGCGATGATGACGTCCGGCTCAAAGAGAGCCATCTGCTTGGCGCCGCGACGTGCGCACTGCAGCGACGGATCGGGCTCGACGTCGTAGAAGCAGTCGTGGGCGATGCCCATCTCGTCGAGCTTGGCCTCGATGGCGCGGGTGTTGCCATTCTTGAAGAGGAACTGGTCGGTGACGATGAAGGCGCGCTTCTTGCCCATGACGGTACCGAGCTCGTCGAGGGCGACGGGCGTGGAACCCTTCTTGAAGTAGACCTTCTCGGGAGCGCGGAACCACAGCATGTTCTCACGGCGCTCGGCCACAGTCTTAACGTTGATCAAGTGCTTCACCCCAACGTTCTCGGAGACGGAGTTGCCGCCCCAGGAGCCGCAGCCCAGGGTCAGAGACGGCTTCATGCCAAAGTTGTACAGATCACCGATGCCGCCGTGCGAGGACGGGGTGTTGATGACGATACGGCAGGCCTTCATGACGTGCTCGAACAGACTGATCTTCTCGGCCTGGGCGGGGTGCACGTACAGAGAGGCGGTGTGGCCCGGGCCACCGGCGAGCACCAGGTGCTCGGCCTTGTCGACGGCCTCCTGGAAGTCCTTGGCGTGATACATGGCCAGGACCGGGGAGAGCTTCTCGTGGGAGAACTCTTCCTTGGCGGGGTCGGTGGAGGTGACCTCGGCGATCAGGATCTTGGTCTTGGCGGGAACCTCGATGCCGGCGAGCTCGGCGATCTTGGCGGCAGCCATGCCGGGAATGCGGTGATCGAGGGCGCCGTTCTTGAACATGGCGGCACGCAGGGCCTCCATCTCGGCACCCTGCTTGACGAAATAGCAGCCGCGCTTCTGGAACTCGGCCTTAACCTGGTCATAGATGGTGTCGATGACGGTCACGGACTGCTCGGAAGCGCAGATCATGCCGTTGTCGAAGGTCTTGGAGTGGATGATGGAGTTGACGGCGAGCAGCACGTCGGCGGTGTCGTCGATGACGACCGGGGTGTTACCGGCGCCAACGCCCAGGGCGGGCTTGCCCGAGGAGTAGGCGGCCTTGACCATGCCCGGGCCACCGGTGGCGAGGATGATGTCGACGTCGCGCATGACCATGTTGGTCAGCTCGATGGAGGGGACATCGACCCAGCCGATGATACCCTCGGGGGCGCCGGCCTTGACGGCGGCGTCAAGCACGAGCTTGGCGGCGGCGATGGTGCACTTGGCGGCAGCCGGGTGCGGGGAGATGATGATGGCGTTGCGGGTCTTCAGGCTGATCAGCGTCTTGAAGATCGCAGTGGAGGTGGGGTTGGTCGTCGGGATGACGGCGCCCACGATACCGATGGGCTCGGCGATCTTGGTGATGCCATAAGCCTCGTCGCGCTCCAGGACACCACAGGTCTTGGTGTTCTTGTAAGCGTTGTAGATGTACTCTGCGGCGTAGTGGTTCTTGATGACCTTGTCCTCAAGAACGCCGCGGCCGGTCTCCTCGATGGCCATCTTCGCCAACGGGATACGAGCCTTGTTGGCGGCCATGGCGGCCTCATAGAAGATCTTGTCGACCTGCTCCTGCGTGTACGTAGCAAAAAGCGCCTGGGCCTCTCGCATCTGAGCGAGCTTAGCCTCAAGCGCCTCTACGTTGTCCACAATTGCGGGAGTAGTGTTTTCCGGTGACTTTTTCACCATTTGTGTCTCCTTGCGATCGGAGATTTACCCTACGTCTTGCATGATAGCAAGAAATAATTCGGTAAACGGTAAGATTCCCGTAAAAGGCATACTAAAACGTTTCAATCAACTGAAACGTTTCAACTATAACTATCTGCCTATTGCATTGCCCCGCTCATTGGGGACAGACTTACATGAGTGCTTTCACTCATTTGTGACAGACATGGATTTGTCATTTTGCCGTTCTGGGCCTGTTTTTGGCGCAGATTGGATATAAATAGGTCACAGGCTCAGCATTTCGCGTTCCTTCTCTCCTTTTAGGTGTTGCCTGTACGGCTTTGAAAGGAGAGACCATGCCCCGATGCGCCCGCGAAATATCGCTCACCGGCTATTACCACGTCTTTGACCGCGGCAACTCCAAACAGATCATTTTTGAAGATGATTCCGACCGCTATCGTTTCTTATCGGACATCTCAGACAGGTTTGCGTGCCATGACGTGGCGGTGTTGGCCTGGTGCCTTATGGATAATCACTTCCATTTGATGGTTGATGACCCATATGACAACCTTTCAAAGGCAATGCAGTGCGCGCTGACGGCCTATGCCAAGTATTTCAATGGAAAAACGGGAAGAACGGGTCACCTGTTTGATAATCGCTATTCGCGGATCGCGGTCGAGTCGGACACGCAGGCGGTGCAGTTGCTCGATTATATCCATCTCAATCCTGTGAAAGGTGTGCTCGACTCGCTCGATGCCTACCGCTGGTCAAGCTACAAGGCATACCAGCTGGGATACGATCCCTTTGATATCTGTGACGCGGCTCCTATGCTCGATATTGTCGGAGGCTCTCGTTGCTATTGCGAGCATCTCGAGGAAGTTGCCGGGCGCATCTGGTCAGTGGAGATTCTTCCGCGCCGACGGATCCCCGATGAGGACGCCCTTTCCGTTGCGCGCGAAGTTTTGCCGAGCATGGATCCTGCGCTGCTCAAGGCCCTGCCACGCTCCGAACGTGATGCCTGTCTGCTGAGGCTCAGGCGGGCACATCTCACGGTCAAGCAAATTGCCCGTATCACCGGTATCGGCGCTACAAGCGTGACCAAGGCCACTGTAGGCTGGAAGGAGGCAGCGTGAGGTAGGGGCCGAACCGCAGTCGGCATGCATTACGTCTGTCCCCAATGCGTGAAAACACTCATGTAAGTCTGTCCCCAATGAGTGCAAAAAGGCGCCCTCCGTGGGGGAGGACGCCTTTGGTAAGTTCTATATGAACGCGAGGTCTTTGACCCGGAGAGTCCGAGGTACTTGTTGGTAAGACCTTATTTAGGAGCGCGCAACCTTGCCGGACTTGAGGCAGGTGGAGCAAACGTTCATCTTGCGACGGTGACCATCGACGACGACGTAAACGCGCTGGATGTTGGGGCGGAACTTACGGTTGGTGACGCGGTGAGAGTGGCTGATGGAGCGACCGGCAACGGGGTGCTTACCGCAAACTTCGCAAACTTTGGACATAACTGACCCTCCTTGGGCGACAAACGAACATGTCGCGTTAACAAACAAGCCTGAACTATAGCACAGAAGCAGCTCCCTGTGCGTAATCTACACAGAGATATTCCTCTTTTGGCGATAGTGCTCACGCCACGGCCCTGGACGTAGATCCGATTTGCGTGCAGCAGAGGGGATTATGCCAGCTCGTGCGTGCGTTTTCAAGCTCGTCCCACAAATATATATAGGTTTATGGAGCATTGGGCTCCGTTTACGGATTGTTCTGTATTTATGCTCGCAATTAAGCTCGAGGTTGGCTACACTATCCCTTGACCATTAAAGGGGTACGAGATACCCACATGGAATTACATAGCTGCCGAAGAGCAGCCCTTCCTGTGGGTGTCTGGTCCGCTTAAGCGGTCGGGCATCTATTTTTTTGACTGTGTCAGCAGTCAAGACATGTGAGGAAGGAGATCGATGGGCACGACTTCCCCCAAGGCGGTCATCATGGACGAGACCGCCGTCAATCGAGCGATGACCCGCATTGCGCACGAGATTCTCGAGCGCAACGAGGGCTGTGAAGACCTCGCTCTGGTCGGCATCGTCACGCGCGGCGACCTTCTGGCAAAGAAGCTCGCCGAGGAGATCAAGGAGATCGAGGGCGTCGACGTTCCGCTCGGTAGCCTCGACATCAGCTTCTACCGCGATGACTACGCTACCAATTTCGCTCCCGCGATCCACGCTACCAACATTCCCTTCAGCGTCGACGGCAAGCGCGTTGTGCTGGTGGACGACATCCTGTATACGGGCCGTACTATCCGCGCCGCTCTGGATGCTGTCATGGACCTGGGCCGTCCGAGCCGCATCGAGCTGGCAGTTCTCGTTGACCGCGGTCACCGTGAGCTCCCCATCTCGCCGGACTTTGTCGGCAAGAACGTTCCCTCGTCGCATGAGGAGAACGTGCACCTATATATGAAGGAAGTAGACGGCCGCACCGCTGTCGAGATTAACGACGTCGCGCCGGGTTCCCATGTGGGCTCCGCGCCGCTGGGAGGTGAGTAGTACCGTGGCGTTCAACCATAAGCACCTGATCGACATTACCGAGTACTCCGAAGAGGACATCAAGCTCATCCTCGAGACCGCCAAGGCGTTCTCCGAGGTCAACGAGCGTGCGATCAAGAAGGTCCCCACGCTCAAGGGCAAGACCATCGTCAACATGTTCAACGAGCCCTCGACGCGCACCCGCAGCTCCTTCGAACTCGCCGAGAAGCGTCTTTCGGCCGACAGCCTCAACTTTGGCGGCTCCTCGACCTCCACGGTCAAGGGTGAGAGCCTCGTCGACACCGTCGAGACCCTCAACGCCTATAAGATCGACTGCATCGTCGTGCGCGATAAGCACGCCGGTGCTCCCTACATCGTCACGCAGAACTCGCCCGCGAGCGTTATCTGCGCCGGCGACGGCAAGCACAACCATCCTACGCAGGCCCTGCTCGACCTGTACACCATCTGGGAGCACAAGGGTGACTTCCACGGTCTGAAGGTCGCCGTCGTCGGCGATATCGCGCACTCCCGCGTCTGCGGCTCGCTGATCCCCGCCCTTAAGATCATGGGCTGCGAGACCTACGCTGTCGCCCCCGGCACGCTGCTGCCGCCGGCGCCCGAGGTTCTGGGTTGCGACCACGTGACGAGCGACCTCGATTCCGTCCTGCCCGAGTTGGACGTCGTCTACATGCTGCGCGTGCAGCAGGAGCGCCTTGAGGGCGCTCCGTTCCCCACGATTCGCGAGTATCACAAGCTCTTCGGCCTGACCAAGGACCGCGAGAAGCTCATGAAGCCCGATGCGATCATCTGCCACCCGGGCCCCATCAACCGCGGCGTCGAGTTCGACTCCTATATGGCCGACCACCCGCAACGCTCCGTCATCCTGGAGCAGGTCTACGCCGGTATCTGCGTGCGTATGGCTATCCTGTATCTGCTGCTTGGAGGTGCCGATAATGGCCTTGCTTCTTAAGAATGCCCACGTCGTCGACCCGTCTGTCGAGCTTGACGGTGTCGTTGACGTCCTGATTGACGGCGACAAGATCGCCGAGGTCGGCGAGAACCTCGCCGCCGAGGGAGCCGAGGTCCGCGACCTTTCCGGCAAGTATCTCGTCCCCGGCCTGGTGGATATGCACGTGCATCTGCGCGAGCCTGGCTACGAGGTCAAAGAGGACATCGAGAGCGGCACCCGCGCTGCTGCCAAGGGCGGCTTCACCGGCGTGTGCGCCATGCCCAACACCGATCCCGTCACCGATAACGGCACCGTCGTGGAGTTCGTCAAGTCCCGCGCTGCCGAGGTCGGCCACTGCCGGGTCTATCCGTCGGGCGCCATGACCCGCGGTCTTAAGGGCGAGGCCATGTCCGAGATGGGCGATATGGTCGCCCGCGGTGCCGTCGCCTTCACTGACGATGGTCGCGGCGTGCAGGGCGCGGGCATGCTCCGTCGCTGCATGGACTACGGCAAGATGTTCGGCAAGGTCTTTATGAGCCACTGCCAGGACGAGGATCTGGTCGGCCACGGCCAGATCAACGAGGGCAAGGTCTCGACCCGTCTGGCCCTCGAGGGTTGGCCGGCCGCCGGCGAGGAGCTTCAGATTGCCCGCGACATCGAGATTGCCAAGCTGACCGGTGCCAAGCTGCACATCCAGCACATCTCCACCGCTCATGGCCTGGAGCTCGTGCGTGCCGGTAAGGCTGCCGGTGTCCAGGTGACCTGCGAGGCCACCCCGCACCACATGTTCCTGACCGAGAACGACCTGGACGAGACCTACAACACCTCGCTCAAGGTCAATCCGCCGCTGCGCACCGACGAGGATGCCGAGGCCATCCGTCAGGGTGTCATCGACGGTACCGTCGACGCTATCGTTACCGACCACGCTCCCCACACCCCGTGGGAGAAGGCCCGCGAGTTCGAGCTCGCGCCCTTTGGAATGATTGGCCTCGAGACTTCGCTGTCGCTCGTGCTCACTGAGCTGGTCAATACGGGCAAGATGAGCGTGAGCCGCATGGTCGAGCTCATGGCCATCAAGCCGCGTGAGATTCTGGGCCTCGATCAGGTTCAGGTCAAGGCGGGCTCTGTCGCCGACCTGACCGTGTTCGACCCCTCCGCAACCTGGACGGTTGGCGAGGACGGTTACGAGTCGCGCGCCGAGAACTCCGGTTTTGCCGGCCGCACGCTCACCGGTCGTGCCACCGATGTATTTGTCGGTGGCAAGCAGACGCTCGCCGACGGCTGCATCTGCTAGCATAGCCTTATCGCTTTTGTGCGCGGCGCCCTTGCGGTGCCGCGCTTTCTGTTCGTTTAGACCATGCAACCGCATGGGGGATTGGAGCGTCTATGCCCACACCTTCCACTGCACGCATGCACGACTTCGAGGTCGTCTCGAACCGGGAGATCGCCGACGGCATCTTCTCGCTCGTCATCTCGGCCCCCAAGCTTGCAAGTGCGCTCAAGCCCGGTCAGTTTGTGAACATTGCCGTGCCCGGCGATGCCTCCTCGCTGCTTCGCGTGCCCCTGAGCTTCTATCGCGCCGACGCCGAGGCCGGCACCGTCGAGCTGTGGTACGCCGTCGTGGGCGACGATACCCGCCGTTTGTCCCAGATGGGCCCTGGCTCCACCTCTAACCTGTTGGGCCCCGGTGGCCGTGGCTGGATGGTACCCGAGGGCACCAGGAAGGCACTGCTCGTCGCCGGTGGCATCGGCGTTCCGCCTGTGCTGTGTCTTGCCGGCATGCTTGCCGATCAGGGTGTTGATGTGGACGTGTGCCTGGGCTTTGGCACCGCTTCCAAAGTCGTGGGTGTCGATGAGTTCCGTGCGCTGGGCGCCACGGTTAACGTGTGCACCGACGACGGTTCGCTCGGCACGCACGGTTTTTGCACCGATCCGGCAGCCGAGCTGCTTGGAGAGGGCGGCTACGACTACGTCGCCAGCTGCGGCCCCGCCGTCATGATGAAGAAGGTCGCCGCCGCTGCCGCCGAGGCCGGTGTGTACTGCGAGGTGTCGCTCGAGCGCATGATGAGCTGTGGCTTTGGCGCCTGCAACACCTGCAATGTCGAGACGGTTGACGGTATGAAGGGTGCTTGTATGTGCGGCCCCGTGTTCGATGCTTCCAAGGTGGTGGTCTTCTAGTGGGTACCGTGAACATGGCCGTCGATTTCGGCGGCGTCAAGATGCAGAACCCCATTAACACCGCAGCCGGTACCTTTGGCTACGGTTGGCAGTTCCAGAACTTCTTTGATGTTTCCCAGCTGGGCGCCATCACTACCAAGGGTTGCGCTGCCGAGCCCTGGCCCGGCAATCCCGCGCCCCGCATGGCCGAAATTCCCGGCGGTATGATCAACTCCGTGGGTCTTCAGAACCCCGGCGTGGCCGCCTTTGCCCGCGAGTCCGGTCCGTGGCTCGAACAGCTGTCCAAGGACGGCTGCCAGGTCATCTGTCAGGTTGCCGGTCACTCCGTTGACGAGTTTGTCCGCGCACTCGAGATGTATGTCGAGCTATGCCCCTGGGCTGCCGGCTACGAGATCAACGTGAGCTGCCCCAACATCGCCGCCGGCGGTGCCGCCATGGGCTCCACGCCCGAGGGCGCCTCTTCCGTCATGGCCGCCTGCCGCAAGGTGACTGATAAGCCGCTGTTCGTGAAGATGGCGCCGGTCAACGTCGCCGAGATTGCCAAGGCCCTCGAGGCTGCCGGCGCCGACGGCCTTTCGGTCATCAACTCCATCCAGGGCATGGCCATCGACGTCCATACCCGCAAGTCCCGCGTGGCCAAGCCCAAGGGCGGCCTTTCGGGCCCGCTGTGCCACCACATCGCCGTGCGCATGGTCTGGGAGGTTGCCCAGGCCGTCGATATCCCCATCAACGGTGTCGGCGGTGTCATGACTGGCGAGGATGCGGCTGAGTTTATCCTGGCCGGCGCCACCTGCGTGTCGGTCGGCATGGCCAACTTCGTCGATCCGTGTGCTTCGCTTAAGATCGCGCATGAGCTCGAGGCCTGGGCCGAGTCCCAGGGCGTAAAGGACATCAACGAGCTGGTGGGTGCTTTCGAATGCTAGAGAATGATGCCCGCGACCGTGTTATCGTCGCCCTCGACTGCGACCGTGAGCGCGCGCTCGAGCTCGCCCACGAGCTTTCGGGCCATGCCACCTGGCTCAAGGTCGGCATGACGCTCTATTACGCTGAGGGTCCCCAGATCGTCAAGACCTTTAAGGACCTTGGCTTTAAGGTCTTCCTCGACCTTAAGTTCCATGACATTCCGCATCAGGTGCGCGGTGCCGCCCGCTCGGCCTCGCTTGCCGGTGCTGATCTGCTTTCGGTTCACGGCTTGGGTTCGGGCGCCATGCTCGCTGCCTGCCGCGAGGGTGCCGAGGAGGCGCGCGAGGACCGCGCCAAGCTCGTCGCCATCACCGTGCTCACGAGCATGAATCAGGATGCCTTGAGCGAGATCGGCGTCGAGTCGCCCGTGGCCGAGGAGGCCGCCCGCTTGGCAAAGCTTGCTCAGGCCAACGGCATCGATGGCATCGTGTGCTCACCGATGGAGGCTCACGACATGCGTGAGCTGCTGGGTCCTGATGCCCTGATCGTGACTCCGGGTGTGCGTCCGGTGGGTGCCGCCCTTGGTGACCAGTCCCGCGTGGCGACGCCTTCCCAGGCTATCGAGCGTGGCGCAAGCCACATTGTGGTGGGCCGTCCCATCACCGGTGCCGACGATCCGGTTGCCGCCTTTGACGCCATCGTCGCCGAGCTGGTCGAAAACGTCGCGTAAAAGATTCCCCTAAGTCACCACTTTTGGGTCTCATTAGCACAAAATAGCCCCTGTGCCTGCGTAAACTTTCCCATCCTTTGTGTGGAATCGCAGGTCAGGGGCTTAACTTTGGGCGCAGTATATTGCACTTTTTGCGGGTATCGTCTAACCTATGGAGCCGCGATTAGGCATTTTGTACGTTCTACGTGCTAAAATGCCAATTATTGAATCAGATATAACCCAACTATTTGGAGGTACGAATGGCACTCCCTCAGCTTACCGACGAGCAGCGCAAGCAGGCTCTTGAGAAGGCTGCTGCCGCACGTCACGCCCGCGCTGAGCTTCGCGAGCAGATCAAGAAGGGCGAGAAGTCCCTCGAGTCCGTGCTCAACTCCGATGACCCCATCGCTTCCCGCATGAAGGTTTCCACCCTCATCGAGTCTCTCCCCGGTTATGGCAAGGCCAAGGCCGCCAAGATCATGGAGGAGCTCGGTATCTCCGCTACTCGTCGCGTCCAGGGCCTCGGCGTCCGTCAGCGCGAGCAGCTCCTCGAGCAGCTGACCAAATAAGTGAGCGCTCAGGATTCCAAGCTCTTTGTGATTTCTGGACCGTCAGGCGCAGGCAAGGGTACGCTCGTCACTCGTGTGCGCGAGCGCCGCTCGAACCTGGGTCTGACGGTTTCGGCTACCACGCGAGCACCACGCAAAGGTGAGGTCGACGGCGTCAACTACTTTTTTCTGACGCGCGAGGAGTTCGACCGCCGCGTGGCAAACGGTGAGTTTGTTGAGTGGGCCGAGGTCCACGGTAACTGCTACGGCACGTTGGTGAGCGAGGTCACATCCAAGCTCGCCTCGGGCGCGTCTCTGATTTTGGAGATCGATGTCCAGGGCGCCCTGCAGGTGAAGGAGCGTTTCCCCGAGGCCGTGCTGATCTTTATCAAGCCGCCTTCGCTTGAGGTGCTCCGCGAGCGTCTAGTCGGTCGCGGTACCGAGACGCCCGAGACGATTGAGCTGCGTATGGCAAACGCCGCCGATGAGCTTGCCCTTGCCGACCGCTACGACGACGTCGTGGTGAATGACGATCTCGACCGCGCGACCGATGAGCTCGTTCGCGTTCTCGATATGCATGAAAGGATCTGAGGTCCGTGTCCGTTGTAAAGCCTTGCATTGACGATCTTCTGGAGAAGACCGATCACAACCGCTTCCTGCTCGCTTCGCTTGCCTCCAAGCGCGCCTGCGACATCAATAGCATGCTGCGTGGCCAGCACAACCGCGTGCTTGCCGTCCAGGATGTCGATGACATCACCATCGGGCTTTCCGGTGCCGATACCATCTCGATGGCTATGGACGAGATTGTCGACGGTGACATCTCTTACGACGAGGCCCGTTACGAGAAGGCGCTCGGCCACAAGGTTGCTGAAGCCTAAATGGCGGCTCGCGTCTGCCTAGTCCACTATCACGAGGTTGGGCTGAAGGGCAAGAACCGCGCACATTTTGAGCATATCCTCATGGATAACATCAAGGCGGCCTTGGCCGCCTTTTCCGTGAATGCCGTGTCTCGAATTTCCGGTTATATCCTCGTGACCTTTAACGAACATCAGGCCGACGAGGCGGCGCGCGTCATTCGCACCGTACCCGGCGTTGCCCGCGTGTCCCTGGCATATCACACGAACCGCGACCCGCAGGAGTACTGCGCCGCCGCCGTGAAGGCGCTGCGCGAGTTTGGTCCCTTTGAGTCGTTTAAGGTGCATGCCAAGCGCTCTAACACCGACTACGAGCTCACCTCGATTGATATCAATCGACAGGTGGGCGAGGTACTGTGTGAGGCCTTCCCCGATAAAAAGGTTCAAATGCACGACCCCGACGCGATGGTGCACGTACTGGTGGTCCAGGGTAGCGTTTACGTGTACGCACGCTCCGAGCGCGGCGTGGGCGGTCTGCCGGTGGGTTCTGCCGGCAAGGTCGTGACGCTGCTGTCGTCGGGTATTGATTCTCCGGTGGCGACCTGGATGCTCGCGCGTCGTGGCGCGGTGTGCGTGCCGGTGCATTTCTCAGGTCGTCCGCAGACGCCCGACACGAGCGAGTATTTGGTGCAGGACATCATCCGTGCGCTTGAGCCGGGTGTCCAGATCGGCCGCCTGTACGTGGTGCCGTTTGGCGACTGCCAGCGTGAGATTTCGGTCACCTGTCCCAGCAACCTGCGCGTGATCATGTATCGCCGCATTATGTATTCGGTTGCCGAGCGCATTGCACACATCGAGGGCGCCAAGGCCATCGTGACGGGCGAATCGCTTGGACAGGTTGCCTCCCAAACGCTTGAGAATATCATGGCCGTTAACGAGGCCGTGAAGATCCCCGTGTTCCGTCCGCTCATCGGTTCGGACAAGCAGGAGATTATCGCGCGCGCCGAGGAGATTGGTACGTTCGATATCTCGACTGAGGCCGCTCCCGACTGCTGCACGCTGTTTATGCCGCGTCGTCCCGAGACGCACGCTAAACTCGATGCCGTGCATGAGGCCTGGGAGTTGTTCGATCACGAGGAGATGATCGAGCGCCTACTCAAGCAGACCGAGTACATCGACTTCGAAAGCAACACGTATAAGGCCCCTAAGACCTTAAAATGCAAACATTCGGAGCTTGCTCCGCGTGAGATTTACCAAGATCACGAGTAAATTTGTGCATAGACCGACGATGCTCTTGCATCGTCGGTCTTTTGCTATCTGGGCATTTTGCGGCTAAGTGTTCATTTGCTGACGTGTGCCTGAATAAATGGACAGATTTGTGCAAGGTTTTGGTCGGCTTTTGGTTTGACCGCGAAAACCGGTTTTGAAGCATGGCCGTTGCAGGGCTCTTTTCCTGACACGATGTTGTTGGGAGGTTTTGTTATGGCGCAGCGCGAACAACACGAACGGGTCAAAAAGATGGACCGCTGGGCAGGCAAGCTGCTCGGTCATAAGGCTGTGGTGGTGGCGATGCTGGGCGTCATTGCGATGGCGAGCGGCTTGGCGATGGCGAACCTTGGCGGCGGTGCCGGCGCCGTGTCGTTTGAGCGCACTGACGGTTCGGGCTCGTTGGTGGAGCCGGGATCCGGTGATGCCTCGAGCGGAAAGACATCCGAAGGTTCTTCGACTAAGGCTTCTGCCGCGGCAGAGGTCTATGTCGATGTCGATGGCGCCGTTGTGTCGCCCGGTGTATATCGTCTCAAGGACGGCGCGCGGGTGGCTCAGGCGATTGATGCCGCCGGCGGGCTGGCGCCCGAGGCAGACGTTACGGGGCTCAATCGGGCATCTAAGGTCACTGATGGACAAAAAATCCACGTTCCAACGGTAGGGGAGCAGCAGGCGTCTATTGCGGAAGCCGGTGTTGATGGTGGGGCTTCCGCATCATCGGGCGTGAGCGGCGCAACAGGCCTGGTAAACATCAATACGGCAAGCGCGGCAGAGCTGCAGACGCTCTCGGGCATCGGTCCCTCCATGGCCCAGTCGATTATCGATGAGCGGACAAAGAACGGTGCTTTAGCCTCGGTTGACGACCTGATGCGTGTGTCGGGAATCGGCGAGAAGAAGCTTGCCAAAATCAAAGATTGCATCTGCGTATGAGTGCGACCGAGCGCGAGCGTGTTATGCCTCCGCGGCCCCTGCTTCCGTGGACGATGACCCTGTGTGCCGGCATGTGCATGAGCTGCGTCTTGGTGCTCAACATGGCCGCTGATGCGCTGTTGAGGGAGCGGGCGCCAGCGGTCGGGCCGCTATGGACCATTCCCGTTGCGGCGGCGGTATTTGTTATGCTGGCTCAATCATGTGCGCGGCTTGCCCCTTTGAAGCGGTGGCTGTATGCCGCGTCCGTCGGTCTCGTGGCGGGAGCGGTCGTCTCGGCCTGGTGGGCTGTGGGTGCGCTAAGCGCCTCGAAGGCGCTCGACGGTCGAGCGGCAAGCAGCCTCGAGTTTGTCGTGCAGGGCGATCCATCAATAAACGACGATATGTATTCCTATACCTGCGAGGCACGCGCGGACGGTAAGAACTTGGCAACGGTTCGCCTATCGTGCGACCGCGAGCTCAAGGTCGGGGCGCACGTGCGTGTTATCGGTCGCGTTTCGCGTTTTGAGAACGATGCGTATGGACGATCGCGCGTGCTCCGAGGCGAGGTATGCAAGGTAAAAGCCGTTCGGATTGTGTCGGTCGATGAGGGCTCTCCGGGGCCGCTGCTTCGGCTACGAAATGGGCTGCTTGCGTCCATCGCGCCTGCGACCGACCCGGCGCGTGCACTCATAGCCGGTGTCGTCTGCGGTCGTTCGGCCGAGCTGCGCGCCCAGTCGGCGGGCGACTGGTTTTCGGTGACGGGTACGGCGCATCTTATCGCCGTCTCCGGCAGCCATTTGTCTATCGTGGGGTTTGTAATTGAGGGCGTATTGCAAAAGACTCGGTGTTCACGTGGTCTTCGGCGGGTGATATTGGCGATAACGCTTGTGGGCTACGCTGCCTTTACGGGCGCGTCTCCCTCGGCCGTGCGCGCGTGCTGCATGGTGTTCGCGACGCTTGTCGTAAACGGCGCAGGGCGTCGCCGGCACGGCGCATCGGCGCTCTTCGTAACCATGTCCATCTTTGTGCTACTGCGGCCGACGGTGCTGTTCGAGATGGGCTTTCAGCTTTCATGTGCCAGCGTCTTAGCCATTCTGTGCTTTTGCCCCTATGCGACCTACGCTTTGGGTGAGTTGGGTGTGCCGTCGGGCGTTGCCAGCATGCTTTCCGTCACGCTGTGCTCGCAGTTGGCGACGCTCCCCATTACCATTCCTGCCTTCGGTACGTTCTCGCTCATTGCTCCGCTGGCAAATGCGGTCATCGGTCCGGTGGTGAGCGTACTGCTCGCTGTGTCGATCGTACTGGTTCCCTATTCGCTCGTGGCACCATTGCGGATTTGGGCGCTCATTGTGCCCATGGTTGCCGCCCGTTGCGCGTTGTTCTTCGAGCAGCTGTTTGCCGCCGTGCCGGGTGCATCCGTGAGTGTGCCGCCCGATAGCATGTGGATTTACCTAGTGCCGTGTTTGCTGGCGGTTCTGCTGGTCTGGTGGCCGCGTCCCCGTGCACGTCCTATGGCGGTGGGGCTTACGTGCCTGGTGTTCTTGGCTGCGATTCCGTACGCCTACTGGGATCGGTTCGCTCCGCCTTCGGTGACGGTGCTCGATGTGGGCCAGGCCGATGCGATTCTTATCCGCCAGGGCGGCACAGTAGCGCTCGTCGACTGCGGGCTCGACGAGCGCGTGGTGGCGGCGTTGGTTCGCAATAACGTGCACCATATCGATGCCGTCTTTGTGACGCATTGGGATGAGGATCACTGGGGTGGTCTGCCTGCCGTGCTCGAACAGTTTTCGGTCGGAACGATTGCCGTGGCGGCAGATGCGCTGGAGGATGCTCCTGCCGAGGTATTGAACCGACCTGGCGTGGAGTATCGGCAGGTGCGCCATGGGGATACGGTCGACATCGGCTCATTTTGCGCCCGCGTGATGTGGCCATTCGAGTCCGTGGATGGCGAGGGCAATGAGGACTCGCTTGTCCTGCTGCTCTCTTATGTTCAGGAAGACAAGGGCCTGCGCATGCTCCTCACCGGTGATGCCGAGCTCGACCAGGAACGGGAATTCGTGCAGGAGGTGGGGGATATCGATGTCCTTAAACTCGGGCATCACGGCTCCAAGGTTTCGGTCGATGCCGCGCTGCTGGAGATTCTGAGACCCGAGCTTTCCCTCGCGAGCGCGGGCGAGGGGAATCGATACGGTCATCCGTCCGATGCCTGCATCGATGCCGTGAAGGAAGCGGGTGGCATGTTCGCGTGCACCATCGAACACGGCGACATTACCGTCACGCCGACTGAGAATGGCTTTGCGATGCGATGCCAGCGACCGTGACGACGTCGTTGGCGTGTGGTGGGCCCCTGGGCTAGAATGGCACGGAACGAATACGAAGGCCTGCGGGAGGGGAGCGCAATGTCCGAAACCGGTCTGCTGCCGGCATATCTGATCGTCGGTACCGACGGAGTCAAGCGCGATCACGCCGTCTCGCGTATGAAAGCGCGTCTGGAAAAGTCGGGTATGGTCGAGTTTAACCTCGACGAGCGCGACATGACTAAGGACCCCGATATCGAGTCCATTATCGGATCGCTTAACACCTTTCCGATGGGCAGCGAGTTTCGCCTGGTAATCCTTGATGGCTGCTCAAAGCTCGCTAAGGCTGTCTCGGAGCCGCTCGTCGAGTACCTCGCAAGTCCCAGCCCCACAACGGTCTGCCTCATCATCGCCGACTCGCTTGCCAAGAACACGCGCCTGTATAAGGCGATCGCCAAGATCGACAAGAAGGCCGTGATCGATTGCTCCGGCACCAAGCGCTGGGAGCTACCGCGCCGCGTTCAGCAGATGGCGACGCAGCATGGCAAGTCGATCTCGACGGCGGCCGCCGAGGAACTCGTCTCGCGTTCGGGTGAAAACACTCGCATGCTGGATAACGATTTGGCTAAGCTTGCCCAGATGGTCGAGGCGCCCCAGATTGAGCTTGCCGACGTTGAGCGCTGGATTGTACGTACGGCCGAGGTTCAGCCCTGGGACTTTCTCAATGCGGTCTCGGCCCGTGACATGCGCCGCTCGCTCGAGCTCTTCAATCTACTGCCCGCCAAGAGCTACGTGTGGACTTACACATTGCTGTGCGGCCGTATTCGCGAGCTTATCGTTGCCAAGGCGCTCGATGCGCGCGGACAGGGTCGTGAGCTGGCCGCAACGCTTAAGCTCCAGTCCTGGCAGGTCAAGAATCACCTGACCTGGGCTCGCCGCTTTTCGATGACAGAGCTCGTCGCAGCGCTCGAGGGAGCGGTCGATGTGGAGCTCGCGCTCAAGGGTTCGGCCGATTCTGAGACCGCGCTTTTGCTCTGGATTACGAACATCTTGAGAAAATCGTGATGATACCTGCCTATTTGGCAAATTCGTTCTATCCCTTTGAGGGGGAGCGTGCTATAGTAGGCGCTTGCATGACCTCACCGTGTCTCAGAGGTGTCATACATTTTTTGCAAGGAACTCGAAAGGAACTCCAGAAGTGGCAAACATCAAGTCTCAGAAGAAGCGTATCCGCACCAATGAGGCAGCTCGCATGCGTAACAAGGCTGTCAAGTCCGAGCTCAAGACGCTGACCAAGCACGTCCAGTCCGCCGTCGCCGAGGGCGACGCCGAGAAGGCCCAGGCCGCCCTCAAGACCGTCACCAAGCGTCTCGACATGGCTGCCGCCAAGCATGTTATCCACAAGAACCAGGCTTCCAACCGCAAGTCCGGTCTTGCCAAGCTCGTGAACAGCATCAACGCCTAAGTTGTAAATTTCACACCACACAGTTTACGCGCATAAATGGAGCCTGTTTTATGGAACAGGCTCCATTTTTTGTATCGCTCGGGTAAGATAGTCCGCATGAATACTTCAAATGACATTTCCCACATCCGCAACTTCTCGATTGTTGCGCACATCGACCATGGCAAGTCAACGATCAGTGACCGCATCCTCGAGCTCACCCATACCGTCGACGAGCGCGACATGGAGTCGCAGCTGCTCGACACCATGGATATCGAGCGCGAGCGCGGCATTACGATCAAGTCCAATGCCGTTCGCGTGTCCTATGACGCCGACGATGGCGAGACGTATCAGTTCAACCTGATCGATACGCCGGGCCACGTGGACTTTACCTATGAGGTCTCGCGCTCGCTGGCAGCCTGCGAGGGCGCGGTGCTCGTTGTCGACGCCACGCAGGGCGTCGAGGCGCAGACCGTCTCCAACGCGACGCTCGCCATGAACGCCAATCTGGACATTGTGCCGGCCATCAACAAGATCGACCTGCCCTCGGCACACCCCGACGAGGTTAAGACCGAGATCGAGGATGACCTGGCGATCCCTGCCGATGATGCCGTGTGTGTCTCGGGCAAGACCGGCGAGGGCATCCACGATCTGCTGGAGTCCATTGTCTTTTTGATCTCTCCGCCCAAGGGCGATGCGAACGCGCCGCTCAAGGCACTCATTCTGGATTCGTACTTCGACGAGTATCGTGGCGTCGTCGCCACGGTGCGCGTCTTTGACGGCTCCATCAAAAAAGGCGATACCTTGCGCATGATGCAGGCAAAGGGCGACTTTTTGGTCGATGGCGTGGGTGTCAAGCGTCCTGCCGAGACCCCGGTTGACGCGCTGACGGTTGGCGAGGTCGGCTACGTGGTCACGGGCCTGAAGGACCCCGAGGCCGTGCGCGTGGGCGATACCCTCACGTGGGCGTCGAATCCCTGCCCCGAGCCGCTTCCCGGCTACCGCGAGGCTAAACCCATGGTCTATACGGGTCTGTTCCCGATCGATAACAAGGACTACGAGAACCTGCGTGACGCGCTCGATAAGTTGCACGTCAACGACCCGTCGTTGGTGTGGGAGCCCGAGACCTCGGTGGCGCTCGGCTTTGGCTTCCGCGTGGGCTTCCTGGGCCTGCTGCACATGGAGGTCGTCAAGGAACGCCTGGAGCGCGAGTTCAACTTGGACCTCATTGCCACGAGCCCCTCGGTGGACTATCACGTCTACAAGACTGACGGCGAGATGATTGATGTCCGTAGCCCGCAGGATCTTCCCGAGGCCACGCGCATCGAGCGTATCGAGGAACCCTACCTCAAGGCTAAGATCATCTGCCCGCCCGAGTATACGGGTGCCGTCATGCAGCTCGCTATCGAGCACCGTGGCATTACAACCGACATGATCCATCTCACGAGCAAATCGGTCGAGATGCGCTTTGACATGCCGCTCGCCGAGCTCATCTTGGACTTCTTTGATCAGCTCAAGAGCCGTACCAAGGGCTACGCCTCCCTGGACTACGAGTTCAACGAGTACCGTCCCTCCGAGCTCGTTAAGCTCGATATTTTGCTTTCGGGCGACGAGGTGGACGCGCTGTCGTTTATCGTCCACAAGGACAAGGCCTACGGTCTTGCCCGCGGCCTATGCGACAAGCTCAAGGAGATTATTCCGCGTCAGCTGTTCGAGGTGCCCATCCAGGGTGCTATCGGCAACAAGATCATTGCCCGCTCCACCGTCAAGGCGCGCCGCAAGGACGTGCTTGCCAAGTGCTACGGCGGCGATATTTCTCGTAAGCGCAAACTGCTCGAGAAGCAGAAAGAGGGCAAGAAGCGCATGAAGGCCATCGGCTCGGTAGAGGTCCCGCAGGAGGCCTTTATGGCGATCCTCAAGGTGGACGAGTAGGTCTATGGCGCTTTCCGAATATAGTCTGCGGCTGCTGGGCGCCTATGCCGAGCAGCCGTTCCTTATGGCTCCCATGGCGGGCGTGACCGACCCTGCCTACCGCATCATGTGCCGCCGTCGCGGTGCCAACCTTGCCTACAGCGAGATGGTGAGCGTGGCGGGCCTTGCCTATGCCAGCAACAAGACCTGGCGCCTGGTGCTACCGGCCGACGAGGAGCAGCAGATTTGCGTGCAACTCTTTGGCTCCAAGCCCGATCAGTTTGCGAGCGCCGTCGCTGCCGTCGAGGAGCGCGTTGGCGATCGCCTGTCGCTCATCGATATCAATATGGCATGCCCCGCCCGCAAGGTCGTTACCAAGGGCGAGGGCTCGGCGCTCATGCGCACGCCCGACCTGGCGGAGAAGATCGTCGAGGCCACGGTGGGCGCGGCGCACGTGCCCGTGACCGTCAAGATTCGCAAAGGTTTTTATGCCGAGGACCGCAATGCCGCGACATTTGCCCAGATGCTTGAGGGCGCAGGGGCTGCCGCAGTCGCCGTGCATGGTCGTTGCGCCACGCAGCTCTATACGGGCCAGGCCGATTGGTCGGTCGTCGATGAGGTTGCCGACGCCGTTGAGATTCCCGTGATTGGTTCGGGCGATGTGTTCTCGGCCGAGGATGCCGCGGAGCATCTGCGCAACTCGGGTGCCAGCGCGGTGTTTATCGCGCGCGGTATCTACGGTAATCCCTGGGTCTTTGGTGATGCTCGCGCTCTTGCGCTCGATGGCATACCGGTGCCGCCGCGCAGCTCGGTCGAGCGCCTGGACGCCCTGCGTGAGCACCTAACGCTGACGCATGAGCTCCTGCCGCTCATGTCGCGTGCCCGCACGTATGCAAGCTGGTACTTAAAAGGCATGCCCCATGCCGCCGCTTGGCGTGCCCATGTGGTGCGCTGTTCCACTTACGAGGAGTTTATGGCACTGGTCGATGAGATCGAGCGCGATGTGGTGGCCTGCGAGGCCGCCCTTGCCGCCGGCGAATCGGTGCCCCCTCATCCTCTGGAGGCTTAAGGGTGGCCGTTACCGCACTGTACGTGCACGTGCCGTTTTGCGCCCAAAAGTGCCGGTACTGCGACTTTGACTCGCGCAGTTTTGCTCCGTGCGACCTGAGCGCTGCGCTCGATGCCTATTTTGAGCAGTTGTTCGCGCGTCTCGATGCTTTTGGCAAGGCTGATGCCCTTGACCAGATCCGCACCGTCTATGTTGGCGGCGGTACGCCGTCGCTGGCGGGGGAGCGCCTGGTGGAGCTGGCGCGGCGTATTCGTGCGTGGTGTGCCCCCGTTGAGTTTACCTGCGAGGCCAATCCCGAGTCGCTGACCGCCGAGCTTGCCACTGCACTTGTCAAGGTTGGTGTCACACGCGTCTCTCTGGGCGTGCAAACGCTCGATAACGCCGAACTTACTGCCATCGGCCGTATTCACGATGCCGATCGGGCGCTCGCCGCCATCGCGACGGTCAAGAACGCTGGGCTTGATGTGTCGTGCGACCTTATGTGCGGACTTCCCGGGCAGACCGCAGCGAGTTGGAAGCGCACGCTCGATGGCGTGCTGGTGGCGGCCCCGCATCATGTGTCGGTCTACCCGCTCACGCTTGAGGAGGGGACGCCCCTTTATCGCATGGCGCGCCGCGACGAGTCGCTCGAGCCCGACGAGGATTTTCAGGCTTCGTGCATGGACTTGGCACGCGAGCTCCTGGGTGCCGCCGGCTATCACCCGTATGAGGTGGCGAGCTACGCGCTCGACGGCCATGAGTGCGCCCATAACATTGCCTACTGGACCGGACGGGGCTATCTGGGCCTGGGTCGTTCTGCCGCGGGCATGCTCGACGCCGAGGATTTCGACCGTCTCGCAGGTTTGTTCCCCGGCGTGTCTTCTCGAGGCGATGCGTACCGCGTGCGTCTGGTGCAACGTGACGATGACGCGATGGCGTTCGAGACCGAATATCTGTCGCAGCGCGAGGCTGCGGCTGAAGACCTGATGCTCGCTTGTCGCATGACGCGCGGTGTCGCGTCCGACCTGTTGGTTCGTGCAGCTTTCGTCATCCCAACGGGCGAGTTGGCAGCTGCCTGCGATCACGCGCTCGAATTGGGACTTGCCACGTGGGTGCCCGAGGCGCTCGGGGCCCATGAGGGATCCTTCACTTCGGCAGATGTCGTCGCAGGCCGCGCCCGCGCCCGTTTAGCGCCGACACACCTAGGTTGGCTCGATGGAAATGTTCTGTTCGAGCTGTTTTGGGGTCTAGCATAGACCGCTCGGGTAGAATTACCGCAATATATACGCTGCTTTGAGCAGGAGGTTGCCGCGCATGGCGACGATGAACGAAAAAGATTACTACGAGATTCTGGGTGTCTCCAAGGACGCCACCTCGCGTGATATTCAAAAGGCCTTCCAGCAAAAGGCCCGCAAGCTCCATCCGGACGTCAACAAAGAGCCGGATGCCGAGGAAAAGTTTAAAGAGGTTTCCGAGGCCTACGCCGTGCTTTCGGACGAGCAGAAGCGTTCGCGCTACGACGCCATGCGTTCGGGCAACCCCTTCGCCGGCGCTCCTACGGCTTCGCCCTATGGCGGCGGCTACGCCGGCAGCGCGGGCTATGGCAATCCCTTTGAGGGCGGTTTTCCCTTTGGTGGAGCCTGGGGCCAGCCGCGTCGCGGGCAGGCTGCCTACAATCCCGAGAACGGCGCCAACGTGGTCGTCGATATCAAACTCGACGCCAAGGAGGCAAAGGGCGGTGCCCGCAAGACCGTCCGCTACACGCGCTTCGATACCTGTAACAACTGCGGCGGTTCGGGCTCTGTCTCCTCCGAGCATGCCCATACCTGCCCAAGCTGTGGCGGCCGCGGCCATATCGACGTCGACCTGTCCTTCCTGTTTGGTGCGGGCACGTTCCAGTCGGTCTGCCCCGAGTGCGGCGGTTCCGGTAAGGTCGTGGCCGACCCCTGCCCTGATTGCGGCGGCAGCGGTCGTACTCGCGTAACCTCCGAGCAGACGATTGAGTTTCCTGCCGGCACGCACGATGGCGACGAGGTCCGCATTGGCGGCATGGGTCATGCTGGCACCAACGGTGCCGCGGGCGGCGATCTGGTCGGCCGCGCCCATGTTGAGGCCGAGCGCTTGGAAGGCAAAGCTCGTACCGGTTTTTACCTGATGGGCATCGTGGCGCCGTTTTTGGTACTCTCGGCCATCTCGGGCGTGTTCTCGGCCTTTGCCGTGATGTGCTTTATTCCGTTTGCCATGGGCCTGTTCATGGTGCTTTCGGACGGCGTGCTTCATCGCAGCCTGCTGTGGTGGAAGCGCGGCGCGATGCAGTTTGCCAACGGTTTTGCCAACGGCTTCATGTTCGCGCTCGTGTCGGTTTGGTTCGCGAGCTGCTCGCAACGGGCCATGCTTTCGCCGTACCAAATGCAATAACATCAAACCCTCTGTTTGCGGTCGGCCCTGCTTGGGTATAGGACGCACTGTGACAATAATGAAAGTCGGAAGGATTCGGTCGTGTCGGAAAATAGGGATTACTACGAGGTGCTTGGCGTCGACAGGGATGCCGACGCGCGGACGATTAAGCGTGCGTTTCTAAAGAAGGCCCGTACCGTACATCCGGATGTTTCGGACGACCCCGAGGCCGAGGCCAAGTTCAAGGAGCTCAACGAGGCCTATTCCGTTCTTTCCGATGAGCAGAAGCGTGCTAACTACGACCGTTACGGCACTGCCGACGGCCCTGGTGGTTCGGGCTACGTCGATATCAACGATATCTTTGGTGGCATGGGCATGGACGACTTGTTCTCGTCGTTCTTTGGCGGCGGTGCCGGCGGTGGCGCCCGCAGCCGTCGTGAGCGTCGTCGCGGACGAGACATGGCCATCTCGCTTTCGGTGACGCTCGAGGAGGCGGCGCTCGGCTGCAAAAAGACAATCAGCTATGACCGCCTTGCTCCTTGCGAGGACTGCAATGGCACCGGTAGGGCAGAGGGCGCACAGGAAAAGCAGTGCGGCCGCTGCCACGGTACGGGCTACGTCACGACGGTTCAGCGTTCGTTTTTGGGCCAGGTTCAGTCTTCCTCGCCTTGCCCTGACTGCCATGGCGAGGGCACGGTTATCGACCATCCCTGCGAGACCTGCGACGGTCAGGGCCGCACGCCTTCGCATGAAAAGATTGACATCGATATTCCCGCCGGCGTTTCGACCGGTCGCCAGCTGCGTGTGAGCGGCTTTGGCGAGGCCGGCCTTCGCGGCGAGCCTTCGGGCGACCTGATTGTCAACGTGCGCGTTGCCGACCACGAGCGCTTTAAGCGCAACGGTGACGACCTGTACCTGGTGAGCGATATCTCGATTGCGCAGGCTGCGCTCGGCTGCGAGATCGAGGTCGGGGGCATTATGCCCGACGAGGTCGTTAAGGTGACGGTTCCCGCCGGCGCCCAGTACGGTGATACCGTGAGCGTCAATAATTACGGCATGCCTCGCATTGGCGGTGGCGGTTCGCGTGGCCGCCTGATCGTGCAACTGCGCGTGGTCGTTCCCACCAATCTTTCCAATAAGCAGCGCGAGCTGCTCCGTGCTTTTGCCGATGATATGGGCGATGACGTCGCTTCCGGTAAGAAGTCGGTGACCGACCGCATCAAGAGCGCCCTCGACGATATCCTCGATTAAGGAGCCCGCGTGCTCGCACCCCATATTTCCGTCGTCAACCTCGGCTGCCGTGTCAACCGGGTTGAGTCCGACCGTATCACTGCCGATCTTATGCGCCTGGGCTTCGCTATTGTGGAGCCCCAGGATGCCGATCTGATCGTCATTAACACTTGCGCCGTTACGGGCGAGGCCGAGGCCAAGACCCGTAAGGCCGTCCGTCATGCGCTGGCCCATCCAAACGAGCCCTATGTGGTCGTGACCGGATGCGTGGTCAATTTGCATCCCGAGGAGCTGTCGGAGCTTTCGGATCGCGTGATTGCCGAGCCGTCCAAGATAGATGTCGCCGAACGTGTATGCGAGGTGCTGGGTGTTGAGTCCGATAGCGTTCCCGCCTGCAGCGATGGCGAGGTGGTCGATGCGCTCGGTCGCTCTCGCCTGGGCGTGAAGATTCAGGATGGCTGCAACCATCGCTGCACCTATTGCATTGTGTGGAAGGCGCGCGGCCCCGAGCGCTCCGTGCCCGTCGAGTCCGTGCTCGAGCAAGTTCGCGAGGCCCAGGAGGCCGGCGTGCCCGAGGTGGTGCTGACCGGTGTGAACCTGGGTGCCTACGATGGCAAGAGCGCGACCGACGAGCACGTCGAAATCGATGAGCTGCTCGAGGCCATCATGGAGCGCACGACTATTGCGCATGTGCGCATTTCCTCGGTCGAGCCCATGGATATCTCCGAGCGCCTGCTTAAGGTTATGGCGCGCTTTCCGCAGCGTATCGCCCCGTTTTTGCACCTGCCCGTGCAGTCCGGCTGCACGGCGACCCTGCATCGCATGGGCCGTCCCTATAGTGCGGAGGCCTTTGAGGACACGGTGCGTATGATTCGCGCCAATCTGCCGCAGGCGTCCCTTTCGTGCGACGTCATCGTCGGTTTTCCCGGTGAGACGGACGAGGAGTTCGAGGAGTCGCTGGCGCTGTGCCGCCGTGTGGGTTTCTCGCGTATGCACGTGTTCCGCTACAGCAAGCGTCCCGGTACCCTTGCTGCCGACATGCCCGACCAGGTTCCGCCCGAGGTTATGGCCGAGCGCAGCCGCCGTATGCGGGCCGCTGCACAGGAGCTCGCTATTGCCGACGCTCGCCGTCGCGTGGGCACGGTCGAGCGTGCCGTGCTCGAGTATGGCGACAACCTGACGCTCGGCTCGTTCCATCATGCCCGTCTTGACGATACCTGTGGACTTACAGCCCCGTGCCTGCTCGATGTTGCTATCATCGGAGTCGATGATTCCGGCTTGGTCCATGCACGCAGGGAGGTTCATGGAAGCCTCGAAGATTAGACTTACCGTTCCCGAGGGGATTGATCCCTCGCGCGTTTTGGGCGCCGGCGACGGCGTCCTTCGTGCGCTCGAGAGCTTGGTTCGCGCTCATGTGGTCGCCCGTGGCGATAGCATCTCCGTGAGCGGCGACCCGGACGAGGTCGAACTCGTGGCGCGCTTTTTCGAGCACGCTTTTTGCGAGGCGGCCGCCGGGCGCACGCTGTCTGCCGACGATGTCTCTCGCTGCCTGGCCGTCTTGCGCGACGGTGAGCACGAGGCTACGTCGCTTCGCGATGACGTGCTGCTTTCGTATCGCGGCCGCGTCATTCGCCCCAAGACGCTCGGCCAAAAGCGCTATGTGGATGCCATCCGCACGCATACCATCACGTTTGGCCTGGGTCCTGCCGGCACCGGTAAGACCTATCTGGCCATGGCGCTCGCCGTTGCCGCGCTCAAGCGTCACGAGGTGGGCCGTCTGATCTTGACGCGTCCGGTTGTCGAGGCGGGGGAGAATCTGGGCTTTTTGCCCGGCACCCTCGAGGAAAAGATCGATCCCTACATGCGTCCGCTTTACGACGCCCTTTTTGACATGATGGATCGCGAGCGCACCGATGAGCTTATGGAGCGCGGCGTGATCGAGATCGCCCCGCTTGCCTACATGCGCGGCCGCACGCTGAGTGATGCCTTCGTGGTGCTCGACGAGGCACAAAATACCACGCCCGAGCAGATGAAGATGTTCCTGACGCGCCTGGGCTTCAACTCCAAGTTCGTGATTACCGGCGACCTGAGCCAGCGTGACCTGGTGGGTCGTCGTGGTGGCTTGGCGGATGTCGAGAAGATTTTGGGCCGTGTCGATGATGTCGCATTTTCGCACCTCGAGCGTGCCGACGTGGTGCGCCATGCCTTGGTGGGACGTATCGTCGAGGCATACGATACTTATGATGATGTGCGCGAGAAGCGCGTACGTGAGCGAAAGGAGTCCCGTTGAGTGTATTGATCAGCAACGATGCCGAGCTCGATACGCTGCTCGACGCGCAGGAGGTGGAGCACATCTGCGAGGTTGTGCTTGCCGCCGAGGGCGTTGAGCGTGAAGTCGAGATTTCCCTTTCGTATGTCGACGAGGACGAGATGCACGAGCTCAACCACGAGTGGCGCGGTATCGACCGCACCACCGATGTGCTCTCGTTTGAATGCGACTCGGCCTTTGACGAGGATATTCCCGCCGACGAGACGCTCGAGCTCGGCGATATCATCTTGGCCCCGCAGGTTATTGCCCGTCAGGCCCCCGGTTTTGGCAATAGCCCCGCTGACGAGTGTCGTCTGATGCTCGTACACGGCATGCTGCACCTGCTGGGCTATGACCATATCGAGGACGACGAGGCCGAGGTCATGGAGGCCCGCGAGGACGCCATCCTGCGCGATCTGGCGCTCGAGCGCGGCGAGGACCCCAAGCTAGTCCACGTCGGCCCCATCACCAACCACGCCCACGACTAGGAGCCGTCTATGATTCCCGGATCGAACAAGGACCATCCGTCCTTCTTAAAGTCGTTTTCTTACGCTATGGAGGGCTTCGTCACCGCCGTCAAGACCGAGCGCAACATTAAGGTCATGCTCGTGGCGGGCGTGTGCACCGTCATTGCAGGCTGCATCGTGGGGCTCGACATTGCCGAGTGGGCCACGATTATCATCTGTTGCGGCCTGGTGATCCACGGCGAGCTTTGCAATACCGCCATGGAGGCCATCGTCGACCTGGCGACCCAGGAGCTCCATCCGCTGGCCAAGCGTGCGAAGGACATCGCCGCCGCCTCCGTATACGTTCTTTCCATCACCGCCGCGATTGTGGGCTTGCTGGTATTTGCCCACGCGCTCGGCTTTATTTAGAAAGGGATTCCCATGTCCGACAATATGCAGTCTACCGATGAGATTTTGGACGACGAGTCCCCGGATGCTAAGGCGACCGAGGCCTATGAGGAAGTCGAGGAGTTCGACCCGTTTGAGGGCATGAGCGACGAGGAGCTCGACGCCCTGTGCGATGAGGACGACAGCCTCGCGGGCTTTGGCGACGTTGAGCCCGGTTTCCGCAGTGGCTTCGTGGCCTTGGTCGGCCGCCCCAACGCCGGTAAGTCAACGCTGCTCAACGCCTGCTATGGCAAAAAGGTCGCCATCACCTCGCCGGTGGCCCAGACGACCCGCCGCCGCATGCGCGCCGTCGTCAACCGACCCGGCTACCAGCTGGTCTTTGTCGATACCCCGGGTATCCACAAGCCCAAGGACGGTCTAGGGTCCGAGCTGAACAAGAGCGCGCTGTTCGAGCTGAACGATGTCGATGTTGTCGCGTTTTTGATTGATGCCACCAAACCGATCGGCAGGGGAGACGCCTGGGTTGCCGAGCGTGTCAAGAATGCCCGTTCCAAGAAGGTCCTGGTGCTCACCAAGGCCGATGAAGCCGACCCCGCACAGGTCATGGAGCAGCTTAAGGCCGCCCACGAGCTTATGGAATATGACGACGAGATCGTGACGTCGTCGGTCAAGAACTTTAACGTCGATGCCTTCATCGAGACCGTTGCGCACTTTTTGCCCGAGGGTCCGCGTTGGTTCCCCGAGGACATGGGTACCGACGCTTCCGACGAGACGCTCGTTGCCGAGTTTGTGCGCGAAAAGGTCTTGCGCCGCACCCGTGATGAGATTCCGCACTCCGTTGGCGTTATTTGCGATGCGCTCGAGCAGACCAAGAAGGTGCTGCGTGTGCACGCCACCATTTATGTCGAGCGTGAGGGCCAAAAGGGCATCATCATCGGCAAGGGCGGCGAGATGATCAAGCATATCGGTATCGACGCCCGTCGCGATCTTGAGCGCATCTTTGGCACGCAGGTCTTTTTGGAGTTGGACGTGAAGGTCAAGGCCGGTTGGCGCGACGACGAGGCTCAGATTCGCCGTTTTGGCTACAACGCCGAGGACTAAGGACGCGCAGCGCGCATGGCAGGCTCCCGGACATATCGCACGAAGGTGCTCGTGCTCGACAAGACCAAGCTCAAAGAGACCGACCTGATCTTGACGATGCTTGACGAGCGGGGGCGGCAGGTTCGTGCCGTGGCAAAGGGCGCCCGCAAACCCGGCGGACGCCTGGCTGCGCGCTGCGAGCTGTTCTGTACGGTAGATATGCTGCTCGCACATGGACGGTCACTCGACGTGGTTTCCCAGGCCGAGCTTATGGAGGCGCCGCTCGGCGTTGCGCCCGATTACGAGACGACCTGCGCCGCAAGCGCGATCGCCGAGGTCGCGCGCGTGTGCTCGTTCGAGGACGCCGAGGACCCGTTTACCTTTGCTATAACGCAGCGAGCGCTTGCCCTGGTGGGCAGCGGGCTCGACACGGCGCATATGGATCTACTTGTGGCGGCATATGTCTTTAAGCTGCTGTCGCACGTTGGCTATCGACCCGATTTTTCGGCCTGCGTGCTGTGCGGAGACCCCATGCTGTCGTATTTTTCGCCCCAGGCGGGCGGCCTCATGTGCGGGTCGTGCGCGTCGAGCGTTCCAGGTGCCGAACTGGTGTCGACCGGTGAGGCCGCATGGCTGCGCGCCCTCATGTCCATGACCTTCGATGCGCTTTTGGCCGAGCGAATCGACCCGCATACCGCAGCCTTTTTGCTGGGGCTTTCGCATGTTTGGGCTGCGACGCACACCGATCAGCGCCTCCGTGCGATGGAATTCATGTTGGGTCGGTGATGATGCGCAGGCGCGGGCTGCTTGTGGTAACATACCGACCTGTTGGTACCTCGACCTTGGTTGCTCGCTCCACCGGCGGCTTCCCAGTCCGAGGCGAATCGAGTCGCCCGATGGCGACGCAAAAAGAAAGGTGAAACAATGACTGTTTCCAAAGAGCGCAAGGCGGAGCTGACTGCCCAGTTCGGTAACACCCCGGTCGACACCGGCAACCCCAAGGTTCAGGTCGCCATCCTGTCCGAGCGCATCAAGGAGCTGACCGAGCATATGAAGTCCCATCAGAAGGACTTCCACACCCGTCGTGGTCTGCTCATGCTCGTCGGTCGTCGTCGTCGTCTTCTCTCCTACATCAAGAAGAACGACATCGTCGAGTACCGTGAGCTCATCAAGGCTCTGGGCATCCGCGACAACATCCAGTAGGATTTGTACATGCTAAGAGCGTCCTGCGCAGCGGGGCGCTCTTTTTGTGTAAGGGCGCGAACAATCACGCTCTGAAGCGTGGCGGGGGCAGGGGGTCCGCGTCACATGAGAAGCCCGCAGGCAAGGGGCCTGTGGGGTAAAGGAGAACAATGACACTCGTATCCAAGACCTTTGAGCTGTACGGCAAGACCTACACCTTTGAGTCGGGCGAGCTTGCCAAGCAGGCCACCGGCGCCTGCCTGGTCAAGCAGGGCGACACCACGATGCTCGATACCGTGGTCGTCTCCAAGGAGCGCAAGAACTATGACTTCTTCCCGCTGACCGTCGACTTCAACGAGAAGATGTACGCTGCCGGCCGCATCCCGGGTGGCTACCTCAAGCGTGAGGGCCGTCCCAGCGAGAAGGCCACGCTCACCGCGCGCATGATCGACCGTCCGATTCGCCCGAGCTTCCCGGACGGCTTCCGCAACGAGGTGCACATCGTCGCTACCTCGCTTGTCGCCGACCAGGTCAACCCCTTTGACGTCATCAACGTCATGGGTGCTTCCCTGGCCATGACGCTCGGCGGCGTGCCCTTCGAGGGTCCGCTTGCCTGTGTACGCATCGGCCGCAACGTGGAGACCGGCGAGTTTATCGTCAACCCCACTTATGAGGAGCGCGAGAACTCCGACCTGGACCTGGAGCTGGGCGGCTCTGCCGACTTCATCTCGATGGTCGAGGCCGGCGCCGAGGAGATCTCCGAGGACGACATGCTCGCCGCTATGAAGTTTGGCCAGGAGGCCCTCGCTGCTTTCTGCCAGGCTCAGGATGAGTTCGTCGCCGAGTGGGAGCAGGTCAACGGCCCCATCGTCAAGAAGGAGTACCCGCTCGACCAGCCCGTCGAGGAGGTCCAGGAGCGCATCTTCGCCCACTACGACGAGATGGCAGCCGCCTTGCGCGACGCCGACAAGCTCTCCCGTATCGGCAAGGTCGAGGCTCTGAAGGAGTCCATCCGCGCCGAGTTCACCGAGGAGGAGCAGGCTGCTTGGGAGCGCGAGATCCCCGTGGCGCTCAAGAAGCTCGAGAAGAAGGCCATGCGCACTATGGTCGTCGAGACCGGCGAGCGCGTCGACGGCCGTGCCGCCGACGAGATCCGTCCCATCATGGTGAAGGACAACTACCTGCCGCTCGTTCACGGCTCCGGTCTGTTCCAGCGCGGCCAGACCCAGGTGCTCTCCGTCCTGTCGCTCGGCATGCTCAACGAGGGCCAGCGTCTGGATACCATCGAGCCCACCGAGGGTAAGCGCTACATGCACCACTACAACTTCCCGCCGTTCTGCACCGGCGAGACCGGCCGCATGGGCAGCCCCAAGCGTCGCGAGATCGGTCACGGCAATCTGGCAGAGCGCGCTCTGCTTCCGGTGCTTCCCGACGAGAACGAGTTCCCCTACGCCATCCGCGTCGTCTCCGAGGTCATGGAGTCCAACGGCTCCTCTTCGATGGCTTCGACCTGCGGCTCCACGCTCGCCCTTATGGACGGCGGCGTGCCCATTAAGCGCCCGGTCTCCGGTATCGCCATGGGCCTGATCCAGGAGGAGGGTAAGACCGTGGTCCTGTCCGACATCCAGGGTCTCGAGGACTTCCTGGGCGACATGGACTTTAAGGTCACCGGCACCACCGAGGGCATCACCGCCCTGCAGATGGACAACAAGGCCACCGGCCTCACCTTCGACATCCTGGCCCGCGCCCTGCAGCAGGCCAAGGAGGGTCGCGCCTTCATCCTGCAGAAGATGCTCGATGTGATCCCCGAGCCGCGCCACACCACACGCAGCACCGCTCCGCGCATCGTCTCCATCCAGGTCCCGACCGACAAGATCCGCGACGTCATCGGTTCCGGCGGTAAGGTCATCCGCGGTATTCAGGACGAGACCGGCGCTTCGGTCGACATCCAGGAGGACGGCACCGTCTTTGTCGGCGGCACCGGCGAGTCCGTGGACCAGGCCGTCGAGCGCATCAAGCTCATCATCAAGGTTCCCGAGCCGGGCGAGGAGTACACCGGTCGCGTGGTCTCCATCCAGCCCTTCGGCGCCTTCGTCAACCTGCTGCCCGGTAAGGACGGCCTGCTGCACATCTCCCGCGTCGCCAAGGGCCGCGTGGAGAAGGTCGAGGACGTCCTCAATGTGGGCGACGAGGTCAAGGTCGTCGTCATCGAAGTCGATGACCGCGGCAAGATTTCGCTCGATCGTCTGGATAAGCCCGAGGCCCCGGCTCGCGCCGAGGGTTCCTCCGAGGGCGACGGCGAGCACTTCCAGCGCCGTGAGCGTCCGCGTCGCGAGCGTTCCGAGCGCAGCGACCGTCCGCGCCGTCCCGGTGACAACGGAGGCCGCAAGCCCCGCCGTCACCACGACGCCGAGTAACAGCCGTACATAAGCAGCTCATGCAAGGGCGACTCCTAAGGGGTCGCCCTTTTGTTTGCGCCCGGGAGGGCCGCATATGAAGTTTCCTGCTCTACAGTCCTGCGCAAGACGGAAAGCACATTAAGTGCTTTCCTTTGCGTGCGGAACTCGCGATAAACTTCATATGCGCCCCTCCCGGTCGCAAGCAAAAGGGCTGGTTAGTGCCGCTCGCTATTTAGCTAGACAGTCTATTCAGTAGTCAGATTTCAGATCTGTAGATAGCCGCAGCAGCATCTTCCCAGATAAAACCGACCAAAACAAACCTGTCCCTTTTTGGCAGGTTTCCCGTGGGGCGGGCGCTGATGAAGTTTATCGCGAGTTCCGCACGAACAGGAGGCCACTTAATGTGGCCTCCGTCGTGAGCAGGACTGTAGA